>Ga0310125_10000127_pt1 | contig 31742 bp, 29 predicted proteins | sample CB11b_Tmax_Bot8__FD_203508 | JGI IMG/M metagenome (GOLD analysis project Ga0310125, IMG submission 203508) | Marine microbial communities from Western Arctic Ocean, Canada - CB11b_Tmax_Bot8 | ecosystem: Environmental > Aquatic > Marine > Oceanic | place: Canada: Western Arctic Ocean | collected... | reverse complement strand
GCCATGGCGATCCGTTTCATGAGACTATTTATGGGCATGACGCATACTCCAGTCGACGGCATATCAATGCATGTGATTGTTAATCTGATTTTGAGTATAGACCAGTGAGCCTCACGTGGTTGGCGGTTAAAATCTATTGGCTAATGCATGATGACATCAATCAGCATGATTGGTCATCATACGCATTGATCAGTTCATGGATAGCCTCAATTTGTGGACTTGCCAGGGTAGGAAGCGGCGGCCGCATGGTCGGCGAGTCCAGTAGTCCCCGGCAGTACGCAATGGCTTGTGCAGGTTCGATACCCCAACCGCAGTCACCCACCGCATTGATACGTTGCAGGCAATCCATCGCTCGAGTCATTATCGTACGGGCGTTCTGTTTATTGCGGGCACCAAGTGCATCATGAAAGCGTCGTTCTGCGGATATGTCGAGGTCGCCGATGGATGTCAACTCGGCTTGGGCGGGTAGATGGTGGACTCGTATGTAACGGTCTGGCATGCCTGGTCCCACAATTACGAAGCGATTTGAAAATTGCTTGGCCATTGCCAAGCGACCCTTGGTATTGCCCGTGTCATCCTTGAGCCCGATGATCTGTGGTGTTTCGGCTAAGCGTTGCCAGTGATCTGGATCCATCCAGGAAAGACCACCAAACCGTCGGTCAAACTCAATGGACACGGAAAAGCCCAGTAACGGAAGCGAGGTGATGGTGCAGCAGGTTAGAAGCATTCGGAGGTAAATATCGGGTTTGGGCCCGATGTATCCCGGAAAGATAAAGACGCCATCGAGTCCTGCAGTTTCAAAGCCGCGCAACAGGTCGAAGGTTTCCAGGGGGCTGTCGCCACGTGTCGACCCCAGGACCAGGGCTCGGTTGCCTACGATCTGTTTGGTCCGGGCCGCAACGGCCAAGGTTTCGGCGGTGGTGAGCACGCACAAACTGCTGACCATTGGTGAAAAAGCAAGAACATCAAGCCCAGCGGCAAGTTGGTGTTCGATGTATGGAACCAGTGATTCGTAGTCAACGGATCCATCTTTTCTAAATGGAGTCAATAACCCCACGACGGGGCCGCGGATTTGTGATTTCACAGATTCGTAGTGATTCATCAATTTATCGAAAGATAATCTCGAGGTCGGCGAAGATTGTTGTCTTCGAGTCTCAGCAATAAGCAGGCCATGGGCCCGGCTAGCAAATCATCTTCCGCTGAGAGTTTTCACCATGTTTGGTTGGTGGTTTGCCATGAATACTGATCCACCGGTCGTCGGCAGGCTCATCGGCGCGCTGGTAGCGTGAGTCCGTTGACAGTCGGATTCGTGCCCCATGGTTGTCGAGACTGCCGTGCACGGTGTGAATGGTAAAGATGACCAGATCGCCAGCTTCGTACTCAGTGGTCAACCAGCGGAGTCCCAAGTTTCTTCGGAGTCTAACAGGATCATAAGTTAGGGCTCCAAAGTTGGGATCTTTCTTTTTCATCGAACCATTTTCTGCCTTTCGGTTACTACAAACGGAATCTACATCTTTACGACAGTAATGGTTACGCAGTCGATCAATACGATGCGATTGCTCCATTACCATTAGGCCACCATCTTCGTAGCTTGCATCGCCAATGGGGGTCCATGAGGTGTAGAGTCGTGGTGTGCCACGTCCCATGTACACTGCATCGCAGTGCGGTTTGGTGCCATGGCCCGGCGAGATGGTTCGGCACCAGGTGTAGTCGAAATGCCGTACCGGACCGCCCAGGAGGCGGTGGTAAAGATCGATCATGGGTCCCGAATACAATAGACGCATGAGCTTCGGATTATTGTCTGCCAGGTTCGGTGTCAGGCGGATATTCGTTTCAGGGTGCCTAATGGCTTCGATGGTCGGATAACCAGGGTCGAGTAAACCTGCCGTGTTTAATTTTCTACACATGAAATTACGCACGGCCATCACCGGATCTCTATCGAAGAATCCACGAAAGAACAGATAGCCTTGCTCTTGGATCTGTTGTCGCAGTCCGTCGCTGTCGTTGAGCAGGTCGTTATTCACAGCCAGTTGGCCCAAAGCATCCGGCGCAGTTTCCAACTTGCGACCAAGACTGGTTAGTCTATGGTTTATTTGAATCATGGAGGACCTCTACTAAAACCAGCCATTCACGGTGGTGGGGTCGCGCTAACGATTACCCGTATGTGCTCATAGATGAATTGAACTGGCAAGTTTATTATACCCCGGTAGGAGTTCTGATGGAATGGTTGTGGCGAAGCGAAAACCATTATTTTCTGCCTTCAGGAGAAATTGTCGCCACTTGCGGTATTTGTGGTTGCAGTCCGTCAATACACGGGTTCATCATGCTCCAAGGCCTTGACGCTGAGGTCTGGTGACTTGGGTGCCGGTTGTAGTTATCGTAATGACCCTGCTTGTCTGGCAACAATAAATTAATAAGGGAGCGTTGTATGAATTGGACTTGTTATGGACAACTAAAATACATGTTCCTTTTTGTTCTGGCTGCAGCGTGCATTGTGCAAGCTGATATAGATGTTGCGCGGTCTGGTGAAGCAAGGGTGGTGATTGTCCTGGCCCCCGATGCTTCGGAAAAACAGAAATCTGCAACTGCAGATCTGAAAAAGTATCTTGAAAAGATTACAGGAGCCACGCTTGATATTATTGGCGTGAATGATGCAACTGCCGGGTTGTTTCCCGAAATGTCAAGAATTTTCGTCGGTGATTCATCAGTCGCACGGCAACTGGCACCAAAAGTTGAATGGGATCGTCTGGCGGCAGATGAAATCGTGATTAAGTCTGTAGATGGCCATTTGATTGTTGCTGGGGGTAAGCCCCGAGGCACGGTTTATGCCATTTATACCCTTTTGCAGGACATGATCGGTTGTCGGTGGTGGGCGCCCGATGCCATGTTCATTCCCAGTGATCCTAGCCTGAGCCTTCCTGAATTGGACATTCGCTATGCGCCTCCTTTTGAGGTGCGTGTGATCCTAGGCGAGATAGCCATGTTGCCTGAGGCGCGATCATGGCACCGACTAAGTTTTGATTTGAGCTTTGATACCAGCCCCCGTGGTATTCCAAGCAGGATCCTGAAAGCTGAGAAATATTACATCAAGCATCCAGAGTGGTTCGCCTATCTACGTGACGAGGGCAGTGAAGATGAGGAATATACCTACCGTTACGTACTCAAAACCTGGAAACACAATGCGTTGCATGAACCCAAGCCCAATCCCTATGACGCCTATGTTGAGGTTCTTGAACGCACGCGACGAGTCTATGCCCAGCCATGTCCGCACAGTGAGGGTGCACGCAAAACAATCCTAGAGGCTTTGCTGGCGGAAATTGCTGCGGGGCAGGGGACTTGGAATTCGCCACAGGTTGTCTGGGTCAACCAAGGGCATGGTTACTACATGTGCCAGTGTGAGCGATGTGAAGCCGTGCGTGACAAAGAGGGAGCAGATTCAGGGAACTGGGTACTGATGGCCAATGCCATTGCCCAGGAGGTGGAAAAGGTGTATCCGGATGTTTTTGTTGGGGTGTCCGCTTACTGGCATACCGAAGCACCGCCGGCAGCGGTCCAGCCCCGTAAGAACGTTTTGGTCTACCAGGCTCTCTATACGCAGAACCGCCTCGATCCGTCTCGGACCTATGCCTTTCAGTCACATGCATTGAAGAAGTGGGCGAGTATTGCAAAGTTATATGTGTGGGACTTTGACTCCAATAACCGCAACTACTATCAGCCGCATCCCAATTACTTTGTCCGTGGCGACAATATGCAGTTCTTCAATGAAATAGGTGTCGACGGGATCATGGTGCAGGGCGGCTTTGGCAAGGCAGCGGACCTGTTGGCGCTGCGGACATGGGTAACGGCTCAGATGCTGTGGAACCCGAATCAAAATCCTCGCAAACTGATGATCGAGTTTCTCGATGGTTACTACGGCGCTGCTGCTCCCATCTTGATGGAATACATGGAGGCGATGGTGGATGGTGCACATCGCAACAAAGATCAATGGTTGGGATCGTATGAATTCACCACTGCAGGTTGGGCCACGGTGCGAGACATGAATACCGCGACACGCTTGTTCGATGAGGCGGCGGCGGCAGTGAAAGGTGACAAGATCCTGTCGCAGCGAGTATGGCTGGCCAGGCAGTCGATTGACTTGTCTTGGCTTGATCGATACGACGAATTCAAGCAAGAGGCAGCTGATAAGGGGATTCCGTTTTTGGGCCCACCGAATCCATCGAAGATTATCGATGCTGTAGCACCCTATCGCCAAACATGGGGCAGGTGGCATATTGGCAAGCCTTTTTCCGCCTATTTCGATGAAATGAAGGAGAAATTTTCGTCCACGACAGGCAATTGAAATAAAGTTAGATGTAAGTTGTATATAGAAAGTCAATTTGATTCTTATTGGCGCATCAAGCACGTGCCAGTTTATTGTCCCCGTGTTTTTTTTGTTGTGTTGACGGTCCAAAGATAGAACAGAAGGCGGGTTAAGCATGTTTTGTCGAAAGATAGGGTTATTTTCATTAGTGATTCTGGCTGGTCATCTTCTTGCCGCTCACTAATATTTGGCAGAGATGGATCTACTGCTTGCGGCACGTGACACGGGCGAGATCTTTCGTGTGAACGAAGATACCGGCGAAATCGTTGAGGTGTTTGCCACGGGGCAAACAGTATGAATTATCTATTGAGGGTCCCGCCCCGGACTTCCATGTGTACGTTTCTGAGGGCGGCTCGGTTAGGCGTTACTACAAAGATACGGGTCAGTTGGTCGAGCCAACCTTTATCCAGGGTACTGGCTACCATAATACCAAGGGAATGGCATTTGGTCCGAACGGCAACCTGTATGTGGTGCGAGCGGGTAGTGGTGAAAGCCTTGTTCAAGTGTTCTCGCCTGATGGCACGGGCTTGGGCAATGCGGTTGGCGTGCCCGACACGCCGACGATGTTTGGCGTGATGTTCGGCCTGGCCGATGGCAACATGTATGCGTCCATCGGTGACCCGACTAACTTGGGGACCGGAGGCGTTATCCGGCGATACGATGCGAGCGGCTTGCCAACGCTCCCGACACCGCAGGTGGGTGGTGATTTTACTCTGCACGGGACCACGGATCTCACAGAGGGTCCCGATGCCCATTTTTATGCGGTGGTCGCAGAAGGCGGTGAAACGGAGCGAATTGTCCGTTCCGATGGCACTACGGGTGCCGAACTTGATGATCCATGGGTCAGTGTTGGCCCCGGTGTTCCTACAACGCTTGCTTTTGACTTAGAAGGCAATCTTTATGTCAGTGAAGGGTATATCGGTACCCCAAAGGTACGTAAATTTGATGCAGATGGCACCGACTTGGGCATTTTGATTGAGAATAATAATTTCGGTGTCGGTGCTGTACACATTGCTTTTTACGATCCAGGTATGTCGGCGGTTGCGGGTGATGCGAATGGCGATGGTGTGGTGGACGTTGCCGACCTTGGCATCCTTGGCGCCAATTGGGGCGCGTCACAAACGGCGAGTCTAAATATATTGATACCGGAGCCAGCAACAGTGCTTACGTTGAATTTCGGGTTGTTTTGTTTTGGTCGCCGCCGCCGCTCGTAGGGATGACGGTAATCTTTCTGGGTGTTGCGTTGCGTGGATTAGCCTGAAACGGGTGTCTTATTAAGCTGGTGTGGCTTGTGTCGTCTGGTCGAGGTCAGCCGCATCATCTTCATTGGTTGGCGAACCAGAGGTGAACGCTTGCTGATTGCCAACCGGCATGACGTCCGGGAAGAGCGTTTTGGGCGGCATCTGGCTGCGGTGAAGCCATGCCCATAACACCACCCCAACAACTGAAGCGACAATTGCCAGTCCAATCACAGTAAGCGCAAACTGGGTAACCAACTGTACCCCGGCTGTGTCACTGGCAAGGTGACCAAGCCGGTGGATGGTTCTGTTGCCAATGATCACTGCTTCAGGTTGCGGAACGATATAAATCCAAACAGCAGTACCGACCAAGGTGATCAAACTTGCGGGCAATAATACTTTGACACAGCAATAGAGAACTTGGTCGATTCGAATCCGTGGTAGTGTCCAGCGTAGCCACATCTGAATAAAGACCACGGTCATCGCCTTGATCACAAGCCAGAAGGTGCAATAAAGGTTTAAAACCACAAGGCCGATATTGCTCAACCCCATTGCAGCAGCCTTACCGCTCCAGGTGGTGGCGGCATCAATGTTACCAGAAAAATAAGCTTGTCCCGTGGTAATCGGATCATAACCAATGGCGTGATACACCGGATCAAACGCGGCGATTGGACTGTTCCAGCCTCCGAAGAGCAACAAGGCAAAGATTGCGCCAAGGATGAACATGCCTGCGTACTCGGCGAAGAAAAAGAAACTGAAGCGTAACCCGCTGTACTCGGTATGAAAGCCGGCAACAAGCTCAGATTCCGACTCGGGCAAATCAAATGGCGCCCGCTTGTTGGAAGCCAGCATTGCAATGAACATGATCAATGCGGTACAAAAGATAAATGGATTGTGGAAAACAAACCACTTCGATAATCCACCGCCTTGTAAATAGCTGAGCTCGGTCATATTCAATGTGCCGGCGACCAGCACAGCGCAGATGATCGAAAGTCCAAGCGGCACCTCGTAACTGACCATCTGGCAGGCTTCACGCATGGCACCGTAGATTGACCATTTGCTTGCCGAACCCCATCCGGCCAGAATCGTGCCCATCACCTCGATGCTGAGGACCGCAAGAATATAAAGCACACCGATGTTGAGTTTCTGTTCAAAGACGAGCTGCGGTCCGAAAGCCAAACCAAGAAAAGCCGTAAAAACCGGAGCGAAAGCGAGATAGGGGGCCAAACGAAAGAGGAACGAATCAGCGTCACGTGGTATCAGGTCTTCTTTGAGAATCAGTTTGATTCCATCGGCGAGCGATTGGGCCCACCCATGCCACCCGCCCACGTGCATCGGTCCAACACGGCTTTGAATGTGTGCAGCCACCTTGCGTTCCCACCAGATGCTGAACATGGCAATTACGCTGACGGCGGGTAGAAAGACTGCTGCGACAATGAATATCTTCAGACCCACAAAGATCCAGATGGCATACTCGGCAGAGATCTGGTTGGCGATGGAGTTGAGCATGAGTGTCCTGATCGGGATGGTCAGATTGTAACGGTAACCGCTAGCGTCGGAAAGCAGCGGAGGCGCTTGCCAAGCGTTTGTATACTTCCATCGGTATCTTTTGGTCGCCCAGGTGGACGGATTTGCGTGTTCCGTGAAAGTCGCTGCCGCCACTGGTTAGTAGATCAAATCGACCGGCAAGCTGCTCGAATTGCGCTACATCTTTAGCCCCATGGTCGCAGTGTCGGGTCTCAATGCCATCAAGTCCTAGTTCCCACAGATGGTGTACAAACGTGATCAGTAGATCCGGTTCGCGGATGCCCAATTGCATGGGGTGCGCTAGGATCGCCAGTCCGCCCGCATGATGAATTGACTCAATTGCATCGGACGCAGTCAGGCGGTCTCGGCGTACATAGGCTGCGCCGTCCTGGCCTATATAGCGGAAAAACGCATCCTGCATGCTTCTTACATACCCTTTTGTGATCAGCACGGAAGCGATGTGTGGACGGCCGATTACTTTAGTACCTTGCCGGGTGGCCAGATCAACCACTTCGCTGTAGTTAACGTCGACTCCCAAATCCCTAAGTTTTTCAACAATCGCAGGGTTACGGCTGTCACGTGCTTCTTTCATACGCCGCGAGACGGCCTTAAGCATCGAGTCGTCATCACGCACAAACAGGCCAAGGATATGCAAGGTGCCACGGCGTGGTTGGCCATCAATCGAAGGATCGGCTGATACCTCGATTCCTGGTACAAACTCAATATTTTCAGTTCTGCTGGCCGCGGCACATTTCGCCAGGCCCTCAGTGGTATCATGATCCGTAAGTGCCAACGCGCCTAGGCCGGCAGCTTTCGCTAGACGTGGCAGGTCTTGCGGGTCGGTCGTTCCATCTGAGGCGGTGGAATGGGTATGCAGGTCGCAATAAGGCACGGCAATGATTACAGCGTCAGCAACTGACGCTGTTCGAGTGAATCGAGTAGCTGCTGTACCACCTCCGCAACGGATAACTGATCAGTACGAATATGCAGCTCTGGTTGGTCTGGTTCTTCATATGGATCGTCGATCCCGGTGAAGCCTTTAATTTCACCGGCTCGAGCCTTCTTGTAAAGACCCTTTGGGTCTCGCTCTTCAGCGACTGCCAGTGGGACATCGACATAGACTTCGATAAATGGCAGATCAGCCTCCTTGTTGAGTTCACGAACGAGTTCGCGATCGGCCCGGTACGGGCTAATGAAACTGGTGATCGCAATGATCCCTGCGTCTGCAAAAAGTTTTGCGACTTCGCCAATGCGCCGGATGTTCTCAGCGCGGTCCTCCGCGGAAAAGCCAAGGTTCTTGTTTAGACCATGTCGAATATTGTCGCCATCCATGCAGTATGCATGCTTGCCTCGTTGCAATAAAACCTGTTCTAGCGCCACGGCAATTGTTGATTTGCCGCTGCCAGACAGTCCCGTCAGCCAGAGTGTGCATCCTTTTTGCCCCAGGTTCTGTTGACGTTCGGGGCGAGTTACGGTGCCTTCGTGCCAGGTGATATTGGTCGCTTTTTGTTCGGTCATGATTGGGTCCACAAAAGAAAAATATTAGGTCCCCAATCGTAGCGTCTGTACGCCCCGGTTCAAACCGGCCGGTCGTATCTACGCAATTTTGATCAGTAGCAAATGATTGACGGACTATGGGTATGCTTATGCCTGTGTTGATTAAGACAATGTCCAGATCCACCCGGTTAAAGGAGCGGATATTGGTCGATTGGGTAGTTTGAAGTGGTGAAAAGACGCCAAATGAGTGCTCGCAGGTGTTGGTTTGGGGGGGCTGTGGAATTAACGGTCACATGAGGTGTAGACCGCAGGGGCGGGATCAAAAAAGCAGGCATGTTCGCAATTGCACCGCATTCTGTATGGAGAGATACGCAATCAGCAAGCGGCGGTTACTGATCATATTTTAGTTGTAGATCCATGACGACAACCAGAATGTCGTAGATGGCATGTACTGCGACCACAATGCCAAAGCCTCTGAGGAGGTAAATGCCGGCGAAGTAAATTCCTGCGACCGTGTAAAAAACCATGTAGCTGACGGAAAATGGATTTGTCTTGGAGAAATGGTAGAAGGCAAATGCGAGGGCGGTTATGAAAATTGTACAGATCGGCCCCCAGACGCTGTCAATTTCCAACCAATCAACAAGTAATCCGTGGAGCAAGGCAATAGCCATGAGCCGGAACACCATCTCCTCATAGATCCCGGCGCCAACGCTAAGCACGATCCGATCCAGGATGTGTGGCCCGGGTCCCGGTTCACCTGCATTTAGAATCGGGATTAAGAATCGCGCCATAACCAGCCCGAAGACGAAGAGCGGCAGGACCAGCGCAAAGGATTCGGCCCACATCAGCCAATACAGCTGCGGCTGAAATCGCCAGCGATCTTGCCGCACCAAGTGCAATGAGAGCAATACGATGACCAGCATCAGCCCCGGGAGGTAATAGCCACCGAATCCCAACCATTCGAATAGGTCAAACAGATGCCGCCTTGCTTTAAGCGCACTATCCAGATTTTCAAATGGGGCAATTCCAATGGCTGTACGCACGCCTGGAGCATTCAATAAAACAACGCCCAATTCATAAAACAAGGCTAATGGCGTCAGGAAAATAAGAGCCTGCAGCGGTGCCTGTGTACAGAGCCAGTAGGACTCGGTATTTAAACTACGGGCCGATGGTTGCGCCAGATCAGTCATATCGAGGTTTGGACAAGTTTGCCGGCGTCAAAAAATTAAAGATGTAGCACGGCATGGATATTGCCATAGGGTTTAAGTTTCTGTTGGCCGCCCATTCCGGAAAGTTCAATTAAGACCGTAATGCCCACAATGTCACCGCCAAGCCGTTGAATCAAATTACAACTGGCTTGCATTGTTCCGCCTGTGGCCAGCAGATCATCGACCAGCAGTACCCGCTGGCCGGCTTGGACCGCATCTTCGTGGACTTCAAGCTTGTCGGTACCATATTCCAATGCGTACTCAATTGAAATAGTTCGATATGGCAGCTTGTTGGGTTTACGGATGGGAACAAAACCGGCAGACAACACTTGTGCTAACGCAGTGCCAAAGATAAATCCACGGCTTTCGGCGCCCGCAACCAGATCCACACCCACGCTACGATATGGGTTAGCCATCTGTTCAACCGCCATGGCAAGACCGCTTGGGTCATTCAGAAGAGGTGTGATGTCTTTGAATAAAATGCCCGGCTTGGGCCAATCGGGGATATCGCGGATGAGCTTGCTAAAGTCCATGAATTCACTCCATAAATCCGAAGGTAGAGTTTTACCACGAACGGTTAGAGCGTGCCGGTGTTTGCCAATCCATTAAGCTTCTGAGAAAACGTATCCATGGATGCATTTATGATTCAAGGTGGCACGCGGCTGCGTGGCCGATTAAGGGTTCATGGAGCCAAGAATGCGGCCTTGCCCTTGATGGCGGCGACTTTGCTCGCCGACCAGCCTGTGGTCCTTCATGATGTGCCTGATCTGGCTGATCTACGGAACATGGGGCAGTTGCTTGGAACACTGGGATGCCAGGTACAGCGGGATCCCGATCAAGGACTCCGGTTGAGTGTTTGTGATCAAACAAAGAATGAAGCACATTACGACATTGTTCGCACAATGCGGGCCAGTATTTGTGTCCTGGGTCCCTTGTTGGCACGCCGGGGCAAGGCGCGTGTCTCCATGCCTGGAGGGTGTGATATCGGTGACCGTCCCGTCGATCTGCATCTGCGTGGCTTGCGGGCATTGGGGGCGGATATTCGTCTAGAGCAAGGCTATGTAACGGCGCAGGCGTCACGGTTGCGGGGGGGGCGGGTATTCTTGGGTGGCCCGTTTGGTTCGACGGCCTTGGGAACAGCCAACGTGATGAGCGCGGCAACACTTGCCAAGGGACAGACCATCATCGATTCGGCAGCCTGTGAACCGGAAATTGCCGATTTGGCCTGTCTGCTAAACAAGATGGGCGCAAAGATTCAGGGGGCCGGGACACCGCGAATTGTGATCGATGGGGTTGACCAACTCGGTGGCGCTGAGCACACGATCATTCCGGATCGGATTGAGGCCGGCACCTATATCATGGCAGCTGCAATTACCAATGGTGATATTATTTTGGAAAACTGCCCCCTCGACTCCTTGGCTGCCGTAATGGATCGACTCTTTGAAGTTGGTGTTGAGTTAGAACCAATGGCTGCTTGTGATGCTGGCGATAACGGCATGCGTCAGACCGTGCATGTCGCTTCTACGCGTCGTCTTGAACCGGTGCAGGTCGTCACCCAGCCCCATCCAGGATTTCCGACGGATCTGCAGGCGCAAATGATTGCATTGCTCTGTCTGGCTGACGGCAACTCGATCGTTACAGAGAAGATCTTTCCTGATCGTTTCCGGCATGTGGCTGAGTTGATGCGTATGGGGGCTAACCTGGCGCGTAGTGGGTCAACGGTGCTTATTAGCGGTACCCGGCATCTCAGCGGTGCGCCGGTAATGGCCAATGACCTGCGGGCGTCGGCAAGTCTCGTCATGGCTGGCATGGCAGCCAAGGGTGTTACCATCGTCAACCGTGTGTATCACCTGGATCGTGGTTACGAACGGATGGAGGTTGGCCTGCAGAAGCTGGGGGCCCAGATCGAACGCGTGGACCGGCCACCTGTATGAGTAGGGTGTTCTGGCACCATGTGGATACGGAGGACCGTCCGATCGGCGAAATCAACTTTGGTGGCACTGCAGTTGGTTTCTGATTTGCGAAAACTGACGAAGGTGAATGGACTGGGCCTGTACCCCTTTGTATGAGTCTTTCGTATGTGTTTTTACACACTCCCTGATTTTCATGCATGGCATGTAAGCCACGATGCATATTCCTCAAGCGGACTCGGCCGGTTGTTCTTGTTAATCTATGGGTGGTTATTGGCCACCAGGGATCATGCTGTAAAAAGTTACCGGCGTATGAGTACGAAAGGCTGAATCATGACGCGAGAAGAAGGTGCAAGCCAGGCAGGGCCCATTGACCCGGAACTGCTTAAGATTATCGTGTGTCCCCTTACGCGATCATCCCTGCGGCAGGAGGGTGATGCCCTGGTCGGCCAAGTCGGCGGTTTGCGTTATCCGATTTGTGATGGCATTCCGGTTCTGCTTATCGATGAAGCCAAGCTGCCCGATGGTGTCGACTCACTGGATGATTTCAAAGAGAAGTACAAAGAGCAGATACCTAAATAATCCGATCCCATCTACCAGGAAGGGGCTCCGTGTTGGCTGGACGTATATTGATCGTAGATCTCAAGCCCAATGAGCTTGTTGATGATATTTTTGCATTGCAGAACTGCCAGTTAGGAAAGACACGAGGTGGCAAGCCGTATCTTAAATGCCTTTTGGGCGATCGTTCTGGTCGAACGCCTGGGAGAATGTGGAATGCAACTCAGAAACTATTTGACACACTGCCGACAGATGGTTTTGTTCACCTGGAGGGGCAAACACAGCCGTATCAAGGTGAGATGCAGATTGTCATTCATAAAATCTGCTCCGTAGAACCGACGGACGAAGAACTGGTCGATCTTCTGCCTACGACAAAGCATGATATTGATCAGATGTTTTCCGAGGTCAGTCAAAGGTTGAGTACCATCAAACATCCGGTACTTGCCGCATTGGCTCAGCAGTACCTCAATGATCAAGATCTCATGAAGAAGTTTCGTCGCGCACCTGCGGCCATGACAATCCACCACGCGTTTGTCGGCGGGTTGCTCGAACACACCCTCAATGTTCTACGCCTGGCCGATGGGTTCTGTCCACTGTATCCGCAGCTCAATCGCGAGATCGTTTTACTCGGTCTGTTTATTCATGATCTAGGTAAATGCAATGAATTGACCTGGGAGATGGGTTTTGCCTATAGCGAGGACGGTCAACTTGTGGGACATATTGCCCGTGGAATCGTATGGCTACAGGAGAAAGCGAAGGCCTGTGCATCGAGCGGAACCATCATCCCGGAGCCGATCCTGCGCGTTCTGTGCCATATTATTCTTTCGCATCATGGCAAGGCGGAGTTTGGTGCACTGAAAGTGCCGGCAACGCCTGAGGCGATTGCCGTGAACTTGATCGATAATGTCGATGCCAAACTCCAGATCGCATTGGAGGCGACGGGTCGGCAGGCGGGGCCGGATCAGCAGTTGGGCGGCCATTTCACCGAGAAGGTTTGGGCTTTAGACACGCGACTGTATCGTCCAGATCCGACCAAAGTCAGTCCTGATGGAGCCTAGCATCAACCTTATGGCAAAGCGGCTCGGAGTCTTGTCCCGTCGGACGGCTGGTTTATGAAAGTCGGCTGCGGGGATAGTGAGCTTTGATTGAGGAAGCAGCTGCTTATTCTGGGAGGGGGGTGGTTGCTTGATCGCGGTACCATGCCCAAAGGCTTTCCAGACCTTCGGTGAGAGAGGTCCGGGGATTGTAGCCAAGAAGCGATTTTGCTTTGTCAATGTTGGCAAATGTAGTATCGGGTTCGCCTAAAGGTGCCGAAATCATTTTTAAATCAGCCGATCGGCCGATGAGTTGTTCAATGATCTTGACGAAATCACAAACCTGTATAGGTTCACCACGGCCGAGATTGATAATCTCGTAACCAGTGGAGTGATCAAGTGCCAAGACGATTCCGTTTATGATGTCGCTTATATAAGTCCAATCGCGTTTCATTTTGCCTTCATCAAATAGCGTAATCGTTTGGCCGCGAACGATGCGGTCGGTCACGATATAGGGCATCGTGTCCGGTCGGTTTCGTGGTCCATACACGTTAAAAAAACGCAATGCAGTAAAATTAAGGCCGTGAAGGTGGTGATAGGTATATCCCATCACCTCTACAGCCTTCTTGCTTGCTGGATAGGGGGCCAGTGGTGTGTTGCAGGAACTGGTTTCTACGAATGGCAACGGTTGGGTGTCACCATAGATCGACGATGTTGAGGCGAAAATAAAGGCATTGACATCCGACAGGCGTGCTGCTTCAAGCAGATGCGTTGATCCAAGAGTATTGACCTGGGTGTACAACTCGGCGCGGCCTATGGAATAACGCACGTTGGCATAGGCCGCCAAGTGGGCCACTTTGCGTGGTTTGTTTTGCTGGAAGATAGATTTGACTTCCTTGGAATTACAGATGTCGATTTCGTAAAGGGTAAAGTTGTCGTGATTCTCAAATGCCTTCAGGTTGGCACGTTTGCGTGCAGGGTCATAGAAGTCATTGAAATTATCAAGCCCAACGACATGATCGCCGCGTTCAAGAAGTGCTTCAGCGAGGGTGCTGCCAATGAAGCCGCTAACGCCTGTGATCAATATGGGTCTATCTGACATCAGTTGGCTCGTTATAAGTCGCCTATATCAAACTATACTGTGATCTAATCGGCAATTTTACCCGGCGTCAATCTCTTGCAATATTTACCGGTGCCGCAGCCTTTGCCGCCGGTTCGCCTGGCTTCCTGGTTATCGAGCACTTCACGCGATTGTGCCCCAACACTTGAATGGTTAGACGGGATTAGATCTGCATTTAATTTGTGGGTGGCTTGCGTCGGTCGTCCTGCCGTAGACCTTCCCGATATCGGCCGTGGATGCCGCTGGTTGAATTACGAATTGCAAGAATCAGATTGGCTATATGCGGGTCGTTCGGTAATTCCTTTTCCAACTCGGCAATACCTTGGGTGATATTGCCAACACCATTGTCATCGTTACGAAATAATCGTTTGCAGGCAGTCTTGAGTCGCTCGATGGTTTCGGTCGGGAATTCATGTCGTGCCAGCCCGATCAGATTAACTCCACGAACCCGAGCCGGGCTGCCCTCTGCAATCATGTAGGGAGGCACGTCGTGGACGAGGCGACTCATACCACCGACATAGCAATATTGTCCCATGGAAACAAAGTGATGGACGCCGGTTTCGGCACCAATATTCACATCGCTTTCAATATGGATGTGTCCGGCCAGGCCGACGCCGTTAGCAATGGTGACCCGATCATGGATGACACAATCATGCGCGATATGGCTGTAGCACATTACCAGGTTATTGTTGCCGATCTTTGTCACCGATTCATCATTTTCAGTGCCACGATGGATTGTGACTGATTCGCGGATCTCGTTATGGTCGCCGATGATCAACTGGGTTGGTCCACCACGATATTTATGATCCTGTGGTTCGCCACCAAGGGTAGCCTGGGGCCAGATTCTATTGTTGCAGCCAATAACTGTCGGGCCGAGCACTGCCACGTGGCTCAGCAGGCGGGTACCTGCACCAATGGTGACGTGGGGGCCGACGTGGCATAAAGGGCCAATTTCCACATCTTGGGCAAGTTCCGCTTTAGGGTCTACAACTGCAGTGGGGTGAATATTTGCCATGGGTTAACAAAAATAGCCGTCTATTACTCCTGATCGTCGTCAATCAACATGAACTTGATATCAGCCTCGGCGGCAACATCATTGGCCACGAAAGCCTTGCACCTTGTTTGGGCGATGCGGCTGCGGATGCGAACACACTGCGCTTCGATGATGAGTTGGTCACCTGGCGTAACGGTCTTGCGGATTTTGACGCGATCCAAACTCATTAATATGCCCAATTTCCCGGTGTGCTCAAGCGTTTGGCCGAGGAGTACACCTGAAAGTTGGGCCATCGCCTCGACCAGCAAGACGCCGGGCATCACAGGAGCCGTTGGGTAGTGGCCCTGAAAGTACGGTTCATTGATTGTAACGTTCTTAATGCCGACAATTCGATCAGTGCCATTAATTTCAAGTACACGGTCAATGAGCAACATGGGGTACCGATGCGGCATCATGCGCATCAATGAGCGTATGTTAGTGACACCCTTTGTAAGTGCTAATTGTTGTCGATGGTCAGTATGGAACTGCTGCGCCAGTTTTCGTGCGAGTGCATGATTGAGTCGGTGGCTTGATTTGCATGCAATAATCCGTCCCTGTACCGGTGCACCTAGTAAATACAGATCGCCAATCAGATCAACAATTTTATGCCGAGCCAACTCATTTTGGTATCGGTATTCGTTGTTGATTGGCCCGTCATGGGAGACAACCAAAACATCCTTTTCCGTTAGGTGGGCGCAAAGGCCGGCCTCACGCAATGCCATTGCTTCCTCTTTTAAGCAGAAGGTTCGTGCTGCGGCAAACTGGTTGGCATAATCGTCGGTGCGACTGTCATAGATCTGCATTTGTCTTGTGATTGGCGAACCGACCCCGTAGTCCAGTTCATACAGTACATGCATCGCTGGTTCATCGCTTGGGATTGCCGTGATTGATGCGTCACCCTCACGTACCACGACGGGTTCTTTGATGATTATGCAGGGCCGTTTCGACGAGTTGTCTGGCTGCACGCCGGCTTGGTTGAGCCGTTCATAGTATGGTTGCGCCGAACCGTCTTCACCCGGGAGTTCGGCAGCGTCCAATTCAATTAAGATGTTGTCGATTTGCAGTGCCGCCAATGCGCTGAGGCAATGCTCGCACGTTTCAACTGTTACTGCACCGCTCTGAAGTGTCGTGCGACGTGCCTGCTTGATCACATTGTCAATTGAGGCCGCAACTCGCATTCCATTGAGATCGGTTCGCGCAAACACAATGCCGTGGTTGGTGGGCGCGGGTTTGAATGTGGCGTTCACTCGGTGGCCACCAAATAGCCCGTGGCCGGACATGCTGAATGGTTTACTGATTGTTTGTTGGGCATTCATGATGTCTGGTCTGTCAACAATGATTTTCGACGAGCGGCAAGAGAAAAGTGCTTGGTTAACCTTCTCTTAGTAGTTTCACCAATTCAGGCAACTTACGTATTGCCGCCATCTGTCGTAATGCGGCGGTTAAGGGCGAAGTTGGGAAGTGGCCACCCATTCTCACGCCTGGTTCAACGTCACTGGTGATGATCGTGCCGCCACCCAACTGTGCGCCAGCGCCGATCGTGATGTGATCCCGGATCGACACCCGGCCTGCGATGATCACGCCGTCTTCAATGGTGACAGAACCAGCGATACCTGTCATGCCCACAACCACGCACCGGCAGCCAATTCGACAGTTGTGACCGATCTGGCACAGATTGTCGATTTTGGTGTGGTCGCCAATCTTGGTGATAGAAAACTTGGCACGGTCGATGCATGTCCCGGCGCCAATCTCTACATCACTGCCAATTTGCACTGTTCCGATCTGGGGTATTTTAACGATTTTCTTGCCATCAGCAGAGGAGCGGAATCCAAACCCATCGGAACCAATGGCGACATTCGAATGAATGACACATCGCCGGCCAAGGGTACAGCCTTCTCTCATGACAACACCGCTCCACAGAACGCTGTCAGATCCGACCTTGGAGTCATCAAAGATGGTGACGTTTGGATACAACCGGGCCCCGTCCTCAATGACAACCCGTGGCCCCACATAGCAGCCGGATCCAATACTGACACGATCACCGATCTGGGCGGATGGATGGATGGTAGCTTGGGGGTGGATGCCATCGGCTTGTTCAACTGCGGGTGGGGCAAAGAGTAATAGAAGCTCGGCAATGGCAAGATCTGCGTCGGGTACGACTACTAATGCTTGGTTGGATCCCGGCTTGAGTTTGATCGACGAGCTGACAATGGCGGCAGAAGCCTTTGAACAGGCCCAGTCATGGGCATGGCGGCGATTACCCACAAATGTGATCTGTCCAGGCCGGGCCAGGGTGATTTGCTCGACACCGTCGATTTGAATCTGGCCTGATCCATTGACCTGGCCATCGACGTGATCGCTGATCTGTTGAATCGTGTATTTTGCCATTACCAACAGCCTTGCCGCACTTGCAAGCATGATCAGCGCGGCAGTTGCTTTGAGACAACCTGCTGCCATTGGCGCTGACATTTCATTTCCTCGTGGTGTTGTCCCACGCATTGTCTAACTTCTGGATGACTTGGTCGGTGATGTCCAATTCGCCTGCCGCCCACAGAACCTTGCGACCGCCAATTTGTCGTGATAGCTGTTCAAGGTTTTGGCTGCGAATCAATTCTTCAGGTTCTTTATAAAGAACCACATCGTGGCCGTTGGCCCGTGACACATCACCACAGGCTTGCCGCATTTTCCGATACAGGCTGCCGGATCGCAGTATCATCTCTCGAACAATTTGTGTTTCTCGAAATTTCAATTCAGTCTGTCCCGCGATGATTGCCCGGGCGATCTGCTCCTGCTTGTGCTGAAAGGCCTCCTCTTTAGGATCAAGCAGCTCGAGGTCTTTCTGGAGTTCCCGCAACTCGTCCTGTGCAGCAGTTGCCTTTGCCTGGGCATTTGTTCGATGGCTTTCGATATCGGCGTCAATATGTTGTTTTTCTTTGCAGTTGCGAAAAACCTTCTGCACGTCCACGACAGCGATGGATCTGCCGCCGCCGCCAATTGCTTGGCTTACTGCCGTGCTACCCCAGCCGATCAATGTTAAGGCACCAACCGTGATCAATAACCATGCTAAATGAATGTTCCTGGGCATACCGATGGTTCCTTATTGGCTTGCAAGGGAGTAACGTTTACATTTCCATTTGCGGGCGTAAGTGTACTTTGTTCTATCACGCGATGGCTCGGAAGGCAATGTCCCTCGGTCATACGCGTTCCGGATCTATTGTGTTCATCAACCCGGGAACTATTGAAAGGGCATTGACAGGTCAAAACTAAAGATCTGCTTCTCGTCCGTTGGTTCTCGGACGATGGGGATGGCGAGGTCTAATGCAAACGGCGCTCGGCCAAGAAATGGGACCTGTGACCGGATGCCGCCGCCAACAGAAACACGGTATTTACTGAAATTGAATTCTTCATTTAGTGTGCCCGTGTCGATAAACATCACGCCACGTAAGGATTTTTCATAAATCGGCACGTTGTATTCAACTCCGAATAGAAATAGAAAATCGCCACCGACCGGGTCATCGCCAATTGCGCCGGTATCGTTACGGATGCCCCGGGGGCCGATACCGCGAAACTCAAAACCACGGAAACCACGACCACCAGCGTAGAAACGTTCGAATACCGGTGCCTTGTTGGCAATATAGCCCACACGCATGTTCATACTGACCACCGTATGTCGTCCAAAGAAGTCTTCTTCCACCGTCCAGAAATGTTTGTGCTGTACCGAAACCTTTGTGAAGTTGTAATCGCCGCCTAATGCCCCTCCGCGACTAGCCGAGAATGACAGGCGACTGCCGCCTCTTGGTGGGATTGTTGTTGCATTGGCAGTGCTGCGGGTAATCGATAGTCCAAGGGAGCTTAACTGGTTTTCACCATTTTCTTCGAAAATATCAACGGAGGCATCAGGCTCAATATTCGTCATATCAATCAACTCAAACCGTGTTCGAATTGAAGCTGACCAGATATCACCAAACCGTTGGCCAAACCCGAACGTGCCGCCAACGCGTTCTTCATTATGTTTTTCTCGCTCGATATCAAAGACGAAACCTTTCATGTCGAGAAAAACATTGCTATCCAGTAGATGAGGTTCACGGAAACTTGCCGAATAACGGCTGCTTTTCTGCCCGGGTTGCAGTGATGCATGCATGAACTGCCCAGCTCCGCGAAATGCTTTGCCGCTAAGCAAATCTCCCAAACTTTCCGGGGTATCCATAATGTCAAAGTTACGCTGAACCAGATCAACAGCACCAACCACGCCCGCGTCTGAACTGACTGCCGCTCCAAAGCTGAGCGATCCGGTGTTCTTCTCGCGGACCTCGATCAGGACATCACGGTGGGTGTCATCAGGGTCACCGAGTAACGTGATACTACCGCCCTGATCGAACAGCGAGGATCCTTGCTCGAGTGATTTGCGTGTTTTGGCGAGTTGGGGGCCCTCAAAGCGTCGGCCGGGCAGAATCCCGTGTAGGAGTCGTTTGGCAATACGGTCCTGTGTCAAATGATTGCCCTTGATCGTCACCTCACCCACCCAGTAGGGCTTACCCTCGCGGATACTAATCTGCACCTCGACATGGTTGGCTGGAGATTCAAGAAATACGGGGTCAATACGTACGGTTGCGCCGATGTAACCAATCTGCCCATATAGATTCTTGATCGCCTGCTCACTGGAATTTGTGTGGTTAACTGAATACACATCGCCCTTGCGCAACGGGATGGCCTCAAGGATGGCTGTATCACTGAACAGGCTGTTATGAGTAATTTGGATCGAATCAACCAGATATCGCGGCCCCTCATGAACGGTGAAGGTCAAAATGACATTCTGCCCCTGTGGAGACACCTGAAAATCTCGTGTGGCTTCAGCTTCCAAAAAACCACGTTGGTGGTAAAAGTCACGTAACAGGTCCCGATCCGCAAGTGTCCGTTGCTTGCTGAACTCGCCACGGCGAAAGAGAAAAGTATGCGTTTTGGACTGGATCTGGGTCTGCAGTTGCTTATCGGAAAAGGCGTGGTTGCCTTCGAAATAAATAGCTCGGATGCGTTGCCGTACCCCCTCAACAACGCGGTACATCACAATCTTTGACTCGCCAAGCAACTGCTGATCAACCGTTACAGTCGTATCGAAGTAGCCCTCTTCTTCATAAGCGCGAACGATCTGGTGCCTTCCCCGTTCGATCAGAAAGTTGTGTGCGGGATCACCGGTACGCACACGTACCCGGGCGAGCAGTTGTTGGTCCGGCAGCCGTTTGTTGCCGACAACCTGGACATCACTGATGAGTGGTAACTCGACAACCTGGTAAGTCAGAATGATTGAGCCGTCATGTTGTTGTTCGACCCGTGCATCAACCTTTGCAAATCGGTTGAGATGTGTAATCCGAACGATGTCCTGTTTGACCGTGCGGACATCATAGGGGCCGCCCTTTTGGGTCCGGATCTGGTTATAAACTAGTTGTGGTTTGACCCGTTCTAGGCCAAGGACGCGGATGTCGGCAACGGGACGGTCTTTCAGGTCCAAGGCTTGGCCCCAGGCGGCCATAGGGCCGGTGGTATGCCCGGCGACCATCATCAACAACAGCGCCAGCGACCCGATGAACTGACGACTTGCATGTAAAGCCATGATCCACGCCTAGTTTGACAAGAAGTGGCAGTGTAATCACATCGTCATGTTGGGCAAATTGGTGACATCAAAAATGGGAATGACGGACGGTTATGGGCACTGTTAGGCACGACTGCCATATGGTGGATCATTTGGCCAGCCAAGGTGCTGCGAGTACGATAGGCCAAGTTCGTTTGTATCTCTCACCCACCCGTCAAAGAGGAGTAAAAGGTGAAGCAGAAGAGCCTCGATACGGCCAAGCCGGTTGAAATGTTACCTGGCGTCACACGTAAGACCCTGACCTATAACGATCAGGCCATGATGTGCCAGATTGAACTCAAGAAGGGTGCCACCATCCCATTGCACCACCACGAGCCGGTTCAGATCGGCATGTGTGTTTTGGGCCGGGTACGTTTGTTTGGCGAGAAACCGGAGGATAATTTCGAGGCTGCAGCGGGTGAGAGCTATGTGATGGATAGCAATCAGCCCCATGGAGCAGAGGCCCTGGAGGATTCGGCTCTGTTGGAAGTGTTTACACCGTCAAGGCCGGAATATGCGGACTTCTAGGTCATACCTGTCCTGATTCTGCGGTGGATACCAGGCCATGAAACAAAAGAGCATTGCAACGGCTAAAACAATTTCAGTTGACACCCTGCCGGGATTGGTACGCAGAACATTGGGCTATAATAAGCAGGCCATGCTTTGCCACTTTGAGATCAAGAAAGGTGCTGCTATCCCGTTGCACAGTCACGGGCCGGTGCAGATCGGGATGTGCCTTACCGGCAAGGTCCGGTTCTTTGGCGCCAATCCGGAAGATGAGTTCGAAGCAGCCGCCGGTGACGGGTATGTCATCACAGCCAACAAGCCACATGGGCTGTCGGCAATAGAAGATTCAACCTACGTGGAAGTATTCTGCCCCGCCCGCGATGACTATAAAGACTGAGTTGATGTACAAGGAACTTAAAGCAACCATTATTGACTTGCTGACGCGATCCAAGCCACTGAAGCCACAGACCGAACGCCAGTTGTCACGCTATATGACTGAGCACTCAGCGGAATTGCACGTCTTTCTCCGCGACGCAGCGAAAGATCTCGAAGAGCACGAGATCGAGATTCTATTTGGGCCGCAGTTTACACCTGATGCGCAGGATCAGGCGGATGTGTCGCAGACCCTTAATCATTGGCGTCCAACTTCTAAGGAGATTACGCAGCTTGTCTGCGATATCTGCAAAGAGTTGCCGTTCACGACCGTTCAGTTGCCCGGTGACGTCGCGGCCAAGTTGACGTTGCATGAAGTGATGGTCGAGCGGTTTGTCCGGTTGCTCCATTTGGAACGTGCTCCTGAACCGCATGTGTCGGCTGCAATCCGTGATGCGCTGCCGTGCGATCTGTGGCCTTTTGCCATGGCCATGTTGCGGCAGCGGGGTTTTACGCCACCGCGGCAGGAGTGGTTTACGCAATTTGTCTGTTACATGGCGTCCCGTCATTCTGTTACACGCGCGCAACTGGCTGACGCCTCGGAGTTCATTGCGGATCAGCCATCTTTGGATTCAGTTGCACTTGTGTCTGCCGTTCATGCGTTGGTTCGTGCGGCTCGGGATTCGGTGTCCTTTGCCCAGAAGGGACGCACGTATTGGTCGCCAGATGTGGCTCAGCACCATCACTATCGTGGCGAAGGACAGGTGGATGAAGATCTGGTCCAAAACCGTCGAGAAGAGGAGAAACGGTTGCAGGTCATTGCCGACGACCTGGAGGCGTTTGTGTCAGGCTGCCAGGCACGAGGTTGATGGCTAAGATGTCAAAACAGAACGAACATCGCCCAAAGAACAAAGACAAGGTCATTTCAGACTCGGGATGGGGCATCAAGCCCGATGACCAGCCGGCCAATGCTGGTGCGACGGGGGCAGAGGGTCGACAGTACCACTACGATCCTCAGGAAGAGGATGCAGTCAGAAAGATTCTGCGGCAGATGCGATTGGGGTTCAATACCCCCGATCGAATTCTAGTTGAACCGGGCAAAACAACGATTTATGACCTCAATGGTGACGGATTTGAAGTGCATGGTCTTAGTTTTAGCTCCAAGCATCTGGTGGAATTGCTTCAAAACGTAGGTGCTGGTTTTGATCCGCAGCAGCTTCGGGGTTTGCCCAAAGACTACGATGGTGTGCGTGAGTACACTGCAACACGTTCCTGGGCCTGGGGAGCTGAACGGACTGGGTGATTGTGTGGTGTCTGTATCCCTGGAAGCTTAGGGTCATCGAGGGTCAAATTCGGTAAGCCGGGAGGTCAAATACGCCGTCAGAGGTTTAAAGAGCCGTTTGAGAGGGCTTCCTTTGCATGACATAAGGCAGTGGTGGGCTTTATGACTCAGTGTTTCCTATATATTATGGTATAATACGGTAGAAACCTGATATGAGTGAAAAATCTGACATAAAGAGTCCCCCCTTTCCGGGAATCCCCACTATCACCGATGGTTCGGGTGCGGTGGTTTGGGTCGAGACGAATATTACCCAAGCCGCATGTGCCTTCCCTATCACGAGTTCTACCGCCATGGGTGGCGGATATTCATCCGCAGTTTCCAATGGTCAAAAGAACCTGTGGGGTGACGATTTGATCTTTCTGGAACTGGAAAGTGAGCACTCATCGGCTTCGACGTGCGAGGGCTTCGCACTGGCCGGTGGTCGCGTGACCAATTTCACGAGCGGTCAGGGTTTGGTGCTCATGAAAGAGGTCTTATACACGATTTCGGGTAAACGGCTTCCGATCGTCTTTCACATCGGTTCCCGTGCCTTGACCAGCCAGAGCTTGAATGTACACGCGGGGCACGACGATGTGATGAGCTGTGCTGATGCGGGTTGGGGTATTCTGTTTGGCCGCAATCCGCAGGAGGCAGCGGATCTTGCGCTGATTTGCCGCCACGCAGCCGAAGCCTGCCAGTCGCCCATTATGAACGTTCAGGACGGCTTCCTCGTCACACACACGATCGAGAATGTCCTCCTGCCTGAAAAGGAGTTCATGGAAGCGTATGTCGGACGTCCGGAAGATCGGATCATCAACCTGTTTGACGTGGATAAACCACTGATGACTGGTTCCGTCCAGGACCAGGATTCATATATGAAGGGCAAGATCGCCCAGCGGCATTACTACGTCCATATGAAACCGGCGGTCAGCAGAGCCATGCAGGCCTTCGCCGAAGCCACGGGTCGTGAGTACGACTTGACCGAATCCTACCGTATGGAAGATGCGGAATTCGCCCTGGTTGGCATGGGTTGCATGATGGAGACAGCTAAACCAACGGTTGATTACATCCGCTCGGAAATGAATGTGAATGTCGGTGCCATCAACGTGACCAGTTATCGTCCATTTCCTGGGCCCGAAATCGTTCAGGCACTGCGTAATGTCAAGGCATTCACCGTTATGGAACGGATGGATGATCCGCTGGCACCGGCAAATCCGCTGATGCGTGATATCAAGACGGTATTTGTTGATGCTGCACTTGGGTTGGAGGAATTTCGGGATGCTGGTGTGGATGCCGTTGATCCGATGCCGAAGATGTTGCAGTGCTCGGCAGGTTTGGGCAGTCGTGATATCCGACCCGGCCACTATGTGGCTTTGGTGCAGAACATGCGCCAAGCTTTGGAAGGTAATGAGTTCAAGGAATATAGCACCGTTGGCATCAAGCATGAAACAGCTCTGGAGCCACCCATTGATCCGGATGTAAGGCCCGAAGGGGCCTTTTCGATGCGAGGTCACTCGGTGGGTGGATTCGGTAGTGTGACGACCAATAAGGTGATTGCGTCGTTAATGGGTGACCTTTTCGACATACACGTCCAGGCTTATCCCAAGTATGGATCTTCCAAAAAGGGGCTGCCCACAACCTATTACCTTACCCTCGCTCATGAAAAGATCTTGACCCATTGCGAGTTGGAAGATGTCGAATTTATTCCGCTCAATGACGTCAATGCCCTGAATCTTGGTGATACGCTTCGCGGTCTGGCTGATGGCGGGACGATCTTCCTCAACACCTCCAAAACAACCGCGGAAGAGGTTTGGGCAGCAGTGCCGCTTTGGGCGCGTAAACGCATCAGGGATTCCCATGCCAGGGTGCTGTCGCTCGATACATTCCAGATTGCCGATGAAGTCGCGAGGAATCCTGATCTGCGTATTCGCATGATGGGGGTGGTGCTGGTGGGGATCTTTTTGCGTGCCACGCCATTTGCCGAGCGGTTCAATATGACATTTGAACAACTGATGGAGGGTGTGGAGAAGGTTGTTCGCAGCTACTGGGGTAGGAAAGGTGAGCAGGTTGTGCAAGACAATCTGACGTGTATCCGCCGTGGATACGAGGACGTATTCGAGGTCTCGACAGAGGTGATTCAGGACAAATCTCTGGACAGCGGGATCCCCGCCTCATTACCTGTAATTCCTTGATTATCCAATAGCCGCTATTGCTCGAAGCGATCTGCGGCTCAAAGATCGATCGGAGAAGACGATTATGGCCATTACGCCCGCAAAACTACCAACTAACGCAGACGAAGTTGTTGATGTCAAGAACTTCAAAGAGCGTGTGGTGCCGTTGTATGAACATGGTGTTGGTGACATCGAACTCGAGGCCGATCTCGATATGGCCCGATCGGTGATCCCCGCTGGATCGGCTGCACCACGCGATTTTTCGTTTATTGCCCCTGAGATCCCGCAGTTTATCGCAGAAAACTGCGTGGGATGCATGGATTGTGTCACGGAATGTCCCGATACGGCGATCCTTGCCAAAGTTTCACCTCAGGGTGAGTTTGATCAGAAGTTTGAAGGAATGGAGCAGACCGATCGAAGCAACCTGGAGACGGAGTGGGCCAAGACGCGGAAGTATTGGACCGCCAACGAAAAAAGAAAAAAGGAACCAGGTTACTTCGGAATTTTCATTGATCCGACCAAATGCAAGGGTTGCGCTGAATGTGTTCAGGTCTGCGACGATCAAGCTTTGAAGATGATCAAGAAGACCGATACGAACATGCCTCTGATTAAAAAGAAGTTTGATCACTTCAATGAAATGGGGCCGACCCCGGAACAGTTTATCAACGAGAAAATTCTGGCGGATATGATGCTCCGCGAGAATACGTTGCAATACGTGGGCGGTGCCGGCAGTTGTGCCGGTTGCGGTGAAGCTACGGCCTTGCGTATGTTTATTGCTGCCACATCATTTGTATATGGACCGGATAATTTCGGGCTCATTGCATCCACCGGATGTAATACGGTCTATACATCTACGTATCCATACAATCCGTACATGTTGCCCTGGTCAAACTCCCTGTTTGAAAATGGGCCGACTTATGCGATGGGTGTTCGAGCCAAGTGGGATCAGCAGGGCTGGCAAGACAAGAAGCTGTGGGTGATTGGTGGTGATGGGGCGATGCTCGATATCGGCTTTCAGTCCCTGTCCCGTATGCTGATGACCGGCATGAATATTAAGGTGATTGTGCTCGACACGCAGGTCTACTCAAACACCGGTGGCCAAGCTTCGACGTCCACCTTCATGGGGCAGGACACCAAGATGAGTGTTCACGGCACGAAAGTCGCCGGTAAGACCGAGCGGCGCAAGGAACTGGCTCAGATTGTGATGGCTCATCCGGATGTTTTTGTGGCGCAGACGACAGCTGCACATTGGAACCATTTTTACAAGGCCATTCTGCGTGCCAATGAGTTTGATGGCCCTGCGGTTATCAACGTGTTTACAACCTGCCAGCCGGAGCACGGTGTTGCTGATCACCTGGCTGGTGAACGTGCACGTATCTCCGTAGACTCACGCGCGTTTCCACTTCTCATTTACGATCCGGAAAAGGGTGAGCGAATCAAAGATCGGCTGGATCTCAAGGGCAATCCATTGCCCGAAAAAGATTGGTACGTTAATCCCAAGACCCAAGAAAAGGTTGATTTCGTCAGTTTTGCACGCGGCGAGGGTCGCTTTTCAAAGCATTTTGACAAGGAAGGCGCCCCGTCTTCTGGACTGCTTGCTGGCAATGAGGATCGCCGACAGAATTGGCGTATGCTTCAGGAAATGGCGGGTATCGAGCCCGAAGCACCGGCAGAAGAGGAATCAGCGTGAATTGTCTGCTGGGTCATCTTGCCCATGCCTCATGAGGTGAAGCCGAACCGGCGGGACCAATCGCCTACGTGTTCAACAGGCGCGTGGTCTTGATGGGCGCATTGTCTGCCATCAACAATGCGGAAACCTTTTTAAGGCAGGATTGGAGGAGTTGGGACGCGAACTGTTTTGGGGTGCAGGCCGCTATTTACTGCTGCGTTGAGACTGGTTGATCCAGCTTCCATTGACCAACTCTTTGGTCTGTAGATGTGAATCATCGTTCGGGTCAGTGAGGGATAATTTTTTAGGTTAGTCCAGCTCGAAATGCGTACAGGTGAGTGTCAAGTAATTCGAATTGTAAACGAAGCCGCTTGCCTTTGAGGACTTGCAACGTCTTGTCGTCCCGGAATCGTAGCGGCATATAGCAAGCAGGAAACCTGCTGGTATTGGTCGTGATAGGGTGACAGTCGTCAATCCCGAACCCCGCCAGAGGCTTGTTGTTTTCATCACGAACCTCCACACGCAGCCTTTCATTCGAAGTGTGCATCGGGTGGCTCGTGATATCACGTCGCGGGTCGACGTTGACTTCGAGGTTGCCGCCAGGCCAGGTCATTGGTGGTGTAAGAATCCAGCCGGCATTGTTAGTGCCGTAGATTGAGCAGAAGCCATCTATTCTCAGGGTTGCCAGGCCAATTGCGCCATAGTTGTGGGGGTATTGCACCTTGTGGGCACCGGATCGTCCACTGTAATAAATCCACAACTGGTCATGATGTGTGATTGGATTATTCGTGGTTAGATTGATCCAGTCACTGTCGAATGTGCCCGGTGGTCCCCAGGGAATCAATGCATTTCGATTCCGTGATCGTCGCCATGTGGTGCCGTCATCATCACTCCAAATTAGTTCGGGGCTCAGTTTGTCAGGCGACATATGCATCCGCTCGATCGAACCCAGCATGATGTCGCCGTAAGCAAAGGCGGTCGCAGAATAGATTTCCATATGTGGTGAATCTTCTGGGTCGGCCATCAAGACCAACTCGGGCTTGGTCCAGTGAATTAAATCGGTGCTCTCAATTCGCGAAACAACCCGCCCCTGTGGATAGATGTGCCCCATGTCCGGTACGCGGCCGAATAACACGTAACGCCCCTTATGTTTTACGGATATGGCGTTAAAACGGTCACCCCATCGCGGCAACACCTTGTCGATCTTTTCCCACTGAATACCATCTTTGGAACGCGCCGCCCACATGCCAAAACGCCTTGGCTCGCCGGTTCCCTTGCGGTGTGGGTCGCCGTCCCAAAAAAGTGCCTTGAGCGGCCAATCACTGTCTTCAGGATCACTGATGACGGAAATGTCGTCAATAATGGAACCATCATCGTATTCTTCTGCCTTGATGACGACATTATTCTGGGTTGTACCACACACTTCTTGCAGTCCGAGCATGGGTTTGTGCCAGACCACCCCGTCGTCACTTTCGGCGTAGCAAACAACAGGTCGCATGTGATGCCGTCTTGTCCATGCGACATACCACATTTGGAATTTGTCTTGGCGTTTAAGGATTGTGCCAAAAGCAACCGGCGCATGGTATTCCCACGGATATTCAGCTTTGAGGATGGGTTCAGGGTATTTTTGTGCCTCATGCCATATCCGCTGGATGCGGCAGCTTTCGGCAATCCAGCGATCATCCAAGAATAGTTGAGTCTGTGAAAGATCCGGTTTCATTAATACTGTGTCACAAAGGCATTTTGGTGTGGTTGCACTGCGTGGGAATCAATGGGGTCCTTTTGGTGCCTGTGCGGATGGCATTTCAAAGAGCGGCGTGATGGCAGGCCCAAGGGCCCAGCCACGTGCATCTGGACACGTCTTTGTCTCGCCATCAAGAATCGGCATGGCAATCAGAAGACCATTACGAACTACTCCCTGTTGACCACTGCACACCCACATCCAGGATCAGTTTGGTTAGTCAGTTCAGCTTAAGTGGATCTCCAATTCTTGACGAACACCACGCATATCCATCTCGAATTCAATATTTTGAATTGGAGGTCTTGAATATAACCAGCATGCACCCAAGCGGGCCACTGCAGGAAGGCCGGGGATGACACATTGCATTAATGCTTGGTGATACCCATGTACCGTATAGATGTTGACGGTTGTCAGTAACTCGTTGTCTCCCAAATGCACCAGGCGTTCGTTCATGATTTCAACAACACAACCTGCTTTGTCAAGCAGTGCCTCTTCACTCGTTTCGCCGCATCGAAGAATATGGTCGGTGTCGAGACTACCCCGAAGTTCGCCACTGCCTGCAATCACAAAGGTGGGACGTTGCAACGTGCTTGGTTCGGTATACGAAAATCCATAAATAACGGATTCATCTGGCGGTGACTCAACAGGAGCCACATTCGTGCGTGCGATCGGATTATCGCCGTCGACGAGTAGACCCCATTCTTCAAGCAGTAGTCGATACTCATGGTTGAAATTGATGAAGCCGTTCATCGGAAACGGTTCGGGGCAGCGTAACTCGACGCCACACAGAGCATGCCGACTCCGGCCGTTTGTTTCTAAATGCTGTCGTATTGAATGAAGCCCCGCATGCCACGGTATCGGGGTATCCAGCGTGGCATGCACGATTTCCCAGCCTGGCTGAGAAACAACGCCGCAACAATAAGGCTCAATTCCCGGCAGGAAACGATAACCCCCGGCAACATTTGTCCTTAAACTGTTATCCACTGAATACTCCCAAACTGATTTCGTGATGACCAGTTAATCGGCATCGCAAAGATGGCAATCCTGATTGGGGCAAGGGGCGTAGATTGGCCTGGTTTTAACGGGCATGTTCAATCAATACGATATCAAACATTCTGGCGTGGAAGTAACATGCCTTATGAGTTTTGGGTGTTACCTGTTGGTTCATGTATGGCCACTGTTGTAAACTGGTATTTCAGATACGACTTTAGTGGCATCATCCCATATGTGGTGCGTTGGCAGGTGAATTTCGGGGATGATGACTGGTGGCTAAAAAGGTAATGCATTATGACTTGTTTGCATGTAAATGACCAAAACTCTACTCGTGGTGTCATGACGCGGCGCGAATGCTTACGCCGCGTATCTGCTGGCGGCATGGCCCTCACACTGCCGGGAGTCCTGACGTCCTTGGCAGATGCATCGGTCGGGCCAAAGTCAATTGCCGCGATTTTAACCGTTTACCGCCCGGGACTGCATGCAGATGTTCTGGTGGGAAAGATCCTTGAGGGGTGGGAACAGGATGGCGGGGCTGGCCCGAATCTGAAAGTTTCTTCCATGTACCTGGATCAGTCCAAGCCCGATGATCTGGGCATTGTATTGGCTAAAAAGTACAACATTCCCATCTTTACGACGATTGAAGACGCATTGACATTGGGAACACGGCAACTTGCGGTGGATGGGGTATTGAGTGTTGGTGAGCATGGCGACTATCCATGGAATGAAAAGGGACAGCACCTGTACCCACGACGCCGTTTTTTTGAGCATATTCTCGCAGCATTCAAAAAGACAGGGGCGGTTGTACCGGTATTCAATGACAAGCACTTCGGACCGGTCTGGTCTGATGCGCAATGGATGTACAACGCGGCCCGGGCGTTGAATGTGCCGTTGATGGCCGGATCGTCGATTCCAGTCAGTTTCCGACGGATGTCCCCGACTATTGCCATGAACTCCAAGATCCAGGAGATCGCCGCGGTGGGTTATCATGAATTGGATACCTATGGTTTTCATACCCTCGAATTATTGCAAACCTTTGCCGAAAGACGAGCCGGTGCAGAGACGGGTGTACGATGGGTTCAATGTCTCCAAGGCGAACGGATGGCACAAGCGATCGCCAATGGACGTGTTTCTGAATCACTCTTGGATGCGGCGGTTGCCACGTTGCCCAAGCATCGTGATGCTGAAGGCAAACGTTGGCAGACATTGGCCGACGATAATGTGGCACTGTTTCTGTTTGAATACAACGATGGCCTACGCGGCTCGGTTTTGATGCTTGGTCGGCATGTTCGTCGCGGTTTTGCTGTGGCGGTGCAGCCAACGGGTCACCAAAACCCAATGGTTACTCAAATAGAGGAGCGGCGGGCGCCTTATCCCCATTTTGCCTACTTGATGAAGGCCATCGAGCGCATGTTCCATACGGGTCAACCAACCTATCCGGCTGAACGGACATTGCTCGTCACCGGGATTCTGGACCGGATCTTAACCTCACGCCTTGAAGGTTACCGGCGAGTCGAGACGCCGGAACTTACAATCAAGTACCGGCCCGTGGACTATCCTTACGCGCCAAATCCACCTTTAAACGAGTTGGGTTAGGATCCTCGGGTGCTTGGGGTGTGGTCTGTGTTTGTAGATGTTGCAGTTCTGGTGGAATAATGCCAAACGGTGAAATTTATTGGACTTTTAGTGGTCTTTATTCGTGTTAAACATGGGTTTAGGGGCCAAAACTAGAAGCTGCGGGGTTTTCTGTTGACGGTGTAAGGGGGGGGTCTATACTTCCCCGGCGTTTGGCGGCGGAGCGATCGTATCTATCGTCACAACCGACACAAATGGGTGGATTAGGGTGCAGGATTTGGT
>Ga0310125_10000126_pt1 | contig 31764 bp, 31 predicted proteins | sample CB11b_Tmax_Bot8__FD_203508 | JGI IMG/M metagenome (GOLD analysis project Ga0310125, IMG submission 203508) | Marine microbial communities from Western Arctic Ocean, Canada - CB11b_Tmax_Bot8 | ecosystem: Environmental > Aquatic > Marine > Oceanic | place: Canada: Western Arctic Ocean | collected... | reverse complement strand
TGTGGCCTTTATTGCTGTCAGTTTAAGTATGGCAACGGGGCTTACCTTGTTTGCACTAAGCCAGAATATTGATTTGTTCTACACGCCTACACAGGTTGCTGGTGGTGAAGTCAATATTGGTCAGCAAATTAGAATTGGTGGTATGGTGAAAGAAGGGTCTTATGAGAGTGCTAACGACACTGTGAGAGTGATGTTTTCTGCAACTGACTATGTGAACGAAGTGCCTATACAGTTTGATGGAATTTTACCTGATCTGTTTCGCGAGGGGCAGGGTATTGTTGTCGAAGGTGCTATTGATAGCAATGGCTTATTTGTTGCTTCAAGAGTGCTAGCGAAACACGATGAGAATTATATGTCCAACGAAGTGAAAGCGGCTATGGAAGCTGCTGGCGTCAACACTGAAAACCAACCCGCCCTGGCTGAATACTAGTGATTCCAGAGTTAGGGCAATTCTCGTTAATTCTGGCTTTCTGCCTGAGCATATTGCTGGGTAGCATTCCCCTTGTTGGTGCAGCTAAAGGCAATCAACTGTGGATGAGCTTGGCTCGCCCACTTACTGCGGGCGTATTTGTGTTTCTAGCAATAAGCATTCTTATACTTGCTTATGCATTTGTCGCCGATGATTTTTCAGTCCAATTTGTTGCTCAACATTCCAACACTTTACTCCCCACTCGCTACAAGATGACTGCAGTTTGGGGAGGGCACGAGGGTTCGTTTTTACTGTGGACTTTTATGCTTGCGGGCTGGATGCTTGCAGTAAGTATTTATAGCAAGAGCATGCCAATAGATTTCGTTGCGCGGGTATTGGGAGTTCTTGGAATACTTTGCACGGCCTATATTCTTTTCATGCTGGCGACATCTAATCCATTCGATCGCATTGTGCCATTACCCCCTCAGGATGGGGCTGATCTAAACTCAGCGCTTCAAGATATCGGTTTCATCATTCATCCGCCTACTTTATATATGGGATATGTGGGCTTCTCAGTCGTTTTTGCATTCGCAATAGCCGCATTACTAAGTGGCAGGCTGGATGCGGCTTGGGCCAGATGGTCAAGGCCCTGGGCAAACGTATCTTGGGCGATCTTAACTATTGGCATTGCTTTGGGAAGCTGGTGGGCATATTACGAATTGGGATGGGGAGGTTGGTGGGCCTGGGACCCGGTAGAGAACCCACCATTAATTACCTGGCTTTTTGGCACCGCTCTGATTCATTCGTTAGCTGTCACAGAAAAACGTGGAGTATTTAAAAGCTGGACTGTACTACTGGCTATTCTTGCTTTTTCCGGCAGTCTGTTAGGCACATTCATAACTCGATCCGGACTATTAACATCTGTTCATGCCTTCGCCAGTGATCCGTCAAGAGGCGTTTTTATTCTTGGTATTCTCGGCTTGGCTATAGGCGGTTCGCTAATACTATTTGCCTTTCGCGCACCATTAATGAAAAGTAATTTTGGTTTTGACTTAGTTTCCCGGGAAATATTCTTGCTGACCAATAACGTAATCTTGGTGGTCGCTGCTGCTTCGGTATTCTTAGGCACTCTATTCCCTATGTTTTATCAAGCCATCACCGATGATCTTATTTCGATTGGCCCGCCGTATTTTAACGCCATTTTTATTCCATTAATGAGTTTGTTAGTTTTGGTGCTTGGGGTAGGCCCAATGTCCCGTTGGAAAAAAACATCGGTCAGTTATCTGATAGAGCAATTAGGAAAAGTTGCGCTGACAAGTTTGGCAATAGGAGTTGTGTTGCCGACTATAATTCTTCTGCAAGTGTCATGGGTGGCAATCGTGGCAGTGACGCTTGCTGCTTGGATAGTGTTATCTATGCTTAAAGACATGGCGAATAAGACAGCAAACAAAGCTGCAAGATTGGCTGGTTTGCGTGCATTATCATTGAGTTATTATGGTATGCAGGCGGCACACTTTGGCATGGCACTGATGCTTATCGGTGTTGCCTTTACCAGTGAATTTAGCGAAGAAAAGAGCGTTCTGTTGGCTCCAGGAGAAAGTATCGATGTGGGGTCTTATAATTTTACTTTTAACGACACCCAAGCAATTACCGGCCCAAATTATGTTGGCACCCAAGCTGATTTTAGTGTCAGTAAAAATGGTAATGAGTTGGGTAACCTCAATCCAGAGCGGCGAATTTATCTTGCAACAGGAACGCCTTCTACTGAAATGGCGATTGATGCCGGTTTTCTCAGAGATCTTTTTGTCACATTAGGCGAAGAAAAAGAAAACAGCGCCTGGACTATGACTATTTATGTAAAGCCTTTTATTCGCTGGATTTGGTTAGGGGCAATTTTTATGGCTTTCGGTGGAACAGTTGCTGCCGGCGATAAGCGCTATCGTCGTGTTCGAGAGCGCTACTTAAAAAGAGAGGAGCAGGCTTTAGCTACAAATTTGCAAGTAGCCTCCTGATTTCTAAATGAATAGGTTTAATTTTTTTATTCCGGCGATTGGCTTCTTTGTATTGGCGCTAATCTTGTGGCGTGGGTTATACCTAGATCCGAAAGAACTTCCTTCCATGCTGATAGATAAACCTATGCCTACGTTTGCCCTGACTACAGTCGATGGAAATGAGATTAGCAATGCAGATTTACCTAATAGTATGTTTCTCCTTAACGTTTGGGGTAGTTACTGTTTGCCTTGTCTAATCGAACATCCTACTTTGATGCGTCTTGCGGAAGAGGGCGAGATTCTAGTTGTAGGGATTAACTATAGAGATAAAAAACAACTGGCTCTGGATTGGTTGGGTGACAATGGCAATCCATTTGCTTTTAGCATTCTCGATGAAAGCGGTCGCTTTGGCATTGATCTTGGTGTTTACGGTGCTCCTGAAACCTATTTAGTTGATGCCGACGGTGTGATTCGTTACCGGCATGTCAGTGTGTTAGATGAGAATGTTTGGCGACAGGACTTTCTGCCAGCGATAAATAAGTTACAAGCAGAGAGCAATACTCAGCAATGAGGATATTTCACAAATTCTCATGGGAATTTAAGGTCTGCCGGCCCATAGCAGCGTTGTTGTTAATTCTAAGCGTTTCAGTAATGGCTACTTTAAACGCCCAAGTTGATACTTTCGAATTTGAAAATGAGGAACAACAAAAAAGATTTAGAACTCTCTCGAATGAGTTGCGTTGCCCAATGTGTCAGAACACTAATTTATCAGGGTCTACAGGGGGTGTAGCAGAGGACCTGCGTCGAGAAGTTCACCGTATGATAGTCGATGGCTTTAGCGATACGGAGATAGAAAAATTCATGTTTGATCGTTACGGAGACTTCATATTCTACCGTCCGCGACTTCGCGCTGAAACCATTCTTCTATGGTTTGGTCCGATTATGTTTTTGCTAATTGGAGGGTATCTTGCATTAGGAATATGGAGAAGGGCAAGCTTGAGCAGCGTTGATTCTACTTCGCTTGACTCTGAGCAAGCAGCCCAATTGCAAAAATTACTCCGCAGTAAACACTAAATAAAAAGTCATAAATATTAATTCATTAAACAAGTTGGAATAGATGTGTTCTGGGTATTAACCGTAGGTCTTCTTTTGCTTGCTTCGCTTTTCATTATTCTCCCAGTGTGGTTGAGAAGTCGAGAAGAAAATGGGGAATCAGCTGAACTTAGAAAAGAGGCGAATATTGCCCTTTTCCATGAGCGCAGCTTTGAGCTTGAAAATGACCTGTCTGCAGGTAACTTAGATCAAGGTCAGTTTGATTCCTTGCTAATAGAACTACAAAAAAGTTTGCTTGCAGATACTTCTTTTAATGATCAAGGCGAGCCAGCCTCCGTTGAAAATTTTATAGTAAATTCAAGCCAGAAAAAAACCTTCAATAAAGTAAGCAATAGAAAGAAAGATTCGGTTTCACGGCTATCAGCTACAAATCTTATCCCAGTTATATTGGCTATGTTGATTCCAGTGCTAGCATATAGCTTGTATGACCAGTGGGGATATAACGATGATGTTGAGTTGATGGGCTTGTTTCAACGCTCTGTAAATAGTACAGGCGACCCTGGGGAGGCCATAGCTATAATTGAAAGCCTTGTCGAAGCAGTGCAAGCTGATGAGGAGCGCCCGTGGGCTTGGTATTTTCTTGGAGAGAATTACTTCAATTTAAGCATGTTTACTGAGTCAGAAAGCGTAAGACGAGACTTATGGCTTCGAGCTGTGGCCGCTTATCAGCAATCGTCAGTGTTATTTGATGAAGGGCCAGAAAAAGCTTTGGTACTAGGTCGCGTAGCTCTCGCTAAATATATGAATGCGGGGCAGGAGTTTAATCAGGAGATTCTTGACGTAATAGAGCAAGCACGTGAAATAAATCCCAACGAGAACACAGTATTACAACTGCTGGCGGCAGATGCAGAACAGAGGGAAGACCATACTGTTGCAATACAATATTGGCGATTACTCATTCAGGCCAATCCAAATTCAGCAGAAGCTCAGATGCTGCGGCAAAACATAGCTACAGCGCAACAGGTACTAGCAGCGAATGGTGAAGAAATTGATGTTGGCCCGATTGTTGAGATTAATTTATCAGTGGCTGATGGAATCGTATTGGATGAAAATCTTAGAGTTTTTGTTGCGGTACGTAATGCAGCGAGGGAAGGTATGCCGCCTTTGGCCGCGACGGATTTGAGAGTTAGTAATCTACCACAGACGATTCAGCTCGATAATAGCTCAGCTGTTGGTCCCTTTAACTTAGCCTCTTCAGATACAGTCTATGTGTCCGCTCTGGTCTCTTTTGCAGGCGTAGCGAATCCTCAGATTGGTGATTATCGTGTTGTTTCGGAAAACTTTTCCCACAATGGTCAACATACGGTTATTGATCTGCTAATTTCAGAGCAAGTTCAATAAGTTCTCCACTTTTTAAATATTGGTTCTAAACTCAAATTGAGGTTCTTTCTTAGTCGTGTATTGGGCAGAATTTTTCACTATAGCTGTCGCTCATTTATTTGCGGTTGCATCCCCGGGCCCGGATTTTGCGATAGTGACTCGCCAGTGTATGAGTGGGGGAACTCGAGCGGGAGTTTGGACTAGCCTGGGAGTTAGTTCGGCAATACTACTACATGTAACTTATTGTATTTTGGGTGTGGCTCTATTGCTTGCCCAGTCGACTACATTGTTCAATAGCATGAAATACCTTGCTGCTGCTTATCTCGTATATTTGGGTGTGCAATCTATTAGAGGATCATTCAGGCAAACAAATACCGCTCTCTATACTAGAGGTGAGGTAGCAATTTCTCCGTCGAAGGCATTTGCAATTGGGTTTCTAACTAATGGATTAAACCCGAAGGCGACGTTGTTCTTTCTTGCTCTGTTTACAGTGGTTATCGATTCAAATACACCGAGTTCAATACAGATTCTCTACGGCTTGTATCTCGCAATCGCAACATTTCTATGGTTTTCGATGCTTTCGAAAATACTGGGTCGGTCAAACGTGCGAGCATTTATAATAAAAACCGGTAATTGGGTCGAACGTGGCATGGGGGCTATTCTAATACTGTTGGCTCTACAAATATCCATGAGCACTTAAGACGTTTATCAAACAGGTCTTAGGCTTAAGGGCAAGCTTTTGTGCTTATGGACCTAAATACGGTGCATGTAAGGGTTCAACTGCGATATAGTTGCACTGAATCTTAAATATTATTTCAGAGATTGAATTTTCCAATGGGCAATACACATCATCCAAATAAGCTAGTTGATAAGTTTGGGCGCCATGTCGACTACATTCGGTTAAGCGTAACCGATCGTTGTGATTTTCGTTGTGTCTACTGCATGACAGAGGACATGACGTTTTTGCCGCGGAAGGAAATTTTGTCTCTGGAAGAGATTTATCAGATTGCTCAAGCTTTTACTGAGCTCGGCGTACGCAAGATTCGGCTCACTGGTGGTGAGCCGTTAGTGCGTAATGATGTTATGAGTCTCGTCGAAAGGCTTGGAGCGCTGCCAGGATTGGAAGAGCTATTGCTTACGACAAATGGTGCGCAGCTAGATAAATACGCTTCAGCTTTAAAAGCAGCAGGAGTAAATAGAGTAAATATCAGTATTGATTCTTTGGACGCTGATCGCTTTAAGCGAATTTCCAGAGTTGGTAAATTGGATAAAGTCCTAACAGGGATCGACGCTGCAATCGCTGCAGGCTTTGATCGCATTCGGCTTAACACAGTCATAATGCAAGGCTATAACGAAGACGAAGTTATTGCCCTAGCTGACTACGCGATAGCGCGTGGAATTGATATTGCTTTCATTGAAGAAATGCCACTTGGTGAAGCGTCAGATCATAATCGAGAAGATACGACCTGCAGTAATGATTGGGTGCGCTCGATAATCGAAGCAAAATATGGTTTGGAAAACAGCGATGATACAACCGCGGGCCCGTCGCGCTATGCCGAAATTGCGGGTAAAAAAAGTCGAATTGGTTTTATTTCTCCAGTCACTCATAATTTTTGTGAAGATTGTAATCGGGTAAGAGTAACCGTAGAGGGTCGTTTACTTCTTTGTTTGGGAAATGAACATTCAGTAGATCTGAGGACTATCCTTAGAGATGAATCTCTGGGTATGGACGATTTAAAGAATACACTAGTAGCAGCTATGGATATTAAACCTGAACGGCATTACTTCTATGATAAGGACCACCCTCAGCCGGTTCGCTTAATGAATATGACTGGAGGCTAATTTAGACCGAGCCAATGAATTCTACTACTACTAACTCCTTAAACATCGCAGTAGTCACAGTATCTGATACGAGAACTGAAGACACGGACAAATCAGGTGCTGTATTGGTCTCCAGCTTGCAGGCTGTGGGTCATAAGCTGTCGAGTAAATTCATAGTAAGAGATGATATTTACCAATTGCGTGCAGTGATTTCCTCGCTCATCGCTGATAAGGAAACTCAGGCCGTATTGATGACTGGGGGCACTGGGTTTACTGCAAGAGACAATACCTATGCTGCAATCACGCCGCTGTTTGACCTAGATATTTATGGTTTTGGAGAATTGTTTCGGCAGTTATCTTACGAAGAAATAGGTAGCTCCACGATTCAATCTAGAGCATTTGCAGGATTGGCTAATGGCACAATTGTGTTTTGCTTGCCTGGCTCACCCGGAGCCTGTGCAACAGGTTGGGATAAGATAATAGTCGAGCAATTAGACAGTAGCCACAAACCCTGCAATTTTACCGATAAGCTCTCATTTTAAGAAACTCACTCCAAAGCTTAGTCTAGGGTTTTGTGTCTATTAGACGACTGCTCTGGGTTGGCGGTTTCTCTTTCGCTTCCATTTCTTTAGCGGCAGACCGCTCTTGATTTCGTTTCAGATTTTGGTTCGCCGCCTGCAGCCGGTTTTCAAAACACGGCAGCGGTTCCGCGCCAATCAAAGTATCCGGTCACTTGCGGAGATTAGCCACGTGTCGAATAGCGAGTTAAGTTTTGGCTTTCTTGTTTTTGGTCTACGAATTATCCCTGGTGGAATTAGTACTGCTAATCCTGCCTCAGAAATTCTCAACTCTATCAAAAGGCTGAGAGCTCAAGGTAAGGATCAAGTATCAGCCAATATTGTCCTGAGTATGGGTTGCGCTTTGTTTCTTTTAAGTACCTTAAAAAGAATTACCGTCAAAGTCGATATTTTTGATTGAGGAAATGCGGGAAAGACAAGAAATCGGACTTGGGGATAATTTAAAAATAACGCTAGCCTAAGTTGGGTATCCGAAATATGGACCTTAGACCAGCGTTCAGTCAGTGCTTAATTTAGTGATAAATGGGCGTTAGGCCTTCCGCTCATTGGCAAAACTTGATGAAAGGAAAATCATAACCTCCTTCAATGTTATGGTTATGCAGCGGTGTAAAGAATTACTGCAGGAACTGCGAGGGCAGCTAATACTAAAACTAGGCTCACTACAGTTGCTTCAGCGATAGGCCGTAGTTTGGCTATTGTCTTACTCATACTTATTCTCCAAATTTGGTTAATTGTAATCTTTTAATTGGGGCTGATCTTTGTCTTCATCGACCAATGGCGCGTATAGTAACACAAAATGTCCAAATAGGTAACATAAGTGCATAATATTTTTTAAATATGTTGTGAAAGGTAACAAAAATTAAAGTCGAGTATAAAAAACTAGAAATATCTATCAATAACGATGGGCTTTGCAAAGTTTATGAGGCCGCTTATAAAAATTCTTTACGTCGGAGGGAATTATAACTTATTGAAAAATATGATAAATTATAGACTTTATTTTTTATGATGACCTAGCACTGCTTATAAGGTATGAAAATGTAACCATATTTCACATATAAGAAAATAACCTGTGCGAGCAGTTGGGAATCTCTAGAAATCAAGCTAACTCTCAGGAAAAATTGATAAAGTATCTGCGAACGCTTGCGGGTTTTCTTCTCATTTATTGCACTTTGTCTAAATACGGTGTTCCTGACCTTTCAGGCTTAATTCCGATAAAATGGTACATGGACATGAAACCTAAGCTGCAATCTCCGTTAAAGGGCAAAGTGATTGCGCTCCCAGAGAGTCGGCAGTTAGATATTCTATCTGCCTTATTTCAAAGACGTGGTGCGTTGGTAGATCGTATACCTTTAGTCTCAATTATCGATGCTCCGGATCAACCGAAAATCCGCCGTTGGCTAAAGCAATTTATATCCGCCCCGCCTGATTATTTTGTATTACTAACAGGGGAGGGATTAAGAAGGTTGTTAGCTACGGCAAGGCGGATGTCATTGGAAACCGTTTTCATCAGCGCTCTGTCAAATTCTATTCTGATTTGCCGAGGGCCAAAGCCTGGACGTGTACTAAGAGAAATACAATTACAAGCTCACTACTTAGGAACCAGTCCAACTAGTGCAGGTATAGTGGAGACGCTTAGAGGACTGGATCTCACACACAAATCAATATCAGTTCAACTCTACGGTGAGGATCCAAATGACTTGCTAATGGATTTCTTGGGCACCGTGGGAGCTAAAATTATAAACCCGGTGGCACCTTATAAATATGCGCAAGACAGTAATGGAGATTTGGTTTTCTCACTTATTAATAGATTACACCTCGGTAAAATAGATCTCATTGCATTTACCAGTAAGGCTCAGGTAAAGCGATTATTTGCTGTAGCTACTCAGCGCAATTGCGTAGAACAGTTAACCTCCTCCTTAAAGGCAACCAAGGTTGCAGCGATAGGCCCCATAGTTAAGGAGTGCTTGGAGCAGTTCGCCTGCACAGTGGAAATCATGCCAAGCGCGAGTTACTTCATGAAACCGATGGTTCGAGCGAGCGAAGTTCTTTTTGCCGAATTGGAAGAATAATTTTAGGCCTTCATTATGCTCTGGCTTCGCTTCTTGCCTGCAGCTAGAATTAGCCTTCAGACTATTTAAATTGAGACTTCATCACATGCGCATAATGACTCTGAACTGCAACGGAATTCGGGCTGCGGCAAGAAAAGGTTTCTTCGATTGGATCTCTCAGTGCGATTTCGATGTCGTTTGCTTGCAGGAAACTAAAGCTCAAATTGATCAGTTAAGTGACCCAATCTTTCATCCAAAGGGATATCACTGCCATTACTTCGATGCAGAGAAAAAAGGTTATTCTGGCACAGCAATCTACTGTAAATCAGAACCGGAAAAAATCACCAAAGGTTTGGGGTTTTTACTTGCTGATACTGAGGGCAGGTATGTGCAAGCCGATTTTGGAAAGCTAAGCGTCGCCTCTTTATATTTGCCATCAGGCTCAAGCGGAGATGAAAGGCAGGCTCGTAAAATGTCATTCATGAAAGATTTTATGAAGCACATGAAAAAGCTGAGGGAACAAGACCGCGAATTAATCGTCTGTGGTGATTGGAATATTTGCCATAAGCAAATTGATTTAAAGAACTGGCGACCAAATCAGAAAAATTCTGGCTTTTTGCCCGAAGAAAGAGGATGGCTAGATACCTTGTATGACAAGGTCGGCTTTGTCGATGCCTTCCGTGAAGTAAATCAATTAGAAGACCAGTACTCATGGTGGTCGAATAGAGGACAAGCAAGGGCAAATAATGTCGGATGGCGCTTGGATTATCATGTGGTAACTCCTGGTATCGCTGAAAAGGTTGTTTCGGCGGAAATTTATACCGAGCAGAAATTTTCCGATCACGCTCCGGTTATACTAGAATACTCTTCTTAATTTAATAGGCATTTGGTATTAAAATAGAACTATGAAAAACATAATTAGGATTTCTGATTATTTAATTATTAACACCAGAGCAACGCTCATGAGGGCAGTCTTGTGTGGCGCCTTGCTACTAAATAGTGCTGGCAGCCATGCCCAGCAGCTAAATGTATTAATCGAAACTTCAAAAGGTGATATTCGGTTTGAATTGAATGCTCGTGCTGCGCCTACTACGGTCGCAAACTTCATTAATCTGGTGAATCGTGGATTTTATGATGGTTTGACTTTTCATCGCTATGAGAGGAATTTTATGATTCAGGGTGGTGATCCTTTGGGTACAGGCCTGGGTGGGCCAGGCTATCAGTTTAGCGGTGAGGCAATCTTGAAACACAATCAACCCGGGATACTATCCATGGCGAATTCGGGACCAGGAACTGATGGAAGTCAGTTTTTTATTACCCATCTCGCTACCCCTCATCTTGATGGTCTGCATTCCGTATTTGGGAAAATTGTAGCGGGGCAAAATGTCGTTAATCAATTAAGAAGACGCGACCTAATAACCAAGATAAGTGTTGAGGGGGATTATTCTGCATTGCTCGAACGCAAGGCCGCTCAATTAGAAGAGTGGAATGCAATTCTCGATAGAGAATTCCCGCAGCAATAAATGGTATTCAGTAAACTTGATATTTAGAGCAAACACTAAGCAGGGTTATAACACTCGTTTGAATGGTTTTACCGAAACCTTTTGATAAACCCCAGCAGTGACATAAGGGTCAGTATCAGCCCACGATTTGGCTTGTTCTAGGCTATCAAATTCAGCAACAATTAGACTGCCGCTAAAACCGGCGTTACCGGGATCGGAGCTATCGATAGCAGGATGTGGCCCAGCAATCATTAGTCGATCTTGACCGGCTAATTTATTGAGTCTATCCAAGTGAGCTGGGCGTGCAGATTTTCGTTTTGCCAGACTGTCGTCGATATCTTCACCCATGGCTGCATAATACAAAAATCAACCCTCCAGCCTGGAAATAATTAGATTGTTTTAATTATATAGATTTTTCTGATGTTGAATCGATGCTTTCTTCTTGTATATTTTCCCCTTCATCTACTTCAAAGTATTTGGCTAGAATAGGCATCTGTCCAATAACGAAGGCAAAAGTTAGTATAAGGTTTCCGAATACTTTGAATTGTATCCATAGAGCCTCGCTAAGAGTAAAAGCAACGATAAGGTTTATTGCGCCGAGCACGATAAACCAGCAAATCCAGATAGTGTTTAATTTGAGCCATACTTCTTTTGGTGCATTAACTGCATGGCCCATCATGTGTTCAATTGCGGGTTTGTCGCCGAAGAATCTGGAAGCTAAAAAAACTGTAGCGAATATCCAGTTTACTATTGGAGCCTTCCATTTAAGGAATTCTATATTTCTAAGAATTATTGTTGGAAGACAAAATAATACGACTGCGACTAGGGTAATCCACTGAAATTTATCTAGCCGCTTTTGGGCAATAAGGAGTGAACCATACACTAGGACGGACGCCCCTAATAAGAATTCTGCAGCGCTGAATACACCACCGATACTATGAGTAAATCCTGCTATTTCTATAGCTCTTTCATCCATTGCCCAAACAGTGAAGAAAACCAAGAGTGGGATATAGTCGATGAACTGCTTCATTTTATAAGTCCGAACCTATGTTGTACGCATCATTAGGGAGCAGCAGCATCTTAATGGATTTAAATTAAGGTGTCTGCTTTTATGAGCCGATGTATTAGTATCTGCATCGCTGAATTGAGTCGAATTTAGTATAGATCCCTAAAGAGTTCTGTTCCCTGTTATGGTTGATTTTTTACAAGTACATCCAATTAATCCCGAAATGCGCCTCATCAAGCAAGCCGTTGGCGTGCTTATGGATGGTGGAGTGATCGTTTACCCGACCGATTCGACTTACGCGCTAGGTTGCCACATTGGAGATAAGTCAGCCCTAGAACGTATTCGCCGCATTCGGCAATTAGATAGTAAGCACAATTTTACTCTAGTGTGCTGCGATCTTTCTTCATTGGCCAGCTACGCATTAGTGCACAACAGAGCCTACCGAATCCTTAAAGCTTATACCCCTGGTCCATACACCTTTATTTTGAAAGCGACAGCGGAAGTTCCGCGGCGCTTAATGCATCCTAAGCGAAAGACCATCGGATTGAGAGTTCCCGAAAACGCTATTGCCCAAGCGATTTTGGCGCTTCACGGCGAGCCGATAATGAGTACTAGTTTGATCTTACCTGGTGAGGGTGAGCAATTATTCGATGCCTATGAAATGCGACTAAAGATAGGAAAACTTGTAGACTTGATTATTGATGGCGGCGCCTGTGGTTTAGAACCCACAACCATGGTCGATTTAGTTGATGGTGTGCCACAAATACTTAGGACGGGAAAGGGTGATACCAAGCCGTTTCTCTGACTGATTATTTTTTAGCTTATAAGATTTAGATCCAATAACGATTACTACTAAGTGTAGTTTGAATAGAATTAGGAGAAGAAGTTGCCAACAGTGGACTCACAACAAAGGGTACTGTCAGGAATGCGACCGACTGGTCGCTTGCATTTGGGCCACTATAACGGGGTACTGAAGAATTGGGTGAAATTGCAATACGAATATGAGTGTTTCTTTTTCGTCGCCGATTGGCACGCGCTTACTACTCATTACGGTGATTCTACCATTTTTCAAGAGCATGTTTTGGACATGGTGATTGACTGGTTGGCTGTCGGAGTTAACCCTGGCTCGTCTTCTTTATTTGTCCAGTCGAAAGTTCCCGAGCATGCAGAGTTGCACTTGTTACTGTCTATGTTGACTCCACAGGGATGGTTAGAACGGGTGCCATCTTATAAAGATCAGCAAGAAAAACTAAGTGAAAAAGAACTCGATACTTATGGGTTTCTTGGTTATCCACTCTTACAGGCAGCGGATATTTTAATGTACCGCGCGGGATATGTTCCCGTCGGCGCCGATCAAGTTGCACATGTAGAGCTCACTCGCGAAGTTGCTCGAAGATTCAATCATATCTACGGTCGTGAGCATGGCTTCGAAGAAAATGCCTTGGCCGCAGTGCGAAAGATGGGTAAGAAATCAGCTCGACTCTACGCGCAATTACGCACAGCGTATCAAGAGCAGGGGGACCACGAAGCCTTAGAAAAAGGTCAAGCTCTTTTGAAAGAACAACAGAATATATCTATCGGCGATAGAGAACGGCTATTTGGATTCCTTGAAGGTAGTGGGAAGATGATCCTGGCAGAGCCGCAATCTTTATTGACGAAAGCATCTAAGATGCCGGGGTTAGATGGTCAGAAAATGTCTAATTCCTATGACAATATTATTAGCTTGCGGGAGCCCCTCGAGGAAGTTGAAAATAAAATTGCCACCATGCAGACTGATCCTGCTAGGGTGCGCCTAACTGACCCAGGAGATCCGGAAAAATGCCCGGTATGGCAGTTTCATCAAAACTATTCTTCAGAGGAAACGAAGACCTGGGTTATTGAGGGGTGTAAGAGTGCGGGGATCGGTTGTTTAGAGTGTAAGAAACCAATAATCGATGCGGTTACTGCTGAATTAGAGCCGATTCAGAAAGAAGCAGCACAGTACGAAAAAGATCCAGATATCGTACGCTCCATTCTCGCAGAAGGCAGCGAAACCGCGCGGGAATCAGCGAAGAAAACGATTCAGGATGTTCGCGAAGCGATGGGCTTAAATACCTGGTAACTAGTGGCTCGCGAGATGAGCTTTTCCAGTTCATTTAAGGTAAAATTCGTTCTTAGATTTAGACCCGGATATGATCCCGTAGCCGAAAATAGCAGATCAGTAGATTGACAACCAATGGCGCCGAAGCAGACACTGAGATCCTTGATACGAAAGGGGATACTGCTACCTCGGAAGAATTAGACTCCGACTCTCCCTCCCAGCAAGAGCTTCCTTTTGCCTTCGTTGCAGGGGAGGCGATTACAGAAGTCCCTAAAGACCTCTATATACCACCGGATGCTCTGGAAATTTTTCTTGATGCTTTTGAAGGCCCATTAGATTTATTGTTGTATCTAATTAAGCGACAAAACATTGATATTCTCAATATCTCTGTCGCAGACATCACTGACCAGTATATGGCCTATGTAGATCTGATGGAGGCGAGTCAGTTTGAATTGGCTGCGGAGTACCTAGTAATGGCCGCCATGCTGGCGGAAATCAAATCCAGAATCTTGCTGCCTAGAGAAGAAGAGGAATCAAAAGAATCTGACCCTCGAATGGAACTCATTCGTCGGCTGCAAGAGTATGAGCGCTTCAAGAAGGCCGCTGAAGATATTAATAACCTTCACCGAATGGATCGAGATATACATCGAGCTGCAGCGGCTTTACCTGAGATTGAAAAAATTGCTCAGGACCCTGATGTCAAGCTGCAGGATGTGTTAGTAGCGTTGAGTAGGGTGTTAAAACGAAGCGATAATTATGAGCACCACCACATACAGATGGAGACGCTTTCTACTCGGGAGAAAATGTCTGAGATTCTAGTTCGAATTTCCGAACACAAATTCGTGCCGCTGGTTTCATTGCTGCTAAAAGAAGAAGGTCGCCTTGGTGTGGTGGTAACTTTTTTAGCAATCATGGAATTAATGAAAGATTCACTTATCGAAATTGTGCAATCAGAATCTTTTGCACCTATCCATGTAAAGTCTAGAAGTTAAGGGATTTTGGATGCAAAAAGATAGAGTGAACTGATAAATGAATTATATGATTAACGAGGAATTTACTTCAATAAGAGTTAGATTCATTGGGTGTCGATTAAAAAAATAATTAGTTAGAAAGTTGTAGAGTAGAAGACCCATGACTGATGTAGACAGCAAAGTAAAAATAATTGTGGAAGGATTGCTATTAGCAGCTGGCAGACCTTTAAGTTTGGATAATATTGCTCAAATATTTGCCAAGAATGAAAGGCCAGACAAAGCCGAATTGAAAGCGGTAATGCAGAGTATTACCGAAGACTGCGCTGATCGGGGATTCGAGCTCAAAGAAATAGCTACAGGGTTCAGGTTTCAAGTTAAACAAGATCTGAGTGAATGGGTGGCCAAGCTGTGGGAAGAGCGGCCCCCAAGGTACACACGAGCATTGCTGGAAACTTTGGCGTTAATTACGTATCGACAACCGATAACACGTGGAGATATCGAAGAAATACGTGGGGTTGGGGTTAGCTCGAATATTATTCGGACTCTCTTAGACAGAGAATGGGTCAGGGTGGTGGGTCATCGAGATGTGCCTGGTAGGCCTGCAATGTTTGCTACTACAAAACAGTTTCTTGATTACTTTAATTTAAAGAGTCTACAGGAATTACCGCCTCTATCTGAAATCAAGGACTTGGTGAAAGCCGATCCGGAATTTGACTTAGAAGATGACTTGGCGGCTCAGCGTATTCTCGATGTGCCGGAAGATAGCGAAGATCAAAGTAGCTATGAAATGACAGGAGGAGAAGTAGAACAGATGCTTGCTGAAGAAGAAGCTGCTGAGCTGTCCAAAAAGCCTCTAGATGAAATATTGGCCGATGACCCTGGTCGAATGATTGAAGAAGAGGTGGACGAAGAAGACGAAGGGTTTAGGAATTCTGATGAAAACCTAGAGGTCGATGAAATCAATAGGAAAGTCGAGGACGCAGGATCTGTAATCATGGAGGCAGTTAATCCTGAAGAAGATTTCGCTACATCTAATTCATTGGACGAAATCGAAGATGAACATGCTCAAAGTGAAAAAGCTCAGCAAGAAGATATGAATCAAGAGAACCCTGAGCAGGAAGAATGAAATATCGAGTTTGAAGTCGTATCTCCGATTGATGATTCAGAATCTAGCGACGAAGGTGAAGACCTAACTCAAGAAGGTGAAAGCTTCTCAACTGACGATGACAGTGAAGAAATGACACTCTGAATCCATCGCCAAAATACTTAGACAACCATTCATTAATAAATATACTGCAGAGTCATGACAGAGAAACTTCAAAAAGTTTTGGCACGGGCTGGATTTGGTTCGCGTCGCGAAATCGAGAGCTGGATAAGCAAGGGCCGTATCAAAGTAAATGGAAAAGTCGCTATTTTGGGTGAGCGAGTAGGAGGCGATGATCGAATCGTCGTCGACGGCAAGAAGTTGGCCCCACAGAAACGAATCCGTGATAAGCGACGGGTTCTACTCTATAACAAACCCGACTATGAAATTTGCACGAGAAATGATCCAGAGGGTAGACCGACAGTATTTGATAAGCTGCCACCGCTGAAACACGGTCGCTGGGTATCCATTGGTCGATTGGATTTAAATACTAGTGGATTGTTACTTTTTACGACAGACGGGGAGCTAGCCAATAAGCTAATGCATCCAAGTTCCGAAATTGAACGAGAATACGCAGTTAGAGTTATGGGCGATGTTACTCAAGAAATGGTTGATCAAATGCATGCGGGCCTAATATTGGACGGAGCTCTTTGCCGATTTACCGATGTCCAGTACTTTGCTGGAGAAGGCTTGAACCAGTGGTATCACGTGGTGCTCATGGAAGGGAAAAACCGAGAGGTTAGAAGGCTGTGGGAATCTCAGGGCTTAAAAGTTAGTCGCTTGAAGAGAGTTAGATTTGGTCCAATATTTATTCCCAGTACCGTTCGCAGAGGAGATTTTCAAGAATTAGCCAAAAATGACATAGATAAACTACTTAAAGCTCTGCCATTGGTGGAGAAACCCAATGCAAGCCGATGACCTCGCTAGCGGCTGTAGTCAATAAAATCATGATCACTGTCTATTTGACATCTACTTATTTAGAGTCCGTAGGATCTTTCTGAATCTCATTGCGAGCTCTTTCCACTAAACTATTTACAGGATCTGTAACTGTGAGAGTTGCAAATCCTGCTCTATTCTCAAGCCGTCAGCCCTCTTTAGTTGTGTTTAGATAGTACCTAGTACCTGAGTGAGTTTATGCGTCTTAAGGTCGGCAGAGTCAAATTCACGAACATTCAGAGCACGCCCTGTGATATTCGCGGCCTCCTTACCCATTAAATAGAGATATACCGGCATGATTGACTCGGCAGTAGGCTGAGTCGCAGGATTTTCCGCATGGTAGGCATCTCGTCGCATGGAAGTTCTGGTACCGCCGGGATTTAGGCTATTTACTTTGATTGATGTGGTATTTCGAAGCTCATCAGCTAATGTTTGCATTAGACCTTCCACAGCAAATTTTGAGACTGCATATGCCCCCCGGTAGGCGCGACCTATTCGACCTACCGAAGATGATGTGAAAATCATCCTTGCATCCAGGGAGCGTGAAAGGCTCGGTATGAGTGCTTTGCTAAGGTAGAAGGCGGCATTCACGTTTACCTGCATTAAATCCATCCATTCTTTATCAGAATAAAATTCGATAGGAGTTCGAGCTCCAAGTAGGCGGGCATTGTGTATTAGCCCGTCTAGACAGCTAAATTGCTTATCCAGGGACTGACAGAGAGTCGTGTAATCTTCGGGTGAGGCGGTAATGAAATCGATTGGGTGAATGATTGCTTTGCCGGGGTGAATTGATTCAATTTCATCGTAGGCGGATTCTAGTTTTTCTTGGCTGCGGCCTAATAAAATGACCATAATCCGCAAAGGTTTTCCCACAAGCTAGGCCGGATACCATCGCTGGCACCAGTTATTAGGATGGTTTTACCTTCAAGAAAACTCTCTGGTGGGGAAAAGTTCAACATGTCTTAAGCAAATTTTAGAAGATTTAAAAGGGAAATAGCTTGATCAGGTTTGGCGAGGATGAAATCTGCGTACCATTCTTCGACTTTCGAGCCCTCCGTCAAATATCCATAGGCAGCGGCAATAGCAATAACGTCTGCATTCTTGGCTGCCTGGATGTCGCGTAAGTGGTCGCCGAGATAAACAGTTCTTTCGGTACCCACTCCAAGCTGTTGGCATGCGAGCAGAATAGGTTCTGGATGAGGTTTACGCTCGCTAACATGATCGGGGCAGACTAAGGATTTGCACCTCTTCAATAAACCTAGCTTGTCCAGAAGGCGTATACTGTACTTTTCTGGTTTGTTAGTGACTATCCCCCAGGGCACGCCGTGGTTCTCTAAAGCAGTCAGTAACATGTCCATGCCGGGGTAAAGCACTGACTGGGTGTTTTCAAGTTCTACAAAATATAATTCCAGAAGCTGTTGATTTAACTCATCGAAGTGGGGGTCACTTTCTTCAATACTGAATGCGAGTTTTACTAGGGCTCTCGCGCCATCTGAAACGGTTTGACGGATCAATTGCGGGGATATTGGATCGGTGTCGTTTTTTGCTAGCAATTTATTAACGGCGATATAAAAATCTTCTGCTGTATCAATTAGAGTGCCATCTAAATCGAACAGTACGCACTCTATGGAAGTTGCTAGTTGAACAGCTCCTGATTGAGTCATGATTGGTGGTCCGGTTTTTTGTAAAGGGCTATGTAATTAACATCAATAGATTTCCCTAAGGAATACTTTTTGTTCAGTGGGTTGTAACCCAATCCTGTTTGATCAAGTAGTTGAAGATTAGCTGCTCTAGACCACGAAGCAAGTTCAGAAGGTTTAATTAATTTATGGTAATCGTGCGTGCCTTTGGGAATTAGGTTCAGCAGGTATTCGCCTCCAACAATAGCGAAAGCATAGGCTTTAAAGTTGCGATTAATTGTCGAGAAGAATACCAAACCATTTGGTTTAAGTAGTTGTTGGCAGGCGGCAACGATCGAAGGAGGCGTAGGCACGTGCTCTAACATTTCCATGCAGCAGATAACGTCAAAGTTGCCTGGTTTTGAATCAACGAGTTCTTCCGCAGAAATATTTTGATAATCAATTTCTAGTTTGCTTTCGAGCAGATGTAACCTGGCTACTTTAAGAGATGCCTCTGCAAGATCTATGGCGGTAACTTTGGCGCCGTGATAGGCCATAGCTTCAGTGAGAATTCCACCTCCACAGCCAATATCTAAAACTTTCTTTCCAGCCAAATTAACGTGCTGGCTGATATAGTTCATGCGTAGCGGGTTTATATCATGCAACGGTTTAAATTCACTGTCTGGATCCCACCAACGAGCAGCAAGAGCTTCGAATTTTTTTATTTCGAGTTCGTCAACATTATGATTTGATGCTGTCACTTCCGTGCTATCCTGTGTTGCCAGAGTGTGGTTGTCGTAGCCACATCCTTACTATCTAGAGTCTGTAGTTTACCGTTTTCCAGCAACACGCTGCCACCACACCATACATGGGATACTTGAGAGGCCTGTGTTGCGTAAACTAACTGTGACACTGGATTGTATATTGGTTTCGCATTCATGCAGTTTAGATCTACTGCAGTAATGTCGGCATACTTGCCAATTTCTAGGCTGCCAATTAGGTCCCCTAAGCCAAGCGCTTTGGCACCATTGATAGTTGCCATTTCTAAAGCTTGTTGTGCTGGGACTGCGCTTGCATCCTCAGCTACAATTTTTCCTAATAATGCAGCCGAATGCATTTCTGAAAACATATTGAGGTCGTTGTTGCTGGCACAGCCATCTGTTCCTAAAGCGACATTAACTCCATGCTTTGATAGCTTACTAACCTCGCATAAGCCGCTCGCAAGCTTCATATTGGATTCAGGGCAATGAATTACTGATGCTCCATGTTGAGATAGCAAGCTGATTTCATCATCAGTTAGCTGGGTGGCGTGAATGCACAGTAGTCGCGGCGTAATTAAACCCAGCTTGTGCAGTCTCTCTATAGGGCGCATTCCGTCAGCAGCCAAAGCATCGGCTACCTCTTGGCTGGTTTCATGAATATGTATATGAATTGGCAGATCTAATTCCTCAGCTAATATCGAGATTTTTTGTAACGGCGCGTCAGAAACTGTGTAAGGGGCGTGTGGTCCAAAGGCTGTATAAATCAAATCGCTGTTACGGAAGTCGTCATGTAGCTTGGTAGCTTTGTAAATGTATTCCTCAGCGTCCTTTGCCCAGGCGGTGGGAAAATCTAAGACTGGACATGCTAGTTGTACTCGAATGTTAGCCTCAGTAGCTGCTCGAGCCACAGCATCGGGGAAAAAGTACATATCAGCAAAACAGGTAGTGCCAGATGTAATCATTTCGGCTATAGCTAGAGTAGTGCCTTGCTTAACGAATTCCTCGTTGATGAACTCGCTCTCTAGAGGCCAAATATAATTTTCTAACCAATCCTTTAGCGGGATATCCTCTGCAGCGCCTCGAAAAAGAGACATAGAAGCATGGCCATGGGAGTTTATTAGGCCAGGAATTACTGCGTGATCTTTTAGGTCATATTCTCGATCGGCAGAAAAGATAGATTTTGCCTCTTCGCTAGGACAAATTGCCGTGATTTTCTTATCAGAAATTGCCAGACAATGATTTTCCAGAACGGCTCCCTTGGGTACTACAGGGATTAACCATTTTGCATGGATTATCTGGTCAATTTTTTTTGGAGGCTGCATGGAGAAAAATTTCACTATTTCTGGTCAATTTATAGGTGATTTGGTGCTTCTGTTTCATGCTAGTTATCAGCAACTGATTATACCCTCAATTTGAGAAAATAGCGCCCTGTGAAAGGTTTGCTATACATCGACGGAAGCTATTGAATAAAAAGGGGAAATACTTGGGGGGAAAAGACAATTAAGGTGTCAATTTCTCTGGATTCCGTGTTAAAATTAGTTGTGTTTTCGAGGGCGGGAATTACGCTTAGAAATGCGTAAGAAAATAGTTAATTAAATAAGCCAATAATCTTAAAAATTAGCCAAAATATGCCGCTAATTACAGGGTAAGCCGATTAACACTTCCTAGATCAATTTCTCATTTTGATCTAGGGGATTATGAGCAATTTTGAGCCAGACTTTGACGCAAATAACGAGCAAGCTATTTATTTAGAATTTAACTAAGAATTTACTGAAATATGCCATCCATAAAAGTCCGCGTTACAACCCTAATCTGATAGGAAAAAGCTAGTTTATGTCTGAATTTGCCAAGCAGGTTTTGCCTGTAGCATTAGAAAGCGAAATGCGTGAGTCCTACCTTGCCTATGCGATGAGTGTAATCGTAGGAAGGGCGCTGCCTGATGTCCGTGATGGTCTAAAGCCAGTGCATCGACGCGTTCTTTTCGCAATGAATGTGCTGTCTAACGATTATAACAAGCCCTATAAGAAATCCGCTCGTGTAGTGGGGGATGTGATTGGTAAATATCACCCACACGGTGATACAGCGGTCTATGACACTATCGTTCGTTTAGCTCAGGACTTTTCTCTGCGTTATCCGTTGGTAGATGGGCAGGGAAACTTTGGATCAATTGATGGTGATGCTGCCGCCGCAATGCGTTATACGGAAATCCGTATGGCGAAGATTGCACATGAATTATTGGCGGATTTAGACAAGGATACTGTTAATTTTTCACCGAACTACGATGGCACCGAAGATACACCTGATGTTCTGCCGGCGCAGGTTCCCAATTTGTTGATAAACGGCTCTTCGGGTATTGCGGTGGGTATGGCAACCAATATACCCCCGCATAATATTGTTGAAGTTATTAGCGGTGCGATTGCTTTATTGGATGATCCAGAGATCGAGATTGACGGCTTAATGGCGCATATCACAGGGCCCGATTTTCCTACAGCTGGAATAATTAATGGTAGAGCAGGTATCGTGCAAGCTTACAGAACCGGTCGTGGTCGAATTTATGTGCGGGCCAAAGCAGAAGTGCTTGAAGATGAAAAAACTAGTAAACAAACAATCATCGTCAGCGAGATTCCTTACCAACTTAATAAGTCAAAGCTTATCGAGAGGATTGCAGAACTAGTTAAGGAGAAAAAGCTTGAAGGAATATCGGAGCTACGTGACGAGTCAGACAAAGACGGGCTGCGAATAGTAATAGAACTTCGACGCGGCGAAGTGGGTGATGTTGTCCTCAATAATCTCTACGCCCAAACGCAAATGCAGTCTGTTTTCGGAATCAATATGGTGGCTCTCGTTGACGGCCAGCCACGGGTTCTAAATTTAAAGGAAATCCTCGATTCCTTCATCCGCCATCGCCGCGAAGTTGTTTCCCGTCGCACCAGCTATTTGCTGCGCAAGGCGCAAGAAAGAGGTCATATTCTTGAAGGATTGGCAGTAGCTCTAGCAAATATCGATGCTGTTATTGCGCTTATAAAGAGTTCTCCTGCGTCCAGTGAAGCTAAAGAGAAACTGCTTGCACGCTCCTGGAAGTCGGATAGTGTTTTGGCAATGTTAGGCGAAGTTGGCGCAGATGCCTGTCGGCCAGCAGAGTTAGATGAACAGTATGGTTTAAAAGATAATGAATACTTTCTATCTCCACAACAAGCTCAAGCTATTTTGGAGTTGAGGTTGCATCGGTTAACAGGTCTGGAGCACGAAAAGCTAATCAACGACTACAGCGAATTGTTGAAACAGGTCGCAGATTATCTCGATATTCTAGAAAATCAGCCAAGATTATTGAACGTGGTCCGAGAAGAACTAAAAAGTATTCAAGAAGAGTATGGTGATGAGCGCAAAACTGAAATAGTTGAATCGCAACAAGATTTGAGCATCGAAGATCTGATTACAGAAGAAGATCGGGTGGTAACCATCTCTCAAACAGGTTATGCCAAGACACAACCTCTTTCAGATTACAGCGCTCAACGTAGAGGCGGGATGGGTAAAGCGGCAGCGGCGGTAAAAGACGAAGATTTTGTTGAGCACCTGCTTATTGCAAGCACACATGACACATTACTTTGTTTTAGCAGTGTAGGGAAAGTGTACTGGCTGAAAGTGTTTTTGATACCTGTCGCCAGCCGAACTGCTCGAGGCAAACCAATTATTAACATACTGTCACTTGAGGAAGGTGAAAGAATTACATCGATGTTACCCATAACTGAGTATACCGATGATCATTTCGTTTTTATGGCTACGTTAAATGGCACGGTTAAGAAAACCGCTCTGACAAATTTTGCCAGACAACGTAGTGCTGGATTAAGAGCCATTGAGCTAGATGAAGGCGATCGGCTTATTGGTACAGCAGTTACCGATGGTAAGCAAGATATTATCCTAGTAAGCAGCAGTGGCAAAACAATTCGCTTTAAAGAGTCAGATGTAAGGGCAATGGGGCGGACCGCACGTGGAGTGCGTGGAATCAAATTGGTCTCGGGCCATACTATGATTTCATTGATCATTCCTGATGCGGGGAAACAAATATTGTCTGTTAGTGAAAATGGTTTCGGAAAGCGTACTAAGACGGAAGACTTCCCTGTTTATGGTCGCGGCGGCCAGGGAGTAATTGGAATGCAAACCAGTGATCGAAATGGTCCAGTAGTTGGTGCCGTGCAGGTTTCTGATAGCGACGAGATCATGCTGATATCGGATAAAGGTACACTTGTGCGCACTCGTGTTGAAGAAGTTTCAGTGCAAGGTCGAAATACTCAGGGTGTACGTTTGATTAGATTGAAGGTAGGTGAGAATTTGGTTGGTTTGGAGCAGGTGGATGAGCCAGACCCGGGGCTAGTTAGTAAGCTGGAAGAGCAGATTGAGGATGCAGATTCTAATGAAAGTTCTACAGATAATTTAGAGCCAGAAGTAGTTGACACGAAGATTGAAGATTTTCGGTCTGATTCAGATACTCATGTCGGTGACGATTAAGATGCTGCAAACTAGGTTAGGCAACTATTTAAATGAATAAATATGAGCGCAGTATTAGAAGCAGTATCGACACATCAAAAATATAAAAGGAAATTTGCCCGCCTGCCAAGATCAGTCAGGTGATTTCTGTGTCAATAGCTATTCAATGATTTTCCAATATAGCAACCTTGATTCAACCCAATAACTAGCGAACACATCATATAGGACGAAAATTGTGAGTAGCACGACTACAGTCGGATATCTAGGGCCTAAAGGGACCTACTCTCAACTGGCCGTTTTAAAACATTTTGGAGAAGATGTAGCCCTGAAAGATTATTCAAGTATCGATGAGGTGTTTTTCGCTGTCGAAAAGAAACACATAGATTACGGTGTGGTTCCGGTCGAAAATTCTACAGAAGGAGCAATCAATAATACACAAGATTGTCTGCTAGACAGTAGCCTAAGGGTCGTTGGCGAAGAAATTATTCCAGTTGATCATAATTTCTTAATAAATGCCGGGGCGGAGGCCTCAAATATTCGTACTATTGCTTCCCATAAGCAGTCATTAGCACAATGCCGGAATTGGATTAAGAATAATTTCCCAGGATTGAGTCAAATCGAGTGCTCCAGTAATGCCGAAGCTGCGACTCTCGCCCAACAAGACTCTACTGTGGCTGCAATTGCAGGAGACATGGCGGCGCGCATTTATAGCTTAAAAGTAGCCCACACAGGAATTCAAGACCAGCCTCACAACAGAACTAGATTTTTGGTTCTTTCCCTGGCTGAAACTAATTCAACAGCGCAAGATAAAACCAGTTTGATAATCTATGCAGATAATAAACCTGGGGCCCTGTTTAGGGTTTTGGAGCCATTTGACAATTTGCGAATTAGTCTCACAAAAATTGAAACCCGTCCTTCAAAAAAAGAAGCCTGGGAATATGTGTTCTTTATTGACTTTGAAGGGCATGTGAAAGATGAGCGCGTGAAAGAGCTTTTTGAGCGACTTGATCTCTGCACGGCGGAAGTAAAAGTCCTGGGATCTTATCCTCTTGCGAAACTAGGCTAAATGGTCAGGAGAAAAGCGTAATCGCTTAATGCATGAACGAATTGACTGATAAAACAATTCTGATCCTAGGTCTGGGAATGATCGGTGGGTCGTTGGCGCGCGCACTAAAAGCCTTTGACCAAAAGCTAGTAATTTACGCGACAGATCCCAATGAAGCAGCAATCCAACTTGCCCTGAAAGAAAAAAGCATAGACAGAGCAGGTACGCTAGAATCCCTAGTGCCGGAGTCTGACATCATAATCTTGGCAGTACCTCCACTCAGTATCGAAAAAATCTTATCGGCCATAGTTAAGCATGTAAAACCTGATGCCATTGTTAGCGATGTAGCAAGCGTGAAAGGGCACTTGTTAGAGCCTCTCAAAAAATTCGATGAAGAGTTTGTTAAAAGGTTTGTTCCAGGGCACCCAATCGCCGGTTCTGAAAAGAGTGGTTACGCAGCATCCACTGCAGAATTGTTTAAAGATAGGAATGTCATTCTTACCCCTCTTAAACAGAATAGCCTGCGGGCGGTAAATACCATCCATGCCTTATGGCGCAGCACCGGTGCTAGCATTCTTGGTATGGCGGTTGAAAAACATGATGAAGTGTTGGCAGCCACAAGTCATTTGCCTCACCTGCTTGCGTACGCGATTGTTGATGTATTAGCAGCACAGAAGCAAAGTGAAGATATTTTTCGTTACGCTGCTGGAGGGTTTGCTGATTTTAGTAGATTAGCTTCTAGTGATGAAACTATGTGGTCGGATATTTTCATTGCGAATAGCAAAGCGACAGAACAAGTTTTAGATTCCTATATCGCAACTATTAATCGTTTAAAAGATGCAATAAGTCGCAAGAGACAGAATGAGTTAATAGATGTGTTTGGCAGGGCAAAGGAATCTAGACATAGATTCATAAGTAAATATTTTGATGCATCTAAGATAGATGATATGACTACTACGGAAACCAGTTTTGTGATGGATGTTGGCGCAAGCAATACAGCTATTGGTGTGTCAGGTGATTTGCGTGTGCCGGGTGATAAGTCAATCTCTCACAGATCTATAATCTTCGGGGCACTGGCGACAGGGGTAACTAGAGTAAAAGGATTCCTCGAGGGCGAAGATGCCCTGAACACTGTTGCGGCATTTCGTGAGATGGGTGTGACTATTGTAGGACCCGATGACGGAGAGTTACGTATATACGGCGTTGGTTTACATGGATTAAAAGCTCCACGTAAATCACTTTATATGGGAAATTCTGGAACAGCAATGCGCCTATTGGCTGGATTGTTGGCAGCTCAGGATTTTGACTCAGAACTAACTGGCGATGAGTCTCTTTCAGGGCGTCCAATGGAAAGAGTGATTGACCCATTAAACAAAATGGGCGCGAGGATTCATTCAAATGAGCAAGGTACTCCTCCACTAAAGATAACAGGGACGAAATTGATTGGTATTAATTACCACATGCCGATGGCTAGCGCTCAAGTTAAGTCTTGTTTATTGCTTGCTGGATTGAATGCTCATGGAGTTACTGAGGTAATTGAACCTGAAGTGTGTAGGGATCACACTGAGCGAATGCTCGAAGGTTTTGGTTATCCTTTAGAGAAAGATCAAAATCGATCTGCTTGCCGATTGACTGGCGGAGGTGAGCTGACAGCGACAGAAATTGAAGTGCCCGGTGATATTTCATCTGCCGCGTTTTTTATTGTGGCTGCTACGATTACGCCTCATTCAAATTTGCTGCTCGAACACGTTGGAATTAATCCGACTCGTATCGGAGTTATCTCAATTCTGGAAGAAATGGGAGCCGATATTTCCTTGGCTAACGAAAGGATGATAGGCGGCGAGCCAGTTGCAGATATCCGAGTCAAATATAGTAAGCTGCAGGGCATTACCATCCCAATCGATCAGATACCTCTAGCTATAGATGAGTTTCCGGTGATTTTTGTTGCCGCTGCCTGCGCAGTGGGGGATACGTTCTTGCATGGTGCTGGAGAATTGAGAGTTAAAGAGAGTGACCGAATCGATGCTATGGCGGTTGGATTGACAATCCTGGGTGTTGAGAACGAAGTGTTTGACGATGGTATTCGAGTTCGAGGTGGAGGTATTGGCGGGGGCGCGATAGAAAGCAGGGGCGATCATCGTATCGCAATGTCATTTGCGGTAGCTGCTCTTCGCGCAACAGAGACTATAGTCATTAATGACTGTGGAAACGTTGCGACATCATTTCCAGGCTTTGTAGATCTCGCACAACAGGCTGGCCTTAAAATAAAGGCAGTCGCCAAGTAGGCTTCAATTTGATGGTAGTCACTGGAAAAGCTCATCCGTCATGAATGCTGACTAATTGATTCTTCGGACTATTCAATTCTTTGAGATATGAAATTCCTCAAAATCCACTCAAATAGAGCTGTGGACAGTCTATGAATAAAATACCAGTAATAGCTATCGATGGACCTTCTGGCTCTGGAAAGGGAACAATAGCAGCAAAGGTTGCTGAAAAGTTGGGCTTTTTGCTTTTGGATAGCGGTGTGCTTTATCGAATACTAGGAATAGCGGTTTTGAAGGGGGGTGTGAACTTGGAAGATATCGACAGGTTGACTGCTTTAGCGCTGCAAATGGATATCGAGTTTGGCCCCTCCGGCCTCGATTCAGTCACTCTGGACGGGGAAGATGTGAGTCTGGAGATTCGGACCGACATAGGTAGTCAGATGGCATCAAAAGTTGGTGCTATTCCAGCGGCTAGGAATGCTCTCTTTAAGCGTCAATTGGCCTTCCGAAAACCTCCTGGCCTAGTCGCCGACGGGAGAGATATGGGAGCAGTAGTCTTCCCAGATGCTGCAGTGAAAATCTTCCTTACAGCAAGTGCCGAAGAGCGTGCTCAAAGGCGTTATAAGCAGTTGATAGGTAAGGGTATTGATGCTACCCTGCCGGACCTTTTGCAAGAGCTAAGAGAGCGGGATAAGCGAGATAGTCAGCGCGAAATTTCGCCACTGAAACCCGCCGAAGATGCCACGATTTTAGACACCACCCATCAGAGTATTGATGAAGTTGTTAATCAGGTAATGGCACAATGTAACAAAGAGCTAGGAATGGCTTGAATTTAGAAGAAACTGTTTTCAACTAGCACCACCAGTATAGGCAAGTTGATAATTACTTTAAATAACCCCGCGAACGCTGGATTGCGGATAGTTATAGAGTTGATAAACTATACTCTATAACTTATTGTAATGTATGGACAAATAATGAGTGAGAATTTTGCAGAACTGTTTGAAGAAAGCTTAATAGAAATAGATATGACCCCAGGTGCTATTGTTACCGGCATCGTGATCGAAATTGACTCAGACTGGGTCACTGTCCACGCCGGACTCAAATCTGAGGGCGTGATTCCCCGAATACAATTCCTCGACGAACAGGGTAATTTGTCCCTGGAAATTGGCGATGAAGTCAAAGTTGCACTAGAAACTGTGGAAGACGGTTTTGGTGAAACCCGTCTGTCTCGTGAGAAAGCCAAGCTTGCTGAATCATGGATGAAGCTAGAAGCCGCCTACGAGAAGAACGATATTGTTACTGGTGTCATCAACGGTAAAGTTAAAGGTGGCTTTACGGTAGATTTGAACGATATCAGGGCATTCTTACCTGGATCATTGGTCGACGTGCGCCCGGTTCGTGACACGCTTCATTTAGAAGGCCAGGAGCTTGAGTTCAGGTTAATTAAACTGGATCAAAAACGAAATAATGTAGTGGTTTCACGTCGTGCCGTGCTTGAGTCAGTGAGCACTGAAGAACGCGACGCGCTGTTAGAAAAATTGCAAGAAGGTATGTCAGTCAAAGGCATGGTTAAGAACTTGACTGATTATGGTGCTTTTGTTGACTTGGGTGGTGTTGACGGTCTTCTGCACATCACGGACATGTCCTGGAAGCGCATTAAGCATCCTAGCGAAATCGTTAATGTTGGTGATGAGATCGATGTAAAGATACTTAAGTATGATCGTGACCGAAACCGTGTGTCGCTGGGGTTGAAGCAACTTGGTGAAGATCCTTGGGTAGCTATTAAGGCTCGTTATCCTGAAAAAATTCAGGTTAAGGCAGTTGTCACAAATTTAACTGATTATGGCTGTTTCGCTGAGTTGGAAGAAGGTGTTGAAGGTCTTGTGCACGTATCAGAAATGGATTGGACTAATAAGAATATTCATCCTTCTAAAGTTGTGCAGCTTGGTGATGAAATCGATGTCATGATTCTTGATATTGACGAAGAGCGACGCAGAATTTCGCTGGGGATCAAACAGTGCTTCCAGAATCCATGGGATGGCTTCGCTGAGAGCTTTAAGAAGGGTGAGAAAATTTCCGGGAGTATAAAGTCTATTACTGATTTTGGTATTTTTATCGGTTTGGATGGAAACATTGATGGATTAGTTCATTTGTCTGATATTTCTTGGGATGAGCCCGGCGAAGAAGCGGTGCGGGAATACAAGAAAGGTGATGAAATTGAAACCGTTATTCTATCCATTGACTCGGAGCGTGAACGTATTTCCCTTGGTGTTAAGCAATTAGAAGATGATCGATTCATGAACTACGTTTCAGAATTTGAGAAAGGTAGCATTGTGAAAGGCACTATTTCTGCATTGGATGTAAAATCAGCCACTATTACTCTTCGAGAAGGTGTCGAGGGTGTGTTGCGTGCATCAGAACTTAGTCGCGATAAAGTGGAGGATGCGCGGAATGTTCTTAACGAAGGAGATGAGATTGAAGTTAAGATCGTTTTCGTCGATCGTAAGACTCGCGTTCTAAGCCTTTCAGTTAAAGCGATTGAGATTGATGATGAAAAATCTGCAATCCAAGACCATAAGAAGACAGACGCTGCAGATGCATCCCTTGGAACAATTGGTGATTTAATTAAAGCGGAAATGGATAAGAGCTAGCTGTAAACCTAATCATTATTTTATGATAGGCTATAAAAACCTCAGCCTTTACAACGCCTTCAAGCGTGGTTAAAGTGCAATACAACAGGGGGAAATATGACTAAGTCTGAACTTATAGATCGCATTGCTAGCAAGCAAACACAACTCTCATCGAAGGATGTGGAGTTAACGGTCAAAGCTGTCCTCGAGTATATGTCTTCGGTTTTGGCCGAAGGCGGAAGAATTGAAATTCGCGGATTTGGTAGTTTCTCTCTTCATTACCGGGTACCTCGTATCGGAAGGAATCCCAAAACAGGTACTCCGGTAGTTCTAAGTGGTAAATATGTTCCACACTTTAAACCAGGTAAAGAATTGCGAGACAGAGTTAATAATAGCTCACTCGCTGACTCGCAATTTTAAGCCACGGTTCGGGGGCTAAATTTAATAACGGCATCGCCCCGAGGGTTATGCCGTTTTTTATTCTGTTCAAAATGATGGTCTGAAATGAAAAAGCTAGGCCAGTTACTTTCGGGTTTGTTTCTAATTTTGGTGTTTATTGCAGCAATAACCTTCTCCAATATTAACTCAACTCCAGTCAATATCTCTTTTGGGCGTTGGGAATTCCAAGCAGTTCCAGTTTCAGTCTGGATCATCGCAGCTTTCGTGACAGGTGGTTGCCTTGGGCTCCTCCTAGGTTTAGGGATTTGGCGAAACTTTAGATCAAAATCAAAAATCAAGCGTCTGATCAAACAATTGGCCGAGTCGCAACAAGAAGTGTCTCAGCTCCGGACAATATCCATGAAGAATATTCAATAAGCATGGGATATCTGAATATTTACCTAATTGTGCTTGCCGCCGTTTTTGCTGGATGGCTACTAGGCCGTCTTACTTCTTCTCAAAATTCTGCTAATCCGAAAAAAGCTACCGATTCCTTTGGAGACTATTTTGTTGGTCTAAACTACTTGCTTAATGATGAGCCTGATGAAGCTATTGATACTTTCATTAAGGGCATAGAAATAAATAGTGACACCATTGAGACTCACCTAGCTCTTGGTGCTCTGTTAAGGCGACGAGGGAAGGTCGACAAAGCCATTAAAGTCCATCAGGCCTTGCTGGGCCGTCCTGCGCTGGGTCGCCACTTCGCAGATTCAACACGGTTACAGCTGTCGAGGGACTACATAGCAGCTGGTCTTTTGGATCGGGCAGAGCGCTTGCTTCAAGAAATTTTAATTGAAAATGCCAATGCTAAATGGGACGCACTTAGCCTTTTAATAACGATCTACCAAACAGAAAAAGAATGGGAAAAGGCCATCGATTGTGCAAAACGCTTGTTGGTTAATGAGCAGTACAAGAAAGATAAGGAGCTGCGAGCCGCCGCGTCTCACTACTGTTGTGAACTCTCAGAGTTATGCCTTAGCGAAGATAAGGCTTCTAAGGCGAGAGAACAGATCACGCGAGCATTTATATTCGACCGGGGTAATGTGAGAGCTTCATTGCTATTGGCACAGATAGAGCGGCGACTCGGGAACTACAAACCGGCGATTAAAGAGCTGGTTCGAATTAGAACTAACAACCCAGAATTTATCAGTCAGGTGCTTGGTCCGCTGGCGGAATGTTACGCTGAACTGGAAAACATGTCTGAGTATGAAAAACTTTTAACCAATACACTGCATGATGAGCCTAACATAAGTGTAGTGTTGGCTTTATTGGAAATGGTCAAGAGCAGGTCTGGTGATGAAGCGGCTATAGAGTTTCTAAATGAATACTTAACGAAAAAGCCTTCGCTAATCGGCTTGGTGGAATTGTTACGATTACAAATTCCGAATGCAGAAACTGTAATCAGTAGTAATCTAAATTTACTGCAACAGATGATTAATAAGTTACTGCGAAAAAGAGCAGCTTATCAATGTAATCATTGTGGTTATGAATCGCGAAGCTTATATTGGCTTTGCCCTAGCTGTCAGAAATGGGACAAAATAAAACCAATACTTGAAGCAGATAGTGTCTAGACTCGACAATACTTTTGCGTTGATTAAACTTG
>Ga0310125_10000125_pt1 | contig 31822 bp, 30 predicted proteins | sample CB11b_Tmax_Bot8__FD_203508 | JGI IMG/M metagenome (GOLD analysis project Ga0310125, IMG submission 203508) | Marine microbial communities from Western Arctic Ocean, Canada - CB11b_Tmax_Bot8 | ecosystem: Environmental > Aquatic > Marine > Oceanic | place: Canada: Western Arctic Ocean | collected... | reverse complement strand
AAAGATCCTATCGAGTTATTTGACACTGAAAATGATCCGCATGAGCTTAATAACCTAGCCGGGAACTCCGAATATGTTGATAAAATCACCGAGCTTAGTGATGAAATGGATCGTTGGATGGTAGAGATTGAGGATCAGGGATTAATACCTGAGCAGGAGTTAGTACTTTCTCTTTGGCCTGGAAGAATTCAGCCAGTAACGGAAGCGCCAGTAGCAATAAATCAGTCCGGAGCATTAGTGTTAAGAAGTAATACCGAGGGGGCCAGCATCGGCTATCAATTTGTGGATGATTCAACGTCTTTATCCGAACAATGGCAACTATATAGTTCTGCCCTAACAATTCCAGCAGGTAAGTTGCTGGTAACAATAGCCGATCGAATAGGATATAAGCCTAGTGAAATATTGGTGCTAGAGTAGAGGGCAGAGTCGAATTTGTAGCAATTATTTGAGCGCGGCTTCAATACCATTGCTTAAACCACATAACTTGAACGGCTTGTTTAGATGGTGATCGATTTTGACGTATGCTTCTTCAGTTTCATTGTGAAGAATAGTCGTTAATATTACCGGTTCCGAAAAACCTTTAGTGTGTTGGACGAATTCAACACCAGAAGTATTATTCATTCTGTAGTCCGTGAGTGTCTTATCTTAGTTGGGCATGTTTTCTAGTAGAGCAATGGTCAGATTATTAAAGCAATTAGCTTGACGTCTCAAATGTTGCAACATGATCTTGCTGATTTCCAAAATAGTTGAACTATCAATCGTCTTGGTTGGTGTAAATGCCAATGAATTTGGTGGGTTTATTAAATGATAATTATATAGAGCCGCTGAGAAGAGGACTTAGCTGCCAGATTTTAAGCGTAGGGGCGCGAGTGAGCGATCTATAATTGAAGCAATAGTGGAGGCAGTTAATCCGAGGCCAAGAAATGAAACGCTTAGAATTAAAACAGGCTCTAAAACAGCAAGAAAGGGAAGGCGGCTAATGGCTACCAGTACCAAAGGGACAAAATAGAGAACACCATTCCAGCGGCCAAGGAAGCTCATTCGTAATCGTTTTTCCCTGAACAAAAAATAGGAATCCAAAACGTATTGGAAAAATGCGATTATGATCAGTATTGGTAGAAATGGATGGATAACCTCAGAATGAGTGAGTGCGCCTAGGCAACAAGTAACGAAAACGAAATCCGTTCCGTGGTCAAACAACTGACCCTTGGGTGATGCAGTATTGGTTGCGCGAGCTACGATGCCGTCAAAATAATCACTGGCGATCGCTATAAGTATTAGCGCACACAAAGCCAGAGCAGAGATAAAATCTGGATTAATGAAACTCCAAGTGATTGGCGCGACCAAGCTCAAACGAATCGCAGTTAGCAGGTTCGCCATGCTTAGGTAAATAACTCTCTTTGTGCTCGCCGCCAGAATACTAAGCCGATCGCGGCATTAAATAAAATGAAGAAGTTATGTTGAACAAAGCCAAAAGCTGCCATCTGGCCTTCGTTTTCTGGAAAGAAGATTACCCAAAATGTAATGGCTGCTGCACGCATCGGTGTCGGTACGGTTGCGGCAAAGAATATTACTGGGAGATAGGGGAGGAGAGTCATCAAAGAAGCTTCTACTCCAAATAAATTTAACGCAACGGTATAGACTACAACAGCAGCCAGCAATGCGGGGGAACGTAGCAAAAAGAATGCAGCATAGTGCCAGGGCTTAGCTAATCTGAATGCGTGAAGCACGCGCTTATCCTTGAGTTTGTTGTTTGGTAAAATAATTCCCCGAAAATACATGACCCAAATAATTAGGAAAGCACTGGCACCAAACGAAATGTACGGAATCAGATCAAATACTTCTGGTAAAGAGCCCTGGCCAAAGAAGTAACCAACAGTGGCCCAAACTAGTAGATAAAAAATTTCACAGAACATGATAAAAAGCATAACCGAACCAACTTCCCAGCCAGGAATTTGATCTCGTTTATTTAAATAATAGGCCATTGCGCCTTTGCCAATTTGTTCATTAAAAATAGAAATAATGTAGGCGCTTGCCCTGATCGGTAAAATATCTTTGTATTTTATGTCTTGGATAAACCATCCGAGCGCGCGAGTAACTACTAGAGTGTCTATTACAAAATAGAATAATGAATAGCCAATCATCAATAAGAGCCAGGGTGCCCAGTTGACGCTGGAAAATACCTGAGTCATATAAGCGGGCAGGGATAAGCCTTCTCTGAGTGCTGCACCATTGAGGCGGTAATACAAATAGGCAAAACAGATTGCCGTAAGAATAAGAAAGGCGACACGGCCTATTGCGCTCGGTTTGTGTTTCGCCGGGCTGGAGCTCTCAGAGGGTTCAGCTGCTTCAGTCGAAGCTTGAGCGGATCCATCGCCCTGTTGCACAGATTTATCTTCAGATTGGTTTTCGCTCATGATTCCTACTTATTCCTAATTATTTTTTCTAACGTGGCTTGAAGTGGTGTGAGGTCCAAGCCAAGCTTTGTGTCAGCATTTTCAGCCACTATTTCATCGCGGGTGATTACATCAATGACAGTAGAGGTTATTCCTCCCCCTTTCAAGAGGCGACTTAGGGTAGCGCCAATTTTGGCCATTATGATGGGTATCGAAGAAATTACTACTTTGCTCCCTAACAACTCTGCTGTTCGAGCAATTAAATCCCGATATTTAATTGGTTCCGGTCCTACTAATTCATAGGTTTCCGCCACCTTGGAGCGACTTTCACAGCAGGTTAAAATAGCCTGGGTAAGGTCATCAACATCTAAAGGCCGCATGGAGTAGTTGCCACCGCCTAATACTTTTGCTTTTGCTTGTGAGGCAGCACCCAACAACGAGCTGGCACCAGCTGTACCGACTCCGATCAGTATGGGGGTTCTTAGCACGCTGGCGCCGATTCCCGATTCAGTCACAAGGGATTCAGCGTCTCCTTTGGATTTAAAATAACTATTGCTTGAAGCTGTGCTGGCACCGATTACGCTAATAAAAACCAGATGCTTCACGCCTGCTTTCTGGGCTGCTTGTACCACAGAGCTTGTAGCAGCCACATTAGCACTGGCATAATTTGAGAGCTTGCTCTCTATGAGGATTCCAGCCAGATGTACGACACAATCAACGTCTTTAAAGCAAGCTGCAAGCGACGCCTGATCACCGTAATTAATTACGCAGGGGTTTATTAGTTCAGAGTTTGGTAACTTACGGAAAGCACTTTTCGACCGAACTCCTGCATTCGCTGATATTGCTGCCTTGTTGGCGATATGGGTCAATAAATTCTGTCCAACACTACTATTGGCCCCAGTGACTGCTATTCTCATTCGTATTTCCTGCTTCTCTTATAGGTGTTGCAATAGCTGGATAGAAAGTTAGGTAATTAGATAAGCAAACTAGCTTGTTTATCTCTCAAAAATTGATTTCTAACTATGATTACAGCAAAGGCTTAAATGGCCCAATGAGAACTATTAAGAGGGAGTCAGAAAAATTTGGACGTAGAGTACCAGTGTTGTGCAAGAAAAGAGAGAGAAAGACTTAAATTGAGGCATTATCTACAAAGTTATTATTCCTAACGAGGCTCCTTAGCTTTGTTGTATTATTGAGGCTGTGCATTGTCAGGCGAGAACTGAGCATGATGATTCTTTTTAAGATATGTCTGTTTCTGGAGAACTTTTTTTGCTAACCCTTAAAACTGGCTATAAAACGTTTGCTCCCTTTACAAACTCATTAGTGTTGATTTGTATGCTCTGGCTATCGTTTGTACCTAGATCCCTAGCTCAAGATCCGGAAGGTAACTACTTGTTGTTGCAAGACGCGCGGTTAGTGATTGGTGACGGAAATATCTTTGACAGAGGTTCTATTCTCATTAGAGAGAGCCAGATAATAGCCGTCAGTGAAAGCTTGGCTATAGAGTTTCCTGAGCAAACCGTGGTGGTCAATCTAGAAGGCAAAACCATTATCCCTGCTTTAATTGATGCCCATGCCCATCTCGGTTATCAAGGCGCCGATTCTTGGGGTGCAGAAAATTACTCGGTAGATAATCTCATCGCGAATCTGCGTCAGTATGCGTATTATGGCTTTTCTGCTGTGTTTTCAGCGGGCTCCGACCCAGAGGAGCTGGCTTTAGAATTTCAGCAAGAACAAAATAGCGAAACCGGCATTCCGGGAACCGCACGTTTTATTTTTAGTGCCGGAATGGCTCCACCAGGACAGGGCCCCAATAATCAATTCCTAGACCACGCTTTGCAAGTAGCTGAATTTACGGGTATGACAATACTTCACGGCATAACCAACCCCCAATCAGCCAGGTTGGCTGTACGTGAAGTTGCAGAGAAAGGCATTCCTTTCATTAAGATTTGGGTGGATGACAGAGCAGGAACTCAGCAAAAATTAGAATCTGAAAATTATCGTGCGATTGTTGATGAGGCCCGGACCTATAATCTTGGTGTCTTTGTACACCAACAAAGTGCAGAGGATATGCCGGATTTACTCGATGCCAAAGTGAATGGATTTCTTCACGGGAGAATTGGAGCAGGATATACGAGTGCTATTGCTGAGCAAACGAAAGCTGCAGATGCTTTTGTTATTCCAAATTTGGGATTAGGCGAGTTGCGCTTCGAAGCGATCGGCGATGATAATTTTTTAAGTGCTCTTTTGTTGCCTGAGGTTGCAGCTGGGTTGACGGTTAGCGGAAGCCAGAGACAGGTTAATCCAGCTCGCGACGAAATTGCCGAACAGGAGTTAAGAGAAGGGTTCACTCGCTTGCTAGCTGCCGAAGTGGATATTGTTCTCGGCACGGATGCCGGTGCGGTCCCAGACCATCCTTTCGGTTATACCGGCCACCGGGAACTGGAAATCTTTGTGCGTCTGGGTATGACGCCGATGGAAGCAATTATTGCGGGGACGAGTAAAGCAGCCCAGAGCCTGGGCTTAACCGACTTAGGTTTAATAGAAGCAGGATACAGTGCTGATTTGTTGATTCTGGATGACAATCCTTTAAATGATATTCGTAATACGCGGTCAATTAATCGAGTCTTACTAAAGGGCAGAGAAATTGACCGGAGCCAATTAGAAATCAATTAGCTTAATAAGTTTACTGTTGAGTCTTCGATGATATTTCTGGAATTCCCAGCCTGTTTTCGGTAAAAGCAGAGGTAGTGCAGACGAAAATGACCGATATTGATCCAACATTTGACCCTAAAAAACATACTCTCTGTGAATCATCTTATTTTGAAGATCTGCAAGTAGGGCAGAGATTTGTTATCCCATCTCGCACCTTAGGAGATGCAAATTTTGCAGCATTTCAATTGGCGTCTGGGGATAATCACCCAATTCACTATGATGTTGAATACTGTCGAGCTAAGGGTCACCCTCACATGCTGGCCCATGGATTTCAAGTAGCGATCCAAACTGCGCCGGGAGCTGGAATGTTGCCTCATGTTCTAGAGGATAGTCTGATCGGTTTAATCGAACAGAGCTCAAAGTTTTTGAAGCCAGTTTATTGTGGTGACACCGTGTACCCGGCATTAGATATCGTTGAACTCACGGCTGGTAAAACTACTGGGGTCATTCGCCTAAAAACCACCGTGCATAATCAGCATCGAGAATTGGTGCTGTCAGGAGAACAAAAAATGTTGGTACGAAAGAGGCCAGCATAGACTGAAACTGGAAACAGTCTCACGATTGTAAACACTATGAGTATTCAACTTCGACAAATTTGTTTAGTAAGCAGTAATCTAAAAAAAATTGAAGATGAGCTTTGCTCAATTTTAGGTCTTGAAGTCTGCCATAGGGATCCCGGTGTTGCTCAATATGGTTTAGAGAATTTTCTATTACCGATCGGAAGTAATTTTATAGAGGTCGTGGCGCCCTCTATAGACAATACTGCTGCTGGGCGATACTTGGAGCGACGGAAGGGTGATGGTGGTTACATGGTGATCACCCAAGTTGATAGCCGTACTATGCAATCCAAAATCCGTCAGCGAGCAGAAGCGAAAGGAGTTCGCGTTGCTCATGAAGCCGAAAGAGAGGGTTGGAATTTCTGCCAATTGCATCCGGCAGACATGGTCGCGTCTATGTTGGATATTGAATGGGATGAGCAAGAAAATTTCGAAGGCTGCTGGCATCCTGCAGGAGGGCTAACTTGGCTAGACAAAGTTAGGCGTGATGTTACTGCTGATATCCTCGGAGTTGAACTACAGAGTGAGGACCCGATAAAGTTGGCTAATTTGTGGGGTTCTGTTATCGATTGTCCTATGCGGCAGGATGATGCTTCAGCGACGCTCGCACTAAATAATGCATCAATTCGATGCGTAAGAAACGCTGATGATCGTGGCCCTGGATTAAGTGGCGTTGATCTGCTCGTTGAAGATAGAGAGAGAATTATAGAAGCCGCTAAGCTACAAAATTGTTTTGTTCACGATTATGAGATAAAGATATGCGGTACCCGATTCTATTTGTTCAATAAGGCTTAGTTATTATTGGGCAATTTTGAAAATAGCGCTGTGCTCAACCTCCACGGCAACTTCATTATTTACAATCATCGCTACATATAATTTAATAAACTGGTGCTTTCGCTTTTCCCACTTTTGAATTGGCACTGTCTTGATTGTTATTTTATCGTTAATTTTGAGCGATTTGCGCAGAATTATTCGGCTAGCTGTATGTATCCATGCAGGGAGTATAAACATGCGCATTAGGCTCTTATTGCAAGCCTCACCGATATAGAAAGGGTGTATGTAGGCAGAAGGTCCACGAAAAATTTCACTAGTGTCCCTTTGAATATCGACTCTCAGCTTATTGTCCTCGGCAGTAGGTTGCCAGGCAAAGTCATAGGATGGTTGTTGTAGGTGAATTAAGTCCCACTCAATTTCTCTCCGCTCATGGGTCTCAATTGATCCTTCAGCATAAGCCAGATTGTCTATCGATGGCATGGGCGCGGGAGAACTTGACTCGAGTAGGGCGAGCAATTCACCTGTTTGATTAAAGGCTTTACTAACAACGGTATTTTGAATTTGAGACGTTTTGATGATTTCCGAATCGATCCTGACTAGATCGCCTTGGTAGGCAGGCTTTAAGAATTTTACGTCGAGGATTCTGTGGCTAAGCCAATCGGGGCCGAAGTGCTTTACTAATGGTTGGCTTAAATAACCAAACACATTCATGCCGCTAACCAATGCTCCCTTAAAACCAAACTTTTCCGCTATTTCGTCAGAGTGAATTTTGTTTTCTGAAGATTGCGAATTATTGAGTGCGTAAATTTCCACAGAAGGGATTGAGTTCATGAGAATAGCTCTAGAAGTGATAGTTACTGATTATTGTTATGTTTCATTCCTGCCAAGAGAGTAAAACTCGTTGTTTGGTTGAATATCAGCCATATTTGCCATTCGATTGGAAAGAGCAAATAAAGCAGTTATAGCCCCTATATCCCATGAATCTTCATCGCTAAATCCTTGTTCCTTAAGGTTATTAAAGTCGTTTTTATTAATTTCATGAGAAGTCCCAGCCACTTTAATCGCAAATTTTAACATGGCCTTTTGTCTATCCGTGATATCAGCATTACGAAAGTTGGTAGAAAGTTGTTCCGAGATTTGAGGGTTTTTCTGCCGTATGCGCAGTATTGCTCCATGAGAAACGACACAATAAATGCACTGATTTAGGCCAGAAGTGGCAACAACAATCATCTCTCTTTCTGCCTTAGTTAAGCCTCCTTTCTTCTCCATCAAAGCGTCGTGATAAGCGAAAAAAGCGCGAAACTCATCGGGTCGGTGAGCCAGAGCTAAGAAAATATTTGGGATAAAACCAGATTTTTCAGCAACACCAAGAATGCGTTGGTGAATATCAGCAGGCAAAGATTCGAGCTCAGGAATAGGAAAACGGCTTGCAGAATGGTTAGGCATAGATCTATCTCGCGGCTTGGGATTTTCTGGGGCTAGGTACAGCGTAGGCAGTGAAAGTAATCATTGGCAAAAGAATCTTTGCCCGGAACTCAGTGCCGGCGAATTTCTTTAGATTCATAGAGGTTTATTTCTGGGGCAACGGACGCTAATTCGTCGATTTTGGCGACAATTTTGCCTGATTCGGGTACTTGAAAATATTTTTTCAGAGCAGACATTGATCCCCGTGGCTTAACAGATACTAAGTGGTTCGCAGTTGCTGCATTTGAGTAAAAATCATTGGGTATGCAGTTAGGCGCCGAACGCGAACATGTAATATACGCACCACTCAAAGAAATTGACGGCTGTAGCTCACTGGCATGAACTGTTACGCTTTCTAATACTAGTATCATGCTCTTTTCCAGATAGAATGTGCTGAATTCAAAGTTTGTCGGCTATTTAGTTAAGACTCGTCTGACCATTGGTACGAACTCATCTAGAGTCATGGATTCATAATTTTGATCGAAGGCTGGCATATCGTATTTATCGACGAATTCCCGAGTGTGTTCGTAATAAGGATTGTCGCTAAACTTCTCTCTTTTATTTCTGTCCACACCCATATGTTCAAAATAATAGTAGCCCTGAAAGGTAGGATGGTTAGCTAACATCCAATGATTTGAGTCTGATACAAATGGTTTTAAGATCGCCGCAGCAATACCTCCGTGATCATAACTCCCTAAGGTGTCTCCAATGTCGTGGAGTAAGGCGCAAACAACATACTCTTCGTCTTTGCCATCACGATGGGCTCGAGTTGCGGTTTGCAAGCTATGTTCAAGGCGATCAACTTTAAAGCCGCCAAAGTCTCCGTCTAACAGTCTCAGATGCTCTAGCACTCGATCTGGTAAACCCGCTGCAAATTCTTTATGGTTTTCCAGAACGATGTCTACGTCTTCCTTTGTGCATTCGTCGAAGCGGGTAAATGTTGCTTGCTTAGCCATGTTGTGCTTTTCCAATTATCTTAGGGTGGTATACATATTGTACTCGAAAATTAGCGCTCTAAGACAGACGCGATTTATAGACGACATCTGAGAAAAACCTGCGACAGTTTAGTCATGAAAGGTGATTTCGAAATCATTTAGCTAAATTTAGATTCTTTATGTTGCAACAGAAGAAGAAAACTATCTGCTACGCTAATCTTTGGTAGGTCGCAGAAGTAATGGGAGGAAGGGACGAAGGTCAAGGAAGCCATGGAATTCTGTGCTATTTGCTGAGGGCTTAAACTCAAGCGAAGCGCCATCGGTTGACACCTTAAGGAAACTTTGCACTGCTGAAAGGAAATACCACGACAGAAAGCTAGGCGCCGCTGTTGAAAATGCCTTTGAATCGACGGCCGCCCATTTAATTTCAATGATACAAGTCAATATATCGGCTTTTAGGTTGGGTCGTTGGTTGATTACACCCCAAAATTGCTAATGTGAAAGGTGCTGTAGCGATTCCGAGCTAACTAAGAAAGCGCATTTGTATTACTTATGTCATCATTTCTACAGATGGTTTGGGGCTTCTCAACACGGTACTGCCGATTCGTATCTTGTTTGAGGCGACGCATTAAAAAGCCCGACAGTTAGCATCATTATTAGGTATCGAAGTGCTGGTATACAGTGCGACAGGAGTACCTTTTAATATCCGTTCTTGAGAGCGCTCCAGAAATATTATCTGATGTGTTGAAGCCAGTTTCAAATAAACGCCAGACTCGCTAAAGTCTGTCGTTTATTATTTTCCAAGGTAACTTCTTGATTTAAGCTATTATTCCTTTAAGCCAAAAGTATAAACAACATTTCCTGATGCTATGGTTACAAATTGCTTTCCCTCGACTGAATAAGTCATTGGTGCGGCATGAACTCTGCGTCCCAATGAAATATGCCAAAGCTCTTCACCAGTCGCAGCATCCAAGGCGAAGAAATAGCCATCTGCACTGCCAGTGAACAATAAGCCGCCTGCGGTGCTGGTTATGCCTGCTGAGGAGCGCGGGAGTATTGGGAATTCCCATTCAATTTCTGCGGTAGTAGGATTGATAGCTCGAATAGAACTATGAAATGCATCCATGGGCTGATCGTAACGACCACCCCCACCGGTAAAACGTTCCCCCTCTTCGTAGTCTTCATCGCGTTTGAAGAAAATTTGTTCACCATCAAATGCGGTCACATAAAATAATCCAGTTTGCTGGCTGTAACCAGGAGAATACCAATTGGTGCCACCTGTGATAGGAGGTGAAACCATGATGCCTTCATAGGTTGGCTCCATTCCTGGCACGCGCACAGGCCTGCCATTGGCATCAAGACCTTGTGCCCATGTTTGCGTCGCAAAAGGTTTTCCTTCCAAGAAAACACCAGTCTCTCTATCGATGGTATAAAAGAAGGCATTGCGATTAGCCCACATCATCACCTTTCTTTCTTGACCTTGATAATTTATGTCAGCAAGGATGGGAACTTGAATGGCATCCCAGTCATGAACATCATGGGGCGTAAATTGGAAGTACCATTCTAATTCACCGGTATCACCATTAAGAGCGAGAGCGGAATCGGAGTAGAGGTTGTCGCCAAGGCGAACATCGCCATTCCAATCAGGCCCCGGGTTGCCTGTTCCCCAGTAGATCATGTTCAGATCGGGATCATAGGCGCCGGTAATCCAAGTAGCCGAACCACCTGTTTTCCAAGAATCACCTGACCATGTATCATTGCCTGGCTCGCCTTCGCCCGGAATAGTATAGGTGCGCCATTCCAATTCACCGGTTTCTGCATTATAGGCATCGATAAATCCCCGAATGCCGAATTCTCCACCCGCGATCCCAGTAACGACTTTATCCTTGACGATTAGAGGCGCTGCAGTTTTGCTGTAACCAGAATCATATGCAGCTACTTCTACATCCCACAGTACATTGCCGGTGCGAGCATCTATGGCCACTAGATGAGCATCCAGGGTGCTCATGAACAGAGTTTCCCCGAGAATGGCAACACCGCGGTTATTTCGGCCACAGCAGATTCTTAAATCTTCAGGTAAGTCATGGTCGTAGCGCCAATACTGACGGCCCGTCTGGGCATCAACCGCAACCAAATTACTGGGTGCTTCGGTAATGAACATGATGCCATCAACTACTAAGGGCACAGTTTCTGCACGATCAATAACAGGTATCTGATAAGCCCACTTCAATTCCATTTCAGTGACGTTTAAGGTGTTGATTTCATCCAGTTGACTGTAACGTTGAGCATCGAGCGTGCCTGAATACATCAGCCAGTTTTCAGGTTCATCGCCAGCATTAAGCAAGCGCTCCCAGGTGATCGGAGAGAATGCTGGGGTCATGACAGTTTCGAATGGGTCTTCAGCGGCAAAAACCGGATTGAAGACAACTAATGAGAGCAGGATCGTTAATCGTTTCATGCTTAAATCTCCTTGCGTAGAGAGAACATATAGGCGATCAAGTCGTCAATTTCACTCTCTGATAATGATTGTTCATAACTTGGCATCGTAGATTGTTCGATTCGCTCAATAGACTGAATCTGGTCTTTGCGAAACGACCAGAGGTTGGAATCATTATCCATGATGCGAACGGAAAAGCTGTCTTCGTTCATACGAAAGCCTTCTCTGGTTTCGCCATCGCGACCGGTAACTCTGAGAGTCCACCAGCGAGGAGCGACCTCTTCATCCGGCCCCATTATTGCTATACCTAGGTCTTCAGGCGTTGTGGTTTCACCTATTCGAGAGAGATCGGGTCCAAGTCTGCCACCTTGGCCATTAACCATATGGCAGCTATCACAATCACCTTTTGCTGTGAATAGCCGCGCGCCAGACTCGGAGTTACCGTCGAGATCTACTAAGTCGGGGTTATAGCGCAAAGAGTTGATATAGGCCACCAATTGCCAAACTGTGGCATCAGTAACTGCTTCGGCAACGGGGAGCATGGCAGTATTGGGCACACCGGTACGAATTATGTTGAAAATCGCCACATCAGTGCTCGCTCGAGAGAGCCGACCCGTGAGGTCTGGGGCTCCAGTTTCATCATTACCCTTGGCATCGAAACCATGACAACGGGAACATTGGCGCTCAAAATAGCGCTCACCCAAATTCACATCGTAAGTGGTGTTGTAGAGAGCGCCGCCATCTTCTGCGATTGCGGAGAGGTTAATAAATAAGAGACTAAACAGACTGAGTGTTACTAGCTGTTTGCATCGGGATTGTGAAATCAAGTGCATACTCACTCCTTTATTGTTGTTCGATTTGTGAGATTCAGTAGTTTAACACCAGCTTGGCAGGTTGCAATTGCCCAAGGAGATCAGTATGAGGTTTGGCGAAGAAGGAGGGGCCAATTTTGAAGATTCATCAGGTTTGTGCTTTTCGACTATGGGCTCTGATATGAGTGAATTCGGGTCGTACTGCCCTAGAGCGGGTTATTGAGACTCATCATTAAAAATCCCGAAAATGCCGCGCTGCTTGGAGAAAGGGAAGAATCAACCTTAGTTTTCATCTCATTAATGGTAGCGCGGTAGAGCTCGTAGAATTCCCAGCTCGGTTGTGGCCGGTAGTGCAGATTCTCTAATTCAAAATAAGCGATAACCCCTTTTGCTGTGGTTGGTTTAACGAAAACCTCATCGTGGGGGGAGAAATATACCGGGCAGATACTAATTAGGGGCCACTTTGCCAGTTTTTGAATTCTAAGCAAATCAACTATTTTTTCGAACCCTTTTTTTTGATTGCCATGAAGTTGATCCTTTAATCCAGCGACAAGAGCGTTTTTTTCTTTTGGAGTCAAACAGTTAGTAAAATTTTTGAATTTTGGTTTTTCGAATACGGAAACCATAGACGAACGGCTGACGACTTTGATCATATTATCTATGATGGATTGGGTGTCGCGAAAATTTTTTTTGGCGAAACTTTCCTGAGCGAATTCGATCATTCGATCGATTTTGTGCTTTTTACCGATTGCCTGCATATCAACATGAGTAAAGCCACCGGGGTAGCGATTCATAAATGCAGCTTCGGCCATTCTTAATTTTTCTAGATTCATTTCCTACTTGTTCTCTTCTTATTACTTATTGAATAATTTCATCCAGCAGAATACTCGATCAACGAAGTTTTCGCTCTTAATATTCATCGTGCCATTTTAGTCAAGTCGGCAGCCCGACTTGTTTCTTCATTTTGGTAGCAGATCCATATAAGCATAGGCAGTATTCTCGATTGGTGAATCAGCGAAGGTTAAATTCAATATCACAAGCTGTTGGTTTATAAATCCAATGCTTAGCTAGAGGATGTTCAAGTAAGGAGAAAACCGACCGTTAATTATCAATTTCCCAAAAACAGTCAATCTGCATGAAGGGTTTTATTTCTCAATTGTGTGTGAAGGATGGCACTTTTATGTCTCAGTTAGTTGCTGAATTTTACTTGAGAGTGCATAGATTTATTCTATAGCTGCAGACTGTATTGCCACTTTAAGTACACGTTCTTATCTGTGTGCAATTCAGCGCGGTGAGGATCTATTTTAGATTTGCTATCGGCAGCCTAGACAATATGGCCGACCCATCTGCCTGCAAGCATAACTCCTGCCCAGAGGAACAGAGAGACACTGCCGATAAGCTTTAACTGAACGGGTGTTGTATCTGAGGTATTCCAATCTGCAACTCGCTTGTACACCATAAAGTGAAAATAGGTCATATTAGCGCCTGCAAGTACTAGGAGAAATATTTTCCATTGAAAGGCTGGGTTTACTACATGAGAGGCAGCTCGGGTGATGAACATGCCGAAGCCAGTAATAGTTGCAATAACGAAAGCACCGATAGACCAGGGTACTAATTCTTTAGACAAAATTGTTATTGGATAACGCTTTGCGGCTAACCCCAATAAACGCAAATCAACCATCAAAATTGAGCCGACCACCATGGCAGCAGCTATGACATGAATAGACTCAAGAAATGGGAACCAGGAAGTGCCGCCAATTTCCCAAGAGATTGGCCAGTTCTCTACATCTATCCATTTGGGTGAGCGGAGGAAATTTGAAATCATGTTTCTTTGCTATCGTCCTTATTGAACTCGTTTTGCTTAGCTTTTAAGCCGGGAAATAAAGATATTCTGCATAGGCGATCCAGCGCCCAGCCATAGCGACCATTATCCAAAGACCTAATGACACCATTGCTATTCCTCGTGCAGTCCATAGCCGCATCGAATTAAGTTCCCAATAGTCTTCCTCGGTGCAGCTCATAATATGAAAAAAAAGAGCTATTAGAATTGCTGGAATAAGGAAGCTTACTTTCCAGCCGAAGACTGGATTGTTGAAATAGCGATTGGGACGACCAAACAGGAAGAATGCACCGGATACAAAATTTGATGCTAAGGCCCACCACATCCAGGGCATGACCCGCGTTGTCATCTCTGAGATTTTTTGACTCGGTACAGCTAAGCCCAGTATGCGTAAATCGAGCATCACCACAGTACCCATTACTACAGCAATGCCTAGGATATGAACCGATTGAATAATCGGCGGAAAGCCTGGAACATTTGTCAGTGTCCAAAGCGCGCCGTCCTGCAGAAAACTTCCGGAAATCAGCGTTCCAATATTGGTGAAAAATTCTGGCACAATTTTATCTCAGCGATGTTCCCATTATTATTCTAATTTTTATCGGCTTAAATATATTTATCTGTTACTGCGCCTTCAGAGGCAGAAGTAACCATTGCAGCAAATTTGGCAAGCACGCCGCGAGTATAGTGTGGATCGGGTTTTACCCATTTACTCAGGCGCTCGACAATCTCTTGGTCACTTAGTTCTATTTTTACTTCATTGGTTTCGGCGTCTATGGAAATACGATCCCCAGTTTGTACGATGGCGATGGGCCCGCCTTCGAAGGCTTCTGGCGTAACGTGACCTACGACGAATCCATGGGAACCACCGGAGAATCTTCCATCGGTAATCAACGCGACATCTTCACCTAGACCTTTGCCCATTATTGCAGCTGTAGGGCTCAGCATTTCACGCATGCCTGGAGCGCCTTTAGGGCCTTCATAACGAATGACCAAGACGTCGTCTTTGACTACCGTGCCATCGAGTATTCCCTTCAAGCATTCTTCTTCGGATTCAAATACCCTGGCATTGCCAGAGAAGGAAAGCCCTTCTTTGCCAGTAATTTTGGCTACGGAACCGGCAGGGGCGAGGTTGCCTCGGAGTATGACTAAGTGGCTGTCCTTTTTAATCGGGTTGCTGAGCGGGCGAATAATATCCTGTTTTTCTGGGTAAGCGGCAACATTGGCAAGGTTTTCAGCCAGTGTTTTTCCTGTCACCGTCATGCATGAGCCATCTAGCATTCCAGCTTCCAGCATGATTTTCATGAGGGGTTGGATGCCGCCAATTTTAATTAGCTCCGACATCAAGTATTTTCCACTGGGTTTCAGGTCAGCAAGCATTGGAGTTTGCTTACCGATAGTGGTGAAGTCATCCAGTTCAAGCTTGATATTTGCAGTATGAGCCATGGCTAGGAGGTGGAGAACGGCATTGGTGGACCCGCCTAGAGCGATTACCACTTTAATGGCATTCTCAAACGCAGCTCGAGTGATGATGTCTGAAGGTTTAATGTCATGCTCGATTAGATGCATGATGGCTTCGCCGGCATTCAGGCAATCATCTACTTTCTCTTGAGAAATGGCATCTTGAGCAGAGCTATTTGGCAAACTCATGCCCAAAGCTTCAATGGCTGAAGCCATAGTATTTGCAGTGTACATCCCACCACAAGATCCCGGTCCCGGGATAGCGGTGTCTTCAATTTGTTTTAATTCGATATCAGAGACCTTGCCAGCAGCATGGCCACCTACAGCTTCAAATACCGATATGACGTTAGTGTGATTGGGGCCGGGCTGGATGGTGCCGCCATAGATGAAAATTGAAGGCCGATCGAGTCGAGTCAAGCCCATCAATAGCCCTGGCATATTCTTATCGCAGCCACCGATGGCGATGATGGCATCGTGGCCCATGCAGCCAGACACAGTTTCAATTTCGTCGGCTATCACTTCTCGAGAGACTAGAGAGTATTTCATTCCTTCTGTACCCATGGAGATGCCGTCAGAAATCGTAATGCAGCTGTAAATGATCCCTTTGCCTCCTGCAGCATCTGTTCCCTTATTAACATCTTCTGCCAGCTTGTTGATGTGCATATTGCAAGGAGTAACCATGCTCCAAGTTGAAGCAATACCGATTTGGGGTTTTTTAAAATCCTCGTCTTCGAAGCCAACTGCTCTAAGCATTGCACGGCTGGGGGCTTGTTCTACGCCATCTACTACAATCTTAGAATATTTCCGTAAATTCTTGTTTATCATTGGAAATCCACTTATTAATTAAAAACTACATTAAGTTTCTAGCAAGGCCCTCTGGGGTTCCTCTTGCGTTTGAGGGAGCTAATATACACCAGCCCAGCACTCATCGCATGTACTAGGCGGAGAGCTAGGCGACCAAGGTATTTTGGGGTATAGTTTGGCGCCTTAGCTCGGCCACTTTTGATCCTATATACAAAAATACAGAGAATGTTATGAAGACTAAGATGGGAATTGAAATACTACTCGTTTTGACCGTATTGCTTCTGTTGCAATCAGTGACGCCGGTTCAAGCTCAAGCCGGTGGTGCTGCGGAGATGGTTGATTATAGCGACATCGATAATTGGATTTGTCATCCGGACAATGAAATCGACCTCTGCGATCAAGACTTATCAGCTACAGTAGTCCATGCCGATGGTTCATTGACGATTGAATCCTGGCCGGAACATCCGGATCCAGCAATTGATTGCTTCTATGTTTATCCAACCACATCTTTGGATGCGCAGACATATTCAGACCTGAAACCGGGTCGGCACGAAGAACTAATTACGACAATCACTCAATTTGCTCACTTCAAGTCCCAGTGCAGAGTCTTCGCTCCTATCTACAGACAAATTACTATTCAGGCATTGATGTCTAACGCTGGTAATCTTGCCGGCAATGACCAAGTTAACTATCAAGATGTATTGTTATCTTTTCAGTACTATCTGGAAAACTACAACAACGGCCGTGGTTTTGTGCTAATTGGCCATTCGCAGGGTACCAGCCTATTGATAGAACTAATGCGTAATGAAATAGATGGCAAGCCCATCCAAAACCAATTGGTGTCAGCAATCCTCGCAGGAAATCCTGTCGTCGTGCCAAAGGGGCAGGATGTAGGTGGAACTTTTCAAAACATTCCTCTTTGTCGTGCAGACAATCAAATTGGTTGCGCCATCAATTTTATGAGCTATCGAGACACTATCCCTCCTGAAGGATTCGCCATTTTTGGCCGGGCTCCAAACGCTGAATCTGAAGTGGGTTGTACCAATCCCGCGAATCTGGCGGATGAAGGACCAGCTCCATTGGATGCTTATCTTTCTAATATCGGAGAAATAGCGGCAGCTGTCGCGCCGATGCCTGATTGGACAAATCCACGTCAGGAAATCACCACTCGATTTGTAAAAGTACCGGGATTACTATTCGGTCGTTGCGTAAACAACGAGACCTATAGCTACTTAGAAATGAGCGTAAATGCAGATTCTTCTGACCCTCGCGCTGATGATATTCGTGGAGATCTTTATCAGGGTCCTGCAATTAGCGCAGCATGGGGGCTTCATTTGATCGATATGACTATAGTCCAAGGTGACTTAGTTAGAGTAGTTGGGGAGCAAGCTAAGGCCTATCAGCACAAATAAAACAATGAGGTCCGAAAACGACTAGTATTGATAAAAAATCAAGTATGATGACTGTTATTGAATAGATCTAATTAAGATCTGTTGGAGTGAATAGCGGTGCAACTAGAAGCGAGTGAATATGAAGACGCCCGTCAGAGTCGAGACCCTCGATTCGATGGGTGTTTTTTTATTGGCGTGTTAACCACCGAAATTTATTGTCGCCCGGTGTGTTCAGTTAAAGTACCCAAGCTAGAAAATATTCAATTGTATAAATTTGCTGCCTCTGCTGCAGCTGCTGGGTTTCGACCTTGCCTTCGTTGCTGCCCGGAATCATCTCCTGGAACTACTACGTGGAGCGGATCGTCCTGGAAAGTTTCCAGAGCTTTGCAATTAATCGATCAAGGTTATTTAGATACCAACTCGGTCCATGACTTGTCCTTGCAATTAGAAGTAGGTTCGCGCCAGTTAAGTCGGTTGTTTCAGAAACACCTTGGTGCGTCTCCCATTAATTTCGCGCAAACACGTAGATTGCACTTAGCTAAAAAACTGATAGATGAAACACTGATGCCACTTGCAGAAATTTGTTTCGCGGCAGGATTCGGCAGTGTTCGTAGGTTTAATGCTGTATTTAACGATACTTATGGGCGCTCCCCTAAAGAGCTTAGAGGAAAGTCTCGAAAATATAGTACGGGTAGTGCGAGTGATATTAATATCACTTTGGCCTATAGGCCTCCTTACGATTGGAAGTCCTTACTTGGGTTTCTTGCTTATCGCGCGATTCCCGGAGTCGAGTTGGTAAGCGGTGATAGTTACGCAAGGAGTATTTCACTAGAGGGCATGAGTGGTTACTTTATCGCCAAGTTCCTTTCAGAGAAAAACCAGCTTGCAGTAACCATTCAGTTTCCCGATACGAAACATCTATATCAAATCATTGATCGAATTCGTTCTATCTTTGATCTGCGCGCTGACAGTGCGCAGATCGATAAATTTCTAAAGAAGGATAAAATGTTGCGTCCGTTATTGAGAAAACATCCTGGCCTCCGGGTACCAGGAAGTTGGGACGGTTTCGAAGTTTCCGTACGGGCTGTTCTAGGCCAACAAGTAACAGTCAAAGCGGCGTCTACTTTGGCAAGTCGTATCGCACAACGTTATGGCTCTGAATTTGATTGTGAAATTGATGGTATCAATAGGGTATTTCCGAAACCGGCTGTTCTCGCACGAGCGAAAATGAATGATATGGGAATTGTTAGCCAACGCATCGCTGCGATAAAATCTATTGCCGAACTTATTGAAGGCAACGAGTTAATTATAAACTGTACTGCGGATACCACAGAATTTGTAGAGAAAATCTGCCAGGTAAAAGGGATAGGTGAGTGGACAGCCCAGTATATTGCGATGCGGGCTCTAAGTGATCCTGATGCTTTTCCCTATTCAGATTTAATTCTACTGCGAGCAGCTGATCCTTCGGGTGAGTCTCTTAGGCCGAAACAACTATTGAAATTAGCAGAAGCATGGCGCCCGTGGCGGGCTTACGCAGTAATTCTATTGTGGAAGCACTATCAGATGACTCTAATACCAAATTCGAAAGCAAGAGGCGCAGACAAGAACAAGAAATAAAGTAGAGCTTCAAAAATAAAATAGGCAGCACGCATTGATGTGCAGAAACGAACAACTGGGGGGCAATGACTACTTATTACAGTTATCAAAAAACACCTATCGGTCAATTACTATTAGCTGGTGATGGCGACTACCTTGAATTGTTAGGTTTTCCTAGCGGCAAAATGAAGAGAGCCCATGAAGCAACTTGGGTTGAAGATGACAAACCGTTTCGAGAAGTAGCTTTTCAGTTGGATTCCTATTTCGCGGGTGCGCTGAAAGAATTCGATTTACCTCTGGCGCCAAAGGGGACAGAATTTCAAGCAGGTGTGTGGAATGCCCTGACCAAGATTCCGTACGCTGAAACGTGGAGTTACGGCGAATTGGCAGCTTATATTGGAAACCCCAAAGCCTCGCGAGCTGTGGGCGCTGCGAATGGCCTAAATCCGATCCCAGTGATTATTCCATGTCATCGGGTGATCGGAGCTAATGGAAAGCTGACAGGATTTGGAGGTGGTTTGGATACAAAGCAATACCTACTTGGCCTTGAGGCTGAATCAATTAATCCCGGGCTTAAATTTGCCTAGTCGACTTGCTTGTTAAGAAATGATGATTAATATGCCGTTAGGGAACTCTGTTTTACTATAACTGTCGCAGATAGAAGGGTTCCAAATTTGTTAGGGTGGTGCAGGACCTGTTGAATGGCTCATAGTGAAGACATCTGGGAGACGGAAGTCGCAATCATTCGCCTTGGTGACCTGGCGGGTATAGACGGTCTTGGTGAGCATCATGAACATGCGGACCTCAATGAAATCGCTTATGAATTCACTAATGAAATATTAAGTTCAGAGATTCAACCCCGACCCGGCACTCCCGATGGAGGAGAAGGATATTATCTATCGCATATAGCGATTGCAGCCAGTCTGCTTTTGCATTTATCACTAACCGCTGCTTTGCTAAACTTTGAAATGCTCGGAAGTTTTACTACTGACACACCAACTGTAGTAGAAGTGCATTTTGTCGCTGACAATCCTTTACGAAACAGCAACAATGAAGAATCCATTCCTGAAGAAGAATTGTCACTCGAGGCTCTCGTTCAAGAATCTGAAGTGCTGGCAACAGCTGAGGCGTTGTTAACAGAAGTTGATGAGGTGCTCACACCGGTGGAAGAGCCGCTGGAGAATGAAAGAATTGACGTTTCTAATCCGACAATTATCCCTCAATCTGAACAAGATGCTAACGAAGTTCAAGCTTTGGAATCGCCTGCAATTGTTCACAGTGTTGTGCTGCCATTCTCGAGTTCAATAGCCAATATTCTGGAGAGCATCGAATCTGAAAGAAGCAGCCGATTCTATTCTTACGATTGCAATAGATTAGAGGAAGAGATTGGCATCCGCGAATGCAAACCGAGCGATGATAATAACTATCAGGCCCTGCAGATCAATCCTGTTTATAACGTTCTTAACCCAAATCGCCAGCTTGATCATACTAGAGATTCAATCGGAGTACTGACCAGCCAGTCCGCTGAGTTGGCATTAAGGCTAAGTTCTGCCGGAATTCCCGATGGCTTGGCAGATAGTGCGATGGAGCAACTGGAGGTAACAATTACCTTTTATTCCACAACAGCAAATCGAGGAGTAGAGAATATACGCAAGATGAGAATGAAAAGTGATTCGGCGCAAAGAGCTGACGCAATATTTAGTGATCCCTGGGTTGTATTGCAGTACCAAAAGAAGGGATCAAGGTAGGATTCTCAACAAGCAAAAAACCGATCTAGAGAATGACTCCTACCTACATTAATATATTTTGCTTCTGGGTCGTTCAGATACCTCTGGCCTATTTTCTCGCATTAATTTTGGGGGGGTTGGTTCAGTCGGCGTATTTTGGGTGCTGTTTGTTTCAGATATGCTCGCTGGTATAGTGGGTGTCGCTGTTTTTATGCGCGGCAAGTGGAAAGACCGCGTAGTCTGATACCAAAAAGGGTACTAATTCTCCATGCAAAGTAGTCAGCAACAAATTATCTCCCACGTAGACCAATGGTTGCAGAGCTCAAAGTCAGTTTGGCTCTGCACTATTTTGAAAACCTGGGGTTCCTCGCCACGTCCAATCGGCGCCATGATGGCCTGCACACCTGATGGTGAATTGGTCGGCTCGATATCGGGTGGGTGTATTGAAGAAGATTTTCTGGAACAGTTACGCGATGGCAGTCTGAAGTCTCAATATGATGAGATAGAAAAGCCACTTATCGTAAAGTACGGCGTGACCGCAGCAGAGCAGGCTCGACTAAAGCTTCCCTGTGGTGGTCAGTTGCACGTATTGTTGGAATACATTGATCCTAGCGCTAATAACCTGTCGGTATTTAGTCGATTGGCCAGTGATTTAGAAAATCATTCTCGAGTTAGTCGTACCGTTGCCCTGGACAGCGGTCAGATATCCGCGACTGATAAAAGTAATGAGGAGGCCGTGATAATAAATGACAATTCCATGTCGCATAGTCTTAGCCCTATGTATCGATTGCTGTTGTTGGGAGCTGGAGACGTTGCTAAATTTGTGGCCGAAATGGCCTTGGCATTAGAATACGATGTGACCCTCTGTGATCCGAGGGAGAACTACTTAGATAATTGGCATGTAGATGGAGTTGAGACTACGGCAAGATTGCCGGACGATGTTGTTCGTGAGCGATTCAATAATCCCTACAGCGGTATAATTGCTCTGGCACACGATCCTCGAGTGGATGATATGGCCTTAATGGAGGCGTTGAAAACATCCTCTTTTTATATAGGTGCAATGGGGTCCGAACGAACCTCAGCGGCAAGGCGAGAAAGATTGCCGGAATTAGGGCTTAGCCAGGCTGAAATTGATTTACTACATGCGCCAATAGGATTTGAAATTCAGAGCAAGACTCCGGCGGAGATCGCAATATCTATCATGGCTGAGGTAACTGCTGTCAGACACAGTGGAAAGAGTTAACAAAAAACAGGCTGATTAACAGTCCTTTTTTTGTTCTATGTAAATGTATTAACACTCACTGCAGCTTGAATAAATTATTGATTAACCTCAAGCTCCACACCGGCTGCTTCCATTGATTCTAGGCGGCGTGCACCTGCTAGTATGCCGATAATGCCGTAGTTGCCTTCATGGCAGGCATATTCATAAATAGGCTCGTCCATTCTTGAAAGAGGATACTCGCCAGACCATTGCGCTGTGTACACCGTTGGGTCATCTACTGCAAATCCATAAACAATTTTATTAGAACCTTCACGTCGAAAAGTTTCGATGACGGTAAGATTCTCTGTTGGTGCTCCTCGATAGCTCATCCATGGATTGTAGTTCTTTGTCTCAACTATAAGTGTGTTGCCTTCCCAGCGGCCAATAGAATCGCCCATCCATTTCTGATGTGGGCCAGACGCTTCTGCTCGCTCGTCGGTGATCTTGATGATGCGAGAATCATGGGCCATTTCAATAATGATGTTGACATAGCCAGGAGATTGCACAATTTGCATGTGACTGTTGTACATAACCGGCGACATAACTGGCCCTGAGCTGTTACCAAAAGCAATAAGACAGCGTTCGCCGAGACCTCGGCCTTCCGGACCATCATTTCGATCTGGTGTGTGCTCGAAGTTCGTGCATGCGATCTCGAAAGCCCGCTACTCGTTCTGGAACACGACCATTTGCTGGATTTATGATCGCTGAAGTTCGAAATTCGCCATCTATCGTTGGCAGAAACATACCGCGGTCAGTCCAACATAGATCATAGTTCCCAACAGGTGGTAAAGCTTCTAATTTTGGAGCAGGGCAATTAGGGTCCAGAGGTTTATTGTCTTCTTCGACTTTTTGCTGTGCGGCTTGTTCCAATTATTGAGCTTCTGCCTCGGTATAGGCTTGCTTTCTGCCTAGCTCGCGAGGTCGCTCAAAGGGCATCACTGTGTGATTTTTCCAATTTCCCTGTAGGTCAGGTACGCCCTATTCAGTAAGGGGATATTCGTATTCCTGCGCTATGGCGTTGCCTGCGATTAGTAATGCTGCTGTGCAAGCGATTGCTGGAAAGTGAATACTATGCTCTATCTCCATCAATTAAGAATTATTTGGCTGCGTAATATCTTTAGCTAAATGCACATTTTACGCTTGTGAAACTTTTTTATAATAAACCCCTAAGTTATTATATTTATTAATATTTACCTTTCTAGGTATTATGTATATTTCATGCCAGACACGTAAGAATATATAGGCGATGATCGCAACGAATTGTGACACGTTAAGTGTTGATTAAGTCTCCAGGTGAATGGTTTTGCTGCCACGGTTGCTGTCTATTTTGCGAGGAGGAAATCATATCGGGCAGACTAATTATTTGCTGAATTATGCTAAGTCAGCAAAACGAGGCCATGGTGCCGACTCCTCGAGACTCAAAGCTAACTGCAACAATTGAGCATCGTGACCCCATGCAGCAGTGAACATAACCCCGACAGGAAGGTCGTCACCCGATCTATGCAAAGGTACTGACATGCTGGGCTGGCCTGTACCATTGTAAAGGGATGTAAAACCGCTATAGGACTTAAACCGTTTTGAATATTCCCGCATGTCTTCGCTGTTCATATTCAACCACCCAATTTTTGCGGGTGTTTTACTTAGAACCGGTGACATGATGACATCAATTTGTTGGTGGAATGCAGCCATAGTGCGTGCTGCATCCTGAACGAGATCTCTCGCCGCTAAATAGTCATCGGCAGTTGTGTCCCGCCCCAACGTTGCCATGATTTTTGTGGATGCTTCCAATGGAGCGCTTTCCAAATCCAATCCTAATTCCAAGATGCGATCGCTAATGGTTTGGTAGACGTGCAGGTTAATCATTCTAGACATCGCAGTAATCACCGGTTGATAATTAATGGGGTGTCGGATTTCTTCTACGTCGTGACCGAGAGCCTCACAAAGACCGGCCGCAGTTCGAACTGCGATTAGGCATTCCTCATCGATTATCTGCTCAGCCGGGTGATCTAATTGGATACCAATTTTTAATTTATTTGGTGTTGTGGTCAGTGAATCGAAAAACGAACTACCTGTATCTGGAAGAGGATATAAATTTGGTGAATCCAGTTTAATTACATCCAAATAAGCAGCGCTGTCCCTCACGGTCTGGCTAACCACATGACCAACGCTCATACCACTCCAGCTGTCAGCTGTCCTGTTTTCAATAGCAGTGAGTCCCTTGCTTGGTTTGAGGCCGAATAAGCCACAACAAGCAGCGGGGATGCGAATGGACCCGCCACCATCGGTGGCATGGGCGGCTGGAATTATGCCCGCAGCCACTGCCGCGGCAGCACCGCCGCTAGATCCGCCAGTTGAGTATTCAGTGTTCCAAGGGTTGCGGGTTATGCCATTTGCTGTTGGTTCTGTAGTTAAAGTTAGTCCACGTTCCGGTGTATTCGTTTTGCCAAAAATTAATAGCCCAGCATCAACATATTTCTGCACAATATTAGAATTGCTCGCAGCGATATAGCCTTTGAAAATTTCACTGCCAAATGTTGTTGGTAAACCTTTTACCGTACTAAGGTCTTTTATTAAGAAGGGAATGCCGGCTAGTTTGCTGGGCGTTGACAGTAAAGTTTTGGCATCAATTGATTTCGCTTGTTCGATAGCAGAATCATAAAATTCAAGATTAATCGCATTTAGTTTTGGGTTGACAGCCTGTGCTTGGATAATCGCGGCCGTCATTAATTCTTCGGAGTTACATTCTTTTTTAAGAAGTGATTCTGACTGAGCAATAGCATCCATACTCAAATATTCTGCAGGGGTTAACATATGTTTAATAAATCCTTTCTCAATTTAAAATATTTCCTAACATTGTTAAATCTCATAATTAAATTTCAGTTTGATGGCTAATTTCCCTTAACAAATGTTGTTTATAGTTCCCAGTTAAAACCTTCCTTCTGTGTACCAGCTTACTTCATTGGCTGATTCATCGACCCGGTCAGTTACATCCAATATAAGTGCGAACAGTGCCATTCGCACTAGCACACCGTTATCGGTTTGCCGGAAAATTGCCAAATTGGGATGTTGATTCAAGTCATTATCCAGCTCATTGGCATCTTCTCTAGAATCCCTGGGCAGAGGATGCATGATGACCGTGTTGGGCTGGCAATTACGTGTATAAATTGCTTGATTGAGCCTAAATCGGCCGCGATAAATATCTGCTTCCAATTTAGTCGTAAAGCGCTCTTCTTGAATTCGAGTCAGGTAAACCGTGTCGTTGTCATTGAGCCCCGATTCCATGTCTTCTGTTTCTGTTACCTTATGGCCAGAAGTTACGAGATCCGCCACGATATCTTTTGGCATGCAAAGCTCTTTTGGCGAAATGAGCGTGATCGTAATGTTCTTATATTGCATAAGCAATTGAGATAATGAATGTACGGTTCTTCCGTGTTTTAAATCTCCAATCATGGCTATATTCATGCCATCAATGTCGCGATTATTAGATTGCAATTCTTTCTTAATTGTATAGAGGTCTAATAGTGCCTGGGAGGGGTGTTCGTTCGAGCCGTCGCCGCCATTTATAACAGGTACACGGCTAGCTTTGGAAAACTCTGCTACCGAACCAACCTGAGGATGGCGCATGACGATTACGTCGCTGTAGCCGCTGATTACACGAGCTGTATCGTAGAGGGATTCGCCTTTAGAAATCGAAGAGGATTTGACGTCAGTTGTTTCTCGAACGTCACCACCAAGTAAGTTGAAAGCGCAGCCAAAACTAAACCTGGTACGAGTGCTAGGCTCGAAAAACATATTGCCAAGGATAGCACCATCGAGAATTTTAGTGATCTTCTCTCGATGGGCATAGGGTTCCATCTTGTCGGCAACGCTGAATAATTTATCAACGTCAGCTCTTTCGAACTGTTTTACGCTGATTATATGGGCGCCGCGAAAATCCATGAAATTCCTTACAAGACCTCCCTATATACTCCTTGGTTGAAACCTGCTCGAAACCTTGGTTGCAAATCAGGGTGGATACTACTACAAATGGGCTAATGGAAGGAATCGTTATTAGCAATCGAAGCTCGGCAAGAGTTGCGGTAGACTGCTCCAAATAGCCCGTGGCAGTTGAGATTTGATTCGCCGTAATTAATGCACAGCCCCGCGGTGTCTAATTGAGTAGCTTGCGTTGCAAGGCTGCTATTGAAGAATTTAGTTTGGCTGACTTAGGGTGGATACCATTTCAGATAAAACAATTTATTGGTATGACTTCGAAACATTTGGCGTTAATCCACGCCGAGATAGGGCATCGCAGTTCGCTGGAATTCGGACAGATGAAGATTTAAATATTATTGGCGAGCCATTGGTTTTATTTTGCAAACCGGCCGATGATTTTCTGCCGGAGCCGATGGCCTGTTTGATCACCGGGATTAGTCCACAAAAGGCTAAGACCGAAGGTGTGGTCGAAACTGAGTTTATAAGACAAATACACTATGAACTCTCGCAGCCTGGTACCTGCGTTGCTGGATATAACAGTATTCGGTTCGATGATGAACTCACCCGACAGTTACTCTATCGAAACTTTTATGACCCCTATGAGCGCGAATGGAAGGGTGGGAATTCCCGTTGGGACATAATCGATATGGTTCGGCTGTGTGCAGCGATTCGACCGAGTGGAATAAATTGGCCAAAAAAAGACGATGGTAGCAATAGTTTTAAACTCGACGAACTCACTGTGGCGAATGGAATAGAGCATACAGAGGCCCATGATGCTCTGGCTGACGTTATCGCCACGATCGACCTAGCGAAATTGATTAAGCAACATCAGCCCAAACTTTACAACTACGTTTATCAATTAAGGAGTAAGAAAAAAGTACAAATGGAAATTGATCTAGTGACTCAGAAGCCAGTGTTACATGTATCAATGATGTATCCCGCTAAGCAAGGATGTCTGGCTTTGGTTATGCCGTTGTGCGCTCATCCGAGTAATAATAATGGCGTTATTGTTTACGACTTAAGAGAAAATCCAGATGATTGGCTGTCTTTAAGTACCGAAGAGATGCACGCTCGTCTTTATGCGCCAAAAGAACAACTAGATGCAGGTGCGCGACGCGTTCCCTTCAAAACAATTCACATTAACAAGTGCCCAATAGTTACTTCGCCAGCTGTTCTGGACCCTGAGAGTGCTGCTGCTTTTGGAGTAGACCTTGAATCTTGTAGAGCCCATTGGCAGAAACTGAAAGAAAGTAAGGGGTTGGTGTCGAAGCTTAGTGGCGTATTTAAGGATGAGCATATCACTCCAGAGCTTGACCCAGATTTCATGATTTACAGTGGTGGTTTTTTTACTGAAACCGATAAGAGCCTAATGCAAACTATTCGATCGACACCGGCTGTCGATTTAGCGCGGCTAGACCTGCCGTTTAGAGATCGTCGATTGCATGAGATGTTGTTTAGGTATCGGGCTAGAAATTTTCCTGAAACATTGAATCAAAATGAGCAGGCTGACTGGGAAATGTATCGTCAAAAGAGACTTCATGATCCGTCATCACAAAGCCGATACCGAATAGGGTTGTTAGAAGCAAAAAAAAGAGTGAATGAGAATCCCGCCACCGAACAGTTTGATGTTCTGCTCGCACTGGAAGAATATGTTGCCAGTCTTTAGTTTTGGGGTATCGATAGGCGAAGATTTGTAGGGCAGGGTTAGTCTGTTGAAAGTTAAGTTCAAAGCTGTTGATGAGAGGAATGCCTGATGAATTTTCATTTTTTGATACTTTAGTTCAGCGAGTTAAGTTTATTATCAATTTTAGGACCAAAGTAGATAACTCTAACTTTCGAGTACTAGAATGCGATGTTTTCCATCAATTGAGTTTCATCGGTGCCGCTGAAATCTGGCTCATCGACTTCTTTCACTGAGCACCATGTTTTTTTCTTTCGAATTAGATTTGGATTTACAGAGAAGTACTGCAGCGAAATCATTCTGCACGGTGATGTCGCTTTGGTTCATTAAAGTACCTATTTGGTGGCATTTCTTCATTTCATCAGGGTATATTGCTTTTCATCTGAGTGCTGTTACATTGCGTGCATGCAAAATCGATCTAAAACTATTCCGCTTACAGACGCAGTAAAATTCCTTAGGCCCTACTTAAAACAAATAAGCTGGGCCGCTATCGCCCTAGTTTTCACGGCTGGCCTTAGTTTGGGCTTGGTCCAATATGTACGGATTATTGTTGACGAGGGCTTCGTAGCAAGTTCGACGGCATCTCTGAACCAAGCCATTGTTGGTTTTATGATTATTGCCGTACTCCAGGCTATAGGCACGTTTGCGCGCTTTTATTGGGTTTCTTGGCTAGGGGAGCGGGTGACTGCGGATATACGGAAAGCGGTCTATTCCCATGTGATTTCGCTTCATCCTGGTTATTTTGAAGCAAACCTTAGTGGTGAAATATCTTCACGGATCACCGCGGATACAACTCTAATCCAGTCAGTCATCGGCTCTTCGGCCTCCATAGCTCTGCGAAACTTCTTGATTCTTATTGGCGGGACGGTTTTTCTTTTTATCACTAATCCAAGACTTACCAGTGTGGTTTTGGTATGTATCCCTCTAGTGATTGGCCCAATTATGTTTTTTGGTCGCCGGGTCAGGCGGCTTTCTCGAAGTAGCCAAGATGAGATTGCTAATGTTGGTGCTTATGTGGGTGAAAGTATTCAACAAATTAAAACGGTACAGGCATATAACCACCAGTCATATGACCGTAGCCAGTTCTCGACCCATGTTGAGGCTGCACTAAAGGTAGCACTGGCAAGAATCAAAACCCGATCTTTTCTAATCACTATAGTGATGACCCTGGCTTTTGGCGCGGTTGCTTTAATGATATGGGTCGGTGGCCAAGATGTAATTAAGGGAGAAATGTCCGCGGGGGAGCTGACAGCTTTTGTGGTTTATGCTGTGTTAGTAGCATCTGCTGTCGGCGCGATAAGTGCGGTTATTACCGAGCTTCAAAGGGCTGCGGGAGCACTAGAGCGGCTGATGGAGTTGCTCCACGCTCATAATGAAATCGTCGCGCCGGACCAAGCAAAAGCCTTTTCGGTAAAACCTGAGGGTGCGCTGGAGCTGAAGGAGTTGAGTTATTCTTATCCATCTCGGCCCGAAATTATGGCTTTAGATAAAGTTATATTGAGCGTCAAGCCAGGAGAGAACGTTGCTTTAGTTGGTCCGTCGGGAGCCGGGAAATCAACTCTTTTTGATCTTATCCTTAGATTCTATGACCCTGCTGCAGGCAGTGTTTGTCTGGACGGAATTGATATACGTGAGCTTGATCCTCTTGAGTTACGAAGTCATATCGCTGTTGTTTCCCAGCAACCAGCCATGTTTACGGGAAATGTTTGGGACAATATTCGCTATGGGCGTCCCGAGGCATCTGACGACGAAGTTAGGATGGCAGCTGAGGCCGCTTATGCCAGTCATTTTATTGATGAATTGCCCGACAAGTACGATAGCTTTTTAGGTGAGTCAGGGGTTCGGCTATCCGGTGGACAAAAGCAGCGGCTGGCTATTGCGAGAGCGATTCTCAAAGACCCGGAGATATTGCTGCTTGATGAGGCCACGAGTGCTCTTGATGCCGAAAGTGAGTATCAAGTGCAACAGGCATTGGAACGGTTGATGGAAAATAGAACTTCGTTGATCATTGCCCATCGGCTGGCCACCGTCATGAATGTTGACAGAATTGCTGTGTTGGATCACGGCGAACTGATCGCTCAGGGCTCCCACAGAGAGCTTATGCTGAGCTGCCCACTTTATGCCAATCTCGCTCAACTTCAGTTTGGTGAGTCAGATTCAAAGCCTAGCCTAGTCGCTATTGAAGTATCCTGAGTTCCGCCTAAAATATTTCAAGATAATAATTTAAATAAGTAATATAAACCTATGATATATAAGACTAAATAAATGGATACGTTTGCGGAAATCCGGCCTTATAACGATGATGAAATCCGACCGGTCCTCGATAAATTAATCGCCAATACAGAGTTTTTGGATGGCGTGGCCAGCTTCTATGCGCCACGATTAAGTCGTTTCTTTCCAGGTTTCACCCAAAATGCTGCGCGTAGCAAACTCGAAAAACAATTAAAAGATGTGTCTACAGTATCTGCAATGCAAGATGTTATTGCCCAGTACATGGACAAGATTATCGAGGATACGACAACTTCGTTGACTCACTCTGGCATGGAAAACTTAAAAGAAGGTCGGGCTTATCTGTTTATGTGCAATCACCGGGATATCACAATGGATCCCGCAATCGTAAGCTATATGCTATACCAAGCCGGCTACGAAACATTACAGGTCGCCATTGGGGATAATCTGTTAAAGAAGCCCTTCGTCTCTGACCTAATGAGATTAAACAAGAGCTTCATTGTGAAACGCTCCTTAAAAGGCAGGGAGCTTTTACAGGCACTAACATTACTGTCTCAATATATTCATCGCTGCATTCAAAATCGCAATAATGTCTGGATAGCTCAAAGGGAAGGGCGAGCAAAGGATGGAATTGATAAAACTGATCCGGCATTGCTAAAAATGCTTGCTATTAGCCAAAGAAAACTTCCTCTTAGTGAGAGTCTGGCTGATTTGCATATTATACCGGTGGCAATGTCCTATGAGTACGATGCCTGTGATGTGCTCAAAGCGGAAGAGCTTTGGGAGTTGGAGTCAACAGGAAGTTTTACCAAGACTGAGAAGAGTGATATTCAAAGTATCGTAACTGGGATGATCGGTTTTAAAGGTGATGTACACGTAGCTTTCGGTACTGAATTAGAATTATCTAGCGACAAGCCAGAGAAAATTGCGGCAGAAGTCGATAGACAAATACTGCAAAACTATAAACTCAGGGACATTAATTTTTTAGCGCTGGAGCGTTTAAGGCAAAATGGGATGATCCCATTACACCAGCTGAGCAAAGAAATTGACGGAATCGAGATAAAGAAACGGTCTAGAAAGCTTTTTGAAAAAAGATTAAAAAGCATTGACGCTAAGTTGCATAAACAGTTGCTGTTTAGTTATGCCAATCCTGTGCTCGGAAGATATTCGGGGTAGAGGATCAATAGGTCAACAGCTTTTTAATTGCACCGTCCAAACGCTGAACTAATTCAGTTTCTGCCGGCTCTTTCAACGGTCCAAGGCAATAACCTTTCAACTCTGCTTCCTGTGCGTAGCGTGTATTTTCTTTGTTGTCTGGCTTCATCTTTCCAAAGCCGTTCTTTAATTGGTCGAGTTGGATTTGCATTCTTAATGCTTGATCATCTTTTGGTGTATCTATATTAGCTCTAATTTCTAACTCTATGCACAGCGCTCGCACCTTGATTTCACAGTCAGCTAATAAAGTTTGAAAATCATTTTGATTGTTTGTACTTAATACTTGATCTAGACGGGCTTGTAATGAGTCGTCATATTCACTTAGTTTGCAAGATTCGAGCTTATTCCAAATTTCGATATCAACAGAGTTTTTGCAAGTTATGAACTGGTCATCATCTGCAGCAAGCAATAGTTCCGATTCTATCGCTTTGAGAAAATTTGATTTGGAGGTTAAAGACTCGATTAATAATTGTCGCTTTTTATCGGGAAGGCTCTTGAATCTAGAGTCGATTTTCCGCTTCAGCCCATTAAATTGATCAAGAAATCGGGTGCGAG
>Ga0310125_10000124_pt1 | contig 31986 bp, 31 predicted proteins | sample CB11b_Tmax_Bot8__FD_203508 | JGI IMG/M metagenome (GOLD analysis project Ga0310125, IMG submission 203508) | Marine microbial communities from Western Arctic Ocean, Canada - CB11b_Tmax_Bot8 | ecosystem: Environmental > Aquatic > Marine > Oceanic | place: Canada: Western Arctic Ocean | collected... | reverse complement strand
TCTATCAATTTCTTCTCCCCGTATATTTTGCTCGCAGCAGCCAATAGAAATCTCAGGCTTTCCTTTTTCTTTTCCTTATCCATTTTTATCCCTTAGATAATTTGTAATGGCCAGAATATCGGTTTTTGAAGCTATTGCCGTTTCTTCATCAATAGTTTCTCCAAGTCCAACACACATTATTCTTTCGTTTGAATAATCACTCCAATCTCTACTAATTGTGTTGGTACGGTTCAGGATTATCATCCTATCTGTATCAGGAGTATTTTCAGTCAGATAAGTCCATAGTTCAACAAAATCCTCATCGGGTTTATTTTTACCGTTACCAACCACTATTTGCATATCTGAAGCCTTAATCCAATCAATCCATATTTTTCCGATAGCAGTAGGAGCGTCAATCTCATAGAACATCATTCCATTCAATTCACAGGAATGGTCCAGCATCATGTCAGGTACATTATCAGGAACCACAAAATTTCCTCGAGGTCTGGGCAAACTTCTCATGAATGTTGATTTCCCGGCACTCATAGGTCCGGTGACCAATATGTACGTCATCTTTTTCCTTCCTTTATGGCTTTGAAGATCCCCATTAGATTCTCGTATTCACCTTCATCAGGATTACCTCTGGATATTAATCTTCTGAGAGTGGTTCTCGATCGATCCAGCCTCCTCCTAGGATAACTAGTTTCTTCCAATAAATTCATGATTCTATCAACCAGTCTTTCAAATTCTTTGTTGGAAACGGCTTTTCTCCTTTTCGGATTCTTGTGATTTCCATCTCGATAAATTTCATACAGCACAATTCCAACGGCGTGCGATAAATTGAGGATTGGAAATTTGGGATTTGTAGGGATAGTTATTGTAATTTCACACAAGGCTAATTCCTCACGATATAGTCCATAATTCTCCCTTCCAAATATTAGAGCTGGTTTCTCTCTTTCCTTGATTAAGTCAGGCAATTCTTTGATGCTTTTGGGTGCTCTGAACCATCGTTTGTCGCCTTCTGGCTTGATTCCACTGGTAGCGATAGCCACGTCACAATCTGCTAGTGCTTCCTCTAAGGTATCAAATCGTGACAAGTTTTCAAGAATAGGCTTTCCCGATTTAGATCTTGCATATCCATCATCATCAATTTCACATCCTTTGACCAAGGCCAGATCCTCTATTCCGAAATTCACCATCGCTCGTGCGACTGCACCAACATTTCCCGGATGTTGTGGTTCAACTAGGACAATTCTTGTCAATCTAACACTACTCGGTCTTTAATTTTTCTTGGATTTCTCTTGGTGAGTCTTCGATATCCTTCATTTCTAGAAAGTTTTCGTTTGAACCTTTTAATTCATTGAGTTTTTCTTGAGCAGGTAATAGTCTTCGATTGTAGGAACCAACAGTTTTGTTGTATGAATTTATGCTGCTTTGCAGACCCTTTCCTATTCCTTCTACATGGCCTATGAATGTATCGATTCTATCAGCTAGATCCTCAGTAACTTCCAAGATTTTTTCCGCGTTGTGGTTTTTCTCCTCTTGTTGCCAACTGTAAAAAACAGAACGGAGCAAAGCAAGAAGAATGTAAGGTGATGCAAGAATAACATTCTTTTCAACAGCCTCTTCCCAGAGGGTGGGCCTGTACATTAATGCTATTTGTAACATGTGTTCACCTGGCATGAACATTATAACAAAATCAGGTGACACTTTGTTTCCACTTTCATCCTTTATATTATCTTGATAACTTTTCTGACCTAGTGATTTTACAGTTTCCCATACATCATCTGCAAATTGTCCCATTAATTTTTCTTTCTCATCTTGATCTTTAGAATCATAGGCATCCAAGAGCCTTCCAGGTGCTTTGGAATCAATTACCAATTGCCTACCGCCAGGCATGTTTATGATTACGTCAGGGCGCTGTTTTGAACCATCCTTAGCTTCGATTGTTTTTTGTTCAACGTAATCAACATGTCTCAGCATATTGGAGTGCTCAATTACCCTTCTGAGTTGGACTTCACCCCAATTCCCCCTCATTGAATTATCACTAAGAGCTGAGGAAAGTTTAGTGGCTGACAATTCCAGACCTTTGTACTGTTCTTGTAATAGTTTCACATTCTCAGATATGGAACCGTATGCTTCGCCCCTATGTTTTCTCTCTTTTTCAATCAGTTCCTTTAAATCCTTTAATTCCTCTCTTAAAATCTTAGCCTCAGTTTCGCTTGAGAGTTTTGCTTTTTCGATACTTTCTAAATCCAAAGTATCTCTCTCAATTATTTTTTCTTTGATTTCAACTTGTACATCTTTTATCGCTTGGATGTTAAAATCTTCTTGTTTATCACCTTTACTTAGGTTAAAATAAAGCATTAGAACAATCGTGACTATTAGAAGTCCGATAATAATCTGCTCTAGCATGCCATGTTAAACTAACCTGACTAATTAGTATTTTGTCTAAAGTTCCTTCATCGAGGACACCAGTTCAGTCATCATTTTCTTTCCATCACCGAACAACATCATGGTCTTGTCCTCATAGAATAAATCATTATCCACACCAGCATATCCAACAGACAAGGATCTCTTGACCATAACAACCACTCTGGCTTTGTCTGCATCGATTATTGGCATTCCTGCCAGTGGCCCTTCTCCACTTCTAGCCACAGGATTCACGGTATCGTTAGCCCCCACAACTAGAGCTACATCGCATTCTCCCATTTCCGAGTTGATGCGATCCATTTCAATTAATTTTTCGTAGGGTACATTGGCTTCAGCCAACAATACGTTCATGTGACCGGGCATTCGACCCGCTACGGGATGAATACCATACTTCACTTCACATCCATTTGCCTCTAGGATATCTGCAAATTCACGAACTTGGTGCTGACACTGAGAAACAGCCATGCCATATCCTGGAATAATCACACATTTTGATATTCCGTCACAGATCATGGCAACTTCATCCGGATCCGAACCCACTTTGGTACGGGTTACCTTCTCTCTGTCCGATCCTCCAAATGATTTGAAAAGAACGTCAATCAGACGTCGATTCATCGCTTTACACATTATGTTTGTCAGAACTAGTCCAGCAGCCCCGACCATCGATCCTGCAATTATCAGAACGTTGTTACTGATAATGAAACCAGTGAAGGCGGCTGCCACACCAGATAGAGAATTTAGTAGACTTACCACCACTGGCATGTCTGCCCCACCAATAGGCAGTACGAACAGTAGGCCCAGAATACAGGATAAAACGATAATTCCTATGACATAGTCTTGGTTCCCGGGTTCTTCCAGACTCATATAGATTAGACCGACAATTCCAATCAGGAATATTCCCTTGACATAATTCAACCATTCAGGACCCCAGGTCGGTGTCCTGTACCATTTTCCGAATATCTCAAATCCTCCCTTCAATTTCATCATAGCCAATAAACTTCCAGTCAGGGTCATCCACCCTACTAAGGTCGAGAGGCCAATTGCGATCCAAGCCACATGGAATGTTAGCCAGTCAGTCGGGATGGTACCATTATTAATCATTCTGAAGACTTCAGACGCAGCAACAAGTGCGCTTGCAGCTCCCCCAAAACCATTGAACAGGGCGACCATTTCTGGCACCCCGGTCATCTGGACCCTTACAGCCATAGTGTAGCCGATTATTCCTCCTACACCCAGTCCTACCGGGATTAGTATTGTACCTTCTATCCCATCCCCAAAATTCATCTGTGCTACAGTTACAACTACAGCTACCAGCATCCCTGATGCAGCATAGAGGTTACCTGTAGGAGCGGTACGCGGATGCCCCAATTTCTTCAAACCTAATATGAACAGAATTGAGGCAATAAGATACCCAACATCCCAGATTTCAGGCTCAAAAGCCATCTATTTTCCCCTCCTCTTGCCGGCAATCATGTTCAGCATCCGGTTAGTAACCGCAAAGCCTCCAACCACGTTGATTGTTGCCAAGACCAATGCAGCGAATCCAAGCCATGCCGCCAATGGATAATTCCCTGAATCAGAGGCAACATTACTAGCAAATAAGGCCCCAACGATTGTAATTCCGGAAATCGCATTCGCGCCGGACATCAGTGGCGTGTGTAGAGTTGGGGGGACTTTCGTGATAAGTTCAAATCCTAAAAAAATTGCAAGTGCAAATATTGTGATTGCGGCAATCAATGTGACCAGTTCCACTATTTCAATGCCTCCTTCAGCCTAGTGTGGTTTCCATGAATCTTTCCGTTCTCTGCAATCAGAACCCCTCCATATCCGGCAGATATGCCGCCTTCATCACCAGTTAAAACCTGTTCTTCTGGATTTATTACAAGTTTTCCTTCTTCTACCAGTACGGTGACAAAACTAGTAGCATTGTTTGAGTAAAGCATGGATGCTGTATTTGGAATTGTTCGACACAACATCGGAATTCCAATAATGGTCACACCATCCTTTTCTATGATTTCACCTTCTACACTTCCGACAATATTGCCTCCCGTGTCACAATTCATATCAACAATTACAGCCCCCTGTTTCATTTCACGGGCAATTGTTTCATTCATCTCTTTACCAAAGAATAATTTGGGTGCATCCGCCCCAAATAATCTCGCAGTAGTTATCACAACATCCGCTTCCTTTACAACTTTCATTAATTCTTCATCAAATGCTTGCTGAAGCCCTTTGTCTGTGAATAGTGTTGCATGACCACTAGAGCTCTCAGCGTCCTTCCATCCAGGGACATCAATGAATTTTGCCCCTAAACTCTCAGTATCCTGTTTAGCAGCCAATCTCACATCAATAGCGCAGATAGTTGCTCCCAATCTCTTAGCAGTTGCAATGGCTTGTAAACCAGCTACGGCAGCACCTTGGATAACAAATTTCGCAGGTCTTACTGTACCAGCTGCAGTCATCATCATCGGGACCATCTTTGAAACGTGTAGGGATCCCATCAAGGTCGCCCTGTATCCAGATAGATTGTCCTGGCTCGAATTGACATCCATGGTTTGTCCTTTGGACAGTCTTCTGGGAATTACATCCAGAGAAAGTAAGGTAATTCCTGCGTCTACTATCTTCTTTGTTTGCTCCAAATTTCGGAAAGGATCAGCCACGCAAGCCAACATTTGGCCTTTTTCCATCATTTTGAAATCAGGGACATCAATTGAAACAATCAATTCAGATCCTATAACCTCCTCCCGATTTTCTATCTTTCCCCCTTTATCCACATATTCGGAATCAGAATATCCTGATTTTTCTCCAGCCCCTTTTTCAATAATGACCTCAAATCCTAATTTGTTCAATTTAGGTATAGAAATAGGTACAATCGAGACACGCGTTTCATTATTATTCTTCTCTTTCGGTACTCCTAAACGCATTTCGTTTTCCCCATTAAATATTTGAGACTAAAACAGCCTATGATACGGGTTACAAACATGCTGATAAAAGTTTTCCTACTATTTGCCAATTTCTCGAGCAATGACTAATCTTTGAACCTCTTGCGTTCCTTCATAGATCTGAGTTATTTTCGCATCTCTGAAGAATCTTTCAACTGGAAATTCAGTAGTATAACCATAGCCACCCATAATCTGAACCGATTTTTCTGAAACCCACATTGCAGTGTCACCGGCGTTCAGCTTTGCAAATGAGGCCTCCAACGTGTGTCTATCACCATTTTCCTCATAGTGTTTCATTTTGGACCATGCTGCCTTGTAGACCTGTAGTCTCACTGCATCGATTCGCATAGCCATTTCAGCCAGATAATTACTGATTGACTGATGAGCTGCTATGGGCTTTCCAAAAGTTTCCCTTTCCTTCGAATATTTCAAAGCAGCCTCATAAGCGCCTTGTGCAATTCCAAGAGCTTGGGCAGCTATTCCAATTCTCGAATTATCCAAGGCATTCATTGCGATTGCAAATCCTTTTCCGACCTCTCCCAACACATTTTCTTTAGGAACCTTGCAATTGTCGAGTATCAGAGTACAGGTGTCACTGGACCTAATTCCTAGTTTGTCTTCTTTCTTTCCTATCTTGAAACCTTCAAAGCCTTTCTCTATGATGAAACCAGTTACACCACCGTGCTTTTTCTTACCATACTCAGGATCATCTGTCACCTTGGCAAAAACCACGAAAAGGTCAGCTGTGGTGCCATTTGTTACCCACATTTTCTCGCCATTTAGAATAAAATTCGAATCGTCTTCAGTAGCCTTGGCAACCATTGCGGCAGCATCAGTACCAGCCCCCGCCTCACTCAAAGAGTAAGCTCCTAAATGTTCACCCGAGGCCAGTTTAGGCAGGTATTTTTTCTTCTGTTCCTCGTTCCCGTTCAGTGCAATGGTCATAGAGCACAAGCCTACATGAACTGCAACCATAACCCCTAGTGAAGGATCAACTCTGGATAATTCTTCAATCACAATCGCTTCTGAGATGTCATCTAGTTTCTGACCACCATATTTTTCAGATATTGTCATCCCTGCAAATCCAAGTCCGGCAAATTCCTTGAATTCATCGATTGGAGGTCTTTGTTCTTTATCCCTTTGATGGCAACTGGGACCAGCTACGGTTTCGGCAAAATCACGTACCATATCCCGAATCATTGTCTGATCATCAGTTTCTGAAAAATCCATCCTAACCTCCCATGAGCTTGATTATAGCTTCAGCAGGCTCTCCACCACATTCCTCTAATGCAGTTTTGGCCTCTTCATGAGATACGCCAGCCTGTGAGGCTACCAATTCAATATCCTCATTTGGTATACTTGTATTTTCATCCTCTCCATCTAAACCTCTTTCTTGAGGTTCTCCAACAATTTGATAGGTCTGCTGTCCCATCAGATTCATTGCACTTACAGAGGGGTTACTGAAATACAATTCTTTTTCTTTAGTCCTGATTATAACCTCGGTAGCATCAATCTCCTCAGTCGAATTCTGCAATTGTTTCTGCAATTTTTTCATCATTCGGGGATTCATACGCCCCATACCTGGCATCATGCTCGTGTTACACCCTCCCCTCTAAAAGAATTTATGTTAGTCGATATCGTAGAACAACGGCCATATCTCCCAAACCTGCCAGCATCTCTCCTCCATGATGGTGCGAAGAGATTTCAATTATGGAGGTTCTGTTTCTATCTGCTAGATTCATCAGTTTTCTCCCATCTTTACTTCTGGTTTTTTCCGATAAAATCAGCATTGACTCTGCTGCACCAGAGCTAATCGCGTTTCCGACTTCCATTTTACCGTAAGTTGCCATATCCTTGGAAAGAGCCTCCCTGAGTTTCTCAACGGCAGCCATCTCTTCTTGGATTTTTATCTGAGCTACTGCCTTTGGTAGAGTTCCTCTACTAATTGCCTCATGGATTCCTACCATTCCTCCCTGACCAGAATTCTCAACCACACATCCTTCGAATATATCAGGGGCATCATTTTTTCCAACGGCTACAAAATCTTCTTTGAGAAATCCCGGTCCAATAACAATTATGATTGCATTTTTGATGTATACATCAACAAGTTGCTTAACAGTTCTGCTATAGAATGCTGTCAATTCTTCACCCCCCGTTGATTTTCCGCTGCCCGCTCTGTTAAGGGTTTTTACCTCACGAATACCATATGTTCTCAATTCGGCGATTGTTATGTTGTCACTTTCTATTGCAACAGCTAGTGCAGTTACAGTTGGTTGTGCAGCTTCTTTCAGCCGTTTCTTTTGATGAGAGTGCCATTGTACCTTGCCAATCTCGAAATCATCGCCAGATTCTAGTATCAATGTATGATGAGAACCTTGATCCCTCTCTCCGAGTGCAATCACACCATGACATCTTAACCTCTGGCCGAACGATTGATATTCTACATTCTTGACTTCTAGTGTCAATTTCATTTTTTGTTTTTTCCCTCTTTCTTTTCTGATTCTATCAGATTGCGTAGCCTCTCTCCTTTCAGTTAGAGCTCTGACCATGTCACCTTCATCCAGAATTAGGTTCAAATGGTACAGATCATCTTCGTGCTCTAGTCTGATGTGATAGATATTGTTATCACGTTTTCTTACTCTCAAGGGACCTCACAGGTACATAGTGATGTCTAGATTCTTAGCCAGTTCCTTGTAACGATTTCGTATTGTGACCTCGGTGACTCCTACTGTCTCAGCAATAGTTTTCTGGGTCTTTCTCTGGTCGTATACCACAGATGCAATGTAAATTGCAGCTGCTGCAACGCCTGTAGGCCCTCTGCCTGAGGTCAATTCAGCCTCAATTGCCTGATTCAGTATATTTATTGCGGCACTCTCTACATACCCTGGTAATTCGAGTTCTCTGCAAAAACGGATTATATACACAGCAGGTGAGGCTGGTTGTAGATTGAGTTTCAATTCCCTTGAGATGTACCTGTAAGTTCTTCCAACTTCTTTCTTTGAGGCTCTTGAGGCCCGTGTAATCTCATTAAGTGTTCTTGGCACTTCACATCTTCTACAGGCACCATAAAGCGCGGCTGCCGCTACTCCTTCTACAGAACGCCCTCTGACTAGGTTATCTTGTACAGCCCTTCGGTAAAGCATTGCAGCTTCTTCCCTTACCTGACGGTGCAATCCTATTTTCGAAGCGAGTCTATTGAGTTCGTTAAGAGCTTGAGCCAAATTTCGATCAGCAGAGTTAGAGGCTCTGGTACGATTCTGCCATTTTCTCATTCTATAAACCTGAGAACGGTTTTTGGTAGGTACATTGTTGCCATAGATGTCTCTGCTCCCCCATCCAATATCCGTAGACAGTCCTTTATCATGAACCATGACAGTCATCGGTGCACCCCCTCTGGCTCTTCTCTCGTTCTGTTCAGAATCGAAGGCCCTCCATTCAGGTCCCTGATCAATTACCTGGTCGTCAACTACTAGTCCACAGTTCCTACAGGTGACCTCTCCACGCTTATAATCTCTAATAATATGTTCGGAATCACATTCCGGGCATTCAGTCAACTCCTCAATGACTACTTCTGAGACTTTTTTTGTGTTATTCATTGAGTTTTTTTCTGAGTTATTCATAAGGCTTAATTGCCATGTCATTTTGGGATTATAAGGCTTGGCCCACAGTCTTTAAATTATAGGAAGTAGCACTAGGTGGAACATCACTTCTTTGAGTAACTTATTTATCATCCCCATCCGACCTACCTAGGCAATGACAAGGGTCCGGGATCCAATTCACGACTACATCGATTTAACTCCTTTGGAGGTTAGATTGGTTGATACTCCAGCTTACCAGAGATTACGCTGGATTCGCCAATTAGGTCCTGCTAATCTGGTCTATCCAGGTGCAAATCATACACGACACGAACATTGTATGGGGACTGGCCATGTTGTTGGTAGAATAGCAGATTCTATAGGTTTGGATTCACATGATAAGCAACTAGCCACCGTGGCAGGATTATTGCATGATTTAGGCCACTCGCCTTTTTCCCACCTCGGGGATGAAGTCGCCGGTTTGGAGAATCACGTAATCCGGACTACTAAGTTGGTGTCCGATACGGAAATATCAGACATCCTATCCGAAGAAGGTATAAACTCAAAAGAGATTAATGAAATAATCCAAGGTAACCACAAATTAGGTCCTTTGGTTTCTGGGGATTTGGATGGCGACCGCCTTGATTATCTAGTTCGTGATGCACATTATACTGGTGTTAGTACTGGAGTTGACGCCGGACGATTGATTACGACTATGTCAATGATTGATGGGAACCTAGTAGTACGTCAGGGAGGCCTTCCAGCAGTTGAGGCCCTTTTGACAACAAGATCTACAATGTATCCTACAGTCTACTTCCATCCTTTCGTAAGAGGTGCTGAATTGATGCTAGCCCGTGCGGCCAACTCGGCAATATTATCTAACAAATTTACCTCTCGGGATTTCACAACCTTTACAGATCATAAATTCTTGTCAGAACTGGATAGAGCTGGCGGCTTCCCTCAGAAAATCGTAAAAGACTTTGAGAATCGTAGGATTGTAAAACCAGCGGTTAGCATAACTAAGAAACAAGCGGAAGATTCGGGCCTGAATAGAGCCAGTAAAGAAGAATATGAGAATTCAATAGCTGCTAAATTGGGACTTGATGCTTCGGATATTTACGTTGACCTTCCTCCCTTGTCAGTTGTTCCGGGTCTGAAAATCAAGATTCGGAAAGACAATGATGAAGTCGTTCTGGCCCGCACTCTTTCAAGACTGGTATCCGGTCTGTATGAAGCCCAATTTGACCATTGGCGCGGCCGGGTGTATGGTCCTTCAGGAATTGGAGATGAAATATCATCTGAGGCTAGTAAAGTTCTTGGTTTATAGATGTCAAAAACCATTCAGAGATTTATTGAAGACCTAGGTTGGAGGGTAGATAATTATTCGTGGGATGGTAACGCCCATTTGTTCTATGTTACAGAGCCTGAAAATCTAGATGAACGATTCGAAGAGTTAAGGCTGGCCTTCAAGGCAACTAGTAAACTAGGGTCTAAACGCATATTTCCAATGCTGAGGAGAGCAGGTGATGAACTCATCCTTGTTGTTCTACCCCAACCAACATTCGATTATACACAGAATCGGATAAATCTGTACCTTCTTATTGCCACTATATTCACTACCACCTGGGCAGGGTCCATGTGGTGGGCTTCCTATGTGGATTCCAATGTTCTTGAGATGAGTTGGTGGTGGTTGAGAATTCTAATAACCCCTGACGTCTTTTTCATGGGTTTTTTGACTTTTTCTCTTCCATTAATGGCAATTCTAGGAACTCATGAGATGGGGCATTACTACTATGCTAAGAAGCACAATTTGGATGCTTCTCTTCCATTCTTTCTACCCATGCCACCCATGATCTTCCCATTTGGTACGATGGGTGCCTTCATTTCCATCCGAGAACCGATACCTAATCGCAGGGCGTTGCTAGATGTTGGTGCTAGCGGCCCGATTGCAGGTTTGTTAGTTGCAATCCCAGTAACCCTGCTTGGCTTCTGGCTAACTGAACGTAATGCAGTTCCCGTGCCTATAGACTCAGGGGATTCTTTGTATCTTGGTTCATCTATATTTTTTGGGGCACTGGGTTCATTGAGCGAGTTATTCTATCCTTCATCCGGAGACTATCTTTCACATCCTGTGGTCCTTGCTGGGTGGACTGGTTTTTTTGTGACTGCCCTTAATTTAATGCCCGCTGGTCAACTTGATGGAGGCCACATTGCGCGGGCCTTGTTAGGTCCAAAATCGAATGGCCTTTCCTATACTGTCATTTTTCTTCTGATACTCATGACGTTCTATGGAATACCTGGTTTTGGTCCACCATATACTGGTTGGGCAATCTATGCTATGCTGATCTTCTTTCTAGGGACTTCACACCCCCCTCCTTCCGAGGAATTATCAGATTTGGGCAAATCCCGGTTTGCAGTAGGAGCGTTAACAGGTCTTATCCTACTGACTACCTTTACGCCCTCTCCTATTTTTGCTGTTGATTCACCATTCTCATTGGATATTGATGTCGATGAGACAGTTTTTAACCCCGCTTTCAATGAATCTAATCAGACCTCTTTAAGGATCCTTAACAATGGACTGAGTGAAGCTTGGGACAACATTACGGTCAATGTAGGTAATCTAGACAATTTCACTTTGGACTTGCATGTCGATTATGTCAATATCAGTGAATTGGACGTTCAGTTTGATTCAACATCACCTGAATTCTTAGAATATATTAATGATGATGGGACAAACCTTACTTTGAATCTCACATCCAATTCTTATGCCAATCTGACCTTGACTATAACTCCAATAGGCCAGGTTGAAGCTGGAAAATACATTTTTAACATAGAATTATTGAGCCGGACCGAACGAGTTTATACAACAACCTTTGTCTTGACCGTAGAGGAACAGAATTAATGGAAGTCTTTGAAGGTAAGACATGGATTTCAGGGCAGGGGCTGGTAGATACGTGTGTAGGCGTATCTGAAGGTAAGATAGTTTCAGTCAAGAAGATTCTCAAAGGTGATAAGCATACTGTGATAGATGGTATTATTCTACCTGCTGGATTGGATATGCACGTACATTTTAGAGATCCCGGCTATCCTCATAAAGAAGATTGGAAAAGCGGGTCTCAATCCGCGGCCTGTGGTGGCGTTACAGCAGTTGTAGATATGCCCAACACCAATCCATTCACCTCAAACGTTGAAACCTTTAATGAAAAAGTATCTTTGGCGTCCTCGAAATCTTTGGTTGATTTCGGAATCGGTATGAATGTTGAAGAAGGTCTAACAAGCAAGTCCTGGTTTGACACCATCCCTTCCGCATTCTGGAAATTATATCCTTATGGTGTTAGTTCCAAACAATATTTTGACTTGGCCAATGACGTCCTAGAAAAAACTAACAAACCCTTGGTTATCCATGGTGAGCATCCTGACCATATGCATAATCAACCACTGCACAAATTATCTGATCACACACGAAACCGGTCGAAAGCCGAATCTGAATGCCTGTCTGCGATGCCGTCTTCTGAGAAGTTACATGTTGCCCACCTATCATCGTTAGAGGGATTGAGAAGTATGCCCGAATCCGCTACCTCAGAGGTTTGCCCCCATCATTTACTCCTTAGTCTCGATAGTTGCGCTTCGCTGGATTGCAAAGTGGATCCTCCGTTACGTTCAAGAAATGACAATAATGGATTGTACCAAGCCTTTCGAGAAGGCACCATACCAATACTAGCGAGTGATCATGCTCCTCATACTATTGAGGAGAAAAGGTCCGAAGCACCACCTTCAGGCATTCCGGGTGTTGAAACCATGATTCCTTTGATGCTAAATGAGGTGTCTGCAGGCCGTCTTGATCTGGGTCGTTTGGTCAATGCAATGTCTGAGGCCCCAGCTTCTAGGCTTGGTCTAGAAAGAGGTAAAATCGAAGAAGGCTTTACGGCCGATTTTATTGTAGTTAATTTGAAACAAGTTGATCCTATAGATGTAGACACTTTACATTCTCGTGCGTCCTGGACCCCTTATCAGGACTGGCCTGCCGTATTTCCATCCAGTGTATACCGTAGAGGTGACTTGATTTCTCACAATCAGGAGCCCATAAGTACAGGTGGAGGGAAGCACCTTTTTGGCTGATTCACGTTCATTATCTGACGAAACTTTAATACTGTCATTAATCGGGTACACAAGTGATGAGACATCTCTGGCAAACTTTGACACTTGCAGTTTTCGCTTTTTTGGTAGTTTCAATACCATCCGAGGCCGAATCACGTGGGAGTGATTTCGCAGATGTCGAGTTTTATCCTTCAAGAGATTGTATTGGAGAAAATTGTGATCTTGCTACAGAAGAACCCACATTGGGTAAACCGAAGCATTGGGTGGCACAAAACGATCCTCCAGTTCAAAATGAGTACTATCCCTTAGCAACTTGGGAAATAAATATGGGAGGTCCTCTTGACCTAGGGGATTCCTATAGTTATGTAATTTGGGTTGAATCTACAAATGTTCAAGAAATAAATTTCAGAACAACGTTATTCATATCATGGATTGATAGTTCAGTCGAACCTGCCGAAACACGGATGACGAATATATCTATTGATGAAGTTGGAAAGACTGCCCCATTCGGCACGCTCTTGAATGGAAATTATACGGTTGAATTAGAAAGTTCAAGCTTGGATAAAAGTGAGTTTCCAAACGGGGTGCCACCTTATACTACATTTGGGATGAAACTTGAAACTAGTATTAGATGGGCTCCAGACACTCAAAACAACACAGCGTGGATTAAAGGTGATAGTTCTGATTTTGACTCTTCTTTGACAATAAATTTTAGACATGTAGATATAGCCGATGACACAGGCTACTTCAGTAACGATAGGGTCGACGAAGTGGGTGGAGACTCGTTGTTCGTCAAAATTAACGTTACTAATGCACTTGGTGCAGATAATCTTGATACATCTAGTGTTTCTATAACGATTCAGGGAGTTGTAGGGGGAGGTACTTTCAAAGATTCAGTTATAGCCAAGGACAAACACACTTATGCAAAATACATCCAAGGTACTTGGTGGTATCAGGAGGATCAAGGTGCCGTCTCAGGAGCCTATAGTATTGAGGCTTCCATTAAGGACATATGGGGCAATGAATGGTCTGCTCAAATCTCGTATGAGTTGGTTGTTGATGAATATGGTCTGGAAATTGAATTTGGTGAAGGCTATAGTAGTAATGGCCAACTTCCTAAAGGTGGCAAGACCGACTATGAATTTATAGTACACAATCGAGGTAATACACGAGACATCTTTGAAATTGAATTGGACGATTCAGATTTACCATCTGGATGGGAAGCCAATATTCTTTCTCAATCAACATTAGACCTCTCTGAAGGACTGTTTGGTTACGTACAAGTCAGGGTTGAAGCGCCTGTCTCAGCGTCTGGTGGGAGCGATGAGCGAATCACAGTTACTGTTACATCCTCAGGAGACTCAAATGTGAATGAGGAAATCAGGCTGGAGACCACCGTCAGAACCTACGGCATTGCATTTGTTTCACCACCCGATGAGCTAAGAATCGATCCAGAGAATCTAGACATAGACGGTTATTATCGATTCAGCGTGAATATCAGAAATACAGGTAGTGACAAGGACACCTACAAACTTGATGCCACTACAGCACGTAGCGATTGGACAGCCAGAGTAGAAATCAGTGGCAATGAAATAGCTGCACTCACGGTTGACAAGTCGGGGACAGAGAAGGTCGATATCATACTCAGACCCGTCAATTATGAGGATAGTTTAGGCGATCCTGTTGGTTTCCTTTTAACAGCAGATTCTATATCTCCCGGAGATGGTTCAGCTTCACTTTCTTTCGACCTTTTCATGGAAATTCCATTAGATAGGATTACAGATTTGTCAATCATTGTGGATGACATTCTGATTAATGGCAAACCTCAGATGAGTCTAACAGCAGAGGATTTGAATTCAGCTGAACCACTCCAGCTTCAAATGAATATATACAACAATGGCGGAAAGGCTGCAGGACCGTTCAGTGTCACATTGTATCTCGGGTCACTCGTTCTCGACGAATATAGAGTTTCGCAGGGGATCAGTGGTTTTGGTGTAGAACCAGTTATATTGAACTGGGAGAGCCCATCCTCAGGGTCCTCAACTCTAAAAATTTTTGTGGATTGGGACTTGGAGGTTGACGAATTGAATAGTAACCGAGCAGATAACTCCCTGAGTTTGCCTATATTTGTCACTGAAAAGACCATCACTAGTAGTGACAATGATGGAGATGACTCTCTCTTGATAGGTCCCAGTTCAATCATCACGTTTTCAGTTCTGGTGGCTTTATCTATTATTTATCGTAGAAGACCTTAGTTATCGTCTTCATATACCTCAAAAAATTCCCCGCAGAAAGGGCATGCTTTCCACTCTTTTTTGACAGGTTTGTTGCAGGATTCACAAAATTCCAGATTATTCGCGGCGTTTTCAACCCTTCCCTCAATATCTTGAAAATTCTGATTGGCCAATGGCATTGTCTCTTCTTCATCTACAATTACAGTTGCATCGGTGTCACTGAATTGGTTTAGTTCTGCTGGTGTCTCTTGACCTAATAAGTTTTGTAGAACATCATGTTCATTTTGGATTATTTCTCCTTTTAACTGCCTGCTACTTCCATCTATATCCTCAGATTCCTCAATTTCTACCTCATAATAATCATCCATTGGTATCAATTGTGGAAGGATTTTGAATTTCCTTCTGACCTGCCTTCCTCTCTTCGTACCGGCGATCAAGTCGTAGAAGAGGAAAAGGCAAACGCCACCAACAATCAGTATTGGTGAATCGTTTGGCAATCCAAAGGATATGACGTCTGCGTAATTTGGATGAACGTATCTCTGTGGATACAACAGAGCTAAAATTGTCCATCTTATGCTCCACAGTAATTTTGAAACTTTTGGATTAGACAAAGTCACAATGACTGAGCAAATCAAGGATGTCACTAGCAATACTAGTATCAGCAATCCGTTGTTCAGTATTGTCAGTTGTTCTATCACAAGGGCAGTTTGCCGTCCGATATTTAGGGCTTATCTAGTTCACAAGTTTTTATATCTGGCTTTTTCTACAACAGATTACTTCGGGGCTTTGTTTCTCCGTAGTGTGACCAGTAGCGGGGTGGGGTAGCTAGGAAATCCCGTCGGGCTCATAACCCGGAGATCGATGGTTCAAATCCATCCCCCGCTACCATTATTATTAAGCAACCTTTCTGCGAGTAAATTGCGCAGAATCACTGAACACACAGCTGACGCAGGTATAGAGGTGGAGGCAGCTTCACTTCCGGAGGCATTTAACGAGGTTAGTCTAGCCTTTACAGAGATCATTACTGGTGGTAATTTACCACAGTCTAAACACTCTCATGTTATAGAATTGGAATCTGCGGAACTTGATTCCCTTTTGGTAAAATTTGTTTCAGACTTGATTTTTCTTTTTGATACGGAAGATTTTTTAGTTGGTTCTGCGAACGTAGAAATCAAAGTCAATCCGCTCTTCGTTTTGGAGGGGACCTTATTTGGAGACACTTACAATCAAACTGAGCACGGCTATGGTGTTGAAATCAAGGCAGTGTCTTATCATCTTCTAGAAGTAATTTCGGGCCCTCCATCTAAAATTAAAGTCATACTTGATCTTTAGCAAAGTCTAAATCTATGCATTCACCTCGTGTTTCATGGTTTGGTCGGCATTAGCTTACAATCAAGGCAAATTGGTTAAGCCAATTTGGGATTCCAATGGGTTTAGCTTTCAGGTTACAGAATCAGAATTATTATTTTCTGAGACTCAGGATCCAACGCTAATCTGGGATATGAGGGGAATAATCAAGAACCGACCGGACCCCTTTCCCTTGCCCTTTAGTCCCAAAGAGACATATTGGGATTGTGGCCTGAAATGGGGAGAGGATATTATTGATTTGATTATGGCCGATCGAGGGACGGTTGTTCTTCCATTAAGAAATTTGAGAGGATTCAATGAATTGGATGAAGCATTATCATATGCTGAGGAAACTATCATAGGAATAGACTGGTCACAGCAAGTTGAATCAGTCAGTGATGACTTTTCAATAGATATTGTCAGGCTTTTGAGGCAGCTTCATCAGAGAGGCCAAATGGATATTCTGGTATATAGTTTGACGGGCGAGTATCCATACATTCCTGCAGGAGCAACCACCAATTTTAATATTAAATTAGCAACCCTGTCTGAAGTCAGACCAATCCCCTCCTGGGCCCAAGGAGTATTCTCTTTCGAATAAGTTTGAATGTTACATATAGGTATCGATGACACAGATTCCATAAAGGGAGGGTGCACAACTTGGTTGGCAACCGAGATTATAGCTGAATTATCGGAGTTTGATCTTATTGGCCCTCCTCGCCTCGTACGTCTTAATCCGAATGTACCATGGAAGACCAGAGGTAATGCAGCGGTTGCCCTGACGCTTGGAAAAGGTGTTGGCTCAAAGATACTTGTAGGTGAATTCGGAAAAGAAAAAATTTACATGTACACTACAGGCAGAGATATGGAATACGACAAGCATGCAATACTTGAGAGGATTTCCACGTTGGTAATAGGTGGTTCTATGCCAGGTTCCCAACCCGGAATCGTGATTTCAGATGTATTTTTACCCGAAGGTTTGTATTGGCAGGGAGTAACCAACATAGTTACAGAGGAAATCCTATCTGATGCTATCGAAGGTACAATCAGTCAGGGATACCGTGGTTCACGAGGTATCTATGGTGCAGCTTGTTCTATTGCTTGGACCGGTAGTTCAAGTAATCTCAACGGTATCTCCCATACTTGGGAATTGATAGGATATCGTGAAAAGGAAAAGTGGGGTTCCAAAAGAGACATCTCAGCATTAAGCGTTCATGAAGTCGGACATCTCAAGGGGGTATTCTCATGCCATGACTCCGATGGCAAGGTCGCGATGGTTCCTAATTCACCATGCCCTGTCCTTTGGGGTTTCCGAGGTACGGAACACAAGACACTGATCGATAATTTTGATAATCTAGGTCCCGAGAAACCACTTCGCTGGATTTTATACAAAACAAATCAGGCCACTGATGACCATTTTCGGACGATGGAGATCTCAGATATTTCAGATGGTGATAGTGTCTGGCTCGAAGTTGAGGTTTCTTCAAAGCCCAATGTGATTAAGGGAGGCCATCGCTTCTTCAAGGTCAGTGACAGCCAGGGGACTACAATCAAATGTGCTGCATTTGAACCAAGTAAGACCTTCAGGCATGCCATTGATTGTCTTGAAGTTGGAGACACACTGATTATTTGTGGCAGTTTCAAGAAAGATACTATCAATCTAGAAAAGATTCGGATTCTGGAATTGGCAAAACGTTTCTCGAAGTCAGCTAATCCTGTCTGTGATTGTGGCAGAAGGACCCATTCTTCAGGCAAGGGCATGCATTATCGCTGTAAAGTCTGTGGGAAGAAATATGATAGACCTGAAATGATAGAGTTTACTCCAGATCTAGAGATTGGCTGGTATGAGCCCCCGGCTTCAGCAAGAAGGCATCTTACCACTCCAGCTTCCCTGATGCGTTAAGGAGATTAAGCCCCTTATTATGATTGGGCAGTGGCTATCATTGACCTGTTAATAGAAAATTGGAGATATGCGATTCTTCCAGTCCTAGGTATGCTGATTGGATGGGGAACGAACTGGCTGGCTCTAAAGATGCTTTTCAAACCACGCAAGCCGTTCGGCATTGGTAGATACAAGATACAGGGATTAATCCCAAGTCGACGTAATGACCTCTCAGGTACCATAGCCAAGACAATATCGGATGAGTTGCTTTCCTCGGAAGATCTGGTCAAAGCAATGAATGAATTGGATATCAAGGGGATTGCCTTATCTCAGGTCAATTCAATTGTAGAAAAGAAGATTGAATCTCTGGACTTGAAAAATTCGCCTCCATTCGGTATGTTGCATGATACGATAGTAAGCACAGCTCAATCAATAGTTTCCAGCCAGGTTGAGGACTCTATCGATGATTTTCTTGAGAATATGGGGGATCATGTTTCTGGAAATCTGGATATCGTACGACTCATGGAGGAAAAACTTAGTTCCTTGGATGACGAACGGATTGAGGAAATTGTTACCGAAGTGTCAAGAAAAGAGTTGAAGCATATAGAAAGACTAGGTGCCGTTCTAGGTTTTATCATTGGATGTTTACAGGTATTATTGCTATGGCTGACCGAGTAGACTCCAGATTGCCCTACTTTGCATTGGTTATCGGGATGATTGCGATTTCCACTTCTGCAATTCTGATAAGGTTGAGTAATAGCGATCCTTTAGTTATTGGTTCGTACCGCCAGTCATTTGCAACACTTCTTTTTGTTCCTTTTCTGTTTAAGGACAGAGGCGGTGAGCTTCTCTCCATTCCACGTTCCAAGATTATGGAAATGGCTGTTACAGGAATACTTCTGGGTGGTCACTTTGGATTCTTTATTTCCTCGGTCAAGGCCACTTCCATAGCTGCATCGGTCCTTCTTGGAACCTGTCATGTGGTATACGTTGCAATTATTGGCTGGGTGATACTTGGTGAACGTTTAAACCAGAGGGCGATTTACGGTACGATTGTAGCTTTGTTCGGGATAGTGGTCCTTTTCTGGGGAGATATAGTAGAGGACCCAGGTAACTTTAGAGGGAATATCCTAGCTTTTATCTCAGGAATCCTAGCAGGATTGTATTACCTTGGTGGGCGCAGGTTGCGAAAAGAAATCAGTTTGCCGATGTATGCTCTTGTCGTTTACTTCTTTAGCGCGTTGACCATGTGGTCCGTTGTCATTGTTCAGGATCTGGAGTATCAATCTTTACCAGTAGCGGAGATTCAATTGTTCATTCTTATGGCGTTAATCCCGACCTTACTGGGCCATACTATGCAGAATTGGGCCCTTGGCTATCTACCAGCATATGTGGTGTCCATAAGCCTTCTATCCGAGCCAGTAGGTTCAGGAATCCTAGGTTGGTTGATTTTCGCTGAACTACCTAGTCAGGGTGTCTTTATTGGAGGAATTATAGTACTTATTGGGGTCTATGTGGCTACATCTGCTGAAAAAGCGACTAGTTGATTAGGTCTGCTTTCAATTTCTCAAATTCAGCGGTGGAGAGTATCCCCCTCTTATTTAGTTCAGCGAGCTCCTTGAGTCTGCTATTTTTGAGTTTGGTACCAGATTCAGGTTCTTTGGGTTTTCTTAGAGGTGTTTTCTTCAATTTCATTTCCTTGTTTTCGATTGTGCTTTTCCGTTCTTTTCTTTCTGCTAATTCTTTCAATATCACAGCCGCCATCTCAAGTTCCTTACTACCCATCACTTTGTTCAGGGCATCTTCGGTTTCATTTTTTCTTTTCTTTCGAATAATCTTCCTGACAACCATGTAACCCATTACTGGAATTAAGCGTCTATACATAAATGTTAGAGTAGTTGTGTAAACGTTTTAACTACCCTACTTACTGGAGCAGTATGTCCGGAATAACTCTTCTTAGAGGGGAAGAGATGAAAATGCAATTGAAACCGCATTTCTTATCGTTTTTTCATTTATATATTATATTCTTTTTACTTCTTGTATGGGCCTATATCATACACGATTTTTTCAAATCAGATAAATTTGAGGAATTTCCAGGTTATGGTTTTATCAATGGTTTATGGTTTGTAAATGAGGTACTGGCTGGCGTGATAATATGGTCGTTGGCCTTATTTGTTGTTGGTTTCGTGGCCAGATATTTCTTTATGGATTCTGGAGGCCAGAGTATTTTTCGTCTGTACTCGGCCATGGCAATAATAGGTATCTTGGTTTTATCTTATCATCAATGGAAAGATTTGGGAGATACAGTAGAATTTGGCCGTTGGTTTATTCCATATGGCACTGCCGCAATTGGTCTGATAGGTCTATTTTCGGTCGATGCTTATCGTCGTTCTTTTACTTATTATCTTACGGATAATCGCATAGTTCTTCAGAGTAGCTTTCTGATGAATCGCAGTGAGCGCCAGGTGCGTTACAATCATATTGAAGACATAAAGATGGAGCAGGGTATAGTTGGGACCATGTGCGGCTATGGCACTGTTTTACCTTTGACAGGTTCTGGGATAGGTACAGGATCGGATGAATCTATGGTTATTGCTGGTTCAGGAGCTGAGGTGAAGGGACTGGGGAGTGTGGGATTGCTTGGCGGTTCACGTACTTCATCCAAACGAATTAGACATAATCCACATGATTGCTTGTATGGCGTACCTAAACCGTCCAAAGTTCGTGATTTGATAACAGAGAATATCCAATCCGATACTGGAGTTGAACACTTAAAGAATATTCAGGAACTTCTAAGCAAACAGGAAGAAAACGGAGACGAGTAATCGTCTTGTTATAATCTTTTCAAGCACTTCTGGTTTGAATCCCAGCTTCCTTGAACATTTCTAGGGAAAGGTCAAAGTCAGAAGCCCATCTTTCAGGTATTTCAATTTTTTCAGGGTACACTATCTGAGTTATTCCCGCTTGTATCAGGGATCTAGCACATCGGGTACATGGTGGCCAAGTAATGTATGCGGTACATCCCTTGAGCGATATTCCAATTCGCGCGGCATGCATTATTGCATTTTCCTCAGCGTGGCATATGAGAGGGTATTTCATTTCTCGATTATTCAATCTATCTTCACGGTCTTCAATTCCTCTAGGTAGTCCATTGAAGCCTGTACTCCTTATCTCACGATCAGGCCCTACAACAACACACCCTACCTGAGTCGAGGGGTCCTTACTCCACGACGCAATTTGTTTTGCAAGTTCTAAAAACCGAATATCCCATTTGCTCACCAACGTATATTTTGTAAAGGGTCCATATAGGTATCTATGAATTTCTTATGCCTTTACAAATCCGACACTCACATATTCTTTTTCTGGCCTGACAATGTTCTCTTCCGTAGAATATCATCTGTAAATGCAATCTGTTCCAGTCTTTTTTTTTGAAGCTAACTTTCAGATCTTTCTCCGTCGTTTGCACATTTTTGCCATTAGATAGCCCCCATCTGAAGGCTAGACGATGAATATGCGTATCAACTGGAAAGGCAGGGATATTGAAGGCCTGAGCCATTATCACAGATGCAGTCTTGTGACCAACTCCTGCCAGTTCTTCCAACTCCTCAAAACTGTCTGGAATCTCACCGCCATGCTTCTCTAACAATTGTTTACAGGTCTTTTTTATGTTCTTTGATTTAGTTGGAGCCAATCCAATTTCTCGGATTAAAATCCTTATTTCTTTCTCGCTCAATTTATCCATCTTTTCAGGAGTGTTTGCCTTTGCAAACAATTTTGGAGTTATCTGATTTACTTTTTTGTCTGTACTTTGTGCACTTAGCATAACGGCGACAAGAAAAGTGAAATTATTTTCGTGTTCCAGAGGAATCTCTGGCTCAGGATAGAGTTCATTCAAAACTGAAATTACAAATTTTGTTTTATCAGACGATTTCAAGACAGCCCCTTATTTCCCATTAAAATTGGCTTTTCTTTTTTCAATAAATGCAGTTATTCCTTCCTTTCCGTCTTCAGATTTAAAACATTCGATAAACATATCCTGTTCATATTCTAATCCCTTTTCTAATGACATCTCGGCCACTGCTTTCACGCATTTTTTAGCCCTCTCAATAGCATATGGAGATTTATTAGCTATAGTATTTGCGATTTCTAGAGTCTTTGTTTCCAATTCATCAGAATCAAATACGAAATTTACAATACCGTATCGGTGAGCTTCTTCAGCAGTTATCATTCTTCCGGTAAGTATCATTTCCATTGCCCGTCCTTCTCCAATCAATCGGGTTAATCTTTGAGTACCGCCCGCACCAGGAATAATTCCAATATTTATTTCCGGTTGTCCCAATTTAGATTTTTCGCAGGAAATTCGGAGGTCGCAGGCCATGGCTATTTCCAGTCCACCCCCTAGACAAAATCCATTAATCATAGCAATTACAGGTTTTGTCATTTCAGATATGACGTTGTTTACTTTCCAATCTTCATTCATTTCCTCTCTTGTCCGTAAGTCCATTTCTGCGAATTCTTTGATATCAGCTCCTGCAATGAATGCCTTACCAGGGGCACCAGTTAGGATTACAACAGAAACGTTTGAATCAGTTTCCATATCTTCGAAAGATTGGGCCATTTCACTGCGCGTTGCAGAGTTCATGCTATTCAGTTGTTCAGGACGATTCACAGTAATGATGCCAATCTTGCCCTTTTTCTCTACTAGGATGTTGGCCATGCTCTAGTCTATTTGGGGTCTTTTATTGAAGTTTTCTTCTAATCGTCGAAAACCCCGCAAGAGGGGCAACTTCTTTCATCAGTCAACTCAAACATTGCACCACATGCACCGCACAATAATTCGCCATCAACCTCAGTGAAATTGGAGGCTCCTTCTTCTACAACTTCACTAACCGCGGTGACGATATTCCTTGGGCTACTCATGCCGAAGAAGTAATATCCTCCGCCTAAAACACCAGCTGCTAAAAGTACCAGTAGCCCAGCACCCATATATCCGGTGATATCCTGACCCTCACCTTCTTCATCCTTGACAACAGGTTCTTCTTCAACCACAAGATCTATGAATCCTACTTCGGCCTCTGATTCGAAGCCCATGCGATCGACAGCCACCACCGAATAATAGTAAGTCGCTCCTAAACTCACTTTCACGTCACGATAGGAAAGATACAGTTCCTCAGAATCATCTTCATCAATTATTTCACCAGTCTCATTTTGATTCGTAGAACGATAGATTCGGTATCCAACAAGATCCTGGGACGGTGAAGACTTGAATGAGAGGATAACATCAACCGTTCCATTTTCGATTAGATTTTCCTTGGTTATTTCCAGATTGCGAATTTTCATGGGGGGATCTTGATCAACTATAATATCTTCGTAACTATCGTTTAGAAGGTGATTACCGGCTAAGTCATAGGCAACTATTTTGAAATAGTAATGATTCTGATTTGTTACATTCACCAATATAGGCAAATCGGCTATCAGGTAATCAGCCGAAGCGGGATGATAGAAATTCCATTCAACAACGAAAGGCTCATCTCCTTCTCTGGCGATAGAATAGTACAATGCAAATCTCACGGTATCTTCAATCTGTGTCAGATTAATCTCAATCTGTTCCGCATCAGTAAATTCGGGTAATTCAACCAGCCTAGTGCCCGGTGTATTTGTATCTACAGTTATATTACGGCTTATTTCAGAGATGCCACTGTTGCCAGCCACATCTGAAGTGATAACTCTAAATTCGTAGATTCCATCAACCATAGCATTGAACCCAGCCCACTTTGCCAACGTGTCTTCTTCAAAAGTTGTCCAATCTCCTCCATTGAACCGATATTGAGCATTGTAGCCAGTCACGACCTCTGGGGTGCCATTCTGAATGGAAACTGCCCATTCAAATTCAATGTAGTTTATGTTGGTTACATTACCATCCATTCTCAATTCGAGTACTGCATAAGGGGCAGTTAGGTCAACACGAGTTTCTGTATCATATCTGTCTTCCTTGTTCTCAATCAACCCTGCGTCATCTCCCCCTATTGACCGGAAACGATAACGATATCCATCGAAACCATACGTGAAAATCTCCGATTCCTGTTCAGATGAGAAATTTTCCCACACTGTCCATTCGCCCCATGTTTGGCCGTCGGTTCCGTTGTCCGTCATATATTCTATAATGAAATATTTGGTGTCATTACCTAGTATCTCATTGTCTTTGTACCAATCCTCAACATACCACTCAACAACAAATGAGGAACTATTGACCAAACTGGGAGTTTGAGCATAGGTTCCTGGTGGTAAAGTGTCCTGAATGACATACAATCTAGCTTTGACCACTGTCCACAAACTGATTTCATCAGTCGAGTTCATTGAAGTCACGGAAACATTGAATTCGCCAACTGAGAACTCAGTCACCGATGGATTCAGAACAATGGTGAGACCAATTGTCACTTCTTCATCAAACTCGGCGTGTATTATTGAGTCAAAATCTACGATTGAGAAGTTTACAGTATCATTCAGAGTTACATTAATCTCATATGAATCCCCTATATTGCCTCTGTTGTAGGCCCATATATCGAATTCATACGTCCAATTTGCATACCCACAACACCATTCTTCGCCCTCATCTAAATCCCATGCTTCATCTTCAGATACGGCCTTGTCATCTATCGGAGCCACCAATTCGAAAGCATATACAGGCAGTACCTCAAGTTTGAGGGCGATATACTCAGGTCGGAATCCCCAAGCAGAGGATTTAGGAGTTACACTTACCAGTTCTTCATCAAACCACTGTGTATTGCCAGTTTCTCTGACTACGGATGCCAAAACATTCTTTCCTTCCTTCAATAGACTTGAGTTGAATTTAATCTCTTCATTCCAATACTGGGCATAGTGACCACCCCCCCATCCCAAATCATCGAATATTTCTTCCCCGTTGAGATAGTATGTTCCATAGTTATTCGCAGCCATATTCAGGCTGAGAGTGTCATTTTCGTAATTACTCAGGTCCTCAATGTAAAAAATGTGTCTGAAATACGCATAATTGTCTCCTGCCCATTCAGTATTGTAGTCAATATTACCTAGGTCATCGTCTCCAAACGGAGCAGGGGCTAACGTCCAATTTGAATTAGGTTCAAAATCAATCTCGGTCCAGGTTGTGTTATCAGCCTCGTAGAGCCTGCTTCCTGTTGAATTCACCCATTTCCATTCTGTTTCATTGTCGCGTCCGCTTTGAACGATCATATCAGCGATTTCGCCATGGTATTGTGAACGCGCAGTCAGTGTTAATTCGTAAACTCCCGAAAAGGTTCCGTTATCAGGTGTTATTTCAAGCTTAACTGTGCCAGTTTCACCTGGAGCGAGATTAATGATGTTTGGGACGAATTCTACATCCCAGTCATCAGCCACAGGTACCCCAAATAATTGGAAAGTGTAATTATCGTCCACGTTACCTTCGTTGGATATGGTTATATTGTAAGTTAGGAGTTCACTGGTGTTGCCTACAAGATAATCGTCATCCACTGAAAAGTTGTAGGCGTAATATCCTACATGTATGAATCTTGTTAGGCTTTCATTCAGAACCTTTGCCGTTACGTTGATTTCACCTAGTTTATCAGGTGTCCATTCAACTATCCACTCAAAAGTTTTATTGGTTTCTATTTCAATGGTCTGACTCGCAAATTCCATCCCTTCTATTTCCAGAGTCACGTTCAGATCGGTCACATTGCTTTCTTCATTGTTGAAGAAATCAATTCCAAGTACCAGATCATCGCCAAGAACAATGGGATTTTCTTTCCAAGACTGCACATTAATCACAAGTTCGACGTCTATCCATTGGGCAGGACTTTCTTGGTAACAGCAATGATCGTAAGCTAGTATGGCGAGTAAGTTTTCACCATCGACCAACCAATCCGGATTGGGTCCAGATTCACTACTTCCGTCATAAGTTAGAAAGTTGTCTCCGTTTGTCTTCCAGTATTCTGGGTCGTTTTCATAGCAGTCATCATGATAATTGTAATAATAGCAGTTTCGAATGAGTTGCCCATTAAGATAAGCGACATAGTAGTTATTGTGGACTACTTTTAACGTCGCGCTGAGTATCTCATCTTTTTTATCGTAATTAAAATAATGCCGGATTACGATATTATCATTTAAAACACCAGGATCAGTCCCATCTCCAGATTGCCATATTGTCCCGGGACTGACTCCATCAAGATCATCATTACCGAATGGTGCAGCGCTTGAATTCCAACTGGAGTCATCAAAGGATACATTATACCAATTCTCGGGTAGGCAGTACTGTACGTCACAGTCATCATCATCACCATCATTTCGGTATTGATCGTCATCGTCATCGTAGACATGGTAATTGTATATTGTGCCATAATCCTTCCCATTACCAACAAGAATAACAGTTTCACCATTTTCAAGATCATTGGTATATTTAATAGCAGATATGTCTATTTCGGGGTCTTCAGCTTTCACCCCACCAAGACAAATCAGGGATATGATGAAAATTGGCAAAAGCATTGAGAATCTGCCTAATAACACAATGCGACAGTAGTCCTTTGTATAATTAGTTTTTCACCAACTAGTAATTACCGGAATCAGGTTCCTAAGGTTCTTTTCTTTTAGATGATAATCAGCTTCATCAATTACTCTTTGATCATTCGTATTAACGGCAATCCCCAATCCAGCCCTTTCAAAGAGCGGGATATCAACAACGGTATCTCCGACTGCTGCGACTTCATCTTTTGAGACCTTCAATCTTTCTAGCAAAGCATCCATGATAGGTCCTTTAGCATGCCCACTTGATTCAATAATTACTTGTAGATTGCCATTTTCATCATCTATTAAGTGATTAGCAATCGCTTCCTTCATATTCCATTTTTCTGCCCATTTAACAGCTAGATATTTAATTCCACCAGACAAAATTACCGTTTGAATTCCTTTCTGGTGTAAAGACTGAATTAGATTTTCAGCACCATTTATAGGTTCGATTTCATCTAATATCGAATTGATATATGCTTCATTGATGTGGGCATCACTGCTCTGTTCCCACAACCGGATGTCAGATTCAGCAAATTCTTGATCATTTATTTTGTGTTCCATATACATCTGTAGCATTTCCTTATTGTCTATTCCAAAATGTTGATGTATATAATTCCAACAGGAACGTGCTTGCAGCAGCGTTCCATCCATATCAAAAACAACCAGTTTTATTTTTGTCATTTAACCAAAAGAAGAGCTGAACCTATCTGTGGGACCAGTTTCCCTTTCTAACATCATTTTCATCTGCTCTTTTGACATTGAATGTGCTTTCTGGGCCATTTCATAGGCTTCCTTACTATCATCCTCATGCATCTCTATCTGGAAGCTTAATCCTGAGAACATAGTAGAGTCTTTGCCTTTTCTGGTAAATATAGATAATAGATTTACTTCTGGATTGGATTGAAATTCAACGTTCTCAAATACTTGTGTTTCACCTTCAGTGGGCATGAACACGGTTATCTTCTTCGCTCTGAACATACGGAACCCTAATCCCCCCTCTTCAAAAGAGTTCTATTGCTTTATGATATCTAATTCCTTTTGCATCCTCTTTCGACAATCAAAGTCTTCATCTAAGTGGTGCCAATGTTCAACAGTTCCTTCTCCTAGTCTGTAAGATAGAAAAACAGTCTCAATCCCTCTTAGAGAATTAAAATTCACAATTCCTAGACTGGGATCGTCAATTTCTATACCTAACAGCCCTAATTCCACATTTAAGTTGTTTATGTGGTTAATGTTTTCTTCAAGTTCAATTTGGAGCTCCTCCCATCCCGGCCTTAACGCAGCCCTATAATCGTCTCTAACCTCCTCCATTATTTCCTCAAGTTGTTCTTCTAACATTTCCTGTTTTACAGAATGCTCAGAGAGTCTGTTCAATATAGGGGAGATAGTGGTCAGGAGGCCATTCGCCTCTTCCACAGTGAAAAGCCTTGTGGCATTTCGTACCATGGATTTGTCTAACTAGAAGTGGGCAAATAAATAGAACGGTACCTTAACACGAAACGCTCATAATCACCTTTCGTAGTGATGTCCAATATTTATCCATGGCTGAATCATACACTCATCCAGACACATTTGTCCGCCGGCACATTGGACCTGCACCAGCAGACATCCAGTCAATGCTAAAAGAATTAGGTCATAGTAACCTGTCTGACTTCTCAAGTTCGATAGTACCAGATTCAATTCTTCATACAGAAACGATGAAAATTACAGAACCTCTGTCCGAATCAGAAGTTCTTTCAAAGTTAAAATCATTAGCTTCTAAAAATAAGATTTTCAAGAATTATCTAGGCCATGGATATTATGGAACCATTACTCCTGGAGTCATCAAACGGAATATTCTGGAAAATCCCGGTTGGTATACTCAATATACACCTTATCAGTCAGAGTTAGCTCAAGGCAGACTGGAAGCCCTTCTCAATTTTCAGACCATGATTTGTGATTTGACAGGAATGGAGATTGCCAATTCATCTCTTCTCGATGAGGCAACAGCTGCGGCCGAGGCTATGAGTATGGCTTGCAATCTGGCACGAGGGAAAAAACATGTTTTTCTCGTATCTGATGACGTTAATCCTCAAACAATTAATGTGATTAAAACTAGAGCTGAACCACTAAATCTGAAAGTAATTATAGACAAACCCTCTAATTTCAGATTTGACGAAACCGTTTTCGGGGTTTTAATTCAGTATCCCTCTGCTGAAGGAGTAGTAAGCGTAAATTCAGAGATGATGGAGAAAGCGCAGTCCTCAGAATCGTTGGTTGTCGTAGCTACGGACCTCCTTTCTCTGTGTTTAATCAAGCCGCCTGGTGAATGGGATGCAGACATAGTAATAGGCAATTCCCAAAGATTTGGAGTTCCAATGGGTTTTGGAGGGCCACATGCAGCTTTTATAGCCACCAAAGAAAAATTCAAACGGTGCCTACCTGGACGCCTTGTAGGCGTCTCACAGGATGTTCATGGAAACCAGGCCTTGAGATTGGCTCTGCAGACTAGGGAACAACACATTCGAAGAGATCGTGCGACCAGTAATATTTGTACATCTCAAGTTCTATTAGCCATAATGGCTTCTATGTATGCAGTTTACCATGGGCCCAATAAGCTCAAGCAGATAGCTGAAAGAGTAAATTATCTGACTTCGGTTCTCCATTCCAGTCTTGTATCGGGAGGTTACAAAGTCAATTCCAAATCATTCTTTGATACAATCAAAGTTGTAAAAAAGGATAAGAAGGTTATCGAAAAAGCTCTCGAAAAGAAGTTTAATTTCTGGGATTATGAAGATTCCATAGGCATTTCGATAGATGAAACAGTGACTAACTCAGATATAAGGAACTTAATTGATTTCTTTGGGATAGAATGGGTAGAACCAGTGGGTAGCAGTACTCCCTCTTCCCTTGTTAGGAGATCAAATTACCTTACACATCCAGTTTTCAATACTTATCACTCTGAAACGGAAATGTTGCGGTACATTCACAGGCTCGAATCCAAAGATCTTTCTTTGAACACGAGTATGATTCCTCTTGGTTCATGCACTATGAAGCTAAACGCCGTTGCTGAGATGGAGGCCGTGACTTGGCCCGAATTTTCAGATATACACCCATATGCACCTTTTGCTCAGGTCACGGGCTATCTGGAACTGTTCAAGGAGCTCGAATCTTGGTTATCTGAAATCACAGGATTTGAAGGTATTTCATTGCAACCAAATGCAGGCAGCCAGGGTGAGTATGCAGGCATGCTTGCAATACGAGGCTATCATAATTTTCGAAATGAGCCACATCGTAATGTCTGCCTGATTCCAACTTCAGCCCATGGAACCAATCCGGCTTCTGCAGTTATGGTTGGTATGAAAGTGATTGGAATAGGCTGTGATGACCATGGTAATATCGATATGGGAGATTTGCGTTCAAAGGTTGAGACACATTCCTCAGAATTGGCAGCCATCATGATCACTTATCCATCAACGCACGGTGTTTTTGAGGAAACGATCAAGGAAGTTTGTGAAGCAGTACATTCTCATGGTGGACAAGTCTACATGGATGGTGCTAACATGAATGCCATGGTGGGCCTCTGTAAACCTAAGGAAACAGGTGCCGACGTTTGTCATCTTAATCTACACAAGACCTTCTGTATCCCTCATGGAGGCGGAGGCCCAGGCATGGGTCCAATCGGCGTTGCTTCTCATTTGATTGATTTTCTACCGGCGGATCCAGTCTGTCCCAACAGCACTATAGGTCCAGTATCAGCAACTAATTGGGGTAGTGCCAGTATACTTCCAATTTCTTGGGCTTACATTGCCATGATGGGCCCAGAGGGCCTCAGGGAGGCCACACAAGTGGCTATTTTGAATGCTAATTATATTGCCAAGAGGCTTTCCAAACATTATAAGGTTCTATACACAGGAAAGTCCGGGAATGTAGCACATGAATGTATATTGGACACGCGTGAACTATTATCGAATGCGGGACTAGTGGTTGATGACATTGCTAAGAGATTGATGGATTATGGCTATCACGCCCCAACGATGTCTTGGCCAGTTCCCAATACTCTGATGGTGGAACCCACAGAATCCGAGTCCAAAATGGAGTTGGATCGTTTCTGCGATGCTATGATATCAATAAGGTCTGAAATCGATAAAGTTGCAAGTGATGGAGAATCCACAGACTATTATAGAGATAATCCACTAAGTGGTGCACCGCATACTGCGATTGAGATTGCAGGAGATAATTGGGCACACTCATATTCAAGAGAATTGGCAGCCTATCCAATCAATTATTTGAAAGAACACAAGTTCTGGCCGCCAGTTGGCAGGATTGACAATGCTTGGGGTGACCGAAACCTAATATGTTCATGCCCAGATGTGGCTACCTACATGGAGGATAAGTGATGTCAAACATTAAGATGTATGGAACTTCAACTTGTAAGGATTGCATTATAGCTAAACAAGTTTTCCACGAGCTGGGAACGGATTATGAATTTATCAATATGGAAGATGATTCAGAAGCCATTAGGGTTGCCATTGAATTAAACAATGGTGTTCGAAAGATACCTGTAATCCAATTTGAGGACGGTTCTCTGCTGGTAGAGCCGTCTTATCAGCAATTGAAAGACAAGATTTCTTCAGAATGACCTTTTTTTGTATTATCGGTTTAAGCGAATCCTTTTTATGGGTGACCTAAAGTGCAAATTCGGTGTTTGATAGTCAAGGCACCCCTTGGAGTAAAATATGACGACTAAAATTTCGAAAGCTGTAATACTGGCTACCCTGATGTTGGGAACTACATTGTTAATGTTCACCCCAGCGGCCGAAGCTCAGGCCGTTGTCGCGTATTCTATTAGTTTCACCGATGGACAGGTTAATCTTGACGTAAGACCAGGTGCTAGTGGAGTAGGCTGTACCGAAATGCTCGTTTCCAATGAGGGACAAGCCGCAATTGACGTAGATGTTTCAATCTCTGGTGGTGGTGTG
>Ga0310125_10000123_pt1 | contig 32042 bp, 29 predicted proteins | sample CB11b_Tmax_Bot8__FD_203508 | JGI IMG/M metagenome (GOLD analysis project Ga0310125, IMG submission 203508) | Marine microbial communities from Western Arctic Ocean, Canada - CB11b_Tmax_Bot8 | ecosystem: Environmental > Aquatic > Marine > Oceanic | place: Canada: Western Arctic Ocean | collected... | reverse complement strand
GTGGAATAATTTTACAGGTAGGTTTATGACCATAAAAAAATGAAAATTGTTTATGTGGATATGGACGGTGTCTTAGTCGATTTCCAAAGTGGCATAGATTCCTTAACAGAAGAACAGAGAGAATCATTTAAAGATGGTTTAGATGATGTTCCGGGCATATTTTCAAAAATGAAACCCGTTGAAGGTGCCCTTGAGGCATATGAGGAACTAACAAGACACTTCGATGTTTATATTCTTTCCACTGCTCCATGGAACAACCCGTCTGCATGGACCGATAAACTGCTTTGGGTAAAAAAATATTTAGGAGATTTAGCACACAAAAGACTAATACTTAGTCATAACAAACATTTAAATGATGGGGATTTTCTAATAGACGATAGAACAGCAAACGGTGCAGGGGACTTTAAGGGTGAGCACGTAAAATTTTTAAGTGAAGAATTTCAGAATTGGGATGATGTTTTAAATTATTTAATTCCAAAGAATTAGGCATGCTGAAAATGAAAATATCGGTGTCTCGGGTTTTGAGTACCTGTTAAGGATTTGAATTCGTTTCGACCAGTTCTCCGTTCCTGTACGTCTCTGTCTTGGTCAAGTTTCCGTTTCTGTCGAAGTACTCAAGGGGACCCTCTAGTTTCCCGTCTTTGTAGTTTGTTCTCCACCGTAATTGACCGTTCCCGTGGAAGGACTCACTTAGACCGTCTATTTCCCCGTCTATGTGGTTTCCTCTGTATTGTAATTGACCGTTTCGGTAGAACACCTCCTTGAGACCCTCTCGTTTCCCATCTATGAAGTTTCCTCTTCCCATTAATTGACCGTTCTCGTGGAACTCCTCAACAATTCCGGTCACGGGTTTATTTGTGTCTTGGTGGTAGGTGAGACCATCCCTTGTAACGGTCACATTCTGAGAACGAGAACTCAGAAGACCTGGAAAGAGTGTGTTGAGAAGTTTCCTCATGGAATCGAATCTACTCCTGTGGTGTCGGGGGTTCAAATCCCGTCAGAGACTAGTTCTTGTCACACAGGGTCTAATTTGAACTTAGAAACCTCTTTTTTAAGTTCCCTGTTTAATCTTTCCTCCCGGATATTTTTCTTCTTCAGGATGGAATGGACATGAGAGTTGGTGAAGACCTTTCCTCTCACCGTCAATATCCCCTCCTCATTCAAGATATCCGATATTCTCCGGTACCCTAACCCCTGTTCTCTCAACTCAGAGATTTTGTTGTGGAGAAAGAACTGATAGTCTGAGTAGGGTCTAGACCACAGTAGATGAGTGGTAATCTTTACCGAGAATTTTAAATAATGAGTAATACGACCTTCAATAAACCTACCTGTCAAACGCATTCCGTTACGGTTGAATAGTTTCGTTTACATGAAGAAATTTCTCTCTATCCTCTGTCTGGTTCTTCTGAGTTCCTACTCTTATTCTCAGGAAGTCATTCCAGAGGTTGAGACTGTTACGAAGGGCGATCTTGTTTATCACCAATCATCCACAGAACCTTTTACTGGGATTGTTGAGTGGTACCACGATAACCACCGAGTAGGGAGTAGAAAAAACTACATAGACGGAGAACTAGACGGTCTCACTGAGTTGTTCCACGACAACGGTCAATTATGGGTCAGGCAAAACTACATAGACGGACAACTAAGCGGTCTCTGGGAGTGGTTCGACAGAAACGGTCAATTATCGAGTAGAACAAACTACATATACGGGTTACAGGATGGTCTCAGGGAGGAGTTCTCCGTTAACGGAAACTTGATAAGGACAATGACGTTCAGAAACGGAGAACTGGCCGAAGAAAACCTAAATCCTTAGCGAGTATTTAATCCCACCTTCGGTTTTTCAATTTCCCAATGCTGTTGCCATTTTTTGGCTGTCGTCAAAAATTAGAAATTCGGTTTCCAGTCCGTCTTCCACTACAAACATATGAACGCCGTTGGCATCTAGGTTGTCTGCGGTGTATTTAACAAAAACGTGTACTCGATCGCCCTCTGCGACGACGTGTAGGATTTCCAAATCAAAATTTGGATAATCATTGAGTAGGTGTGAGAGAAAATTAGCTTTCCAATCATCGAAACCTTTATATTCACCAGATCGTTTGTGATTACCATTAACTCTAATCACCGCATTTTCGTGAAATATTTTCCCGAGACTTTCAAGGTCTCCTGTAGAAAATGACTGATAGCCACCTAAAACGATTTCTTTCGGTGTCATAATCCCATTCTCCCTTCATGAGTTTTTATTCGATTAAGTGACGCACCCCTCTCGCCCTTACACCCCTTCATGAGGGATAAGAATATTGAGCGTCATATCTATTATGTAAATAGTCTAGAACAGGTCAAGGGAGGTGAATCTGAGAAGCGGAACTCTTAGCTCCGCATTCCAAGAAACACGAACCGCGCCGGCATTAGAAGAACGGAAGAGGACAGATGGAGAACAAAAAACTAAGAAACTATTTGATTCTTGCGGTCGCCACCGTTGTTGGGATTGTATTTGTTTATGGGGCCATCTCTCCATATCAGAACTGCGTCCGGGATACACAGCAGGTTCTATACTGTGTGGAAAACACTAACTGGTGAAGGGGAAACCAATGAAAATAATTTCAAAGAAGAATAAGTTATAAACACGATCTTTCTAACTTAGACCAGCATCTCGAAGCCACTAATCAGCATGTCGCAACAGTGACAAGAGTATCTGCTCTCTATTTAGCTTAGAGTCTTGCTCTTCTTCAGACCGATAACCTTCAAGAACTTCTTGTTCGTTACGTCACATAAGATAGCGTATAGAACTTGGGGCCCCACGAACCCACCGATAGTCTGTACTCGGTGATGCACCCTAAATGACCCAAACCGACTCACAACGATCATTCGCCGCACTACGGCACCCTGGCTATCGCTCCTACTTCATTCTTGCGTCGATCGCAATGATGGCCGACTCCATCGAACATGTCATCAGCTACTGGGTCCTCTTTGAAAAGTTTCAATCTCCCGCTTTAGGCGGCTTTGCGATTATTTCACACTGGCTGCCCTTCCTCTTGTTCTCAGTATGGTCGGGCGCGCTGGCTGATCGTTTCGATCCGCGGCGGATGATTCAAATCGGTATGGTCCTCTTCATGGGGGTTTCGGTGGCATGGGGCCTATTATTTACATTCGATGTGCTTGAAATCTGGCATGCGGTGGTGCTGCTGATTTTGCACGGTCTAGGTGGGGTGCTCTGGGGCCCACCGACTCAGTTATTGGTCCATGAAATTGTCGGTCGTGAGCAACTTCAAAGTGCTATTCGTTTGAATTCCATGGGGCGCTATCTCGGATTATTGATGGGTCCTGCTGTTGGTAGCGCAATCATGCTAGTGCTAGGTCCTGCAAATGGCATTCTTGTGAATGCCTTAATCTATTTGCCACTCGTAATCTGGCTCCGGAAGGCACCGTATGGACCCAAGTTCAGAAAGACTAAGCCGATGCCTGCGCGCACCGTACGTGGTTTTAAGGACATTTTTTCAACGGCGCTCGCTATCGCTGAAAACCGCACTGTCGTCACGATGGTCCTACTTGGAGGCAGCGCGGCATTTTTTATTGGTAATGGCTACCACCCTCAGATGCCAGAGTTTGCTTATGACCTAGGACACGGAAACGGAGGTTTGACCTACGGACTCCTACTAGCAGCAGATGCCTGTGGCGCGCTGTTCGCAGGTCTGGTTCTCGAGTCTCTAGGCCTACTACGACCCAAAGCCAGAAGTGCCCTGATTTTGGCAATGCTCTGGTGTTTTTTTATTGCAGCATTTTCAGCATCAACAAATTATTTAATTGCACTAGCGCTGCTGTTCGCGGTGGGCTTTACCGAGCTCTCATTTAACTCAATGGCGCAAACATTGGTCCAACTACGAGCACCCCAGGAGATCCGCGGACGCGTCATTGGTCTCTATAACATGTCATCTCTAGGTATGCGCACATTCTCTGGAGTCACCATTGGCGTCATAGGAGGATATATCGGTATTCATTGGTCACTAGCGCTGAGCGCACTAGCATTACTCGTAACTATCGCGATGCTATTCACATACCTCGCTCGTCCTGAATCTACAGCTACGACAGCCAGATAGCACATGGGAAGCTAGCCTCGTTCATGCTCCAGTAAAGAAGGGTTTCTCATCAATGCGAATCTTTAGCATATAACCTTAGATGTATACGTTTTGGGGAACTCGACTATCTAACGTAACGTCAGCCTTCACGGAACTCAGCCAACACCGGCGTATGGTCTGAGGGGCGTTCCAGTTTTCGCGGCTCAATGTCGACGAGACTTGTCGTGCAGCGTGCGCTCATGGCGTCGGAAGCTAGGATCAGGTCTATTCGCAGCCCCATATTTCTGCGAAATGCTGCGGCGCGATAATCCCACCAGCTGAAGCTTTTGTCCTGCTGATCGAACAGCCGGAAGGTATCCTTGTAACCTACTGACAGTATCTCGGCTAGAGCCTGCCTCTCTTTGGCGCTGCAAAGAACGTTCCCTTCCCATGCTGTCGGGTCATGTACGTCGCGATCCTCAGGCGCAATATTGAAGTCCCCCATCGCCACGACATGTTTGTGATTTCGTAGCTCCTTCCGAAGTTGGGCACAGAGCGCCTGGAGCCATTCCAGTTTGTATTCGTATGCCTCGGAGTCGACGCTTCGGCCGTTGGGTACGTACAGATTTAAGATACGTACATCGCCGAAAGTGGCGGCTAAGACCCTTTTCTGCTGATCCGGAAAGCCATCTAGCTCGGTGGCTACATCCTGCGCTGGCTGCCGTGATATTAATGCGACGCCGTTGTAGGTTGGTTGGCCACTGAAAACTGCCTTGTAGCCGAGGTCGTCGAAGGCGTTTAGCGGGAAGTTTTCGTTCGTCACTTTTGTTTCCTGCAGCCCGAGCACGTCGGGATCGACACGCTGCAGCCATTCGCTTACCTGCTCGAGTCGGACCCGGAGGCTGTTCACATTCCATGACGCAATTGTTGTCATCAGGTAGGCTCTGTAGGCTGAAGGCCGCTTTGCCGCAAAAGAGGCTCTAAGCTCGGACTCCGGCCACGAAACTCCTTGAAGGTATCCAGGCTGTCCCTGCTTCCGCCAGTTGCGAGGATGCTGGCTCGAAAACGTTGTGCAGTCGCCCGGTCGAAGGTGCCTGAAGCCTCGAAAGCCGAGAACGCATCGGCCGCAAGTACCTCGGCCCACTTGTAGCTGTAATAGCCGGCAGCATAGCCACCACCAAAGACGTGGGAGAAAGTATTGGCGAAGCGATTGAACGGCGGTACGTCTATGACAGCAACCTCTTGCCGTGTTCGCGCAAGTACTTCCTCCACACGCGAGTCTTTAGAAGGGTCGTACTCCACGTGAAGTCGGAAATCGAACAAGGCGAACTCGATCTGACGGGTCATTGCTAGGCCAGATTGAAACTTTCGTGAGGCGCTGAGTTTGTCGAGTTTCTCTTGGGGCAGAGTGTCCCCGGTCCGATAGTGTCCAGATATCCAAGGCAGCACGTCTGGCTGCCAAGCATAGTTCTCGAGAAACTGGCTCGGCAGCTCCACCGCATCCCAAGGGACGCCGTTAATCCCGGCCAGGGAGGGGTAGTCAACCTCGGTTAGAAGGTGGTGTAGGGTGTGCCCGAACTCGTGAAAGAGCGTGACCACTTCGTCGTGGGTGAGTAGCGATGGATCTGAGCCGAGCGGTGGGCTGAAGTTGCAAACGAGGTAGGCGACTGGGCGCTGACTTAGGCCTTTTAGCTCACTCCTGACTAGACATTCGTCCATCCACGCGCCGCCGCGCTTGTTCGGACGCGTGAAGAGGTCGGTGAAAACCCCGCCGATGGGTGTTTCGTCGCCGCTAATGACTTCGTAGTACGTGACATCAGAGTGCCAGGCTTCGACACTATTTCGAGGTTGAATCTTGAGATCAAAGAGCTTTTCCACCACACGGAATAATCCCTCGAGCACCCGCGGTAACGGAAAGTAGGGACGCAACTCTTCTTCGGACAATCCGAGCTGCGCCTCACGTAGTTGCTCCGAAAAATAGGAGACGTCCCAGGCCAAGATGGGCCTTCCCGCAAAGTCGGTTAGCTCCTCGAGCTCAGCTTGTGCTTGGGGCCTGCTCTTCTGGGCTAAATCCTGCAGGAACTCCATGACCTCTTTGGGTGAATCCGCCATTTTCGTCGCAAGAGAAAGCTCTGCGTAGTTGTCGAAGCCGAGCAGAGCGGCGGACTCATGACGTAGCCGAGTGATGTCCTCAATCAGGCCACGGTTATCCCAGCGTTCGGCTAGGGGACCCTGGTCCGAAGCGCGAGTAACCCATGCCTCGTAGTATCGCGAGCGAAGGTCTTCGCTGTCAGCGTGCGCCATGATCGCTAGGTAAGTTGGTGGATCCAAGGTCAGCATCCAGCCGGGCTGGCTGTGAGCCTCGGCGAGATCCCGCGCGCGACGGAGAACCGTTTCAGGTACACCACTCAGCTGGGTGTCGTCGGTCTCGTGGTGCTGGAAAGCATCCGTGGCGTCCATCAAGTTTTGCTCGAAACTTGCCTGGTGCTGAGCGAGCTCCTTCACTAGCGTTTTGAATCGCACCCTTGACCGCGTCGGCAGGGCTACGCCGGCCAGCCTGAATTCTCTGAGTGTGTGAGAGAGAAGTTTCAGTTTCGTCTTCTCCGTTGGGTCAACGTCACGCTCTAACTGAGAGAACAGGGCGTACAGGGCCTCGCTTTGGCCCACTTCCGTGTCGAACTCGGTAATCAGTGGTAGACAGGCGTTATACGCTTCTCGCATTTCCGGAGTGGAGAGGACGGCGTTCAGATGGGCGACCGGACCCCACATTCGATGGATCGCGTTTTGAATGAGCTCTAGCTCCTCGACGCACTCGAACGTGGGCTTGGTGACATCTTCGGCGCGACGCAATTTGGACCGCTGTTGTTCGAGTGTGTGGCGAACGGCAGTCTCTATGTGCTCCGGCCGTATAGAGTTGAACGCCGGCAGCCCGTCGTTTTCGAGCAGAGGATTTTTCAAAGGGAGTCCCGACCAAAAGAGCGCAATCTAGCACAGTGCGGCGGCTTCGTTGAGCGGTACGGCAAAGCGCAGGAATTCCAGTAACCGGTATTTTTCCTGGTAAGCTCCGCGTCCGGATCAGTCAGGAAATCTTCCGTGAGTGATTACGACCTTATCGTGCTGGGAGGCGGGAGTGGTGGTCTCGCGGCCGCGCAGCGTGCGGCTGAGTATGGCGCTCGTGTTGCTGTTATCGAACCCGCTCGTCTTGGCGGGACATGCGTCAATGTTGGGTGTGTACCGAAGAAAGTGATGTGGAATGCTGCCCAGTTGGTTCACGCCTTCGACGATGCCGGTTACTACGGCTTCGAACTCACTCGGCGGGGACACGACTGGTCTGCCCTCAAGAAAGGCCGCGATGCCTACGTCGAAAGATTGAACGACATCTATCGACGGAATCTCGAAAAGAAGTCGATCGACTGGATACGGTCGCAGGGCCGCTTCGCGGGCCCAAAGGAGATCGTGATTAGTGGCGGTGAGGCACTTAAAGCGACGCACATACTGATCGCAACCGGCGGGTTCCCGACAGTCCCGGCAGTCCCGGGGGCGGAACTGGGCATCACTTCCGACGGATTTTTCGAACTAGACGCTCAGCCCAACCGCGTGGCAGTAATCGGCAGCGGGTACATCGCCGTGGAGCTGGCGGGGATCTTCCGCGCGTTGGGAAGCGATGTCGCACAGTTCATCCGTTACGATCGTGTGCTACGAGCGTTCGAAGAAACGCTCGGGCGACACCTCATGGAGCACATGCTGGCATCGGGGATCGAGGTGATCACCGGCGCCGTCCCGAGCGCCGTTGAATCGAAAAACGGACTGATTCTCACCACTAAGGACGGGCGAACATTTGAAGGGTTTGATTGCCTGTTGTGGGCAATCGGCCGGTCTCCAAGAACGAGTGGACTAGAATTGTCGCTGGCTGGGGTTCAGGCTGACTCGGGTGGTTACGTTGTCGTGGATGGCTATCAGAACACCAGCACCGAAGGCATCTACGCCGTCGGTGACGTCACTGGCCAGGCGCAGCTCACCCCCGTAGCAATCGCCGCCGGGCGCAGGCTTGCCGACAGGGTGTTTAACGATCAGCACGAACGCCGCCTGAGCTATGAGAATATTCCCACCGTGGTCTTTTCACACCCGCCGGTTGGTACAGTCGGGCTGTCCGAGGCCGAGGCGCGAGAGCGTTACGGGCAAGAGGCCGTGAGGGTTTACTCCTCAGAATTCGTGCCCATGTACCATGCACTGACAGAAGCCAAGCCGCTGTCTGCGATGAAGCTCGTCACCGTGGGCGACGAGGAACGGGTCGTGGGTTGTCATGTGATTGGCGACGGCGTCGATGAGATGCTTCAGGGCTTCGCTGTTGCAGTATCCATGGGGGCTGCGAAATCGGATCTTGACGATACTGTTGCAATCCATCCGACCAGCGCTGAGGAACTGGTGACTATGCGCTAGTTCCTGTGGCTTTAACGAGTCGCGAGTTGTTGAAGCAACGGAGCCGTGTCCGGTCGGACTCCTCGCCAAATGGCGAATGACTCTGCGGCCTGTTCGATCAACATCCCCCAGCCCTGCACGGCCTGCCCGGCACCACGATCTTGTGCCCACTGAACGAACGGAGTCTGCTTCGAACTGTAGGTCAAGTCATAGCAAAAGCTGCTGGAGTCCAGGCAGCTTGGTGGAAACGGTGGGAGTTCGCCCTTGAGACCCGTGGATGTGGCGTTGATAACAACGTTGAACGATGCGTGGTCACTTAGGGCGGAAAAAGAGCAGACAGATATCTTCTCGGCTGCTTCGAAAAGCTCGACGAGTCTATTCGCCCGATCCATCGTGCGGTTGGCTAGTACGAGTTCCCCGAGGTCCGCATCCAACATCTGCGGCAGTATCCCTCGCGCGGCCCCGCCCGCACCAAGGACGAGGACCCGCTTGCCACTAAGGTTCACCTTGTGATTCTGAGTCAAGTCACGCAAGAACCCGATTCCGTCGGTGTTATCGCCGCGTATTCGGGTCGTGGAGCGCAGCGACAGCGTATTGACGGCACGCGCTCGTTCGGCCTCTGGTCCCAGCTCGTTGGCCAGCTTGAAGGCTGCCTCCTTGTGGGGGAGCGTCACGTTGAGGCCCTTCCCACCCGCGGCCGCGAACTCTCTGACCGCTGTCTCGAAATTATCAGGCTCGGCCGGGAGGAGTTCATAAGTGATCTTCTCCCCAGTCTGGCGCGCGAAAAGCCCATGAATCATAGGGGAACGACTGTGTTCTACTGGGTATCCGACGACCGCATACTGGTCCGTCGGCGTCTGCGCACTTTCCATCTGCCGCCACGCAAGTTAAGGGAATACTGGGATTTTCGCCCGTTTACTCTATCTTTCCAACCTCGAATTGTTCGACGTTCAAAGTGGCTGCACCCTCACGCGGCTCGTAGGGTGGCTCCGGTCCGCCCGTCCCTGATGGCCGTGGGTTGTTGGAGCCCCCCTAGGGGTCCCGACAAGATGAAATCCAGCTCCGACCCAAATTCCCGCCTGATGTGCAACGCGCGCCGGAGCGGCGGCCGTCCAGCGCGGTTCGCGCTCGTTGAGACTAGGGGCCCGCCTGCGCGCTCACAGAGTTGGCGTGCCACCGGGTGGTCGGTGACCCTGACCGCGAGGGTGTCGCGACCACCGCTCAACCACTGAGGAGTACCCGGTTGCGCTTCGAGCACCCAGGTGAAGGGGCCGGGCCAGCTGGCCAAGATCTCTTGGCGTATGGCGCCCTTTGGCCAGACGACGAGAGGGTCAAGTTGCTCGAGATCCGCGGCGACGAGCGCCAGACCTTTTCGCCAGGAACGATATTTAAGAGCCAGCAGTCGCTCCACGGTGTCCTGCCGCGCCGGAAGGCAGCCCAGACCGTAGACGGCTTCGGTCGGATAGGCGATGAGACCGCCGCCCGAAAGTATTCGGGCGGCTTTGTCTAGGAGAATCGGTGACACGTGGAGGTGCCCTGCCATTTCAATCGAATAGCTGAGTCTAGCTGTCTTCGACGGGACCCTCGACGGGGTCGATCTCACCGACCTTGGCGGGGCTGGTCTGTGATCTCTTCGGCGCTGATTTCTTTGCGGCGGTCTTTTTGCCGCTGGTCTTCTTACGAGAGGCTTTCTTGGCAGTCGCGCGCTTCGTAACGGTGGGTTTTTTCTTTGCGCCCGCCTTCTTGGTACCACGCCTTCGGCGCTCCGGCGCAGCGACAATCATTGCCTCGCATTCGTCCAGGGTCAGTTTTTCGGGCTCTCGGTCTTTTGGAATCTTGGCGTTCTTTTTCCCGTCCGTCACGTAAGGGCCGTAGCGACCATTCAACACTTGGATGCCCACATCGGGGAACTCTTGGATGATGCGATTTGCATCGAGGATCTTTTTCTCCTCGATCAGTTCCAGCGCTCTTGGTAAGTTAATGGTGTAAGGATCCTCCCCTCGAATGGATACGAACTTGTCTCCGTATTTTACGTAGGGCCCAAACCTCCCGATATTCGAAGAGACCGGCTCACCCTCCGCTGTCTCCCCGAGCTCTCTGGGCAGCTTATAAAGATCCAGCGCCTCCTCACGCGTGATGCTGTCCATTTTCTGTCCCGGACGAAGGCCCGCGAACAACGGTTTCTCCTCGTCGTCCCTCGTGCCAATCTGTACGAATGTCCCGTAGCGGCCCATTCTCACGGTCATCGGGCGACCAGTCTTCGGATCATCACCCAACGACCGGGTCTGCGAGGCCTGTTCGCGGGTAACCGAGGTTTCGGTGTGCTCTATGAGGTCACGGAATGGCTTCCAAAACTCTTTGAGCAGCGGCACCCAATCACTTTCCCCCCGCGAGATCGCGTCGAGCGAATCCTCCATCCGTGCCGTGAACTCATAGTCAACGTATTGCGAGAAATATTCCGTAAGGAATCGGTTAACGACTTTGCCGACATCGGTCGGTATAAATCGTCGGCTTTCCATCTCAACGTACTCGCGGTTACGAAGCGTGGATATGATGGAGGCGTAGGTTGAAGGCCGACCGATACCGTATTCCTCCAAGGCCTTGACCAGTGTCGCCTCCGAGTAGCGTGGAGGTGGTTCTGTGAAATGCTGCTCGCTTACGAGCTCTTTCAACGCGAGTCGGTCGCTTTCCTTGAGGGGTGGAAGTACGCGATCCTGGTCGTTCTGTGGTGTGTCATCCGTACCTTCCTGGTAGAGGATCATGTAACCGGGCTTGACGAGCACGGATCCGGTAGCGCGGAAGCCGATGTCCCCCTCGCGCGCCTCCCCCGCTATGAGGTCCAGTCTGACAGTGTCGAAGACCGCTGGGCTCATCTGGCACGCGACAGTGCGTTTCCATATCAGCTCATAAAGGCGGTACTGATCTGAGTCCAACCGGCTCTTGAGCTCGGCTGGAATTCTCGCTGCTGACGTGGGCCGCACGGCCTCGTGTGCTTCTTGGGCGTTTCTCGCCTTCGTCGTATACGTTCTTGGTTTATCCGGCAGAGACTCCTGCCCATAGCGCTCCTCGATCAGCGTGCGGAGTTCGGCTATTGCCTCTCCTGCTAGTGTTACCGAGTCGGTTCTCATATAGGTGATGAGGCCGACGGATCCGTCGCCAACGTCTATTCCCTCGTAGAGGCGTTGGGCTGTCATCATGGTCTTCTGTGCACTGAAGCCGAGCTTGCGTGAAGCTTCCTGTTGCAGGGTAGAGGTCGTGAACGGAGCCGCTGGGTTGCGGCGCCGTTGCTTCTTCTCCACCTTCGCGACCGTTAGGATTCCGTCGGCGGTCTCTTTAACAATCCGCTCGACTTCACGCACGGTTTTTTCGTCGGTGAACGAAAACTGCTCGGTTCTTTCACCGCCGTACTTCGCAAGCCTTGCGTTGATGGATTCTTTCTCATGCTCGGCGGTGGCCCCGATCGTCCAGTATTCTCTAGACTTGAAGGCAGAAATTTCGTCTTCGCGCTCGACGATGAGACGAAGCGCAGGGCTCTGAACCCGACCGGCGGAAAGACCCTGTCGAACTTTCTTCCACAACAGGGGCGAGAGGTTGAAGCCGACCAGATAATCTAGGGCGCGGCGCGCCTGCTGAGCATTTACAAGAGCCTCGGAAATCTCTCTCGGGTGGGCTATGGCTTCCTGTACTGCTCGTTTGGTGATCTCGTTGAATACGACCCGGATCACTTCCGTATCATCTAGAAGACCCCTTTCTCTCAGGACGTCCTGAACGTGCCAGGAGATGGCCTCCCCCTCTCGGTCGGGGTCGGTTGCAAGATAGAGCGCGGAGGCTTTTTTTACGGCCTTCGCGATTTTCTCGAGGTGCTTCTCGTTCTTCTCGATGAGCTGATACTTCATTGCGAAGTTATGCTCTGGATCAACTGCGCCTTCTTTTGGAATGAGGTCGCGAACGTGTCCGTATGACGCAAGCACTTGAAAGTCCTTGCCGAGATACTTCTCGATGGTTTTCGCCTTGGCGGGGGATTCGACTATGACGAGATTCTTGCTCATGGTAACGCCACAATCACGGAGGCGCGCCTCAGCCGGTCTGACCAGTGGATAAGAAAATCAGTGAAGCCAGCCGGGGTCGTCCGCGAAAACCAGATCTTCCATTCGCGCATAGGCCTGTTCCTGGCCGGGCTGACTGAACAAGACCATCATAACGACCCACTTAATCTGCTCTATGTCGATGTCATCCGTTCCTAGCGCGAGTAGTCGGTCAATGACGAGCTCACGCTGAGCGGGCGTCAGGATACCGACCTGCTCCAGATGAAGAAGATAGCCTCGACAGTGAGGGTCCAGGCGCTCCTGCTCACTGCGGTCGTAAACTCTGACAGCTGTTGAGCACGGGCCACCTGCATCGGTATCGATAGCGTTGAGGCCATCTAGCCAATCCAGTGCACGGTCGATCTCGCGCTCCCGGAAACCGGCCCACTCCAGCTCTTCCTTCAGTTCATTACGATCGGGTTCTGGCTCGTCTTCGCTGTCCACGAAAGACTCGAACAGATACATGAGAACGTCGAGAACAGTCTCTTTCACGGAGCCCTCTTTGATGCGAGAGAATAACGGCCGCCGGGCAGTGCCTCTACTAACCCCTCCATTTCCAGGAGCAGGAGCATGGAGGAAAGCTCTGCTGCCGTCAATTCAGTGCGCGCAGCCAAGACGTTGATACCGCAGGGGTCGAATCTAAGGGCGGCCAGCAGTTTCTCGTAACCCGGTTCGTTCGTGAGAGCGTGGGAGTTCTCCTCAGTTGATTGCAGACAGAGTTCGTCGGTGTCGAGGGCGATCTGCAAAAGTGGTGCGAGCTCTACAAGCACATCGGCGGCGTCTTCGACGAGCTTGGCGCCATCCCGGATGAGACGATGGCATCCCTTCGTCATGGGATTGTGTATGGAACCCGGTATGGCGAAGATCTCACGGCCATACTCACCAGCTAGCCGTGCAGTAATCAAAGAGCTGCTTCGTCTTGCCGCTTCGACTACGAGTGTGCCTGTGGTCATTCCGGCAATGATCCGGTTCCGTTGGGGAAGATGGCAGCGGTGGGTAGATGTCCCCGGCGGGTATTCCGAGACGATAAGGCCGTCGGCGATGATTTCTGTTGCCAGGTCCTCTAGTGATCTGGAATAGAGTTGGTCTGGACCGGAGTCCAGTACCGCTATGGTGCCGGCTGTTCCGGCAAGTGCGCCCCGGTGGCTCGCGCCGTCGATTCCTGTGGCCAGACCGCTGGTAATCGTCAGGCCACGAACACTGAAGTAGCGCGCAAAGCGTTCCGCAGTTTCGCGGCCATTGGCCGTGGGCGAACGACTCCCTACCATCGCCAACTGCGGGCTATTCAGCAGGTCCGTACGCGAACCTCGGGTCCACAGTGCCAACGGTGCATCGGGCAACTCCGCCAGCAGTCTGGGATAGGCTGCTGAGCCGAGGGTGATCAACTGCCGATCGGGTGCAGCGCCCAGCCATTCACGCCAAGTGTTCTGGCGTTCGCGATCAGGAGCCTGTAGCTTCTCGAAGTCAGCCTCCCCGAGTCCCGCATGCAGGATCTCCTGGCGGGAAAGTTCGAGAATGTGCTCGATGGAATTCTGGCCCCTTATCAGTGCGGGCCAGCGGCTACCGGGTGCGGCGGCCTGCAGCACAATTAACCATGAGTCGAGGCTCATGATCGCCGATGCTGAAGCTGTTTGTGATGGGGTGCAACAGTTTTTCGACAGTCCGTTCCGCCGGGGGAGCGGCTGTTCGCTTGCTCCTCAAGCGTAACTGCTATAATTGGTGGTGTTCGCAGGAGCCGAAACCCCCCCGATAATACGCCTGAGGAACCACTGTTATCCCCGTAAAGTCAGAGGGTTAAGTTAACTCAGCGGGTTATTCACGAAACTTCCGACAAACCACCATGGCACTTCTCCCAGTTCTCAAGTACCCGGACACACGACTGCGAATTCGTGCGGAACCCGTCACAGAGGTGAGCGCTGAAATCCAGGTGTTGATCACGGACATGTTGGAAACAATGTACGACGCTCCGGGGATCGGTCTAGCCGCGACTCAGGTCAATGTTCATAAACGGGTCCTGGTTATCGACATTTCCGAAGATCGTGACCAGCCGTTGTGCCTGATCAATCCCGAGATCCTGAGCGCCGAAGGGGATGTCAGCTACGAGGAGGGGTGCCTTTCGGTGCCCGGTGTCTTTGAGGCGGTAAGCCGGTCAGAGCACATCAAGGTCAAGGCGCTGGACGAAACCGGTAAGCCGGCCGAATTGAACGCGGAGGGGCTGCTCGCCATTTGTATTCAGCACGAGATAGACCACTTGGAGGGCAAGCTCTTTGTGGACTATCTCTCGGACCTGAAGCGCGACCGTTTGAAAAAGAAGCTAACGAAAACGGCCAAGCGTGGGTCCGGGCAGGAAGACGCCGCGACGATCTCGGCCCCGGTTATCTGAGACCCACGACGATTCCCTGTCAGGGAATGAGCGTAGCTCCAAAGATCGTTTTTGCAGGCACGCCCGTTTTTGCGGTGCCGTCACTGCGCTCCCTGTTGTCCAAAGGCGTAGAGGTCCCAGTCGTGTTGACCCAACCGGACCGACCTGCGGGGCGAGGCCGTAGGCTGACTCAGAGCTCCGTTAAACAAGAAGCGCTTGCGCAGGGGCTCGAGGTTTGCCAGCCTAGCTCCCTGGAGTCGGGAGCCCTCGGTGATCATGGTGGGCTGAAACCGGACTTGCTGGTAGTGGTTGCGTACGGCCTACTGCTCCCGACCTGGGTCCTGGAGTGGCCTCGTCTGGGCGCCATCAACGTGCACGCATCCTTGCTGCCGCGCTGGCGGGGGGCGGCACCGATTCAGCACGCCGTTATGGCGGGCGATGCCGAGACGGGAGTGAGCATCATGGAAATTGACGCTGGGCTTGACACTGGCCCCGTCTATGGTCAGCGGTCCGCAGCGATCGAGCCCGCGGAGAGCGCCGGTGAGCTCCATGACCGACTCGCAAAGCTAGGTGCCGAGCTGCTAGGGAATCTCTTGCCGGGCATCCTGTGCGGTGATTTGTCTCCGGTGCCCCAGGAGCAGGGCAAAGTTACCTATGCGCCAAAGATCGAAAAGCGGGACGCACCGTTGGATTGGACGCTCGGGGCGGTAGATCTCGAGCGACGAATCCGCGCCTTCAACCCTTGGCCGGTCGCCGAAACGATGACCATGGATGGTCGGCGCGTGCGTATCTGGGAGGCGATCGCCTTGAAGGGCGCGTGCTCGAAGTCCGTCGGTTCGGTTATCGCGGCGACTAAGCACGGAATCGATGTCGCTACGGGTGAGGGAGCGCTTCGCATCTTGCGGCTGCAGTCACCCGGAAAGAAGGCAATGGCAGCGGAGGAATATGTGAACGCGTACCGACTGCAAGGCACCCAGTTTGTCTGCTGAGCGTCAACCGATGACTATGGCACAAGGGGCAAGCGTACGTGCCCTTGCCTCGCGTATCAACGCAAGCGTAGTGCGGGAAGGGCTGTCTCTGGAAACGGTTCTTCGGCAGTCCAAAACGCCTTCGCCAAGAGACGCATCCCTGCTCAGAGCCCTGTGCTTTGGCGCTCTCAGGTGGCATCACAGGTTGCAATGGCAGGCAAGCCAGCTGCTGACAAAGCCGTTGAAACGCGGTGACGCGGAGTTGGCCGCCCTGATTCGGGTGGGCCTCTATCAGCTGCAGTGGCTGCGGGTTCCTGATCACGCAGCTGTCGCGGCGAGTGTTGGGGCTGCGGAATGCCTCGGAAGGGCTAGCGCCAAGGGGTTGGTTAACGCTGTCCTGCGACGATTTCTTCGTGAAGGCCAGGAGCTAAATCGGCGCATGGCCGGCGTTTCAGAGGCAGTGACGAGTCATCCGGGTTGGATGCTCGAGCGGCTGAAGACTGAATGGCCCGCTAAATGGCGAGAAATCGTTGCCTCCAACAACGAGCCTCCCCCCATGTGGTTGAGGGTCAATGCGAGACGGACTACCACGGGCCAGTACCTGGCGACACTGAGCGAGGCGGGTATCGCTGGGCAATCTGCTGAAGAGCCAGCGAGCGCCGTATTGTTGGCTGAGGCGCAGGCGATGAGCACACTGCCCGGGTTTGCCGAGGGCCATGTATCCGTGCAGGATGCGGCCGCTCAGCTTGCGGCGGGGCTCCTCAATCTCAAACCGTCTATGCGGGTGCTCGATGCTTGTGCCGCCCCGGGGGGAAAGAGCGCACACATTCTGGAGTCCTGTCCGGAGATTAACGAACTCGTGGCTGTGGATCGGGATGCGGACCGCCTCGCCGTCGTTGACGCGGAGTTCGAACGCCTGGGGCTGACCGGCACCTTGATTCACGGAGACGCTGCCGCGCCTGCTGAGTGGTGGGATGAAAGGCCATTCGACCGGATTCTCGTGGATGCGCCCTGCAGTGCTCTGGGGGTTATTCGGCGACATCCGGATATCAAGGTGTTACGTCGCGCCGAGGACGTCGGACGAGCTGCGACGGCCCAGAGGGCGCTGCTTCGGGGTCTGTGGCCGCTGCTGGCGCCGGGTGGTCGGCTCCTCTACTCGACGTGCACGACCTCGAGAGAAGAAAATCAGAAGCAGCTTCAGCTGCTTATCGAGGAAGCGCCCGCTATTCACCGGCCCGTCGCAACGATCGGGACCAGCAGGCAGATCCTGCCCGGAGAGGCTAATATGGACGGGTTCTATTATGCTTGGGTGGAGAAGGCGGAATAGTCCAATGCCTTGTGTATCGGGTCGGCAGCAAAACAGTGTCTTTGGGACGGTCTAGTCATGGTCACTGGCCCCGGTGGCTAGCGGGACTAGCCGTTTTCGCCTTGGCGCCGCACCTCGCCCAGGCACAAGAAGATCCGGGTAGCTTTGATGTTCGTTCGGCCAGCGTCGTGTTGGAATCCGGGGTCTATTATCTTGACACCTGGATTGAGTATCAGCTGTCGTCGGATGCGCGCGAGGCGTTGGACGCGGCGGTGCCACTCACGATTCAGCTGGAAGTAGAATTCGTCAACCCTAGGTGGTACTGGGTTGATGAAAACGTTGGCGACCTGCGCCAAAGCTACCAGCTCCAGTACCACTCCCTGAGTGAGCGTTACATCGTACGCAACCTCAATAGCGGGGAGCAGAGTACCTTTGCCACGCTCTTCTCCGCGTTGAACGATCTAGGTCGGATCACCCGTCTGCCGTTGATCGATGCTGCGCTCTTGGACTCGGACCAGAATTACGATGTTCGAATTCGTGCGCTCCTGAGCACTGACGATTTTCCAGAACCCCTCCGCTTTCTGGCGTTTTGGCGCCGTGATGTTGGCCAGAGAAGCGATTGGTACAGATGGCAACTGGAAGACTGAAAAGAGCCGTCAACATTCTGACCGCGATTGCGGGGGTGTTGATCTGGTTGGGCGCGCTCATTTGGTTCGCGCAGGTAGCCCAGGATTCCGCCGCGCTACCGCGGCTGCAGAACGGGATACTGGTGGCGAGCGTCATCGGTATCGCAGTGCTGCTGCTGTTGATCATCGGAAACCTGGTGCAGCTGATTCGCGACTACCGCCGCCACGTACCGGGTGTTCGTCTCAAGGCGCGGATGGTCACGTTGCTGGTTGTTCTAACGGTTGCGCCCCTGTTAGTGGTGTATACGTTCTCTCTCCAATTCATCAACCGAGGCATCGACAGCTGGTTTAGTCTGGAGGTCGAAGAAGGGCTGGAAACTGCGCTGGAGTTGAGCCGGAGCGCTCTCGATGTGCAAATGCGAGAGAATCTGGCAAGCGCGCGCCGAATGGCACAGCAGATCACCGGGAGTAACCGGGCTGATATCGTGGGTGAGCTGGGCGACCTAAGACGCGCCAGCGGCGCGGTGGAGTTAACGCTTTTTGCGGCTGCCAACGATCAAATCCTCGCAACGAGCGCGGAGGATCCCTCGCTAGCCGTTCCTCAATACCCCAACGACGAGCTGATTTTCCAGCTCCGCCAGGCCGAGGGCAGCTCCTATGTTGGGCTCGAGCCTAGAGTGGATGGTGGGCTCGACATCTTGGCCGCCGTGAACCTCATCGCCGGAACACCAAGGAGTGAGCCCGATGTTTTACTGGCCACCTTCGCGGTAGAGGAGCAACTGAGCGAGCTAGTTGGCGGGGCGCAGTCCAGTTATGACCAATACCGGGAGCTCTCATTCCTGCGTGCGCCATTGAAGACGAGCCTCACGGCGACGCTCAGTATCGTTTTGTTGACGGGGCTACTTGCCGCCGTCTACGGCGCTTTTTTCTCAGCCCGTCGGTTCGTGGTTCCGATTCAACAGCTCATGGCCGGCACACGGGCAGTGGCAAGGGGCGACTTCGACACGCGTCTGCCGATTCCCGCTCGCGATGAGATAGGCTTTCTCGTGAACTCCTTCAATGACATGACTAAGCGGCTTGCTGGGGCTCACGAGGAAGCCCGTAACAGCCAACAACAGGTGGAGAGCGAGCGTGGAAAGCTCGAGACGATCTTGGCCAGGCTATCGACAGGCGTCGTTTCGCTGGAGACCGATATGCGGATACGCACGGCGAATCAGGCGGCTGGAGCGATTCTTGGTGTAGATCTGGAATCTCATATCGGTGCGTCTTTAGTCGACCTGGCGGAGACTCGGCCGCTGCTGTCTCAGTTCCTCTCTGTATCGAGCGCTCATTTGGAACGAGGCGACAGCGACTGGCGCGAGCAGATCGTGCTTCGGAGTGAGGTTGGCCGGCGGATCCTAATGTGTGCCTGTGCCACGCTCCCCGGGGAGCGTGACGATCTTGGTGGTTACGTCGTCGTGTTCGACGACATCACGGCGCTGGTGCAAGCTCAGCGGGATGCGGCATGGGGAGAAGTGGCAAGGCGGCTCGCACACGAGATCAAGAACCCGCTCACACCCATCCAGCTTTCAGCAGAACGACTTCGGCGGCGCTACCTGACGTCCAATGCGACGGATTCCCAACTGCTCGACAAGGCGACGCACACTATCATTCAGCAGGTCGAAGCGATGAAGGAAATGGTGAATGCGTTCAGCGATTACGCTCGAACTCCCGACATGGACTTGAGTCGCTTCGATCTCAACGAGGTAATCACCGAGGTTGCGGAGCTCTACCGTGACCAGGAGCGGCGTTTCGTGATGAGGTTGAACCTGGAGGACCTCCCACTAGTTGAAGCGGATGCGGGACGCATGCGGCAGGTATTCCACAACTTGATTCGCAACGCCTTTGAGGCAATGGAACACAATGACGAAGGTCGGTTGAAAATATCGACCCGCCACATTGGCAGCGAGAGCGCGGAGCTCGTCGAGATTAAAGTTGAGGATAACGGGCCCGGGTTCCTCGATGAGATCTTCGAGGAGGCCTTCGACCCCTACGTCACGAGCAAACCTAAGGGTACCGGTCTCGGTTTAGCCATCGTCAAGAAGTTGGTCGAGGAGCATGGCGGTCGAATAGCAGCGCGCAATCGTAAGAAAGGGGGGGCGGAGGTCACTATACTGATTCCCATAACAGGGGAAGCGGAGGATGCATTGCTGCTCAGCGCCCGCCGCCACGATAAGAGGAGGGAGCGGGCGTGAAAAATGCGCGAGTATTGGTCGTCGACGACGAATCCAACATTCGTGAACTCCTGGAGGAGATCCTAAGCGAAGAGGGCTACGACGTTACGACGGCAGAAGACGCTGGGGCGGCGAGAGCCGTCAAGCTGAGACAGGATTTTGACCTAATCCTGTTGGACATATGGATGCCCGACACGGATGGCATCTCCCTCCTAAAGGAGTGGTCTGAGGAGGGTGCGCTCGGGCCCGTGGTCATGATGTCTGGGCACGGCACGGTAGATGCTGCCGTGGAGGCAACTCGGCTGGGTGCATTGGACTTCATAGAGAAGCCGGTCTCTCTGGCGAAGCTATTGCGTACCGTAGAGAAGGCGTTAACCCAGAAAGGAACTGGTGGGGAGCGGCGCACGCTTGTACCACCGATGCTAGCGCCTGTTGGTAAAAGCACCACCATGCGGGCTTTGCGGGAGCAGGTTGCAACAATCGCCCATCATGATGCGCACACGCTTCTGACCGGAGAACCCGGCAGCGGCAGGCAGGCGCTTGCCCGCTACCTAGCGAGTCTGAGTAGTCGCTCGACGGAACCATTCGTAGTCGTCAGGCTCGGCAGCGCAGACGACCATAACGGGGCGGCTTTGTTCTTGGGCGATGAGAACGATCCGGGCGCTTTCGGGAGCGCGAACGGTGGAGTGCTCTACATCAGCGACTTGCGCGATATGTCCGCCGCGACGCAACAAATGTTGTTCGGAGTACTCGAACAAGGTCGATACCGTCCGACCGGCAGCACGACGGATAGGGAACTCGACGTGCGCATACTCTCGAGCGCAGCCACTGGTTCCGAACAAGATCTGGACGACTTCCGTAGAGAACTGTTGTCTCATCTCAGTGTCGTAGTGATTCGCGTGCCGCCATTGCGCGAGTACTCGGAAGACGTGCCAGAGTTATTGCGCTATTACGTGGACTCGTTGGTGGACTCCGAAAATCTGTCGTTCCGAAAATTCAGTGTAGCGGCCCAGAACAGACTACGGAATTATCCCTGGCCAGGGAACATCCGCGAGCTGAAGAATATGGTCAACCGTTTACTGATCCTCGGCGCGGGTGAGGAGATTACCCTGGACGAGGTCGAGACCCAGCTCGCTTCGGCCGCATCGACCAAGGAGCCGCTCGTCAAGCAGGATCTCCTTTCGATGCCACTGAGGGAAGCGCGAGAGCATTTCGAGCGGGCTTACCTTAGCCAGCAACTGATTTTATGCGAGGGGAAAGTCGGACAGTTGGCTAAGCGGGTAGGAATGGAGCGTACGCATCTTTATCGCAAGCTTCGTTCATTGGGCGTTGACTTCCGTCAGGTAGCGGCGGATAAATAATTGGTTCTCGTCGGGGCCTATTCTGCGGCGAGGAATGTGCCGTCATCCTGGAATAGCAGGATGGACGGCCCAAAGGTCTCTTTAGTCAATTCTCTGATCAGCTTATAGGCCCGTCGGTCTGGATCCCAGACCGGGCCGTTTGGTCGCGTTTGGAGAGCTGAGTCGATCCGACCGCTCAGAAAGACGCCTTCACGGTCGACTTCCACCGTTAGGATGGGCGCCCACCCGGCAATGGCGTTGACGCTCACGCCCCAATGTGTGGCGAAGTTCCCCAGGCTATAGGCAATCAGTCGGCCTTCGTAGAGCTCCAGTGCTCTTGGCACGTGTGGGCCGTGACCTATCACCAAGTCGGCGCCCGCCTCAATGATGGTGTGCGAGAAGCGCACGACTTCACCCCGAGTCTCGCTGAAGTAGAATTCTTCTTCGAAGGGAAGGGCCGTGGCGGTCTGGCCCTCCGCACCGCCGTGAAACGAGACGATCACAATATCGTGCGTTGCCGCGAGTTCTAGGACTTCTTGTTGAGCTGTCGGAATGTCGTTAAGGAGATAGGACTTGATCGTGGGAGAGAAGGCGATAAATGCGACGGTGAGGCCGTCCTGTTCCCAGCTTGCGATATCACCTCGCCTCCCCGAATGACGTAGGCCGTAACTGTCCAAAGCCGCCATCGAGGCCGTTCGGCCTTCCTCACCGAAGTCCCGTGCATGGTTGTTGGCGAGGCTAAGCGCGTCGAAACCAGCGTCTCTGAGATAGGCTGTGTAGTGGGGGGGTGAGCGAAAAAGAAAGCAGGCTTCGGGATTGGAGCAGGTCTTAGTGGGGGTCCCTCCTGCCATGATGACTCCCTCTAGGTTTCCGATCGTGATATCCGCCGCTCTGAGAATCGGGGCCACGGTTCCTAGGAAATTAACTCCGTCATTCGGCGGCAGGCGGTCTTCGAGCATGATGTCGCCTACGCTCGTGATGGTCAGGGTTTGGGCGAGGGCCCCGATCATGGGGAAGATAAACAAGGGCACGAGGAGCGGCAGGCGTCTCATGGCCTAGTCCGAAACCTTTATCAAGAGAACCTCGATTTCGGCATCCCAGAGCCTTCTCCTCACACCGGTTAACTCGTCGAGGTCGCTCATGGGCCCGATACGCACACGATGAAAATCACTGGAATCAATCGTGACTTTTTGGACGCGTGACTCGATTCCAAGGGTCGCCAGATTCGCCCTCATGCGCTCAGCGTCCTCAGAAATGCGGAAAGAGCCAGTTTGCAGAACATAACTATCTAGATTTTCCACAGACGTCGCTGTACGATCCGGTCCCGCCTGGGATTCGGCTTCGGGAATCACGACTTCGTTTGGCAGGATGTCGTAGAAGTCGAAGCGGGTGGCGGGATGCGGTAGAGCTGAGATCTCCGGCGCCGGCTCTTCACGACGTTGCTGTTGAGCCGCTTGTACTGGCGTAGGGGTGACGGTCTGAACGTTCCCTCTCCTATCGCTTACGTAAACCGCTGCAGCCACAACCAGGCCCAAGCTCAAGCCGCATAGCATCCACACCCAGCCAGACGCCTCGGGTGGAGCTACCTTGGAGTGTCGCTTCTGTTGCGCGGTCATTCGAACTCCCTTACATGTTGTCGGGTGCGGTTACACCTAGGAGCGCTAGCCCGTTGCGCAGGACCTGTTGTGTTCCAACCGCCAGGGTCACGCGAGCGTTACGGAGGTGCCTGTCTTCGACCAGTACCCTGTGCGCGTTGTAGTAGGAGTGGAAGCTCGCGGACAGCTCGCGTAGATATTGCACGATATGTTGCGGTGCACGGTTCACAGTGGCGAGCTGGAGCACCTCAGGGTATCGACTTAAGAGTACTAGCAAACCGTGTTCAGCCTCTTCCGTCAAGCAGTCAAGCTCGTCCAAGTCTCTGAGCTCGAGACCCAATCCTTCTTGCTCCATCTTTCTCAACAGGCTGCTCACTCGCGCATGGGCATACTGAACGTAGTACACGGGATTCTCGTTAGATCGCTCCTTCGCGAGCTTCAGATCGAAATCCAGGTGCTGGTCGTTAGATCGCGAAACGTAAAAGAAGCGAGCGGCATCGTTACCGACCTCTGATCGAAGTTGGCGTAGCGTCACATACTGCCCCGACCGCGTCGACATCTGCGCCTTTTCGCTTCCTCGATAAAGAGTCACGAATTGCACCAGCTTAACCTCTAGAGAATCACCCGGTTCCCCCATGGCCTCGAGGCCAGCACGCAGTCGCGCCACGTAGCCGTGGTGGTCGGCACCAAGGACATCCAGGAGTAGATCGAACCCTCGTCCCCGTTTCTCGAAGTGGTACGCGATATCGGAGGCGAAGTAGGTTGTCAAACCGTTCTCCCGAATGATGACGCGGTCCTTCTCGTCTCCGTACTCGGTTGCCTTGAACCAAGTCGCGCCATCGCGTATGTCGAGCATCTTCCGTTCCCGCAGACGGTGAAGTGAGCGATCGATCGCACCGTCGTCGGCTAGGCTGGCTTCGGAGAACCAGAGGTCCGGTTCCACACCAAATTCAGCTAGATCGTCCTTTATGTCGCCGAGCACGCTGTTCAAGGCTTCACCCAATAGTGCGGTGAACTGCTCTTGGCCGAGTGCCTTCTTCGCCTCGGCGATAAGCAGGTCGAGAAGCTTATCGCCATCCTCCGGAGGCCGCCGGAGGATCTGCTCCAGCTGAGTCGAATCGGAGGCCGAGAGTGCCTCCCCCAGGGAGGTGTGCAGGTTCTCAGCAATTGCGCTGACGTACTCACCCTGATACGCATTGGCCGGGAATTCCAGAACAGAGCCAAGTGACTGCAGGTACCTCAGCCACACACTGACGGTGAGGATCTCCATCTGTCGTCCGGCGTCGTTTACGTAGTACTCTTCCTGCACATCGTGACCGGTGGCTCGGAGCAGATTGGCAAGTGATGCACCGTAGGCGGCGTGACGTCCATGGCCGACGTGGAGAGGCCCGGTAGGGTTGGCCGACACATACTCCACCAGAACCCGTCGACCCGCACCGATTTCACTGCAGCCGTAGGCCGATCCGCCAGTGATGATTTCGGCCAGCTCTCTTTGGTATGCGATCGCTGTGAGGGTGAGGTTTATAAACCCTGGGCCGGCGACCTCCACTCGCTCAATGAGGTCGGATTCGGGGATTGATGCCGACAGTGCTGCGGCCAGCTCCCGGGGCGGGTGACCGAGCTCTTTTGAGAGCCTGAGCGCGATGTTGCTGGTGAAATCTCCATGTTTCGGATCCCGGGTGCGCTCGAGCTGCAGGTCCAGCTCGCCCGCTCGCCCGCGCTCGGCAAGGCATTCAGACATAGCTTCTTGAAGCAGATGATCGATTTGAGCGCGCACGGGTGTGGATCAAGTGGTCGCGATGCGGGGATTCTACCTGAAGCTATAACTCACTCGGGTCTACATCGATGGACCAGCGGACCCGCCTGGCCTCGGGCCACGATCGAACACGCAGCAGCAGCTCGCGTATCAAATCGTGCAGAGGTGTCCGGAAACGGCTCTGGAAGAGCAGTTGAGCCCGATAACGGCCACCACGTCTCTCCATGCTGGGTGCTGCCGGCCCTAGTATCTTGACCCCCGCCTCAACAGCCCCTTGGGCGTCCGCAGCAAGACGCTGGAGGAGAGCATGCGCAGGTTCCCGATGAGTGGCCTCTGCCCGCCATACGATCAGATGCGAAAACGGGGGCCAGGCAGCGGCTTCACGTTCCACTAGCGCGAGTTTGCTGTACGCGTCGTAATCCTGCGCCGCTAGGTGAGCCAGGAGTGGGTGCTCCGGATAATGGCTCTGGATCAGTACCTCGCCGGGAAGACTTCGTCTGCCGGCTCTTCCGGCAACTTGCAGGAGAATCTGAGCGAGGCGCTCGCTGCTGCGGAAATCGGTTCCGAAGAGACCTTGGTCCGCGCTGAGAACCCCGACGAGCGTCACACGTGGGAAATCGTGTCCCTTGGTCAGCATTTGGGTACCTACCAGGATCTGTGTCTCGCCCCGCTCGACGTCAGCCAGTATGGTTTCCAGGCTTCCTTTTCGAGAAGCGGCGTCGCGATCGAGCCGAGCGATGCGCGCCTCCGGAAACAATGCACGCAGCTCGTCAGTCACTCGTTGAGTCCCGGCTCCCGCCGCCAGTCGCTCGGTTCCGCAATCCGGGCAAGACCAACTGAGAGGGCGCGTCCGGCCGCAATGATGGCACCGTAGGTGGCCGCTTGCGGGGTGCAGCGTCAGACGCGCGTCACAGCGGTCACATTCCTCGACGATCCCGCATGCTGTACACAGCAGAACCGGAGCGAAACCACGACGGTTTAGAAATAAGAGGACCTGATGGTCTTCGGAAAGATGGCGCTCAATCGCCGCAATAAGCGGCGTGGACAAATCATGCCGTCGCGCATGGTGTCGCATATCAATAATGCGAATCTGCGGGTCGCCCGCTGAACCGATTCGATGTTTCATGGTCAGGAGCTGATAGCGTCCGCGATCGGCGTTGTGGATGCTCTCGAGCGATGGAGTCGCCGAGGCCAAAACTATGGGTATGTTCAACCGACGCGCCCTGAGTACGGCAAGATCCCTGGCCGAGTACCTGAAACCGTCCTGCTGCTTATAAGATGGGTCGTGCTCCTCATCCAGAATGATCAGACCGGGGTTAACCAGTGGGGCGAATATCGCTGAGCGTGTGCCAACGATGAGTTTTGCAGCTCCTGATCGGGTGTCTTGCCACGCGTCGAGGCGCTGACCGGCGGCGAGTCCGGAGTGCATGACAGCAAGCCCGGGACCGAAGCGGTTTTCCAATCTCTTAACAAGCTGGGGCGTCAGGCCGATCTCCGGCACGAGTAGCAGGCTCTGGCGGCCGGCTTTGAGTTGTTGCGAGATCAGCTGCATGTACACTTCTGTTTTGCCGCTGCCCGTGACGCCCTGGAGCAGATAGGCGTGGTACCCATCGGATGCGATGCTGGTCAGGCATCGCTCTTGCTCTTGCGTCATCCGGGGTGGCGAGTCCGTGGCGTAGTCCCCCGGAGGCTGGGCGGCTTTCGTTGCTTTGATCCATCCCCTCTCCTGCATCCGTCTCAACACCTCTCGACCCAGGCCGGCATCGCGGAGCTCCCGAGAGTTTGCCGAGCTGCTGTGTTGTAGGAGTTCAAGGACCTCGACTTGACGTCTGCCGAGTTGCGGCGGTCGCTCCTCGGCTAGAGACAGGCCTTCGTCAGTCAGCATCCACGTTTCTTCGCGACGTCTTTCTGGATTCCTTCCCTGGCGTAGCAGCACCGGTAGGGCCTGATTGATGACCTCGCCGATGGGATGGTGGTAGTAGTCGGCGCACCAAGTAAGTAGTGATAAAAGCTCCTCGTTGAGCACAGGCTCTTCATCTAGGACGTTAAGAACACTCTTGATTTTCGTCGACTTGAGGTCTGTATGCTCGGGGTGGTTCAGTACCACGCCGATTCTCTGACCGGTTCCCAGCGGTACAACCACGCGGCAACCTCGGGTGGGTGGTGGGGTCGATTCTGGCCAACTGTAATCAAAGGCACCCGCGATGGGCACCGGGACCGCAACTCGGACGAGTGTGGAGGGTGCAGTCATAATAAGCCGTGGGCTGATCGGACCCGCCGGGGACCGATCTCGGACGGAAAGTCTCTACTATTCATAATGTTAGAGCAGCCCCGAGCCTGTATGGGGTTAGATTCGTCGAGCTGACTGGCACCGTGCGCATTATGTGAATAACAGTTCTTTGGCCGTGAGGGAGTTAGTCCAGGTTTCCTTGTCAACCTCGTCCCCCTTTGGGCGTTATCTTGAGGGAGGAGGATGGGATGCGTCGAGAGGTTATAAAGAATTACCATAGAATCTCTTTGCACTACTGCCGGGGTCGTGACTGATGACGCTCGCAGCATTCGTGCAGGCGACATGCCTGCCGAAGGAGGAACGGACGCTGGAGTCGGAGATCGAAATCGACGCCTTTCTCCGCGAGGTGGAAAAACGGGCATATCGGATTGCAGTGGCGAGCATACGAGATGCGGATGAGGCATTCGACATAGTGCAGGATGCAATGATCAGTCTGATACGCAAGTATTCGGGGCGCCCCGCGAAAGAATGGCGGCCCTTGTTTTACAGGATTCTGAAGAATCGGATTCGTGATTGGCAGAGGCATGGAGTCGTCAAGGGGCGGGTCCTGAGTTTCTTCGGAGGGCAGGAAGGGGAGACTTACGACCCTGTTGCCCAAGCGCCGGGACCGTCGACATCAAACCCAGACGAGACAGTAGCGCGTGGTGAGGCGATGGCCGCCTTGGAAAAGGCGCTTGCTGAGGTTCCGCGGCGGCAGCGAGAGGCATTCATGCTGAGAAACTTCGAGGGACTTAGTGTGTCAGAGACCGCGATTGCGATGAGTTGCTCGGAGGGTAGCGTAAAGACACATTATTTTCGTGCCGTTCACCGGCTGCGAGAGTCGCTTGGAGAGCATTTTTAATGAAAATTGATCATGTGAGCGAAGACCGGGCGCTAGAGGAGCGGACGAAGCTACTCTTCGATGAGGGTGTTTCAAGTTTGGACCCGCAGACGCGTTCGAAACTGACTCAAGCTCGTTATCGCGCCTTGGAAGAACTCGAAGCCAGTGCGCCGGCCGGCTGGCGCCCGCGGTGGATACCGGCGTGCGTGCTTGCCGTGGGCGTGCTTGCCGTAGTAATGCTCTGGCGGGGTCAGCCTGCCGTGTCGCCGGAGACACCGGCATTCGACGTGGCGGCCCTGAGCGATCTGGAGATAATTCTGGGAGATGGTGATCTGGGCATGCTCCAAGAGCTCGAGTTCTACGCCTGGCTGGATGAGCAGGCCGAGATCGTGCCGACTGAAAGTGCGGAGGGCGGCGTTGGTTAAACGTTGGCCTGCACAGATGACCCGAGGAGCGCTGGGAACCGCGGCAATTGCCGGTCTGTTGGCCACGGGTGCGATGGCTGCTGAGAAAACGCTGGATCTGGATTTTTTGGCATATCTGGGCAGTTGGCAGGAAAACGATGAAGAATGGTTGGCGGTGTCGGAATGGGACGGCGATGAAGCGGATAATGAAGATCTAGGGCTAGGAATGATTCTGGGAACCGCCCAGACGCCGCAAAAAGAGACGAACGACAAAGAGGTAAAGGACGATGGGAAGGAAACTTAAGCTCGTCGCATTGCTCCTAACGGGGCTGGGCGCGTCGAACCTCGGTTTGGCCCAGGGATCGGGCGTCGGCTGGGCAGATCTGTCAACCCAGCAACAAGAGCTTCTTGAGCTTCTTGGAGAACACGAGAGTACCTGGGCAGACCTAAGCCCGGCACGCCAGGAGCAGATCGCTACCGGCGCAGAGCGTTGGCTGGAGATGGGTGTGCGGCAGCGAGATCAGGCATCCTCGCGTTTCGAGCGCTGGCAGTCTCTTGATGCAAACCAGCGGGCCCGGATTCGTGATCGGTATCAGGTGTATCGCGACATGACGCTGGAAGACCGAGCGCGGGTACAGGCTTCATATCGGCGATATCAGAACCTTCCGCCGGACCGGCGCCAGGAGTTGCAACGGCGGTTCCGAACGCTGACACCTGATCAGGTACGCGCGTTGCGAGATACCCGGTCGCGACCTTCTAACCGCGCGCCAGATCGTCCGGGCGCTACGCGAGGTATGGGTCCGGGCGCTGCGCGAGGTATGGGCCGCTGATTCGAGCGAGCTGATCCAGTTGCAAACCCTGGCTCCGTGCGCTCCGGCGCGGAGTCATGGTAAACCGACTCTAACAAGGAAAATCCTCGCCCTGCGCTCCGCCTATTTGTTTACAATCCCTGCCTGAGTTCACCAGGCACCGAGAAAATACGATCGCGAAACGCGGCGTTTCAAAGTCTCGATGCTCAAGATATTTTTTGACTGGCACCGCTGCCGACGGAGGGCAGCCGGAGAATCTGTATGAGAATCGGGATACCCAGGGAAATCCGGAAGGGGGAGAGGCGTGTTGCGGCGACCCCGGACGTGGCGTTAGAGATACAAAAACTCGGGTTTTCGGTGGCCGTCGAGACGGGGGCCGGCCTGGATGCGAGTTTCGATGATTCGGCCTACCGCGGTGCGGGAGCCGAGGTCGTTACTGACCGAGAGGTGCTCTGGAAGCAGAGCGACATCATCATCAAAGTGCGCGCACCGGAAGGTGATGAGGTTGAGCTCTTGCGCTCAGACCAGGTTTTGATTTCCTTCCTGTGGCCAGCGCAGAATCCTCAACTCCTCGATGATTTGGCCGAGAAAGGCGTGACGGCGCTTGCCATGGATAGCCTCCCGCGTATCTCCCGCGCGCAAAAGATGGATGCGTTGAGCTCCATGGCCAATATCGCAGGCTATCGCGCGGTGATCGAAGCCGCCCAACACTTCGGGCGTTTCTTTACCGGGCAGATCACAGCTGCCGGGAAGATTCCACCAGCGAAAATACTCGTCATCGGAGCCGGGGTCGCCGGGCTGGCTGCGATCGGCGCAGCCAGAGCCATGGGGGCGATCGTGCGGGCATTTGACACTCGCCCGGAGGTCAAGGAGCAGGTCGAAAGCATGGGCGGCGAGTTTTTGCTTCTCGACTTTAAGGAAGAAGGCTCGGGCGAGGGCGGCTACGCCAAGGTTATGAGCGAGGAGTTCATCAAGGCAGAAATGGCGCTGTTCGCAGAGCAGGCCGAGGAGGTGGACATCATCATTACGACGGCACTGATTCCCGGCAAGCCCGCACCTAAGCTGATTACGTCGGAGATGGTCGAGTCCATGAGAGCCGGAAGCGTCGTCGTCGATCTTGCGGCTGAGCAGGGTGGCAACTGTGAGCTCACTGAGGCGGATCGGGTCGTGGAGAAGGCGGGAGTCACCATCATCGGCTATACGGATTTGCCAAGTCGTCTCGCTGCCCAGTCTAGCCAACTATACGGAACGAACCTGAGGCACCTTCTGACGGACATGTGTCCGGAGAAAGATGGCCAGCTCGCCGTGGATATGGAAGATGAGGTCATCCGCGGTGCGACCGTCGTGAAGGATGAGGAAATCACTTGGCCGCCGCCATCCCCCAAGCTGTCTGCGACACCGCCTCCGACCGCGTCAGAGCCTGCCCCCAAGGCCCCGGAACCAGTGGCGGATTCGCGACCGTCGGTCCTTGGGCCACTTTTAACGTTCGGCGTGGGCGCCCTAGCGCTACTGGGGCTTGGCGCCGTAGCGCCGCCGTCGTTCATGGCACATTTCACGGTTTTCGTGCTGGCGTGTTTCATCGGCTACATGGTGATCTGGAACGTGAGGCCAGCGCTGCACACACCGCTTATGAGCGTAACTAACGCCATTTCCAGCATCATCATCATCGGTGCCCTGCTGCAGATCAGCTCCGCCGAAAGCACGATCATGTGGATCGCGGGAATAACTATATTGATCACGAGTATCAACATCGCCGGTGGCTTCGCAGTGACGCGTCGCATGCTCGACATGTTCCGCAAATAGGGGGTCAAGATGTCAGGACTCGTTACAGTCGCCTATATCGGAGCCACGATTCTTTTCATTCTTGCGCTCGGTGGATTGAGCAACCCCGAGAAAGCTCGGCGCGGAAATCTCTACGGCATCATCGGCATGAGTATCGCGCTCTTGGCCACGGTGTTCGGCGTCGTGACAGCACATTACCTGCTCTTGCTGGGCGGCCTTGTGATCGGCGGCACCATCGGCTTGATTCTCGCGCGCCGCGTTCAGATGACGCAGATGCCGGAGCTGGTTGCCATACTCCACAGCCTGGTTGGGCTCGCGGCTGTGCTAGTTGGCTTCGCGAATTTCATGGACCCTGAGGTGCACTTCGAGGGCGTCGAGCAGACTATCCACGATATCGAGGTGTGCCTGGGGATACTCATTGGCGCGGTCACGTTTTCGGGCTCGGTGATTGCGTTCGGCAAGCTGAGCGGCAAAATAAGTGGCACGCCCCTCACGTTGCCAGCCCGCCACTGGCTGAACCTGAGCTTGCTTCTGATCACGATCTGGGTCGGTTGGCAGTTCGTAAACGAATCGGCTGCGGGAGGGGGGTTGACGCCTTTACTCATTATGACAGTCGTCGCGCTCCTGTTCGGTATCCATATGGTCATGGCGATCGGCGGCGCGGATATGCCGGTTGTCGTCTCCATGCTCAACAGCTACTCGGGATGGGCGGCTTCGGCGACCGGCTTCATGCTCAACAATGATCTTCTGATTGTGACGGGGGCGTTAGTGGGTTCTAGCGGTGCAATCCTGAGCTACATCATGTGCCGAGCCATGAACCGAAAATTCCTGGCAGTGATCGCCGGCGGCTTCGGCACCGCTGGCAGTACGGCGACTGGGAACGAACCCGAGCAGGGGGAAGTCATCCCGGCTGATGCTAGGGAGGTTGCCAGTCTCCTTTCCGGCTCCAAAGAGATCATGATAGTGCCAGGGTACGGAATGGCCGTTGCTCAAGCACAGCACATCGTCTGCGAGATCACCAAGGTCCTTCGCGACAAGGGTATCAACGTCCGTTTTGGTATTCATCCGGTGGCCGGGCGGATGCCCGGCCATATGAATGTTCTGCTGGCTGAGGCGAGGGTCCCTTACGACATCGTCTTCGAGATGGACGAGATCAACGAGGACTTTCCCAACGTCGACGTTTCTATAATTATTGGCGCAAACGACATCGTGAAC
>Ga0310125_10000121_pt1 | contig 32523 bp, 29 predicted proteins | sample CB11b_Tmax_Bot8__FD_203508 | JGI IMG/M metagenome (GOLD analysis project Ga0310125, IMG submission 203508) | Marine microbial communities from Western Arctic Ocean, Canada - CB11b_Tmax_Bot8 | ecosystem: Environmental > Aquatic > Marine > Oceanic | place: Canada: Western Arctic Ocean | collected... | reverse complement strand
TAAAGAGCTACAACTTGATCAGCTGCGCATGGTGCCCTGCCACCAGCCTAATCACCGACTGCAGGCCAAGAGCTCATCAACGGAGCGAGTAGCAATGTTGAAACTTGCTACTACAAAGTTTGACTCTATCATCATCGATTCCCAAGAGATCGAACGGAACGGCACTTCTTATACCGCTGCTACGCTGGCAAATCTTAAGTCAGAAAATCCTAACAGCAGTTTGGTTTTACTGGTGGGTGTGGATTCATTCAATACGCTTGCTGACTGGCATAATTGGGAATTAATTATAGAATTGAGCCACGTGGTTGTGTTTGCTAGGGCTGGAGAAAATCTCACTTTTCCTAAAAATACTCAGAAAAATTTAAATGAATGCATAGTGAAATCGCCAGCTGAATTGTTTGGTAGCAATGCTGGTTCAATCTATCTTTTAGACGGGTTTAACTATGACGCATCATCTACAGAAGTTAGAACTCGTATTGCAGAAAGGTCAAATTTTTCTGAATTATTACCAGCAGTAGTATGTAGTTATATTGCAGACAACGAGTTGTATAACGATAAAAAATAGAATTTATAAGCGTGTTGAACAAGAAATTTAAGTACTTAGTAGGCAAAATGTTGAGTAAAAAAGGTAATTGAATTGAAAAATCGTGACATATCAAGACTAGTGATTGAGGCTTTAGATGATCTGAAAGGTGCATCTATTAAATCTATCGATGTTAGAGGCTTGACTTCCATAACAGATTTTATGGTTATTACTACTGCGAGATCTAATACTCATGCCAAGGCGCTTGCCGATTCAGTAGTAAAAAAATCTAAAGAGTCGGGTCTAGAAATTGTCGGTACAGAAGGGCGCAGTCAATCGGAATGGGTGCTGGTTGATTTAGGTGATGTTGTAGTGCACATAATGACAGAGTCAATGCGCGTACTTTATAGTTTGGAGGATCTTTGGAATTTCTCGCCGTCTTCAACTATAAATTCTGAGAATCAAGAGCTCAGTGAAGATGGCGATAAAAATCCTATAGCCCCCACTTCGTGAAAATAGGCCTCATTTCTGTTGGTACCAAAATGCCTCGTTGGGTTCAGGATGGTACTGCTGAATATGAAAAAAGAATATCAACAGAACTCGGATTCAAGCTTATCGAAGTTCCATTGGCCAAGCGAAGTAAAACACAATCGCTTATTCAATGTATTGAGAAAGAAGGAGACGCAATTTTATCTCGACTGAATTCTGATGATTTCGTGATTAGCTTAGATGTATTAGGGCGGTCGTTGGATACGCCTGCCCTTGCGAAAAAAATCGGCGATATTCGTTTTGAGGGTAGAAATTTAAATCTCTTGGTTGGTGGCCCAGACGGCTTAAGCGAGCGTTGTCAGTCCCGAGCGAATGAGAGCTGGTCTCTATCGGCGCTAACTCTTCCTCACCCTTTAGTCAGAGTATTGATCTGTGAACAGCTGTACCGTGCCGCCTGTATTTTGAAAGGCCACCCCTACCATCGGGAATAAGCAGCGTTAATATTAGATGATTTGACCCAGTTTCCTGAAAAAAGAGCAGGGAACGCGCTAAAATGTATCCGTATCAGACTTTGTGGTTGCAACAAAACTGAACGGTTGCTCTAGCAAAGTTAAACTATTTAGCTGGGTAGGTGTCTAAGCTCTGCTTATACCAAGCTTTAGAGCCGATCTGCTTAGCCGATTACCTAAGTCAGTTAAGTTAATAATCGAAAGCTTCATAACAACCCAAAACAAAATAGCCCTATTTATGAACCAAAAATGGCAGCTAAAAGATCACGAAGCAGAGAAACAGCTCTTTAATCGTCGGCTAATTGTGGCAGCTGTATTAATTTTTATGCTATTTGTGGCGCTGATTGCCAAGCTTGTTAATTTGCAGATATATCAATACGACTATTTTTCGGCTCGGTCAGATGGTAATCGTCTCCATAGTCAATATGTGCCTCCTGCCAGAGGGCTAATATTTGACCGTAATGGTCAATTATTAGCCGACAATCAGCCAATCTTTAACCTTACGGTGATTAAAGAGCAGGTCGCAGATATCGACGTGACTTTGGAATATTTAAGTACCTTAATCCGATTGACCACCGATGACATTGACCAATTTAATAATCGAATGGAGCGAAATCGGGTACCTTTTTCTTCGGTACCGCTGCGCTATGTACTCACCGATGAAGAAAAATCTAAGATTGCAGTCAATAGCCACCTCTTAACAGGGGTCGCGATCGAGCCACAATTTGTTCGCCATTATCCTCTGGCAGATTTAACCGCGCATTCCGTAGGCTATGTCTCGGAAATAAATCGAGACGAATTAAATGACCTGACAGATGACCAAAAAGAAAATTACGGTGGTACTAACCACATCGGCAAAACCGGTATTGAAAGAACCTATGAAGACTTGCTTCACGGTATAGTTGGATACGAACTTGTAGAAAAGAACAATATGGGACAGGTTATGCGGAGATTGGATAGAACCGATCCCGTTGCAGGAAAGAGCCTTACTCTTCATATGGATGGGCAATTGCAAACCGCTGCAGAGGCTGCGTTGGGAGATTTTCGCGGAGCAGTAGTCGCTATCGATCCTGCCACTGGCGGCATACTCGCAATGGTCAGTAAACCAGGCTTTGATCCCAACCTATTCGTTACCGGAATAAGTAGTAAAAATTATTCAGTATTGGTGACAGATGAGATTAATACTCCCTTATTTGACCGGACTACCAATCCATATCCTCCAGGATCCACCGTTAAACCCTTTTTGGGTTTGGGCGGCCTCCAGCACGGATTAGTTGATTATGAATTCGCCATAGAAGACCCAGGATATTTTCGACTGCCTGGAGTTTCTTATCGGTGGGGTGACTACACCTTGCGTACTGCTATCGGGGGAGGTCATGGTCACACCAACTTGGCGAAGGCCATCTATCAGTCTTGTGATACTTTCTTTTACGATCTCGGTAATCGAATGGGTATCGATACGATTCACAACTTCATGGCTCAATTTGGTTTTGGTGCAAATTTCGCGCTGGACATAAGGTATGCTCGAACCGGCGTGCTGCCATCACGAGAATGGAAAAGAGCATCTCGAGGGGAGCCTTGGTATCCAGGTGATACTATCAATTCTTCTATCGGTCAGGGTTATATGTGGGCAACACCACTGCAGCTGGCTACAGCCGCAGCAATAGTCGCCAATAAAGGGAAAGTAGTTCAACCACGTATGTTGAAAGAAGTTGAAGGGCAAGAGTACGTGCCACTAAATGAAGACCCAGTGCCCGATGTAATGGTAGATGATCCGGATTACTGGCGCTATATAGAAGAAGCTATGACCATGGTTGTTCACCGTCCATATTCAGATCAATTTAGGGATTATGGGACCGCCTTTGAAGCGATAGCGCAGGCAGACAGAGACATGCCATATAAAATGGCTGGTAAATCTGGATCTGCTCAAGTGGTAGGTATTAGCCAAGACGTTTTACAGAGTACAGATATTATAGTTTCTGATTTGAATAAAGATCATGGCTTATTTATTTCATTCGCTCCTGCTCAGAACCCTAACATAGCTCCGCAAATTGCCGTCGCCGTATTTGTTGAGAATGGTGAGCATGGCAGCAGTGTTGCCGGACCTATTGCGAAACAAGTGATTGACAAGTATTTAATCGATATTCTGCAATTAGATTTTGCAGCAATTGATACGAATACTGAGCCTCTTCTTGCCGAGACAACTTTGAGTAATGTAGAGACCTCTGCTGATTTTTCCTCCTCAGTTGATTCCGGAACTAGTGAATCACAGCCTTATGATTAATCAAGATTTTATTCGACAGTCTGCCGGGCTGGACAATAGAAGAAGTAGGTATAGAACCCTCTGGAGACTCATACACACTGATCCACCTCTTCTTGTAGGTATTACACTACTTTGCTGCTTCGGTTTATTTGTGCTTTGGAGTGCAAGTGATGGTGATGAGGCTATAGTGCAAAGGCAATCCCTCACAATGCTCATCGGTTTTGTGGTGATGTTCATTGTGGCGCAATTCAATGTACATCTCTTTCGTCAATGGGCGCCGTCAATTTATGCGGTAGGCCTGGGTTTGTTATTGGTGGTTTTAGCGGTCGGAGTTGAAGCAAATGGAGCGCGAAGCTGGCTAGATCTTCCAGGTCTGCCCAGTTTTCAACCATCTGAATTAATGAAATTTGTCGTGCCGATGTTGATGGCCTGGTACCTGGCCAGTCGGCCACTCCCACCTCGCTTCAAGCATTTATTTTGGGCAGCAATTATGATTATGGTGCCAGCTGCATTGATCGTTGTTCAGAATGATACTGGCACTGCAATCATGGTGGTGATGTCTGGAGTCTTTGTTGTACTGCTGGCAGGAATCCGATGGCGCATTGTGATTATGGGTTTTACTGCTTTGTTGCTGGCGTCTCCCGCATGGTTTTTGTTTCTCGCTCAGGAGCATCAAAAAAACAGAATACTTACTTTCTTTAATCCCTATCGCGACCCGACAGGTGCTGGTTACAATATTATCCAGTCGCAAATAGCCATAGGTTCAGGTGGTATCTATGGGAAGGGCTACGGTGAGGGTGCACAGTCTCATCTGGATTTCATCCCGGAAAGCAATACCGATTTTATTCTAGCCGTGCTCGCTGAAGAGTTTGGCTTACTCGGTGTTATGTTCTTAATTGCCTTGTATTTGTTTGTTTTAATGCGTGGATGTGTCATCGCTTTTGCTGCCACGGATATGTTTAGTAGACTGTTGGCCGGCAGTATTACGCTTACTTTTTTCTTCTATGTGTTTGTCAATATGGCCATGGTTTCAGGTTTGTTGCCGGTGATCGGTCTGCCATTACCGTTAATTAGTCGTGGTGGTACGTCTATTGTGACTTTATTTATTGGATTTGGGCTGCTTATGTCCATTCAAACACACAAAACCGCTAATAAGGCATAACTAATTGAAATATATGAGTAATATATTCAATTCCCTATTTTATTGGGCACATTACGGTCGAATTGCAGAAAAACGTCCCTAAATTGAGCCTATAGGGGTTAAAACTATTGGTATTTCGGACGTTATTCTTCAGAGGCTTCTTAAAATTAAGGCTTTAGAATTCCGACCTGGATTTGAACTCTGCTGAGTAGGTACGAAGCATGAGACCAGCAGAGAAATATTTAGATGCTCGAATTATGCTGAACTTGTCCATTAATGAAATGGGAAGTCGATGAGTAAAATTATCATAAAATTTGTAACAGCTATTGTCTTGTTGGCCATCACAGCCTGCAGTACCACTCCAACTTCGTCAGGTGTAACCAATCCCAATGCAGGGCGCTATAGTATTTCCCAGGATCGAGCGCCGAATAGAGACGTCGATGTGTCTGCCATTCCTGAAGTTATCCCTCAACCATTAAATCGGGGCATAGCAGGCAATCGAAGCCCCTATACTGTGCTTGGCAAGACCTATAACGTTCTACCTACAGAAGAAGGATATAACGAAGTTGGTGTCGCATCGTGGTATGGCGAAAAATTCCATGGACACAAAACCTCTAATGGGGAAACCTTCGATATGTATTTAGTATCAGCTGCTCATAAGTCATTGCCTATTCCAAGTTTTATGAGGGTAACTAATCTCGATAACAACCGAAGTATTGTTGTCCGCGTAAATGATCGAGGACCATTTCACGGTGACCGCATAGTGGATCTTTCTTATGCGGCAGCAATGAAGCTCGGATATGCCGATCGAGGGACGGCTAGAGTGCAGTTGGAATCTATTGTGGTCCCAGGCTATGAACAGAACGGTCCTGTAGTGCGCCGTCAGGTGAGCAGTAGTGAGCCGCTTAGTCTTAATAGTCAGTCTGAACATTATTTACAAGTAGGGGCATTTTCTGAGTTAAGCGCAGCCAGAGACTTATCAGATAGATTGAGATTGATGACAGATCGACCAGTCTTTATTCGCTCAGTAGATAGTCAAAGTAAAGGAGTACTCCATCGAGTTCGAGTGGGTCCAGTTAATGATCCAAGCGAAATTCAACAAATCACCCAAAGTGTTGTTGCCGCAAATCTGGGAAGCCCGTACACTATTACAGAGTAGTTTTCAGGCCTTGATCATTTGTAATTTTGAACTGCCCTCCTAGTAAGGCAACACATTTTATTTAGACGGAAATCTATATGTCATTAGAGACACATTGCATTCGATTCTTTTTAAGCCGAGTGAATCTATTTAAAAATCTATCGCTGAGCTTCTTGGTAATTATTTTTGGAAATTTTTCTGTTGCCGCTCCAGCAATTATTCCGCGAGCGCCAGATATTTCAGCCACAAGCTATATCCTTCTAGATGCGAGAACTGGTCACATTATCGTTGAAGAGAATGCAGATGAACCATTACCTCCTGCAAGCCTGACGAAAATCATGACTGCTTATATTGCCATTGAAGAAATAATTAGTGGCAATCTTAGTTTGAATGATGAAGTTCATATAAGTGAGAAAGCTTGGCGAATGGAAGGGTCCAAAATGTTTGTTGAGGTGGATACCCAGGTAAGTATGGAAGATCTGCTGCGCGGGATTATTATCCAGTCAGGTAACGACGCTAGTGTTGCCGTGGCGGAGCATATCGCCGGTAGTGAAGAAGCTTTCGCCGATATGATGAATCAGTATGGTGAAGTCTTAGGGTTGACTGAATCATTTTTCATGAACTCCAGCGGCCTAGATACTGAGCTTTACTACAACACCATGTCAGCGCGGGATCTTTCGCTTCTGGCAAAAGCAACAATCAATCGACATAGTGATTTTTATCCTATGTATTCAGAGCGGGAATTTACTTATAACGATATTCCACAAACCAATCGCAACACACTTTTATTTCGTGATCGCAATGTTGATGGATTGAAAACAGGATGGACGGATGCTGCTGGTTATTGTTTAGTTTCTTCGGCCGAGCGTGATGGAATGCGATTGATCTCCGTCGTTATGGGCACTGCCAGCGAAGAAGCAAGGGCCATTGAAACGCAGAAACTTTTGACTTATGGTTTTCGGTATTTCGAAACTCATAAACTTTATGATGCTGATCAAGTGCTGACTAATGTGCCAGTATGGTCAGGTGGACAAAATGCAGTTGATTTAGGTATCGAGGAAGAAGTGTACATCACCATACCCCGTGGGCAGGCTGAGTCAATGACAGCATCCGTTGATGTTGACGAAGTAATAAGAGCACCTTTGTCAGATAGACAAATTATGGGTGTAGTAAATGTGACTCTGGACAATGATATAATTTTTCAAGGTGAGGTAGTCACGATGCAAGCGGTAGATCGTGGTGGTGTATTTAAACGGGTTATCGATTGGATTACCCTGCTATTCAGCGATATGTTCTCAGGCTGATAGAAATTAAATGGTGAGTGACAATGATGCGAGCAATGAGGCAGCGAATGGTGATCCTCAAATGCCGAAAATTGAGTTTCCTTGTCTTTATCCAATCAAAGTAATTGGTGTTGCCAGTGAAAGTTTTCAGCAAGAAATTATTCACGCTATAGAACGCTACACGGGTAAAATTACCGGTGACTTAATTAAGGTCCGCCCAAGTAAGCAGCGCAATTATGTCGCAGTGACTCTTACTATTGCTGCTACTGGTGAAGATCAGCTAAAAAGTATTTTTGCCGACTTAAAAGCCATCAGTAACGTCAAGATGGTTTTGTAAATTTTGACAGGATTAGAATTTGCTACTAAGCAATTATAAGTGGTTTAAGGCGACCCCCCCTGCACATGATTCACAACTTCCCGAATTAATAGTCCGGCGACTTGGCCTACAAGAATATCAGCCATTGTTTAAGTCAATGCGGTATTTGGCAGAACACATCGAACCTAATCGCGCTGATGAAATTTGGTTGCTGAGCCATAAACCTGTCTACACGCAGGGGCAAGCTGGTGCTGCTGAACACATTCTTGACCCGGGGAATATTCCGGTTGTGCAAATCGATAGGGGAGGGCAGGTCACCTATCATGGGCCGGGGCAATTAGTTTGTTACTTGTTATTGAATATGCGGCGGCGCAAATTTGGGGTGCGGGAATTAGTAGATACCATTGAGTCTGCGGTACTTCGGACTCTTAGCGAATTTGGTATTGAGGCTAGGACTAAGCCAAAAGCCCCCGGAGTTTATGTGAAAGATGCTAAAATAGCTGCATTGGGATTACGTATTAAGAACGGTTTGAGCTATCACGGTCTAAGCTTAAATGTAGGAATGGACCTAAAGCCTTTCGCGCAGATCAATCCCTGTGGTTTCGAAAATTTAGAAGTAGTACAGATTGCAGATTTCGTAGAGAAAAGGGAAAACTTGTTGCGGGATGTGAGTAATTCCCTTAGCAATAATCTATTGGTCGAGCTGGGTTATATGATTCATTATTAGCAATCTGACCTATTATCAAGAGTGACAGTCAATTCCCATTTTAATTGAGCATGAAAATGACCAAGCGCGATCGCCGTAACGTATTAGTTGAGGGTGAAAAACTTCGTGGAGCGGATAAAGTTCGTCGCATCCCGGTTAAAGTGATTCCTACAACTGAACTACCAAAAAAACCAGACTGGATTCGAGTAAAAATTCCAGCGTCTCCTAAGATTGCACACATTAAGAATACATTGCGAAAGCACAAGCTGGCATCAGTATGTGAAGAAGCATCTTGTCCGAATCTCGGTGAATGTTTTAGCAATGGTACGGCGACTTTCATGATAATGGGAGAAATTTGTACACGACGTTGTCCATTTTGTGATGTTGCCCATGGCAAGCCGAAGCCCTTAGATCAGAATGAACCTTTAGAAATGGCGACCGCAATTAGCGAAATGGGCTTGGTCTACGTAGTAATAACTTCTGTCGATAGAGATGATTTAAAAGACAGCGGTGCACAACATTTTGCTTCTTGTATTTCTGAGACTCGGCGCCTCAATCCAGAAATTCAAATTGAAGTATTAGTGCCAGATTTTCGTGGTCGCCTCGACATCGCGCTCGATATTTTAGAGCGAACGCCGCCAGATGTATTCAATCATAATCTTGAAACAGTACCGCGGCTCTATAAACAAGCTAGACCAGGAGCAGACTATCAATGGTCGCTGGAGTTGTTAAAAGCTTATAAGCAAAGAAAACCGAATGTAACGACTAAATCTGGAGTAATGCTCGGTCTCGGTGAAACAATCGATGAGGTTAAGGAAGTACTCAAGGATTTGAAAAATCACAACGTAGATATGATTACACTTGGTCAATATTTACAGCCAAGTAAGGATCATCTTAGGGTTGATAGGTTTGTTCATCCTGATGAGTTTAATGATTTGAGAGAGTTCGGCGAAGCTCTGGGTTTTCTTCATATAGCGAGCGGGCCTTTGGTACGCTCTTCTTATCATGCAGACAAACAAGCTCAGGGCGAGGAAATTTCTTGAAATTTCTATTCTCAAAAAGTTAATGGCTTATGAATATCAGCCCCCACCAGCTTGTAACCAGTCTAATCGCTCTTCTCGTATCAATTGCTACAGTATTTCTGTTTACTCAAAATGCACTACAACTAGGCAATGAGCCGCTAGTATTCCGTGCTTTGGTCTTAAGTATTGCAATTCTTGCTGCACTGATTGCGGTATATCCTTTTTATCCTGTCTTTTCTGGTAGACCAATTACCTATGGAGTATTCATTTGTCTGCCAGCTCTGCTGCCAGGCTTCTTGTACTTTTTATATTTGTTGCCCCAGCAAGCAGGTATTGGATTATCTGCTGAACAATTATCTAATCAGCTAATCACTGATAGTTCTAGCAACGGCATTATTGAAGTTGGATTTAGCTATCCGATTTTTACGCCGACCATTAAAGTCACTAATCAAGAATTATTCACGAGACACGTAAATATTTTTTTGAGAATAACTGACAGCAATAACGAAGTTGCTTTGTTTAGAGCTGTGCGCTCTCGTATTCCTAGTACTGGCTTAAGTGTGGAAGCAACGGTGCAAGGAATGCTTAGCGAGAATGAGGAATTTCTCTTTCTACCTTTGAAATTACCACCAGTGGCTAGCGTAAGTGGCAAAGTAGTTTTTGTTATTAGCAATCTGGACGACGGTGCCACATTTACTGAAGCTTTGGGGCGAGCTTCTCAGGCGCAGTTTGAACTTAGGGAGCCTGAAACTGGGGTATTGATTATGGAATTTCCGTTGAATCGACTGTAGGACTAAAAGCAGCTTCATGATATTGATAGAGAAAATCAGTAAAATAGAGAAACGTCAGGATTATAAATTACCTGCAAGAATGGCTTTTTGTAAAGTGAAGGGGTTTAAAATGAAGATTCAGTTAGTAAAAATTTTACTCACATTGATCACAACACTACTTGTATCGGCGTCAGTAGCACAAAGCAGTTGGCAAGTGCCGCGAACAGGAACGGGCGTGCCTAATCTGCAAGGTGTCTGGACTTCCGCTAGTATTACAACGCTGGAACGCAACCCAAATTTAGGGGAGAAGTTAGTCGTCACCGCGGAAGAAGCGTTGGAAATGGAAAGGACGGCAGATTTTAATGTGCTTTCTGCGATAGATGATGCTCCTAGTGATCCTAACCGTGCTGCACCAACAGACGGAAATGCAGATGCGGGTTACAATGCGTTCTGGATAGACCCTGGGAAGCGGCTTGCTCGCATTGGCGAGGAATACCGCACCTCCTTTATTGTTGATCCAGAAAATGGGCAAATTCCTTATACCGAATCTGCTGGCCGCGCATTCTTCGAATATCGGCAAAACAGTGGCTTTGATGGCCCGGAGCAACGGCCCTTGGGAGAGCGTTGCATGGTGGGTTTTGGTTCGAGCGCAGGGCCGCCCATGCTACCTGTGCTGTATAATAACCATTACCAAATTGTCCAAAACGAAAATTATGTAATGATTCTGGTTGAAATGAATCATGATGCGAGGATAGTTAGATTAGACTCCGAACACCTCAGGGATGATTTCAGACCTTGGTTAGGAGACTCAATTGGTTATTGGGAGGGTGATACTTTAGTTGTGGAAACAGTTAATTTTCATCCCCAGCAAAGTTTCCGCTTTGCTATCAAGCACACGCTATATTTGCCTCAGACCGCCAAAGTTATAGAGCGTTTTACGCGAACTGCTGAGGATGAAATTCTCTATGAATTTACCATCGAGGACGAGCTGGCCTATTCGCAACCATGGACTGCCCAAATCCCTCTACGACCGGCTGAAGGAGCCCTTTATGAGTATGCCTGTCACGAAGGAAACTATGCCTTACCTGGAATTTTAGCTGGTGCGCGCAGAGAAGAGCTGGAAGGTATTAACTAAATCGCATTCTGGTAACTGCTAGTTTTAAATGCTGGCAGAGCAATCACTACCAGTGATGCTAGAGCAACCAACACTAACGCGCTGATAATCGGCAGAGAAAGCCCAATTAGTTGGATCAGAACGATAAGCAATATTAGACGTATGCGTTCATGCTGTATTGCTGTCGTTCTGGCTTCCATACAAAAGCCATGAACACACAGTGAATACGCTAGAAATAATACTACACCAAGCTTAATTGCGAATATTATGGCGTTAGCGTTTAGCAATAGATAGAGGCTAAGAATTATCGTTATTACAAACTGAATGAAAGTGTAATACTTAGTAAATGCACTTATTTCAGGATCGAATTGGCTCGTTAAATCTATTTCTTGATGTTTGAGTTTGCAGCTCGAATCTTGTCCCTGGGGCTGCCATCCTGGTTGCATAAAACATAGTTTCAATTTGTTTTTCCAGCCTGACATCTTGATTAAATCTATCAGTAAACTCCAATATACATGAAAATTCGCCCACACTGGGTTCCAACTATTTAGTGGCTTTCGCAGCCCGAAAATAATTTTTTCATCTGCGAGTTCATCTTGAAAACTTCCAAATAACCGATCCCAGATAATAAAAACACCACCGTAGTTTTTATCCACATAGATTTTATTTCGCGCGTGATGAACACGGTGGTTTGAGGGAGTTACAAAAACCGATTCTAAAAGCCCAAGTTTTGGTAGGTGCTCTGTGTGGACCCAGAACTGATAAATCAGGTTTAAGCTAACCACGGTAAACAAAATTTCAGCGGGAAAACCGAAAACAAAAAAAGGCAGATAAAATAGAAAGCTGTGGAAATCTATGCTGGTTTGGCGCAGCGCTGTGCCGAGGTTAAAATCTTCACTTTGATGATGAGATACATGAGACCCCCAGAATAGAGCGACCTCATGTCCAAAGCGATGCTTCCAATAATAAGCAAGGTCGTAAAGAACAAAACAGAATATCCAGACCCATGCCTCATTGTCAGGAAGTTGGCTAAGCTGAAAGTGAACGACCACCAGTTCGTACACGGACCCAGAAAGGCCAACTACAACTAAGCCCTGCAGTCGACTTAAACTTCCCATGGATAGGCTATTTATCGTGTCATTAATTCGATAGGTATTATTATTTTTTGCCATGCCGTAGGCGAATTCCAACAATATGAGTATGAAGAAGCATGGAATCGCGTAAAGTATTAAATCCATTGTTGCTCCAATTGATTTGGTGAGATCTACCCCAACCATTGTAATCTCTTAACCCCGGCCTGCAAATCACGTTATCATCTGTCTTAGCAGGCGGTGGTTCTTCTGAGAAAGATGCGTACCGTCGATTCTTGAACGATATTCGATAAGTAATTTATCTAGGAGCAGTTCCAAAATGAAGAAAAGGGTTATATTTCTCGGATTAGCCATCTTAATGTTTGGTGGTAATTCAATATTTGCTCAGGGTATTCAACAAACAAAAGGAAATTATGTTGATAAATTCCGGCAGCTAGATGAAGTCTTGCCAACACCAAATGTTTATCGAAATGCTTCTGGAGCGCCAGGTCATGAGTATTGGCAGCAGGAAGTTGACTACGAAATTGTGGTGAGTCTCGATGAGGAAAATCAGCATATCAATGGAACGGCCACCATTAGTTACCAAAACAATTCACCTGACACGCTCAATTACCTCTGGTTTCAGCTAGATCAAAATCGGTTTCAGCGTGATTCGATGGCAGAATTAACTAGTACCTACAATAGCTCAAGCCCAGACGCTGAGGACAACGACCCGGCGAGGATAAGTTTAGGCCAGTTGCGCAGGCTGCAGTACATGTCCGATGCTGATCACGGCTATCAAATTAATGGTGTGACCGATAATCAAGAAAATCAATTAAGGTACACCACTGTTGGTTCCTTAATGAGAGTCGATCTAGTTGGTCCTCTTCCGGCGGGCGGTGATACTGAGCTAGTAGTAGATTTTGAATTTGACATTATAAATGGGAATGTACTCAGTCCTCGTGGTGGTTATGAATACTTCCCGGATGATGAGAATGAGGGGGGGAACTATATATTTGCTCTTTCTCAGTGGTTTCCTCGATTGGTAGCCTATACCGACTATGAAGGTTGGACTAATAAAGAATTTCTCGGGTCTGGAGAATTCACTCTTGAATTTGGCGACTACGATGTAGAAATAACCGTTCCAGAGGATCATATCGTAGCATCCACTGGTGAATTGCAAAATTCAGATAACGTCTTAACAAGAGCACAAAGAGATCGCCTGGAAGAAGCAGAAAATGCAGCTCGGCCAGTTTATATTGTTACTCCTGAAGAAGCTCTGGAAAACGAAGCCGCCGGCGCAACTACTACAAAGACTTGGCATTTTACTGCGGAAAATGTCAGAGATTTTGCTTGGTCCTCGTCCAGAAAGTTTATTTGGGATGCTAAAGGGCACCACCAACCTAATGCTGAACAAGAATTAATTATGGCCATGTCTTTCTATTCGAAAGAGGGCGGTACGTTATGGTCAGACTATTCCACTGAAGTAGTAATTCATACTCTGGATGTATATAGCCGCTTCTCGTTTGATTACCCCTACCCAACAGCGCAATCGGTGAATGTCGGTTTTCTCGGTGGCATGGAATATCCGATGATTACGTTTAATGGGCCTCGTACCGAATTGCAAGATGATGGCACGCGTACTTATAGTCTCTCCGAAAAGCGTTTTCTTATTGCGGTAATTATTCACGAGATTGGCCATTTCTATTTTCCTATGATCGTAAATTCTGATGAACGCCAATGGACCTGGATGGACGAGGGGCTGAACAGCTATCTTGATTCGGTGGCGGGGCGAGAATGGGATGCTGAAATGCCTTGGGGGGTAGAGCCTCGTTTCATTACCGACTATATGCGTTCTTCAAACCAAGTTCCGGTGATGACTCAATCAGATAGTGTGTTGCGTTTAGGCCCGAATGCTTATTCGAAACCAGCTACCGCAATTAATATTCTTCGCGAAACAATTATGGGAAGGGAGTTATTCGATTTTGCATTTAAAGAGTACTCGCGTTTGTGGGAATTTAAGCGACCGACACCAGCTGATTTTTTTCGAACGATGGAAGAAGCATCCGGCATAGATCTTGATTGGTTTTGGCGAGGCTGGTTTTACACTACAGATCACGTTGATATCTCATTGAATCGTGTTTATGAAATGCATATTGATACTGAGAACCCTGATATAGATTATCCGCGCCAGAGAGACTATGAAAAGTCTCACCCACCTTCGGTCTATATTGAAAGAAACCGACAGGAAGGCTTGCTTACTTGGGTTGAAAGAAATGCTGATGTACGAGATTTTTACGACGACAATGATCAGTTCACGGTAACTAATAAAGAGAGAAACAGATATAACAGTTTTCTTGAAGGCTTAGATGATTGGGAACGAACTGCACTGGATCGTGCTGTGGAAGAAGATCTCAATTACTATATTTTGGAATTCTCGAACAATGGCGGATTGGTAATGCCAATAATTTTGGATGTGGAATACGCCAGTGGTGCTAGAGATGAGATTCGCATTCCGGCTGAGATTTGGCGACGTTCTCCTCGTAGCATTAAGAAATTGCTAGTGGCGGAAGAAAATATTGTCAGTATTACAGTCGACCCTCTGCAAGAAACTGCTGATACCAATATTGAGAATAATTATTATCCCCGCCGCATTATTCCATCTCGAATCGAAAGTTTTAAGGGTCAGGGTGGGAGTAGCTTGTTAAGTCGAGATATCATGCATGATATTACTACTGAGATTGCCACTGACGATGGTGATGAAGAAGAGGATGACTAGATTGTTTGCGACTAAAATACTGAATGGTTTTAAGGTGCAGGGCGGCCTAGTGTTGAGTGTGCTGATTTTTTTTCTGCTGGCCCCTGGGAGTTTTGCCCACCAACAAAAAACTGCAGTTACCCGAATCCTCTTTAATGCCAACTCGGGTAATATTGAAGTTATGCATCGTTTTCTGGTTCATGATGCGGAGCATGCAGCAGCACAAATATTTGGTGAGCGGCAAACCCTTCTCGAATCTGCCGAATCTAGGCAGTTATTTAGTAGTTATGTGATCAATCGCTTTGCTATCGAGGTTGAATACGCTAATGGATCAGTTGAGGCGCTAGATCTGAGCTATGTCGGCGAAGAACTAGATGGCCAATTTGTCTGGGTGTATCAAGAAATTGAAAATCAAATCGAAATTCAGGCAATGACAGTTGTCAGTACGGCACTAAGGGATATTTGGCCAAGTCAGTCGAACTTAGTGAATATTGAGCGAAGTGGAGAGGTACTTAGTTTATTATTTGCTGGGGCTGTTGAAGTTTTAACGGTGAAGCTCTAGCACTAGTGTTTGTATATTTAAGTTCGCTTTACCGCTAAGCCTTTGTATTCAGCTATCGCCAGTCCTGCCGCAACGCTATTAAAGGGGTCATGTTCGATAACCATTCCTGGAAATTGTCTCTCTAAGATAGTTTTTACGGCAGGAATTAAGGACGAGCCGCCGGTTCGAATAACTAGTTCTATGTCGCCAGTTTGCAGCTGTGCTTTGTGCAAGACATCGGTAATGGATTGTTGGAAGTCCAACAACAAAGACGAAATAATACTTTCAAACTGTTCTCTACTGACTACCAATTCTATATCAAGTTCTGGTACGTCAAGAACCGCCTCTGCTTTTTCTGACAGTTCAACTTTTAAATCTTTAAGAGCTTGAAATACCAAGTAACTGTAATTGTTTTTGATCAAGTCATATAGTCGCTGAAATTTTATGGCGGCTTCATCGTTGTATTCAATTCGTTGCTTCAGTTGAGTAGTGAATTTGTTTTGATTCATCATATAGCTGATTGCCCAGTTTAATAATAAATCCTCATATTCTTCAAAAGGGAATGCTGTTTCTATTTCTCGATCTTCTCCCGCTCGGCACCATCTCTCGCCTTTGCCTAAGAGGGGGAAGAGCAGTTCCTTAAATAGTAGTTGGTCGATATGATCTCCACCAAGGCCAATACCATGTGTGGCAATAACTTCAAAATCGCTATGATTGCGTCGTAAAACACATAGATCCAAGGTGCCGCCCCCAAAGTCCACTGCCAGAAGAGTTTGTTTAGCGGCCTGAGGATGGGCATGCACATAACTGAGAGCTGCAGCTATTGGCTCAGCGTAATAGGTCTGTTCAGTAAATCCAGCGTGACCGTATGCTTCTGATAGGAAATCAAGGGCCTGGCTGTTGCGGCTATTTTCTGCTCCTTCAAAATTTACAGGGTGACCGATACAGGCATGCAGAGCTGAATCAGAACCTATAGAAGAATTTTTTCGTAAGGTGCTACGAATAGATTTTCGAATTCTTAGAAGTAGAGGGGTTATCAGCGCAACTAAGCGAAAGGCCCGGTCAAATACCATGAGTCGTGGAGTTTTAGGGCTTCCTAACAAGCGTTTTATGCCCCTAAAAAGCCGACCTTTCTCGCCACCATCTACAAATGACTGGCCATAGACTTTTTGAGTATTGGCCTCTTCAGGTAATCCATGGTCCCCAAGTTGCCCAGTCGTCGTGCGCCCTTCGCCTAGTATTTCAGCACTTAACTCGACAGTCCTTCCCATGTTTGCTGAGATATATTCATTAATAGCACTTTGCCCAGTTTGAATCTGAAAATGGCGATCAACATAGGTTGCAGAAGGCATAACGCTGGTATGTTCTTCAAGAGGAATTAAATATACCTTGTCGCCATTGAAAACAGCAGCAGTACTATTACTGGTGCCATAGTCGATGCCAATACCAACAACGTTCGAATTTTCACTCTTGGCTGTATAGTTATCTGTGGCGTTTTTAGTTGAGAAAAGGGATTGCTGTGAAGAATGGGTCACTGTGCTCTGCTCGAATTCACTACTTGAGGCGTTTTAAATAAGCCAGCTTATTATTACGGCAGGCTATCCTGGCGTTACTGAACGATTGGACTAAAACATAACTACTTGCTTGTTAGCTAATACGTTTGTCCTAAGCAAATCGATCGAGAGTTATATCACATCGAGCGCACTAATCTCTACTGGCTAGGGTAGAAATTGGATGTTAATTGATTGAGTGCGGAGCTTTTTGCACTCCACCCAATGGTAGCTCGTGATATTGTCTCTAAATTTAGCCTGCCTACCCCTTTCCTGGATTGTTTTAGCAAGTAGCTGGGAAGGCGCAAGCTAGTTAACTAGTTGAATAATAGAGAAACTTAACCTATCCTCCACCGTTCAGATATAGAGTTAGCATTTTATTCAAGTTATAGAATTTTATGGGAATTTTCATGGCCGGAGTATCCCTGCGCCAGTTGCGGATAGGCGTATCATCTATAGTCCTCGTTTTTGTATTAGCCACTGAAGCCAATGCAGGAACGATTGTGCGTGTGAGTACGAGTATGGGTGACTATTCCATCGAACTCCTGGACGATCTGACTCCTTTAACTGTCCAAAATTTCCTGAATTATACAAGGCGTGGTGACTACAACGGTACCTATCTGCATCGCGTTGAAAATAATTTCGTAGTCCAGGGCGGTGCTTATCGATTTCAATTATTTGTTGGCCCAATCGATATGGCTATGGATCCTCCGGTGGTAAATGAATTTGCTGTGTCAAATACATATGGAACTGTTGCGATGGCTAAATTTTCTGGAGATCCAGATAGTGCCACGAATCAATGGTTCGTTAATACAGCTGACAACAGCAACAGCCTTGATGCAACTAATGGTGGATTCACTGTCTTTGGCAAAGTTCTTGGATCAGGCATGGATGTTCTAGAGGCGATCGATGACTTACCCACGATCAATTTAGGTAGCAAAGCTTCGAATGCACCATATTTTACTCTAAACTACTCCAATCCTCTTGATTTCGTTTACCAAAATGTTGAAGCCGTCGAACGTTTTAGTGAGGCTTATCATATCTATGAAGCTGCGTCTGGACTTCTAATCACCTCTGTGGATGTCGATAGCGGCACGCTAGTTAGCCTAAGTCTCGATACGGTTGCATCAGTTACAGGGTTAGTTATTCAAGCAGATCTATTTTCAGTAATACCACGACGAGATGCCTATGAAGGTATTGCGACATTTTCCAGCACTGATAATCGCTTACGTATTCCAAACTTGGAAGTTCATTTCAATGGTATTGTCAGCGTCGTGAACAATGTGGTTTTTGTCCTCAGTGATGCAGATAATTCTCGATTTACTCTAGAATCTTATGATCAGTAGTCAGACTCTCTGAAATGATTTTTTCTATCTACTAAGACTTATTAGATTTCAGAAACTTGAGTAGCAAAATAGGAACAAGTAGATGTCAGCACCGAGGGGAGAGTTTACATCCAGATTTGGTTTCTTGATGGCGGCATCAGGCTCCGCGGTCGGATTAGGAAATATCTGGGGTTTTCCAACCAATGCAGCATCGAATGGCGGTGCAGCATTCCTTTTTACCTACCTCATTCTAGCCTTCGCACTGGCCTACCCTGCACTGATGGCCGAACTTATTATCGGCCGGCACGCCAGGGCTAACGCAGTTACGGCATTAAAGTCTATTTCCTCTGGTCGTCGCAGTAAGATGCTGGCTGTATTCATAGGGTTTGCTGGCATTATCACTGTCAGTTTGATTCTCAGTTTCTATGCCATTGTCAGTGGGTGGATGATGGCGTTCTTTCTCGATCCAATTGCACGTCTAATTGGCCTTGATGGCTTTTCCCAATGGTTAACCGAAGACGCTGTGTTGAGGAATAGCATATTTGTCGTTTTGTTCATGATGCTAACGGTTGTCATTATTAGCGCAGGGGTGAAAGATGGTATTGAGAAGTGGGCTTCACGGCTTATGCCCTCGCTGGTTATAATTCTTGTTTTGTTGATTATTTATGTTCTGACCCTTCCAGGCGCTATGGATGGTTTGAGAGCGTACTTGGTGCCAGACTTTTCAAGAATTGCTGACCCAGGGCTGCTTGTAGATGCAATGGGCCAAGCTTTTTTTTCCCTGTCTCTGGGGGTCGGAACCATGTTGATTTATGGTTCTTATATTAGTAAGGATGAAAACCTTCCAACCATAGGCTCCCTGGTCGCGCTCCTTGATGTAGGCATCGCAGTCTTGGCAGGCATGTTAATTTTGCCTGCGATGTATGTTGCTCTCGGAAATGGTGTGGAAATCTATGATTCTGCTGGGGGTTTGATCGCCGGCCCAAGACTTATTGTGTCTGTTCTTCCGGCTCTATTTAATACCATGGGGTTTATGGGAATTTTTGTAGCTCTCGCATTTTTTAGTCTGATGACTATCGCCTCGCTTACTTCCTCAATTTCAATGCTCGAGGTTCCTGTTGCCTACGGAGTCGAGTACCATGGAACTGAGCGCCGCACAGCAGCAGCGGTTATCGGCGCAGGAATTACATTGATTGCCCTAATCATTGTATTCAATTTCGATCCCCTATTTGATTTGGTAGTGACCTATACTACCGAAAAAAGTCAGCCGCTGTTGGGCTTTGCATTTTGTATCTTTGTTGCCTGGATCTGGAACCGCAATGACATTCTTGCTGAAATTAAACAAGGTTGTTCTGGGGCTGAATCAGGTTTATTTTGGAAAATTTGGCCTTTTTATGTGAAATTTATTTGCCCAGTGGCTATTTTGATTGTGTACTTTCAATAGACAATGTTAAAACAGAATTGAGCCTATTCGATCTAAGATTCATTTAATGTGGGAATGACAGATATGACGAAAGCATCGGAATTACCCCTTAGCTATTCTATTGATTCAGCAAGTAGCCCAACCTCCCCAACTCGGCGCGAGTTTCTTACTTCTTTAGCAGTCCTACCCGTCGGGGTGGGCGCGGGACTTTTGTCCAGCAATGCTGTTTCTGCAGATGCTGGAGTGTTAGCAAACGTAAAAGCATTAACTTTTGATGTGTTTGGAACGGTTGTTGATTGGCGCTCTTCAATAATTAGGGAAGGGCAGCTTCTTTCAGCAGCTAAAGGATTCGATGTCGATTGGTCGGAATTTGCTGATCATTGGCGTTCAGGTTACGGCCCTGCTATGAATAAAGTTCGTACCGGCGAGCTACCTTGGACAAAAATCGATGACCTACATCGGCTAATTTTGGATGAACTGGTAGTTGAATTCGGGATCGATGGATTAAGCGAGGCCGAGATGGATCATTTCAACAAGGCCTGGCATAGGCTTTCTCCGTGGGCAGATACAGTTGCCGGTCTTAACCGCTTGAAAACTAAATTTGTGATCACAACTCTTTCGAATGGCAATATATCCCTACTCACCAATATGGCTAAGAATGCTGGCATGCCTTGGGATGCAGTACTGTCCGCTGAATTGTCTGGACACTATAAACCTGATCCGGAGGTCTACCTGAAAGCCGCTGATCTGCTAAGCCTGAGACCTGATGAAGTTATGATGGTTGCAGCACATCCTGGAGATTTGCGGGCAGCTGCGCGCACTGGGCTGCGAACAGCCTACGTGATTCGTCCCTTAGAGCGTGGCCCTGGTCGACCGGTAAACATGAACCCAGATGGTGAATTCGATTTTACTGCCACAGACTTTCTCGACTTGGCCCGTCAATTAGGTGCCTGATTTTGTCTCAAATTGAATTGGACGACAGCGTTAAAGAAGAGCTGGTCGTAAAAATTAAAAAATACTTCGATGAAGAATTACAACAGGAACTGGGAGGGTTCGAAGCCCAATTTCTGCTCGAATTCTTTTCAGCACAAATGGGGTGTTACTATTATAACCAAGGGCTAGCTGACGGTCTGAAGACATTTGAAAATAAAATGGAAGATGTGGCAGAAGGAATTTTTGAGTTAGAGAAAGTACCGCCTATTTCTAAGTAAAACTTAGCCAGCCGTTTATTATAGTTATGTATTTTCTTTATTTCCGTAATGGAAGTCGTAAAAAAACTCACTATCATTGCTCTGTTGCGATTGGAAAGTTATGTGCAGCCTACTTTTCAATTAGCAGATTATAATTACCAAGTTAGTACAGTTTCTTCCGTTTTTTTTCCAGAAATGCCTCCCTCCTGAGAAAGTCCTTGAAATATTTGTTTTTGGATCCTCTGTTATTCCTTTCCCATGCCGCGAATGACTATGTCAATACCGAGACGCCTGTGAAAACATATAGTCTTCTTTTACGTGAAATGAGAGCAGAGCTAGGCTAGGCAAAAACCAGCTGTTGTTGACTAATCCTCCTATCCATGTGAAGTTTCGGACACTATTCGACGACGAAAGGCTTGGAGTATTACCGAAATGTCATTTCAATCTCATCTACGAAGAACCTTGCTAATTGCGATTTCTGCGCTTGGATTTATTACATGTTCAGAAGACCAAACCAGCAACAATATGCCGACTACAGCCAACCAAGGAGCCGACGTGCCCGCTACCAGTCAATTGCAGTCTGAAACGAATCCATTCTTTGCAGAAAGTCCACTTTATTTGAATTATCCACAATTTGATCGCTTTGAGAATTCTCATTATTTGCCGGCATTTGAGAAGGGCATGGCAGAACAAATGTCAGAAATAGACGTTATTGTCGCGCAAGCAGAGGAGCCGAGCTTCGAAAATACAATTTTGGCTATGGAAGTTTCAGGTCAATTATTAAACCGAGTTGCTACTGTTTTTTTTAGTTTATCTGGCGCGCATACTAATGATGATATCCGTGCTCTAGAACAACAACTCGCCCCTGCACTAGCTGCTCACGATGACGCTATAGTATTGAATCGAGAAATGTACGCAAAAATTAAAGCCCTTTATGATAATAGGGGAAATCTCCAGCTTGATGATGAATCCTCCAGACTGCTGGAAAAGTATTCGGTAGACTTTATTCGAGCAGGAGCCGCTCTCACGATCGAGCAACAACAACGGATGAAAAGTATTAACGCGCAAATAGCAGTCCTGGAAACCGAATTCAGTCAGAATGTTTTAAGCGAAGTCAACGACCTAGCTATCGTCGTTGATAGTCGTGAAGAGTTAACTGGGCTCAATGAGGCCTTAATTGCCGCATCGGAGCAAGAGGGAAAGTCAAGAGAGATGCCAGGAAAATTTGTGATTCCATTGTTGAATACAAGCAACCAACCTTCCCTAGCAAATTTGCAAAATAGAGCACTTAGGGAACGTATTCATACGACCTCCTTATCTCGAGGAAGTAGAGGTGGTGAGTTTGATAATCGAGAAACGCTAACGAGTGTGTTGCGGTTGAGAGCAGAGCGAGCCCAACTCTTAGGGTATGAAAATCACTCTGAATACATACTGGAAAATCAAACTGCAGGAACAGTTGCAGCCGTAAATCAACGCCTTGCTGAATTGGCGCCACCTGCTGTTGTTAATGCTAATCGTGAAGCGGCTGATCTACAACAAATGATAGCGGATGACGAACAGGATTTTTCTTTGGCAGCCTGGGATTGGGATTTCTATACAGAGAAGCTGCGTGCTGCTCGTTTTAACTTCGATGAGAGTCAGTTGCGGCCCTATTTTGAGTTAAATAACGTACTGAAGAAAGGGGTTTTCTTTGCTGCGGAAAAGCTCTATGGAATAACATTCTTGGAACGTACTGATTTACCTGTTTATCAAGAAGACGTGCGTGTATTTGAAGTTTTTGATTCTGTAGGAACTACTTTAGCTGTGTTTATTGCAGATTTTTACGCTCGTCCGAGCAAGCGTGGTGGAGCTTGGATGAATGCCTATGTTTCGCAAAATAGCTTGCTTAATACTCAGCCGGTTATCGCAAACCATCTTAACATCACCGAACCGCCAGCGGGTGAAGCAACGCTTTTAACTTTTGATGAGGTAACTACGATGTTTCACGAGTTTGGTCATGCGATTCACGGTATGTTCTCTAGTGTTCAGTATCCTTACTTCTCTGGCACTCGGGTTCCAAGAGATTTTGTCGAGTATCCTTCACAGGTTAATGAAATGTGGGCCACTTGGCCGGAAGTGTTGGAAAATTACGCTGTGCATTATGAAACCGGCGAGGCCATGTCAAGAGAATTGTTGAATAAAGTGCTCTCGACACAGAAATTTAATCAAGGCTTCTCAACTACGGAATATCTTGCTGCTTCAATAGTCGACCAGGCACTACATCAGCTTGGGCCTGAAGAGGTACCTATGGCAGATCAAATTTTAGAATTTGAACGAGCAGCACTAGAAAGAGCGGGAATCGAACTCGATGCAATCCCACCTCGTTATCGTAGTACTTACTTCTCACATATAATGGGAGGGTACTCAGCCGGATACTATTCGTATATATGGAGCGAAGTACTAGATGCTGATACGGTCGAGTGGTTTAAAGAAAACGGCGGGTTACGTCGAGAGAATGGTGATCATTTTCGGCGAACTCTGTTATCCAGAGGTGGCAGCGTTGATGCTATGGAATTATTTCGGGATTTCAGAGGAAGGGATGCGGCGATCGAGCCACTACTGGAGCGTCGAGGCTTAAATTAAAGCGGTCATGCTGGCAGTTTTTATTCCTGCTAATTTAAGTAACAGAAGGCTTATCTCATCCCAGGGGTTAGCCTTAGACATTCCTTTAATTGATTGATCTATTAGGCGGGCATGTTGCAGCAATTGCCAAATATCTTGTTGTGTGGTTTTTTGTAGTGCGCGACCCACAGCTTGTTTCCGGTTAAACCAAACATGGGATGATTGCATGATGGCATTGATGCTTTGCCCGTGAGATTTTTTCTCCACCATTGGCAGCAAGCTTCTAAGTTCTCGAGTTATTGCAGCAAGTATTACTAGGGGAAAGATTCCTTCACTTTTTAGCCCTGAAAGAATTTTTTGAGCACGAGCTGCATCCCCTAATAATGCAGAATCGAGAAGATTATACACACTGAATTTTGAGCTATCGGCAACTACTTGTAGTACCGTTTTCGAGTCGAGCCTCACTACTTGCCCTGGCTCAGAATTGGAGAGTAGTTTGAGCTTTTCTATCTCTTGCACCGCGGCGAGTAGGTTGCCCTCTATTTTCTCGCTCAACAAGCGGATTGCATCTCTTTCCGCTTCGATCCCTTCGCTAATAAGTCTCCGGGACAGCCAGTCATGGAGATTGTCTCGGTTAATTGGCCAGATTTGTACCAATACTGCATCGGCTTCTATTTGTTTAAACCATTTCGTGTTTAAAGTAGATGCATCTAGTTTTGGGCTGGTAATTAGAATCACAAAATCTGGTGCTGCTTCGTCCAGATACGACTGAAGTGCTTTCTTACCGGCATCTTCGATTTTTCCACTGCTAAATCTGAGCTCAATAATTTTGTGGTCAGAAAACAATGAGAGGTTACCAACCGCATGAGAAAAATTGCCCCAATTGAAGCTTCGGTCAATGTCGAATATTTCACGCTCTTGAAATCCATCAGCCCTAAGTTTGGTTCTAATTAAATCTGTGGATTCTTGCATTATCAGAGGTTCGTCACCTGCTAACCAATATAGAAGGGAGTTACTATTATTCAGCGTTTGCTTTAATTGTTCTGCTTTAATTTTCAGAAAATTTCTCTCCCTAAAGATTCACTGATTCTAATCTTCGCATTAGTTGATTCACTAATTCGCGCCGCATCTCTGTAGTTATAATTGCAATTTCTTCCTGATTGCCGTTAATATTCTCTATATCTTCGAAATATATTCTTTCAACGAAGAGAGTTTCTGTATCAATTAACATTTCATCACCAAGCCCAAAAGCAATAGCTATTGATAAGCGTAATTCGTATTGCGCAGCACGGGCGCGGGGATTAACCGTTATTGGTCGACTTTCTGAAGCTTCATTGCTAATAGCGAGAATAGGTGTGTCTGCTGCTGTACTTAATGCGTCGGCTGTAGTAGTGACGCCTGCAACCTGAAGGCTACGATTCAATAGTCGGGCAAATTCACTATTTGGTTGTTGAATACTAAGTTGGACTGAAGTGAATTTTGACGAAAGTACATCACTGCTTCGTAAACTGTAACCACAGGACGAGCTTATTAGGCAGATAACTAAGGCGAGAATAATGTTGCGCGAAGAAATCAATAGATTGATCAATAGGTGATTGTTAATAAGAGGCTGAATCATGATGTCACTGACAATTTAGGCTACAACTATATTAACTAATCGACCCGGAACTACAATGATTTTACGAACAGTTTTGCCATTCGTGTATTTTGTGATTGACTCATGATTACTGGCAATGCCTTCTAGAGCTTGCTGACCCAAATCCTTTGCGACTTCAATTTTCGCTCTCACTTTGCCGTTTACCTGCAGGACTATCAATATTTGCTCTTGTGTAAGAGCTGATTTGTCCAAAATAGGCCAATTGGCATCTATAACAGCGCCGGTATGTCCGAGATGATTCCAAAGAGTATGTGAAAAATGCGGGACCACGGGTGACAACATTAAAATAATCGTATCCAAAGCTTCTTGGATAACAGCTTTGTCCTGATCTGAATTATTGTCACGAACGAATTTTGTTACGGTGTTGAGTAATTCCATTGTTGCCGCAATTGCAGTATTGAAAGTGTGACGCCTGCCATAATCATCGGTTACTTTTTCCAAGCTTTGGTGAGTTTTTCGACGCATGCTAATTTGATCGGTGCTCAATTCCGTTTTGGAAAAATCTGGTACCGCACAAGCAGTATGGGAAGATACAATCTTCCAAAGCCGCTTAAGAAATCTATTGCTGCCTTCAACGCCGCTATCAGACCAATCCATGGATTGGTCTGGAGGCGACGCAAACATAGTAAACATACGCACGGTGTCGGCGCCATATTTTTCAATCAAGGGTAAGGGGTCTACGGTATTGCCTTTAGACTTAGACATCTTAGTGCCGTTGTTTAATACCATTCCTTGGGTTAATAAATGATCGAAAGGTTCGTCTGAATTTATCAGTCCTTCATTACGCATTAATTTATGAAAAAACCTGGCATACAGCAAATGCAGAATGGCGTGTTCTATACCGCCAATATACTGATCAACGGGTAACCAATAATCGGCCCGCTCATCTAACATTGCCTCATCTTGATCGCGGCTAGCATATCTCGCGTAGTACCAAGAAGATTCCATGAAGGTATCGAAGGTGTCAGTTTCTCGCGTGGCAGGGCCACCACATTCAGGACAGTTGGTTTCAAAAAATTCAGCAAGCTTAGGTAAGGGGGATCCACTATCGTCAAAATCGATGTTTTCAGGTAATCGAACTGGCAAGTCTTTATCTGGCACAGCCACAGCACCGCATTTTGTGCAATTGATTATGGGTATTGGTGCGCCCCAGTATCGTTGTCTGGATACGCCCCAGTCGCGCAGGCGGAAATTTACTTTCTTTGTGCCTTTGGATTTGGCTTTGAGGTGCTGTTCGATAGCTGAAAAAGCTTGGTTAAAATTCATGCCATCGAATTCACCAGAATTAATCAGCAGGCCTTTTTCAATAAAGGCCTGCTGATTCAAATCACAGTAGCTGTCATCTGAAGCGGGTTTAACAACTTGCTTAATGTTAAGGCCATACTTCTTGGCGAACTCCCAATCCCTTTGATCATGGGCGGGTACTGCCATGACGGCACCAGAACCATATGTCATTAGCACAAAGTTAGCGACAAAAATGGGAACTTGCTCTTGGCTGATCGGATGTATGGCTGTTAAGCCAGTATCCATACCTAGTTTTTCCATCACCGCCATTTCGGCCTCAGCTAACTTAACGTTTTTCTGGGTTTCAACGAACTTCGCCAGTTCTGGATTAGTAACAGCAGCCAGAGTTGCCAACGGGTGTTGTGGCGCCACCGCCACATAGGTGACACCTAAAAGCGTATCTGGCCGGGTTGTGTAGACAGATAAAATTTTAAGCTTGTCGTGAGCTGGAGTGGCGACCTCGAAATCTAATTCCACGCCTTCGGAGCGTCCAATCCAATTACTTTGCATGGTTTTAACTTTTTCCGGCCAACCATCAAGCTTCTCTAGGTCGTCTAGCAATTCCTGAGCGAAATCTGTAATTTTAATAAACCACTGAGGGATGTTTCTCCGCTCAACGACTGCGCCGGATCTCCATCCTTTGCCATCTACAACTTGTTCGTTTGCTAGAACCGTTTTGTCTACCGGATCCCAGTTGACTTCAGCTTCTTTTTTGTAGACCAAGCCTTTTTCGAATAAGCGAGTAAAAAACCATTGCTCCCACTTATAGTAGTCTGGGTGGCAGGTGGCAAGTTCTCGCGACCAATCATAAGCGAAACCCAGTTGCTGCAACTGATCGCGCATGTACCCAATATTTCCATAAGTCCACTTGGCGGGTGCGACTTTATTTTGCATGGCTGCGTTTTCAGCGGGTAGGCCGAAGGCATCCCAACCCATTGGCTGAAGTACATTTTTACCTTGCATGCGTTGGTAGCGAGAAATTACATCGCCAATGGTGTAGTTGCGCACATGGCCCATGTGCAAATGGCCACTGGGATACGGGAACATAGAGAGACAATAGAATTTCTCCTTATTCGGATCTTCCGTAACCGCGAAGCTATTATTGTCTCGCCAATATGCTTGGGCAGCCATTTCGACTTGTTGAGGTAAATACTGAATATCTGACTCACTCATTCCCTTTTTATCACTCTTGCTGAATTACACTCTATTGGAATCTTGCTAGAGCCTTGGAACTATAGGCTTGCAAAACCCGCAAGCATAACCCAGACAAGGGTTTACAGGTAGTGCTCTGCAAAAAAAGATACTGAAAGCTGGCAGATTGGCTTAGCATTGGAATAATGGCACTAGGACAGGAGTAAGGATGTCTAAAATTACCAAATCAAAATCGAAACTGACGAAAATCTAGGGTGGAGATTTATCCTAATTTTTTACGGGTGTCTACTAGGGCTGAAGTAACCTTGATGAGTTTAATTTGACGGCTATCAGCATTTAGTACGGTAACGAGAAATGGGCCTATATTAATTGTCTCTCCCCGTTCAGGAATATGTCCAAATTGCTGCAACGCCATACCACCAACGGTAGTAAATTCCTGATCGTTGAATTCAGTATTGAAATATTCGTTAAATTCATTCACAGGCGTTAATGCTTTAACGATGTGATTTTCATCATCAAATTTCTTAATGTAACTATCATCGTCGACATCGTATTCATCTTCGATTTCACCAACAATTTGCTCTAAAACATCTTCGATAGTTACTGCTCCACAAACACCACCATATTCGTCGATTACAATTGCCATGTGATGGCGTGTTTCTCGGAATTCTTTCAAAAGGACATTGAGTCTTTTGCTTTCAGGTACAAAAGTTGCAGGTCTCACTATATCTTTTATACTAAATTTTTCGTGACTAGTATTCAGAATTAGCGGGAGAAGGTCTTTGGCTAAAAGTATTCCCATGACATTGTCTAAATTGTGACCCACTACAGGAAATCTGGAATGTGATGCTTTAGTGACAAGTTGAATAATTTCTTTGGCAGGTAATTTGGCTGGTACCGTCACCATTTGCGAGCGAGGAATCATTATGTCTCTGACTTGCATATTTGATACTTGGAGAGCACCTTCGATAATACTTAGAGCATCAGCGTCGAGTACTTGGTCTTGCTCAGCATTACGCAACAACTCGAGCAGACTTTTTGTGTCGGTGGGTTCGTCAGAGAAAAATTGTGCAATTTTATCGATCCAAGAGGGTGGTCTTGGATCGATGCTAGATGGTTCGTCTGTCATTAGGGTGACTTTTTAGTCTCTCCGATAATTACTAAGATCGAGATTTTCTTGCAATAATAGGAATTACCCTACCAAATAAGGGTTTGGTAATCCAAGTTTTTCAAGTGCTTTTATTTCTAATTCTTCCATCAATTGTGCTTCCTCTTTCGTTCTGTGGTCATACCCAAGTAGATGGAAAAGCCCGTGAATAATCAGATGAGCCCAATGTGCCTCAAGTTTCTTGCCCTGATCTGTCGCCTCTTGTTCGATAACAGCAGGGCACAGTGCGAGATCACCCAAGGGCCTAAATTCGAGTAATGTTTCTAGTCCATCGGGAAATTCCGCAGGAAACGATAATACACTCGTTGCAGAATTTTTTTGGCGATATTGGGAATTTAGAGCTTGAGAATCTGCCGATGTGACAAACCGAATACTTACATTTACAGTAGTGTTTGTGTCCTCATATCCGATGTGAGGCATTGAATTGGTGATCCAATTTTCACATTGTGTAGCGTTAGGAACTTCGTGCCCCTCGCAATCATTTGTGATCTCAACTGTCACGTTCATTGAGCTGAGATGAATCTTGTCCGCTTAGAGTTGATACAGAATTTAGATCGAAGTCGTCATAAGCTTCGACGATCTTTTGTACTAGCCGATGCCGTACTACGTCTTTGGCATTAAAGTAAGTGAAACCAATCTCATCAATTTCGTCTAATACCTTGCTTACATGTACTAAGCCAGAACGAGTTCCTTTCGGTAAGTCGATTTGAGTGATATCGCCGGTGATAACTGCTGTGGAGCCAAAACCAATTCTGGTGAGGAACATTTTCATTTGAGCGCAAGTAGTGTTTTGGCTTTCATCTAAAATAATAAAGGCATTGTTCAAAGTTCGGCCGCGCATATAAGCTAACGGAGCAACTTCAATCACATTTTTTTCAATTAATCGGCTAACTTTTTCAAATCCTAGCATTTCATAAAGAGCGTCGTACAAAGGGCGTAAATAGGGGTCTATTTTCTGGGCCAGATCACCAGGAAGAAATCCGAGTTTTTCCCCAGCTTCAACAGCAGGCCGTACTAGTAATATGCGATTTACTTTTTCTTTTGTTAGTGCTTCGACTGCGCAGGCAACTGCTAAGTAGGTTTTTCCTGTTCCAGCAGGCCCGATACCAAAATTTATGTCGTGCTTGAGAATGCTGCTCACATATTGTCGTTGATGTGTGCTGCGGGGTTTAACTGAGAATTTCGGTGTTTTAATTAAGGTAAAATCGTCAGCTTCTTCAGGTGACCCGTTCCGAGTTTCCTGCAAAACCAAGTGCACCTGGTTCGGGCTCAAGAGCTTTTCATTCGCAGTTGAAGCATAAAGAGATTCAAGAATTAAACAGCCATCGGATATAGCAGACTCAGAACCAGAGATTTGAAAGACATTTCCGCGCTGCTGAATTTTCAAGGCAAGAATAGATTCTACCTGTTGAATGTGTTCGTTTAAGCGCCCGCAGAGGTTGGCGAGTCTCTGGACGTTGTCTGGATTGAGGGTAAGACTATGTGTGTGGGTTGTCATACAGCTTGCGAATAAACCTCAGTTTTTCCTATGTAAACCAGTATATCAGGCAAACTTCAAAGAGTCCCTAATAGAGAATTAGGAAGGGCTTCAGTAATATGTATCTGAGTGAAACCACCGATTAATGCTTGGTCTTCGCAAGGGAAATTCACTACCCGGTTATTTTCGGTTCTGCCCTGTAGGTCTCTTGGATTGCGTTTGGAGACGCCGGTGACTAGAATTCTCTGCTTGGAGCCAATCATGCTAGTGCTAATGGCAGTTGCCTGCTTGATAATCTGTGATTGAAGGATGGCCAATCGGTGTTTTTTTTCCTGCTCCGGTGTTGGATCTTTCAATTCTGCTGCCGGCGTACCGGGCCTTGCGCTGTAAATAAAGCTAAATGAGGTATCGAAACCTATTTCTATTATTAGGTTCATCGTATCTTCAAAATCATTATTGGTTTCCCCCGGAAACCCAATTATAAAATCTGACGACAAGCTAATATTGGGCCGGTTGGCACGAACCTTTCTAATAATGGATTTATATTCAATAGCTGTGTGCCCGCGTTTCATCGCTGCTAAAATTCTGTCTGAGCCGCTTTGAACCGGTAAGTGTAAATGATCGACCAACTCTGGCACCCTGCCATATACATCGATCAAATTTTCAGAAAACTCCAGCGGATGAGATGTGGTGAATCGCACCCGGTCGATATTCTCAATGCTTGCCACATATTGTATCAATAATGCCAGGTCAGCGAGATTTCCTTCATGATCCAAACCTCGGTAAGCATTAACATTTTGCCCCAGCAGATTTATCTCCCTCACTCCCTGATCAGCCAGATGTGACGCTTCGGCTAACACATCATCAAGAGGGCGTGAAACTTCTTCACCACGGGTATAGGGAACGACACAGAAGCTACAATACTTACTGCAACCTTCCATTATGGTTAGAAAAGCTTGGCAGGACTCAGCTTCTGGCTGCGGCAGATAATCAAATTTTTCAATTTCAGGAAAGCTGATGTCTACTACTGGCTTTCCAGTTATGGCTTCGGCAAACATCTGCGGAAGTTTATGCAGTGTTTGTGGGCCAAATACGACATCAACATATGGTGCTCTTTTTATTATTGCTGCGCCTTCTTGGCTGGCGACACAGCCTCCGACCGCGATCTTTAGATCGGGGTTAAGCTTTTTCAATTCCCGCCAGCGACCCAGTTGGTGGAAAACTTTTTCTTGAGCTTTCTCTCTAATTGAGCAGGTATTTAATAGTAACAAGTCTGCTTCACAGGCTTCACCCACCAAGGTTGCGCCATCAGAATCTTTGAGAAGATCTAGCATGCGCGCAGAATCATACTCGTTCATCTGACAGCCATGGGTCTTAATAAAGACTTTCTTGGGTTTCGGCGCTGAATCGGTTTCAATTATGGCTTGATCCTTTGAGCTGGATTTCACTGTTGTTCCTGCTTAATTAAGATTACTGATTGAAGGCTCGGAAAAAGGGAAAGAATTATAACAGCAATTACCGCCGTCGCTTAATCAAGATTTATCTCATAATGACTTGAAATACATCGAATAATCCTAATATTAGCGTTACGCTAGCAACAATGTCGCTAATGTGAATTTTAAGATAGTGCCTTGGCTTTTAATCCCTTTCCCTTTTATATTATAAGAGACTGATTTTAATGAAAAATTCTGGTGAGATATACAAAATAACTTTTCTAAATAAAGGGAAGGTCTATGAAGTATTTGTAAAACAGGTATATCAGAGCGATCTCTATGGATTTATAGAAATAGAAGATTATGTCTTCGATGAACGCTCACAGTTGGTCGTAGACCCTGGTGAAGAGAAGCTTAAAGCGGAATTTAATGGAGTTAAGCGAAGTTTTATTCCCATTCAAGCCATTATTCGCATCGATGAAGTAGAAAAGAGCGGTGTAAGTAAAATTAGTAATGGGGACAATATCACTCCTTTCCCTGTTTCTCTCACTGGCGGTAAAACTGATACCAAGGATTCTTGATATCCCGTGTTTGAGTGCTACTGCAGCTAAAATTTCCCT
>Ga0310125_10000118_pt1 | contig 32806 bp, 31 predicted proteins | sample CB11b_Tmax_Bot8__FD_203508 | JGI IMG/M metagenome (GOLD analysis project Ga0310125, IMG submission 203508) | Marine microbial communities from Western Arctic Ocean, Canada - CB11b_Tmax_Bot8 | ecosystem: Environmental > Aquatic > Marine > Oceanic | place: Canada: Western Arctic Ocean | collected... | reverse complement strand
TGAAGACCCGGGTATGCAGCTCGGAGCAACACACCGTGTATTTGGCGGAATGCCAGACTTTGATTTTTCAACATTTCGCAAGGCGGCTGACGGTTTACTGAAGATCGAGACTTTTCCTGGTGATAATTTAGAGGCGCTCGCGGCCGCTCTGGCCACGACAGGTCCGCACGCAATGGGGTTTTACGTCCCGTCGGAATCTCAAGCACGGCTTTACTTGGTGACCACCACGGAATCAGATCCACTGTCTAGCACGCATGGAGATCGGAGCTTGACTTGGCGGCAGCTGGATGTGTCAATTGTCCAGCATCTAGTTGTGGAAAGGATCTGCAAGCCCGCATTTCCTTCAGACAATGGATCGCAAATCACTTGGAAGTTTCCTCATACGCTGGCTGAAGTCCATGGGCAGGCCCAAGCTCCGGATCAGCAGCTTGGGGTGGTTCTTCAGCCTGTATCCATTGAAGAGGTTCAAGCGGTAAGCCAGGCGGGTGAGCTCATGCCGCAAAAGAGTACATTTTTTTATCCAAAACTGGCTTCTGGTTTGTTAGTTTACCCATTGGAGAAATTGGCATCGTGTGGGGTCTAATAAGGGTGGATTTGAGGTTTAAATCGACCCTATTTAGGTAACCGGTGGTCATGCGAGTTATATCTATCCCATGGGGGCCGCGATATTCTTTTGGTCTGGTCGAGGGTTGGGAAATATTACTCATAAAGTCAGTAAGATACGCTGATATATGGACTTGAACGCAGATCACAAGCGGATCAACATGCCAGATGAGCAGCTTGTGCGTTCGTATCGTCGTGGTGACCAGCAGGCCTTCTCGCAGCTTGTGGGGCGATATCAGCAGGAGCTTTACCGCTTTCTGGTCCGATTTGTTCGGGATCGAGCGGCTGCAGAGGATGTTTTTCAGGACACTTTTCTGCAGGTACACGTTTCAATCGATACATTCCAAACATCCAGGCGATTTAAACCTTGGCTTTTTACAATTGCGGCGAACAAAGCTAGGGACTATCTGCGTAGAAGTAAACGTCGCGCTGCGACACAGCTTTCTTCGCCGGTTCAGCCAGGATCAGACGAGGACCGGCAGTTTCTGGATTTGCTAGAGGCCAATCTGCCTCTGCCGGATGACGAAACGGTACAGCAAGAAACGGCAGATTTAGTGCGGGCAGTTGTTGATGGCTTGCCCGAGCATCTGCGGGAGATTCTCCTGTTGGCGTATTTTCATCAGTTTTCCTATAAACAGGTCGCCGAGGTCTTGCACATTCCACTTGGAACCGTCAAAAGCCGCCTGCATGCGGCAGTGGGTACTTTCGCCCAGCGTTGGAAACAGAAGTTGGAGCAATCAAATTGAGGCTGGGCATGTCTAATCCGCCAATCAAAAGGAAGGCATGAGCTTGGTCATGAAGGATCCGTCTGACCCAGTAGGACTTAATCCCGAAGACGCCAATGCCGTCGATGCTCTTCTCTCCGGCCATCAAAATATAGAATCTGATCCCTCTCGGGCCGCCCAGTCACCGCGCATTCTTAAGGCCAAGCAAGTTCTGGGTCTTCTTGATGCGTATGATGTCGAGCCGCCTTCACCAGATCTTTTCCGCAGCACATTGGCTCGGGTGGGCGAGGCCAAGCAGCGTCGGCAATTTGCACAACAGATTCAGACACTTTCAGCACCCGCATCAAGTTTTGGTTGGCGTGAGGCGATGGCCGTAGCGGCGTCGTTGCTGGTCATGGCAACGTTGATGATTCCGATATTACATGCCAACCAGGCTGATGCGCAACGTGTTGCATGCGCAGCCAACTTACAAGCAGCAGGTGTGGGGTTGCGGTCTTATGCAGCGGATTTTGGCACCCTGCCTCGCGGGAAGGTGCGCCCGGGCTCAACTTGGTATGAAGTAGGCCAGTCACCAGATGAAGATGGTTTTGTCCGGTCGAACTCCCAGCACTTGTACCTGTTAATCCGTAACCGTTACTTGTCGCCAGCGACACTTTCATGTGCGGCAAATGCACACACGCCGCGGCATGTTGATCCGAATGCGACTGATTGGACGAGCCACGCTGCAGTGCCCTTCAGCTACCAGAACCAGTTTGCAATTCAGATCCCAAAATTTGGCCAACTTCCCAATATTATGGCATTGCTGGCGGATAAGAATCCCTTGTTTGTAATCCAAAAGGGACAGCCATTTCGGCTACGTGTAAACATCGGCATTGAGAGCCCCAGTGCGGTTCACGGATCGGGGCAGAACATCCTCTCGGTAGATGGAGCGGTGCGCTGGTCGATCCGGCCGGAGACCGTAGAGGGCGACAACATATGGACGATTAAGGGTGTGAGGATTTTTGCCGGCGATGAAGCACCTACGCAGATTGGCGACTCGCATCTGATCCCCTAACACACCGGTGGTAAAACGGGTGTAGTGGCTAGCGGGGTTGATGGCTGCAGTTTCAATATATTCACGACTGTTAATTGCTCCCTGTACAGGTTTGTTACATGTCGCAACTTCGGTAAGCTCTGGTGATGCAACCCGATATCGGATCTGCCCAGGCAAGGCCTAATCAACGGGATCTTTGGCTAATCATTGTCGGGGTTTTTGTCGGCTTACTTCTTGGTCCCCATGTTTTGGGCCGTGGGGCACCGGACCTCTATGACCTGTTGTTCTTGACCGGTGATATTGGGCTGTCAGATGTCGAGCAATCCAGTTCTTCAGAGCTGCCTCCGGAAATATTCCTGCATGACGAAGATGTGTCCGATGGGGCGATCAGGCAGGCGGTGGTTAACGCTTTAACCAGGCAACAGAACAATCGGCAGGAGAAAACAGATGGTCATTTGGCTCGTCTCCAGGGTTGCCTAAGTGCATTGATTATCACGGTCGTGGTCATCATGATGGCTGAGACGCTCACCTCTCATTTTCAGATACTGAATTTGTTTAGGATTGTCCGTTATGTTTTGCTTGCGGTTTGGATTGCCGTCACACTCGGTCAGCCGCAATTGCTTTCCCATTTTTCGATAGCCTTTGTGCTATCGTTGATGCTCGTCTGCTTGATTGCCGGGTGCTTGCCGATACCGCGTAGACAATGAACCGGCAATGGAGGCAATTGATGACCATCGAGCCCAAACCATCATTGCCAATGCATTTGATTACCTCGCCTGCTGTGACGAAGTTTTTGATGTGATCGTTTGCGATCTGTCTGATCCGGTACCCATATGGACCCGCATCCAAGCTGTTCTTCAGGGAAGCCTTTGAACTGATGGAAAGTGTGCTCAGTCCGGATGGCACCTTTGTGGTGCAGGCAGGTTCAGTTTCGCCAGATGAAATTTTACTGCATATCTAGATTGTGAATGCAGTCAGCATGGTGTTTAATCACACGGTGATCTATTCATCATTTGTTCCGAGTTTTCTTTCACCTTGGGGTTTGGTGATGGCTTCTGACCAACCCATCAATACCTGCTGGGATCCATTTGATATTGACCAACTGCTCCAAGCTCATATTCACGGCGGTCCAAAGTCATTACGCATGCTCGACGGCATTGCGTTGCTCGGCATGTTCAGTCAGCCTCGTCATGTGCGTGATGCTATCCATCGTGTATTGGAATGCTCTTCCATCGAGGGTGAAAACACAGGAGTGTTGGCCTAGATAACCTTGAAGGTCAGGTAATGTTCACCGCTAGTCCAACAGATCAGACCAAACAGCAGATAGGGGGGGTGCTGGCTATTGCCGTACGTAGCGATCATCGCGGGCCAATGATTGAAGTAAACCAGGCGGAAGCTTATGCAAATGGCTGCCTGGCGGGTGACTACGGTTCAAGTGTCGAACGTGGCATCACCCTTTTGGCATCATGGCAGTGGAAGGAGGTGATTCAACAACTCGGTGTTGATCTTCCCTGGCATACCCGACGCGCCAATCTTTTGATTGAGGCTAATACGCTTGAGCATTTAATTGGCAAGACCATTCGCATTGGCCATCTTCGTGTCGATGTCAAAGCGGAAACAAAACCTTGTCGGGGAATTGACCAATGGCAACCGGGCCTCCGCGCCGCCCTGGCCACCGGGTGCCGGGGTGGTGTCTACGGCCAAATTATCGATTCCGGTACCGTTCAAGTGGATGATAAGGTCTGCTTTGAGCAGGTGTAATATCATTGATTGTGAGTGGGGAAGTTTGCTCTTATCATCTCAACCCAAGTGCATGTCTAGCCGTGAATCGGCCAATACCGGGTCCATCAAGTCGCAAAGGGTGTGGTAGAGCAGTAAATGTGCTTCTTGGATACGCTGTGTATTGTCCGACGGCACCATCAACTCAACTGTGGCCAGTCCCGCGCAGTCGCCGCCACCCTTGCCCAGCATCGCGATCGTTCCCAGTCCATGAGCCGGCGCTTTTTCCAATGCCAGCTTCACATTCTGACTGCGGCCACTGGTTGAAATTGCCAGCAGCACGTCACCCTCACCGCCAAGCGCTTCAACCTGTCGAGCAAAGATCTCTTGGTGCGGAAAATCATTCAACAGTGCGGTCATCAGGCTATGGTTTGCCGTTAGGTCAACGGCCGCGAAGCCCGGTCTATCCAGTACATACCGTCCGACAATCTCAGCCGTCAGGTGGGCACAATCTGCTGCGCTTCCTCCATTGCCGCAACACAAAACCTTTCGTCCATTGACTAGGGCTGTGAGGAGCAAAGTGGCTGCTTGTTCAAGCGGTTCGGTGAGTTGATCGAGTTCACTAAGCACCGCGCGTGACTTGTCGATATTGGCACGAAGCAGTGATTGAGCATTCTGTAGATTCATGCTGTGTGGATCCCGTTAACATGTTTGGCAAATCGTCGCCGCATTATCCGTCGCATTGTATTGGCACCGAGTGGCGGGAATGCCGTCACGATGGCTAGCCCAAGCCGCGAGGGCCAGTGGGGCCACACTTCCGGTCTTGGGCGTCGAAGGCAGCGGACAATAGATCGAGCAACAACTGCAGCGTCCTGAACCATGGCCGACGGTGTGTTGAATGATTGATGAGCATGTCCTGAACGTACGGCAGTGACATCGGAGAATTCGGTTCGGGTTCCAATGGGATGGATACTGCTGACATGGATCCCTTCATCGGCCAGTTCGGCGCGAAGGGCACCAGCAATGGAATCCTGTGCAGCCTTTGTGGCGCAGTATGCTCCATACATGGGCATTCCGATCTCACTGGCTGCGCTTGAACAGATCAGGATATGTCCATGTCCTTGTTTTTTCATCAAGGGTGCGGCTGAGCGAATTACACGCAGTGTGCCGAAATAGTTGGTTTCAAAGATCGATCGCATTTGGGTGTCGCTTGTATCGATGATGGGTTTGCACAGACCCACGCCAGCATTGGCAAAGACCGCGTCCAATCGACCCCATTGAGTTCTAGACCGTTCGATAAAATTTTGGACATCATCATCACGATCCACATCACAAGGCATGGCAACGGCATTACGCCCTGCCTGGATGATCTGGGCGGCAACGTCTTCAAGTCGGTCCATTCGTCGCGCGCCAATCGCAACATTCATGCCGGCCCGTGCGCAGGCAACTGCAGTGGCCGCACCAATGCCACTACTTGCGCCAGTGATTGCAATTACTTTTCCGGCCAGATCAATACCCATCACCATGGGAGTGTAACCCATGGCGGTAATTCATGCGGCTGTCCACGATGTTGATTGTGGCTATACTCGCTTCTGACATGGATAGGCAGCAACTGATTCAGAGAATCTCGAGCACCGCCTTGCTTCGCGGCGATTTTACATTGCGTAGTGGCCGCAAGAGTAGCTACTACCTGGACAAATATTTATTTGAAACCCAGCCGGATATCCTGGCAGCTCTCGGTGTGCTTTTTTCTCAGTATGCTGACGATTCGGTAACCCGCCTTGCTGGTGCCGAATTGGGCGGTATTCCCCTTGTTGCCGCTGCAGCGATGGCCGCTAATCTGCCAATGGTTCTCATTCGTAATCAAAAGAAAGATTACGGTACAGAAAAACGATTGGAGGGTATGTTAAACGCGGGTGATCAAGTCATGATCGTCGAAGACATCGCAACATCAGGTGGCCAGGTTCTCGAGGCAGCTGCAGTGATCTGTGAGGCTGGCGCGACCGTGAACAAGATTGTGGCGGTGATAGATCGTCAAGAAGGGGCCCGTGAGAAAATCACGTCAGCTGGATATGTCTTCGAAAGTCTTTTCACGAAGACAGATCTGGGGATCGGGGACTAGGCGACCCGAAACCCCCTGCTCGCAGCTGTCAATTCGTGCGGGCAGGGCTGATAGGGGTAAGCCCGCTAGAACTATCTTTGGATTGTAGCTAGGGTAAAGAGCGCTTTCTTCCACAGACCCTTCCTCCTTCTCCCGGTATTGTTCTCCCATCCAATGGGACGGTAGAGGGGTGGCATTAGGCTTTGGTGAACGGGGGTTTAATTTTAGGTCTAGTTTTACAGGACGTTTTTGAAGAATTCCAGGGCATTGGCATGCATGATGCCAGTGATCACTTCATTATCGTAACCATGATCTGTTAAAACGCCTGGGAGAAGTTGCAGGTCTGCGATTGTATCGACATCTATTGGGGTGAGTTCGGCGCCGAAACCACCATCCATGTCGGTGCCAATCGCGATGTTATCAAATGATCCACCTGCCAGATCTGCGATATGTTCGATGTGCGGCACCAGATCCTCCATTTTTTTCTTCGGGATATAGGTCGACGGTCGGCTTTCCCACGTTATTTCCGGATCAATAAACCATTGGCAGAAGACCAGCCCAATGACGCCATTGCGGCGAATAATCTCCTTGATCATGTCATCTGTCAGATGCCGCTGCCCATTGACAATTGATCGGCAGGTGCAGTGTGAGGCGAATACCGCTCCATCCCAGATTTCAAGTGACTCCCAGACAGCTTGGTCGGCCATATGGGTGATATCCAGGATCATTCCGGCTTGCTGCATCGCTTGATACAGGGCCTTGGCGGGCGGCTTTAGACCACCTTCGGTGCCAGTCCCGTGGATATAGGTGTTATCACCAAAATGCGCTGGCCCGACGGCCCGTAGCCCCGCATTCCACCAAAAGGCAACGTCATCAGGATCAAGAATTGGGTCAGCACTTTCCATTGACAGAATGTGATAGATAGGCGTCTTGGGTGTTGGGTTCTGCCAGGCGAGAACGGCTTCATCAATGTCATCAACGGATTTGACCGGCTTGATTTCTCCACGCCGTGCCATCAATTGGTAATAGGCAAGATGCCCGCGCCCCATTGCCGCGGCCTGTTCTTGGGTTCGCATCCCATCTCGCATCCAGTTTCGGCGTGCGTCAACACGCGACATGATGGTACTGAGCATAAGTCCAACATGTCCGCGCCTCATCTCCGGAAAGGTTACTGTGCAATGACCAACGTTGTAATCAGGAGCTACCTGCGGAGGTTCACTCTGCTCCTGGCTACGAACCGTTTTTACCGGCAGGGTCAAATTACGATTCCAGAAGATCGCGTCCCAGGCCAGGTCCAGGTGCATGTCGAAAATTAAGTGCTCAATCATGGGGGCTTTCAAGTGATCAAGTTGCGCAGGGAGTCAATTCTAATGGACCCGGCATTAAGTCCGACGCCAGATCCCTTGGATAATGCCGAGCACTCTTAACCTTGGGTTGCCGGGTGGATTGCATGATGATCAGGACATTCATCGGATCAGCCCAGGTACCTTACGAGCTGGGTCAGTACCGAGGCAAATGACTGGTGCCAATTGAACAAAAAAAGAGCGATCCAGTGTGTGGCTGGATCGCTCGGAGAGATCGTTCCAACCTTTTTCGGTGAAACCAAGGTCAAGCTGCAGCCTGACCCAAGTGCCGGGTTAAGAACGAGTTATATACGCAGCGCAACTGAGATTATCAAATCGATCCTATCAAGACCTCAAATCACATCGCGCATGGTGTGCAATCAAAATGTCAATGATTGTTCCCTAGCTGCGTACGCTAGTAGCCCATGGAAATCCCGATGGTCGCAATAACCTCGTCCTCGTCACCGCCGTTAGCTGCTTCTGTGTTGTCGCCCAGCATCAGGAAGTGCACGCCAGCAGACAAAGTCCAACTGCCGTAGCTGTCTGGTACTGATAGCGGCATGCTACCGACGATTCCAATGTCCAGGAATCCGAAGTCATCATCGTCCGTTGCAGTTTCGTAGTAATCGTTGATTCCCAAACCCAATGTGATAGGCATAGAAAGGGCAACGTTTTGCAGATTACCATTTGCAAAGGGGGCCAATGATGGCTCGATACCCAGTTCGAGGTACGTGCCTTCTTCAGCACCAAATGCTGAATTCGAGGTTTCCATTGCAAGGGTCAATGATGGGGAAAGTGCAAGACCATCGCTGTCATCGATACTTAGACCGATGGCAACTTCGGTAACGGTTGCAAACGCGTCATTGGGGCTTGTGTACCACGTTAAAGTCAGGCTTCCGTCAAGGTCGTCTGACAGGCTTGTGCCTGCACTAATGTAAAGGTCTGATTCGTACCACGACTCGGGGTCGACGGCGCCACCTGCGGTTCCGGATGGTCCATCATGGAAACTGTTCCAGATGCCAACGGACAGGGACAGGTTGTCGGAGAGGCTAAAGCCGACTTCAATGGCAGGCTGAATGATTGAACCCTGATCTTCCTGGACGATGCCACGGAAGAAATAGGCTGTGGTCACGTCAACACTGGTGTTCACTGAGACGCTTCCCTGGTTTGGCCCATCTCCAGCCAACGCTGCCGATGGCGCGATCACGAGTGCTGCCGCTAACGTGCAGCTAATTGCCAAACATCGATTCATGTAACTAAACAGTAACATACAAAACTCCTTCAGTACAAGGGTGGCTTACACAAGCCCAAAAAATGGGCACAAGAACATCTGCTAATACAACATGCAATCATCATGCCAACATTCAATTATTTCGCTGACGGGTCTATTTTCTGTATATAACGTGGGATAAAGCCTGATTTGGTGGGTACGACACCTTCCATCAAGACCGTGCCTGCTTGTAACTTAGGCATATAGGTTAACAAACCGACAATATATGCCTAAAATGTCATCATCCCTGCAGGGGTGGTCAGTTAATTAGTCAGACGATCCGATATTTTATATTGATGTTAACTGTGTTATATATTGATGTTGAAAGATAAACCATGACAATATGGCAGCTACCATGCCAGGGTCCTGGGTTGGTTTGACAAGAGTTTGGTAGTCCAAGAGCTGGCACTGCAATGGGGTTCACTTTTTGGGTACCGAACCAGGAAGTGATCTGGGATTAACCGGGTCAGGTTTTTGGTTAACGGCCAAGGTCATCAGATTGATTAGTTACCGGGGATCCTGGATAGGCAATATGAACAACGATCAATACGCGTGGTAGAGGGTTTTCGGTGAACAGCGTTCGGCGCTTGAGGCGTTGTGATTTTTGAGGGGAGTGCGCCATATTCATAAGTTCCTTTAAAATACACTCTTAGAAGTCACGCGGGCTTGGTGGGCATGCATTCAAGTGAGTAAGCCTTGATTGATTGGGAAAATGCAAAATTAATGGCAAAACCCTCTGAATGGGGTTCACCTTTCTTCATCGCCACGTTATTATTTAATTAGCAATTCAACCTGCTTACATTCGTCTGCGGGGGAAATTTGGTTTAAGGAGGCAGCGTAATGAAGAAGTTCTTTTGTATTTTAAGCTTGGTGGTCGGGGCGATCGCTATGCCGGTTTCTGTGCAAGCTGCGGATCTGTACATCGGTGATGACCAGAATTCAAGCGACGCATTTGCGAATGTAACTGCGGGCAGTTGGGAACGGTCAACGAGCAGCGATAATTGCTGTAACCCAATTAACTTGGTCAATGGCAACGGGTTCGATGCTGAAACGGGTACCCATAATAATGTGGCATGGACGGACACGAGCAACGGCGGCGCTCACTGGTTGACGGATAAGAATAAGTGGAACGAGGCGCCAGCGGATTATCTTGGTATTCCCAATTCTGATCTGACCTTTGTCGCCCTTGAGTTCAACCAGACCGAACAGGTTGGTGACATTCATGTTTGGAACTACAACGACGGCTGCTGCCTGTCACGTGGTGCACAGCAAGTGCGGGTGCAGTATTCGGCCGTGGAGGCACCAAGCGAAGGTGGCGATTGGTCCGATCTTGGTATTTTCGATATGGCTCTAGGGTCTGGTCGGGACGAATATGCTGGCGAACTATTAGGTACCGGTGCTTTTACAGCGCGTCACGTCGTGGTGTCGATTCTAGCCGTCGAGTCCAGTAACCCGACACTTTCTGAAATTCGGTTCATTCCAATTCCTGAGCCGGCCACGATGGGCTTGATGGCGATGGGTGGCTTGTTGATGCTGAGGCGACGACGCTAAGGTGGGCTAATACATACAAGCACAAGCGGTTTGCCATCTGAGAAGATTTAAGGGTTGGTGGTCTGCACGGAGGAAACAAAATAATCCAGGGCCAGACCGACGGTCTCGCCTTGGTTTTTTTTTGGAAGTGCAAATACTGGGTAAGGGTCCGCATTTTGGACTAGTGACATCCGCCTTGGATCACCGGCAAGTTGCACTAGACCCTGTAAGTCCGTTTCGTTAAGCACATTCAGTAATTTGATGGGTTTTGCAATTGGTCAGATTTTTCCCCGGTACTTCAGTGGAAGATAAAATAGTAGTCATCCGGTATCCCAAGCCCCCCAATTCCCGATTCAGATTTTGCCTTTTGCCAAAGCATTTAACCGTAACAAGAAATAATTAAAAAGAAGAGATCTACACCATGAGGGATACCCCAATAGGCACGCGCATGAAAAATCGTGATATATCCACGCTACTTGTTTTGTGTATTGCGGGGGCAATGGTAATCCCGGCGGTCACTTCGATGGCCGACATTACGGTTGTGAGTGTCACTGAAATCCCGACGTTAGGCGGTAACTCGAGCGGGGCCTGGGGTGTCAATAACCTGGGGCAAGTGACCGGCGAAGCAGATCCTGAATCGGGTTCGACGCACGCGTTTCTTTGGGATGCCACCAGTGGGTTGATTGACCTTGGCGGAGCGCTGCCGGAATTCAGTGGGCAGATAAATACACGTGGCCTGGCCATCAACGACTCTGGACAAATTACCGGCGTCGCCTTTCATGCCGACGGGCCAGACAGAGATCGGCTGTTCTATTGGGAACCAAGCTTCGGTCCTGGCGGGATGGTTTCGGGGATCGGCGGTTCGACGACACTCGACTCCAACAGTGCTTCCAAGGTATCAGGCAATGCCATTTCCAATAACGGCAAGATCGGCGGAGCGGCTGAACTGGCTAGCCTCGACGGTGCTGATCGCAGTTTTATCATCACACCGATGGATACACCGGAAAACGCAACGGTCTTGTTCCCACCGGATTCTGCACTTTTTGACATGAACAACGCTAACGATGCCACCGGACGCGGTGGTCAGTCCGAATCGGGTCCAGCCCACCATGCGTTTTTGTGGCTCGCCGGCGCCGCTTCGCCGGTGGACCTGGGTACACTCGGTGGCAGTGGTGCTTTTGACTTCAGTTCTGGAATGGGAGTCAACATCGGTAAGGATGTGGTTGGCCAGTCAGGAACCGCCGACGGAAATTGGGAGGCATTTTTTGTTCCCTTCGGCGGTAGCATGGTCAGCATCCTGCCCGATACCTTTGACTCCAAGGGTCGGGCCATCAGCAACAACCGAATGGTTGTTGGTACCGACGAGAGTGACCGAGACCCGGCGGCCGGAACCCACAGTGTCGCCTTCCTGTACGACGCCAACAGCGGCCTCATGATCGCCAGCGACTTGGACACCCTTCTGCCGGAGGATTCAGGCTGGAGCTTTTACGACGCCAAGGATATCAGTCCTAATGGGCGTTTCATCGTGGGGACGGGTAATTTGGATGGGAACGAGCGTGGCTGGCGGTTGGAGATCATGCCGCCGCTTATCCCTGGCGACGCCAACGGTGACGGCGTGGTGGATGTGGCCGACTTGGGAGTCGTTGGCGCCAACTTCAATCAGATAGACACCACTTTCAACCAAGGCAACTTCAACGATGATGATATCACGGATGTGGCGGATCTTGGCATCTTGGGTGCCAACTGGACTGCGGCGCAAGGACTATCCTTTACGCAGAACCTGCACGCTGTTGGTGCCACGATGGTGGTGCCTGAACCAACAACCACCGCGATATTCATCCTTGGCTTGGCGTGCCTTGGCCGTCGGCCTTGATAGTGAAGCGACTTGCCAAGCAGGGCGCCATATCCGGCGCAGTTAGTGTGCTTTTAGGCCAAACGGATATCATCACGTAAGAAGCTCTTGTGATATCGCCTCCACTTTGCCCGTTGGACCATGGTGTAGGCCTCATGTGAAGTTGGTAGCCCCTCAAACCGGTAAATAGAATTTGTCCATGAGCGAACAGCGGGTGCCGATTCTGGTTTATCACCACGTCTATCCAGATGATATGCTGGCTACGTGCGAATCTTTGTCCGGCATCATCGGTCAAAGTGAATTTCAGCGGCAAATGGAGTACATCGCCCAAGAGGGTTGGCAAGTTATATCGATGACCGCAGTGCTCGATTGGCTTACCAGGAAACGAGTGGTGCCCGATCGTGCTGTGGCAATGAATTTTGACAATGGCTGGCTGGATACACGAACAGTCACCATGCCGATCATGCAAGAATTTGGCATGAAGGCAACTTGTTATGTTATCACGGACGGGTTGGAAGCTGCTTCAGCAGGTCGAAGCCAATCCGTGCGAACGCAGACGGAGGGCGTTGTGGAAAGGCCGTTTATGGATTGGGATCACGCCCGCCAACTCCTTGATGCCAACTGGGAGATCGGTGCTCACACCGCGACGCACTGCAAGATGACCGACAAACACGCTGCTGGCGGGGATCAAGCGGTACTGTGGGAGATTGAAACATCCAATGCGATCATTGAAAAGCGACTTGGATTGGTTGTTGATCACTTCGCCTATCCCAGCGGTTCACGCAGCATACGGATCGATGAACTGCTTGCGCCGTACTATCGCTCACTACGACTATGGCATTGCGAGTTTCCCATCCAATGGAGCTTCACGGATCACGCTACATCACGTCTAGCGATCGATTGCCAGAATGTAGATGCGCGGGTGTCATTCGAGGACTTCAAACGCATATTTACTGATGCACAGGAGTTGCAGTGATGGACATTAAAGGCATTGTGGCACTGGAGGATCGCGAAAAGATCATGGCGGGGCCAGGTTTACCAGTGGCTGAATCTGACCCAGCTAAAGATCAGTGGGATGCGCGTGTGCTAAGACGTCTAAGGCAGGCGATGGTAGCCCAGGACCTGGATGCTCTATTTGTAATCCGTGCGGAGAACGTTTGCTGGCTCACACACTGGTGGGATCACGGCCAGATGACGCTCATGCCTGCCGAGGAAAACGCATGGGTCATCGTTCCACGCGACGGCGAGCCATTTGGCTTGGGTACCGGCGCCGTTTCATGGGGGATGGAGATGCCCACCCGCCCGCACTGGCTGCAAAACATGTACGCATTCAATATGGCCAGCTTTGACGGTGAGGCGCAACCGGCTTGTGAACTGCTCAAACACAAGGAGTTGGGTAACGGGCGTATCGGTATTGAAACCGAGTGGATGCCCTATAAGTATGTGTGCTTGATTCAAGAGCAGTTGCCCGAAGTCGAGTTCGTCTCGTCGGACGCAATCTTCTATCAGTTGCGAAGCGAGAAGTCGCCGTTCGAGATTGAAGTCATCAAAGCCGGCGTGAATGTTTTCAACGAGAGCCTGGAGATCGCCATTGAGCATTTGAGTCGAAACAAGGACATCGAGCGCGCGATGCGTGTGCTGAGTACAGAGATGGCGGCACGCAACGGTCGGGCTGCCATCATTCCCACCTGCCAGCAATACGGATTCAGTTGGTTGGGTAAAGATTCACAAGACTCTCGCGTGGCCCGCGACTGGTTTAAAGCCAAGACGTATGACCCAGAGACCGAACTGTTTTGCGGTGACTTCTGCATGACTTACGAGGGCTATTGGGTTGATCTGTCACTTTACGAATGGATCAACCCGGACAAGGCCCAGCCGCACCGGACACAGATTAGGGAGCAGCAAGCTCGGCTTACCGAGATGCAGTTGCTCATGAACCGTGCGATCAAACCGGGAATGACCGGTGTCGAAGCTGAGCAGGAGATCGAGGCGGCACAGGCTGCCAGTGGAATCGATTTTCACTATTGGTTTCATGGCATCGGACTGAATATCCATGAGCAGCCCATCATCGGCCGCGGCGAAACCGCACGATCTGACGTGAGGTATGAAGTGGGTGCCGTGGCCTGCACGGAAGTATTTTCCGAAGGTATCCTTTATGAAGACATGGTGATGCTCGGTGAAGACGGCTGGGAGTATCTCACGACACGTAGACCTTTTATACGGGGCGATGACACAACATGATTGATGGGTGCGATCATTTTTCCTTTATTCAAATTACCGACTGTCATCTGATGGACACGCCGGATAGTCTGTTGCGCGGGCTGTGCACTCACTTCACGCTGCAACGCGTGTTGCAGCATATCGCCCGCCATGAGGCGGACAAGGTTGATTTCATTCTCGGTACCGGCGATTACGTCTGCTTCCCGACCGATCGGCAATACGCATGTTTTTCTGATGCAATTCAGTTGCGCTGTAGTGCTGCTTTTCCTGGTCCTCAGGGATTGGGGTTCCCTGGTCTGGAGGATATGCCCATCTATTTTCTGCCGGGCAATCACGATGGGAACAAACCATTCATCCACCAGCTTTTTCCCGGCTCACCCGTTCCCGATTCTCTAGACTTCGCGTTTACGCACAAAAGCGTGCGCTTCATCTGCCTCGACACGCTGCGGTACGTTTTAAGGGACCTGCCACATCCTGACACGGACCCATTGCGAGAGTCTTCAATGAGACTGCTGGAAAGTGAATGCGCCTCGCTACCCGACGAGATGCCCGTGATCGTCGCGATGCATCTGCCGGCTGCTCCCGTCGACGAGTTGCCATGGGCCGACTGCGAGGTGCCCGAGGATATGGAAAGGTTCTGGCAGTTGTTTGCACGCAAGAACCTTCTGGCGATCTTGCACGGACACATTCACACGACCAAGGAACGGGTGGTCAACGGCGTGCCGGTGCTCAGCTTAAGAGCGACCGCGAATCAGTGGGCCGACGGCGACGATCTGATCCCCACGACGCAGCCTCCGCACTATCGCGTCGTGACCGTTGCGGATGGACAGTTCAGCCATCGCAACGTCGAAGTAGACACCGAGTGGGGTAATGTCGACTTGACGGAGGCTATACCGATGAACGAGCAGGCCTTTGCCCAGGTGGGTGAGGCGGATACCAAGGACCTGTTCTACAATGAACCGCCGAACAGAGAGTTTTGATTCGCTAAGGAGAACCGTGACATGGAACAGGTGTACGCCTACTATCGTCTCAAGGAGGGCGCGAACCGCGACAAGTTCATGACTCATATGCAGACGGTCGATGTGCCGGCCATGCGCAAGCAGCCGGGCGTCGATAGCTTTAACGTATACTTGGTTCACGAGGTGCCGCTCGGACAGTTTGCATTCGATGTTGTGGAGGACATCGTGGTCGACCGGTTTGAAACGTGGGATAAGATCTGCAAGGCTCCGGAACACCAGACCTACATCGATCAATGGGAACAATACGCGGACGCTGATTCGCTCGTATTTGTGCGCACTTGCAGTTAGAGACGGTGAAGACAAGGTTTTGATATCGGTGTCGAGAACACATGACCATGGACGTAAGACCGTTGGGGAAGTCCGGACTGAACGTTTCGACCGTCGCGCTGGGCTGCTTCGCGATGGGCGGTCGCAAATGGGGTGACGACGTTCGCGATCAGGATTCGATTGAAGCGATCCGCTTCGCCATCGACAGCGGCGTCAATCTTCTAGACACTGCGGCGAGCTACGGCCCCGGCCACTCTGAGCGGGTCATTGGCCGGGCCATCAGGGGAATAAGGGAGAAAGTTGTCCTGGCGACCAAGGTCATGGTCAGCTTCCAAGATGAAGACGAGGTGCGCATGTCGCTGGAGGACAGTCTGGACAATCTCGGCGTGGATTGCATCGATCTGTATCAGGTTCACGTACCCAACCGCGGTGATATGGATGCCAACCTGCGGGTCCTGGAGCAGATGGAACAGTTTCGTAGCCAAGGCAGGATCCGGGCGATCGGAGTCTCGAATTTCTCCACGGAACAACTTGATCAGGGACGCGAGGTTGCCCAGATCGATTCCGTTCAGCCACCATACAGCCTCTTGTGGCGATACGTCGAAAAGGATTTGCTGCCTTACTGCCAGCGATACGGGATTGCCGTATTGGCCTACAGCCCATTGGGGCAGGGGATCCTGACCGGCAAGTACACCGGCGGCGTTGCATTTCCGCAAGAGGACTCGCGTAGACCAAATTTCTTATTCCAGCCAAAGAATATTGAAGATTCTTTGGCGGTTGTGGATGCCGCGAAAAAGATCGGCCAAGCACGGGGCAACACGGCGGCGCAGGTTGCCATTCGGTGGATCCTGCAGCAAAGTGGTGTGACATCCGCGCTTGTGGGGGCTAAACGGCCAAGCCAGGTTGAGGATAACCTCGGCAGCGACGGGTGGGAACTGAGCGAAGATGAGTTGCAGCAATTAAACGAGATCAGTCAACAGGTTCACGATCGGCGAGCCATTGCGGTCCCCGAAAACTTGATGCTCTGGGAAGCAGTTCCCGATCCATTTTCCGAATCCACACGACGTCAGATTCGTCAGCAATATCTTCAGTCAAGGGTAGTGTCATGAGAAAGAGCATTGTTAAAAGGAAGTTTGAAGCCGGCCAGCCAGTTTTGTGCGTGGCCGCCGGTATTCACCATCCGATGATTCCGGAGTTTGCCGGGTTGATGGGGTTCGACTGTGTATGGCTGGATTTTGAGCATCATGGTAGCGGCCTTGAGACGGCCGGTACGTTGATTGCATCATGCCGGTCGGCCAATATCGATAGCCTGGTTCGGCCGGCAAAGCTGGCGTTCGAAGATATCCGTCGTATCCTGGAACTTGGGGGTACTGGAATCCTTTACCCGCGGCCGCAGGGCGTGGACGAGGTTATCGAATTGGTCAAGTGCTCTCGGTTCCAACCACAAGGTGAACGCGGTTTCAGCGGTGGCACGGCCGATGCCGCGTTTGGATTGCTGGCTTCCGATCGCAATTACATGAGCTTCTGCAATGAGCAGACCTTTCTTTTGCCCGAGATCGAAACACTGCAGATGGTTGATTTGGCCGGCGACGTGGCTGCGGTGCCGGAGGTCGATGGCTTGTTCATCGGTAGAGCGGATCTATCGATCTCCTTAAACCTTCGTCCCGGCGAACAGAGTGCCGAGTTGGATCGTTGCATCGATCGTGTAGCTGATGCTGCGGCGGCACACGGCAAACCGTGGGGTATTCCCGCCAGTTCGCTTGATGATGCCAAGGCAATGTTGGACAAAGGAGCCCGGTTCATCGCCCACGGCGCAGACAGCATTATGATTCAAAACGGCTGGCAGCGAATCCAGGACGACTTTTCCAAGATCGGTTTTGAGTTCCGCCCGAAAGTCCGTATCTAGGAACTGGCCATGGCAAGTGATCTGAGCGAACACATTCAGCAGACGGTGATGGTGGATTCGCATGAGCATCTGCGGATGGAAGATGTCTGGCTACAGGACGGGCCCGGGGACGTGCTCAGCGACTTGTTCTTCGTGCCCTACGACGGTGGTGACCTCGTTACTGCCGGCGCTGATGACCAGGACGTTGACCGTTTGGCCGACCATACAGCAGGGGACATCGAGTCCCGATTTGCGCCCGTGGCCGATGCCTGGGAGGCGATGCAGCTGACCGGGTTTGGCGAAGCAGTAAGGTTGCACGCCAAACTAATCTACGACATGGAACAGATCACCGTGCCGGCGATGGCTGCCGCCCAACCACGCCTGGAGCAATTGCGCCAACCCGATCAGCGTCTGCGATTACTGCGTGACGAAGCCAAGCTCGATCATGTTCAAGTGGACAACCTTTGCTGGGCCTGTGAGCCGGATGAATCCGACCCGGATTTTTTTCTTTACGACCTGAACTGGCGCACATTCTGTAATGGAGGCATCGAGATTGAGACTCCGTACGAGGCAGTCGGCACTTGGCGTGGCATTGAAACCGAAACCGGTATCACGGTGACCGACTTGAAATCGCTGCAAGAGGCGATGGGGGCGATATTCTCCCTTTACGGGCGGCGAGCCATTGCGGTCAAATCGCTGCACGCCTATGACCGCACCTTATTGTGGCGCGAACGCAGTGATCACGATGCCGAACGGGCTCTTGGCGCCGTGCTTGCCGGCCCCAACGAAGCTGACGAAACTGACCGGCTGTGTCTGGGTGATTGGTGCCTTGCTCGGGGCGTCGAACTGGCCATCGAATACGATCTGCCGTTCAAGATTCATACTGGCTATTTGGCCCGCAACCTACCCATGATGGTACATCACCTTCAAGCTGGCCATTTGTGTGAGCTTCTTATCCGCTATCCACAGGCGAGGTTTGTTTTGATGCATATTGCGTATCCCTACAATGATGAACTTGTAGCGATCGCCAAACACTTTCCCAACGTTTGGGTCGATTTGTGCTGGGCGTGGTCGTGCAATCCGCATGTGAGCGCAAAGTTTGTCCGGAACTTCTTGCACGCCGTGCCGATCAACAAATTATTCGCCTTCGGCGGCGACACCATTTGGCCGACCCGTAGTTATGTTTACAGCGTTCAGGCCCGCAAGTGGCTGACCAAGGCGCTCGAGGCGGAAGTGTGTGACGGCAATTTGACTGAGCAGCAGGCCATGGACGTGGCTACACGCTTGATGCGCCGCAACCAGCTGGACTGCTTCGACGTCGAAGGCACGCGCACCGCAGTCCGGCAGGCGATGCGCATAACCATGTAATCGTGAGGTGAATGATGAACTACTATAACAGTCAAGCTGTTAAGGTCGGGACAATAGAGCAGTTACTCGTAGACGATCATATTGTCGAAGACACCTGGGACCTCACGCGCCATGTCCATCAACCACTTCGCCATCCGATCGGCCCGGTGCTGCATGCGGATCGGCCTTGGGAAGACGGCATCCGAACCTGCAATGTCTTGTACGACCAACGCGAAGGCCTCTACCGGATGTTCTATCAGTCCATCAACATAGAAGCCTACCAGAAGTACCAAAACTACGGCAAGGCGCAGCATCATCCGTGGGATCTGGCGAAGCACGGCACCCCTAAGTTTGTTTGTTATGCCGAAAGTCACGATGGTCTGCACTGGGACAAGCCATCTCTTGACGGCTTCGGTTGGCGTAACTACCCGAAGACAAACGTCGTCATGCCAGGCCATACTCGAGCGCAGTCGCCCGAGGTGTTTTGGAACTCCAACCAAAGCGACGAGCAGCGGCGCTTGATTATGCTGTATCGTGATACGATCAACCACACCAAGCCTGACGCGCGGGACGGTCGATGTCTTGCTTATTCGGCCGACGGGATCCATTGGACAGAGGATAAAGATAATCCCATCACCCAAGGCGGAAGCGACGGTATGCAGCCAATCTGCTGGGATCCGGCGACGAAACAATGGTTCTGCTTCTGTCGTCCCAAAGTGTTGACCTATGACCAGCGCGGGTCGTTCCGCCCACCTATGAGCAATACGAGGCGCCGCATGGCGGTTATGACCAGCCCGGATCTACGCACATGGTCTTTTCCCAGGACAGTAATCGTGCCTGATGAGTTGGATATCAGCACGATGTGCGTGGAGGGCGCTTCTGCGGGCTTTAAGTGGGGCAGTCACTTCTTTGCGATGGTGCCAATCTCCGACCACTACGGCACGCAAAACTTTGAGACGCAGCTAGCCTTCAGTGCTGACGGCCATCATTGGAATCGCCTGCCTGATCGCCCCAACTATTTTGAACGCGGACCGGAAGGCAGTTGGGATTCTCACTGGGCGATGCCAACCTGCCCACCGGTCGAGATGGGCGACCAGTGGCTGTTGTACTACATCGGAGCACACAAGCCAGTGATGCGCCACTCCCATTCGTTTTTTGTGAGTGCAGTGGGCGTTGCGGTGGTACCCAAGGGTCGATTAATTGGGCAATTTGCTGGTGATCGCGACGGTTTTCTGCTCACACGCGAGTTGGTCGTGGGTGGAAAATTTCTAGATATTCATTGTGAACGCGTGGCCGATCGAGACGGCCGACCACCCTGTGAAATACGCGTTGGTCTGGCCCGACGCGGTGGTGAGGCCAATGACCACCGCGATTTGGGTTACCACGATGGTTTTGACATCGATGATTGTGAGCCGATGGGAATGACCAGTCATGCACTACGTGTACGCTGGAAGGACAATGCCGACCTGGGTGCCTTGGTTGGCAAGTCAGCGTACTTGCGTTTTTACATGCGCAATGTGGGTCTTTACAGCTTTCGATTTACGAATCAGTAGCGGAATCTTGCGTTTGACCCAGAGAACTCCAAGTCCCTCTATTAGGATTGAGAACACCATGGCTTCAACCTCCCCATTGCATTTTGATGGCCCGCCTCTTGTCAAAAACATATCACGCGGTCACACAAATAATCATTACCTGTTTGCGGGAGTTGTCCTTGCCCTGATACTTGCCTCCAATGCCGTCAATGCAGACATCACGCTGGCTGAAAACAGTGAGACGCCATACGTCATCGTAGTTTCAGACGATGCAATCGAACCGGAAAAGACGGCAGCGAAGGAACTGCAAACTTACTTGGAACAGGTAACGGGTGCTAAGTTCGCGATCACCAGCACCCCCACGACTGGGCCGAAGATACTGGTCGGCCCGTCATCACGGGTTAGGAAGCTGCTGGCAAACGTCGATTGGGACGGCTTGGGCAAAGAAGGGACAGTTCGGAAGACGGCCGGGCGTGATCTCATCCTGGCTGGGGGCCGCCCGCGGGGCACGCTCTATGCCGTGTACTCCTTCCTTGAGGACACCGTTGGCTGTCGATGGTGGACGTCGACAGAAAGTACGATTCCCAAGAGCCCGACGTTGCGGGTGCCGCAACTCGACAAGCTTTACATCCCGCCTTTCAGCTACCGATTAACCTGGAACTTCGACAATGGAAACAAACCGCTGTTTCGCGCCAAACAGAAGATCAATTCGGGCGAACAGATCGGGCCGGTCCCCGGGGCGTACGGTGGTAGTGAGTACATCATCAACGATGGGCACGGACTAGGGAAAATGATCACGGCCAAGCAGTACTTTGAGGATCATCCCGAATGGTTTCGTTACAGCCGCACTGAGGGTAAGCGTGTTCTTGGCGAGGCTGTGGACCAGGTGGTTCACTGCTATACAAACCAAGCGCTGCGCACAGAATTGACAAGAGTGGTTTTGGGCCTGTTGAAGCAGCACGAAGGCGCAAGCAATGTGATTGACGTGAGCCTGGCCGATTCGGGTTCGATGTGCGAATGTGATCCGTGCATTGCGCTGCGTCGCACCGAATCAGCCGATTCGGGTGTGCTGGTCCATTTTCTTAACGGTGTGGCCGAGGAGGTGGAAAAGTTCTATCCCGATGCAAAGCTGACATTTTTGGGCTACTGGTCAACGAACAAACCACCAAACTTTGCCAAGCCTCATCGCAACCTTGTACCTCGTGTAGCCACCATGGATAAGTTCCATGACCGTTCAGTGAGGCAGTATAAGTTGCAGCGCCGGTACATCGAGAAGTGGAGCGCCATTTCCAGTGAACTTTTTATCTGGGACTATGCAATCAATTTCCACGGCTACCTGTTGCCTCATCCGAACCTCATGGCCTTTAACGACACGCTGCGTTTCTATGCCGAACACAAAGTGACTAGCGTCTTTCTCCAGGCTCACCAGGACCGGGCGGCTTATTTTCCACGCCTGCGGATGTACCTCTATTCCAAACTGATGTGGAACCCACACCTCGACGGTCGAAAAATTATCAAGCAGTTCATGTACGGTTACTTCGGCGCAGCCGCACCGCATATGCTCAGTGTGATTGATCTATTCGAGCGGGCTGGCCAGCAGCCCGGCGTTTTCTTGAACTGCTATTACAAAGGAACGTATCACTGGCTGCGTCCGCGGGACCTCTTCTTGGCCACCAAATTGTGGGCTCGGGCAGAACAGGCCGTCCGAAACGATGAAGTACTGGCTCAACGCGTTCTACGCGCACGTTTACCGATGGACATGGTCTACCTCAATCGTCACCGTACCCTCAAGCGTTATGCCTATATGCATGATGAGGAGTTTCGAGGTCCGAAACACCCTTACACGGCTGCCGAACGATATATCAAGACCGCTGGTGGTTTTGGGGCAAACAATTCACGGATGGGTGTACCCTTCGGAGCACTGAAATCCAAACTACTAAGCCGCTATCCACGACCGGCTGATACTCCCGCCCAGTGCCGGGGTCTTCACGTCGCCGAATGGGAAGACATCCAAGACAACATGTTCAGTCTCGGTTTTGACGGTGGCTGGACACAAAACTTTCAGCACTATACGGTTGATGAGTTGGCACAGATCGTGGATGACCCGGCCGCATCCGATGGTAAGGCGGCCCGAATGCCCGGCGGACATCGCAAGGAGGCCGTCAAGTACGTGATCGACCGGGAGATGGCGGGGCGTTGGCACGTCTATGTCGTGGGGCGAATAGATGCACCAAAATACAAGGAGATGGCATTCATCGCCGGGATCTATCATCGACAGGACATCGGCGAGATGGCAAGAATTGTTCCTGCCTATGACCCAACGAAATCCAAGGCTTACGAAACCTACTACCTGGGCGTGCACGACCTGCTACGCGGCGCCGAGATCTGGGTCACACCACCAGAGGATGAGACGATCAAGTCAGTGTACATCGATCGAATCTTTCTGATCCGCGACGGGGCGCAGAAAAAGATGATCCAAGTGAGTCCCTGACACAGGGGTTTTATTGTCGAAGTAAAATCGTTGGCGCCAAATAAGGAATAACCAACGAGTCGGCTTACGAGATGTCTTGACAGTGAGCTTCGTAGTAGTCTCGAGCCTTCGTTGCTTCTTCATCGCTCATCATCTCGTAAGGTGGCAGCAGTCGGCGCGGGTAGTCTGGGTCCACCAGCCATGTGTTCAGTTTGTCCCAAGCACCATCTATCTTCGTCCCCTTCACGTGGCGGCCGAGGCCCTCATGAATCTGCAACATGCGGCGTTGGATCGCGAAGGCGGTGGTTAGGTCGCCGCTCTTGCCTGCCTCAAAGAGTTTTCGGGTCAGGTTCGGGAACACGGGGCCCAGGCTATTGATCAGTGAGCACTCACCATAGAGGCAGGCGTAGGGAAAGGCAGTTGCCATGAAGAAATGTTGTAACTGTGGAACCCTCGTCATCAACGCACGGATCAAGGCCATGTTCTTGATGCTGATCTTTGTTGCCACCAGGTTAGGTACGGCTTCGACGGTACTGCAATAGTCATCTGCCGTCATTGAGTTCATGCTACTGGCATAGTTGTAGTGCAGGAACTTGGCGTCCGGGAATGAACTACAGACAGTGTTGATATACGTCACCTTCTCGGTGCCGGATAGCCGCCCCCAAGACGGAAGCGAGATCTGAAACATACGGGCGCCTTTCTCGTGCGCGTAGTGGATCCGTTCGATCATATGATCTGCGGACAGGCTGATTACCCCCACTTGGGGAAACAGACCTGGTTTATTCGCTACCTGCAGGAACACATCCACTACACGCTGGTACCGCGAGTCGGTCATGGCGTGGCCCTCACCGGCAGTGCCCATGACATACAGGTGGGTGTATCCGAGATGTAGTAGCTGCTCGGTGTGCTTCGTAAACATTTCCTCATGCAGTTCGTACTGCTCCGTCCATGGGGTATTGACACCCATAAGCAATGCTTGGGTATATCGCCTGTCGGGCATGGGAAATTCATCCTCAATGCTTGTATTCTGGTACCGTCGCTCTGTAATGCTACACTAGCTTGGGTTGGCTACAAGGGGACTATTTCTATGAGCGTGGAATTACACTGTCATACGGTATTCTCAGTTGACGCCTATGGTACACCGGAGGATTTGGTGGATGTGGCGGCCGATCGCGGCGTTACGACCTTATCCATTACCGAACACGATCATTTAGGTAGCTGCCAGCGAGCACAAAGCCGCGCCACGCAGTGCGGGATCGAATATTTACCTGGCATCGAGCTTGGCGCCCTTCTGGATGATGTGGAACTCCATCTGTTGGGGATTGGCTTTGACCCGGACAATTCACAAATGAAATCAATGGTGGCTGAGAGCTTTTCAAAAAACGAACGTTATTTCGACCTTTATATGCCGTACCTTCCAGAATTTGGGTGCCATTTTACAAAAGAGCAAATGGCTGTCGGCCTCGCCGAGCGTTACCCGACCCATTCGGCGCCGGTCATTAGTCAATGGTTTGCAAGGGATTTCCTGGTCGATCAGGGCGTATACCCTGATCGAGCCGCTTTTAAAGCGGTAATCAAGCAGATAGAACAGCGAATTATTGACGAACAAGGTCCGCAGGTTTTCAAAAGCACTCTGACCTTAGAGAAGATTCTTAAAACCATCCAAGGCGCAGGAGGCGTGGTGCTCTTGGCGCATGTGGCCTATTACTATCCGACAGATCAAACGAAACAGATCGAACTGATTCGCAAGGGCCTGGACATGGGGCTTGATGGCTTTGAACTGTATCACCCGCTGAATGTGGCTGAATCCCATTTTGATGTACTCATTCGCGAAGCGAAACAAATCGGCTGTGTCATTAGCGGTGGTTCGGATTGTCATAACGCGCGTATTGAAGGTTCAAGTGCCCTCAATGTCTGCAACGTGCCCGAAGAAACCATTGCCAATCTGAAATCAGTTTTAGCCGAACGGCAATTGGCTCGCATGTAATGCACGTCCCAGTAAGTTTACATGTTGGTTGTATACGCGAAGATTTCAGAAAGAACACAGATCAATACTGCGGTGACATTACTAAAACCAAGATTGGTTTGGCATGGTAAGCCAACAGCCTTGTGGCATGCATGGCTTTCTTTGTTTCTTTCGCGCACCTTGAGCGATGTGTGCACATCAACGCTCATGGAGCACCGTTTTGGCCTCGATGCGTGCGATCGTACCTGTAAAAGTGGTGGCAACAAGTGATTGGGAGCTAAGCGAAGCTGTGGCGACGATGGGCTGACCTAGTTGCAACGCAGCAAAACGCTTGCCGGTGCGCCGATCAAGCGCTCGGATTTGTCCGTCAAGTCCGGCCAAGTAAATGGCACGGGGCGTTACAAGCGGTCCGGCCAAGGCGTGGGAGCCGTGGCGATAGGGCATTACGTCCACCAGGTCCTTGCCGTACCCCCGTTGCCATAACATCCTGCCGCAACCTGCCTGTCGGGCCTGTGCCATGCCGCCGGTTATGTGTTCAAGAGGCCGAATCTGCTCACCCCCGGGTGACAAGTCGTATTCGATTGTGTTGAAGACCAATAGTTGATCGTCACATGCCCAGCCGTTCAGTTCCCCGGTGCCCGTTCGACGTGACCATAGGCGTCGTCCCTTGTGGCGTTTCCGAGGGTCTAAGGCGTGAAACCGGCCTGGTGCGTCGGGGACGAGCAACCACCCGCGATGCAAGAGCATGGCTGGATGACAGTGATCGTAATGGGCTTTGAACCGCCACAGCAATCGGCCCGTTTTTGCACTTAGGCATGCGACGCCTTCGTGATAAACCATCACGGCAATGGTGCTGCCCAAACACAGCGGAGTGGCGAAGTGTGGCAGGTAGTCAGTTGTTTGGCGGGATGTCGCCCACCGCCATTGTGGTTTTCCAGATTTGATCTTGAATGCCTCAAGGCCGCCGGTTCCCGTGCCGGCAACGACAACATCGTCGGCCACGACTGGGCCGGTGTGAATCCAGCGATGAGGATAACCACTGAGCGTTCGGGTCCACGCGGCCCGGCCCGTGGTGCGATCCACCGCAAGGACCTGACCCGCCTGGGTAACCGCTAATACACGGTCAGGTGTGATCGCAAGTGTCCCACGGATTGAGTGGGTTGTATGCAACAACCATCTTGTTCGCCCCGTGTCAGCATCAAGGCACAAGATGCCGGACTGACCTGAATACGATTCATCTGAAAGTGGAATGAAAACATCTTCGGCGTCACAAACAGGTTGCCCGCGATTAAGGCAGGTTGGTACTTGCACCTGCCATTTGAGTTCCAGTTGTTTCTTGATGGTGGTTTTATGAGGTTGTGGCTGAGTAAGCGGTTTGAAAGATACCTGAAATTTTTGTGTACCCAGCGCAAGTGTTCGGAATCCACGTGGCATGTAGTCCACCCCACCGACGACCAGTGGAGGCGTGCAACAAAACGTTACCCCGGCGTATTCGTAGCACTTGGAAGTATGCCAGTGGCCGCAGACCACCGCCTCCACACCACGTTGACCAAGAAATTCAAGCCATGCGGTCGTGGGCGGCGGGTGCTGGGCCAAAAGAGTACGTTTGCCAGCAGTGAGGGCGAGATCGGCTTCTAGCCATCGACGTTTTATTTCTGCTCGCGTTGACCCAAAATACACATCCTCCGCTGGGCAAATAATCAAATGCCATGGCCCAACATCCAGTGAGAAATAAGTCGGACCCATCACGCTTTCCCAGTGTTGAATGTGCGGTAGCGCAGTCTTCAACTCACGCTGCTCGTTCTTGCCGTCGCAGGCGCCGAACACGGGGATCACCGGACATGCGCATTGATTGAAAATACGGCGGAGTTGGTGCAGGCTTGGAATATCGCCCCGGTTGGTCATGTCTCCTGTGCCCACCAGTAACTCAAGATCAGGTACAATACGATGAAGTTGGTGGAAATCACTCCGCAACTGCCGTGCAACGGCCGGCATATTCGACCGTACACTGAAGTGTGTATCGGTGAAATGGCCGATGTGCACGGTTCGCTGCGATGACCGGCGGCGGTTACGTCGCCGAAGCACAAATTTCACCGACCCGTCATGGTGGGGTGTGGTGGTGTACCATCGCGCATTATCCGTTCCGTCAGGACGTGTTACGAATATTATGGGGTGAAGTTTCGGATCAGCAGCCAGGGCGAATCGGCCCCGATGGTCGGTTAGCACGATGTCCTCCCCGTTGCTGACGGGGATCTTTTGAAGAGGTTTGCCGGTGGGCGTGCCTACAAAGCCATTAATTTGGCACAGCGTCCCATTCATGACTCATTATCCAAGTTATCATGGTTCGTTGGTTGCTAAGATTCAACTGAGGCCCAGTCAATACGGCACTTCTTGCATTCATTGCTTGTTTAGGATGTGACCTGAAAACGGTACACACGTGGATTGATCCAGCAACCAGAATTGCGATATATCTGGCTGCAAGCAATTGTGATTGCCGGATTTACTCAACTCCCCGAGCTGGACTCGAACCAGCAACCTAGCGGTTAACAGCCGCTCGCTCTACCAATTGAGCTATCGGGGAAGCGACTTAGGAAGAATAGTCAAAGTATCGGTGTAATCAACCGGCGGCCTTGACAGCCAGCGGCTGGTGCAGTGTCCATGGATGCCACGGCTAGTTTCTATCGGGCATTGGGATCATGATCTGGTGGGGGCATTGAGTCTCCTAGAAACCCCACTAATTCAGGTTCTTATGCTCGCGGGGATTTCTGATGGGGGCTATAATGTGAAGGAATCGATATTTGCATGGGATTTGCATGGCGATCAGCCAAAATCCAGTTTGGCTAATTTGGCTGATGATGGCCGGCAGGTTTTGGTGAAGGATCAGAAGGATTATGTGATGGCGACCAGTTTTGGTGCTTTAAGCACCGATTTTTATTTGAACCACAAGCTGTCTTTGAAGATGGATCTCCCCACGGAACGGGAGACGATTCTTCATTTTTTTGACCAGGTTCGTAAGGCTGAACCGAGCATGGATCGGTTTCGCCGCTATGACGAAGAACTCGCACTTGAATCCAGTCAACGTCATGATGAGTATCGCTGGTTGAGTTTGAGACGGACGTCCATTCGTACAGGACACGTTAATCCACAGGCCATGCCGCAAGGTTACGATTTCCACCGCATGGTGCTTAAGGTGGCCCCCTACTGTCTCAGCATCAGCCCTCTCGATGTGGATTATCTTGAGTTGACGTTTGGTTTCGATCTAGAGTGTAAGGCCGACCATGATGGCGTGGTTTTCAATGCGCTTTATGGCGACACGCCCATGGCTCAATTGCTCCAAGTACCCGATGGCAGGATTTTGGATGTACAGCCAGTTTTTGGCGTATCACTTACTGAGCGGGGTGACATCCAGGCATATTTCGAGATCAAAACTCGCAAGAAGAATCGCCGAGGTAACGCTCGGCGCTATAAACATGAGCCAATTAGCCTATTCCTTACTATACGCCGGTATGGTTCGGTACGGAATATCGATGATCTAGCGAGCATTTTTGATGATCTGGCCGAGCATGCAGAGACACTTGCGACAGAACGGTTTGTCCCCAATCTACTCACGCCAATCGCTCGGCAGATCACATCGAGCAGTGCTTAAGCCGGGATATTTCTGGTGGCGATGGAGCGCACCCTATCCTGGGCCAGTCCTAGACCACCACTTTCAGCTAAAATCAAGCCAGTGACTTGCAGGGAATAATCAAGCGATTGTTTTCGTTGCATGTGCGATCTTTGAACCGATAGAAACAACGGTGTGTCGGACGAATCTCTGAAAATCATGGTCCTGGCGGGCGGTCCAGACCGCGAGAGGCCGGTGAGTTTGCAGTCGGGTGCTGCAGTCGCGTATGCGCTACGTGAGGCCGGTCATGATGTGCGCGAGTGTGACATTGGACCCGATGACCTGTCAGCGTTGAAGGCTTTCGAAAAGTGGGGAGGTGATGTCCTATTTCCCGTCCTGCATGGTCGATGGGGCGAAGGGGGCGGACTTCAATTATTGCTGGATAAGCGAGGGCTGACATATTTTGGTTCGCGGGCCCGTGCCGCATCCCTATGTATGGATAAATCCCGTGCCAAAAAACGGTTTTTGGATGCCGGACTGCCTACGCCCAATTGGGAGTTGCTTGATTCAACCCAGGTGCCCCCCATGCACCTTCCCATTGTGATCAAGCCAAATGATGAGGGCTCCAGTATTGATGTCGCCATATGTCACAACCCAACCCAAGTGAAGCAAGCCTGGCGAGAACTAGGCCGGCGAAATCCCCAATTGCTTGTTGAAACATTTATTGGTGGCAAGGAATTAACCGTTGGGGTTGTGGATCGACTTGACGCCGAAGGCGGCGGCACCTTTGCATTACCGCCGCTGCAGATCGTTCCCGCAGCGTCGTTTTATGACTATGAAGCAAAGTATCACCGAGCAGATACGCAATATTTATTTGACATTGATCTACCTGAATCATTACTCGTTGAAGTCCAACGATTGGCGACCGCGGCCCATGAACATGCTGGTGTAAGTCATCTGTGTCGCGTCGACATGATTGTTGATGCGGATCAGCGGATCTGGATTCTGGAGGTCAATACCCTTCCCGGTTTTACCACCCACTCAAATGTTCCGCTTGCCGCAGACCATATGGGCGAACCAATGCATGTGTTCGTGGATCGGCTTGTGCACTTAGCCTTGGAGTCTTCGGCCCGATTGAATCTCGCCGCCAATGCCGAGCCGTAATGACATTAGTAACTAGTTAAAGTGATCGTTTGTCATCTAATTATACTTTTCAATATAAAACTTCGATAGTAATCAATCATGGGTTGGATTTCACTGAAAAGCTTGCGGCTACGTCGACAACGCAAACGACGAGTTAGTCAAGAAGGTATTGTCCGTCGTCGGTTAGTGGCCAGCGCGAAGTGGTCTCTCTGCGGCACCGTGGTGATGGTCTGTTTGTTTGGCTGGCACGTGTTGGAAAAGGTGTTGGCCAACCAAGCAATCAAGTCAAGTGAAATGCCGGTCGTTATAGATCATGTTTTACTTGAGGCGTTGCCTCATTGGATGGATAGCCAGGTACGACTGGAACTTCAGGAGGCAGCTGCATGGCCAATTAAAGATGGCGACTTATCTCATCGTAATTTACAGCGATCCGTTGATTCATTTTATCAAACGGGATGGGTGCGCCAGGTCCATCAGATTAAGCGAGATGGGATGAACTCAATCGTGGTGTCGGCTGACTACCGCCGGCCGGTCGCCGCTATTGCGAGTCCTATGGGGATTTTTCGCGTTGATCGCGAGTCCGTTCGTTTGCCCGGAAATTTCGACGACCAATCAATCGGTACGATCGGGGTGCCGATCATTACAGCCGTGTCATTGCCGCCGCCACCAGTCGGTCACCAATGGTTAGGTGAAGATATTGTCGGTGGACTGTCTGTTGCCCAGTTGATTCAAGATCAACCGTACGCCACGCAGATCGAAGCGATTGATGTGTCGCAGACTGATCGGCAACGTCGTACGCGTGTTTCATTGCGTACACATCGTGGCCTAATACGGTGGGGTTTGGCGCCTGGGTATGATCATCCGTTGGAACCCTCCACAGAAGTTAAATTGCATCGTCTGATGCAAATCTACTCTAGATGGCAAGCGGTGGATGCCGGGGGCAAGGTTGTTGATCTGTATGGTCCCGCCACATTGATCCGTCTGCGGCGTGACCACGATCGTTACCAACCGGTGGTCGATACCGGCTCATGGTGAGGGCAGGCATGTCTTCTAACCCAGCCCCTAAATGCTGCTGGGATTGCTTGGTAGAGTGTATATGCATCCCAGTAGCATCCGTTCAACGTCGAATATTTTATTGGCCTGGTGCTTCTGGCTGATTGCAAGCTGGTTTGTCACCATCGGGCCGAGTGCGGCCGAGGTGGCTCCTCGCATGATGCTGATAGCGGCAACGACTGGGTTTTTGGTGTTATGGCCCCTGGTGCGTCTGAGCCAGGGTTCTCAAAATCCGATAAATCGCAGTCGTCAAGACCAAGAATCTGGTGGGCTCATGTTTTCCAGAGACGTGACTTGGCCAGTGCAGTTGACTGCCTATCAGCAGGCCATCCGCGATTGGGTGGGTCTGTTTTTCGTGTTTCAAGCCGTCATTTGGCCCCTCATGCTCAATGCGTCCTGGACCATGCTGCAGACGATCTGGCTCAATGCCACGTTGGGTGGTTGGAGCCTATTGGTCGCATTGATTCTCGGTTGGGGGCTTAACCGAGAATCAGGGATGGGCCGCACAATCGCTATGGTTGGGTGTCTATTGGTCGTATTGGGCGAACCGGTGAGCGTCGGCATGGTCTATAACATGGTCACGGAAGCAGATGGTCTATTCTGGCAGACGCGGTTCAGTCCTTTTGTCGCCTTATGGGCACTGGCCCAGCCCTACGAAGCAGGCACCTTGCGTCAGTACCAGCCACAGATCATTGCCGTTACGATGGCCGCGATATTGGGCTGGGGTATTGTGTGGCACCGCCTTGTTCATCATCAAGACCTATAGAAAATGGTTAAGCGATTTTGATGATGAAGAACCATGGGTCGATGAATATCGGCAGGTCATGGCGGTGATAGCTGGGGTTCTGGACCTATAATATTGTGGATGTTAGGGTAAATTTTCCTTGATCTAGATTTTATAGAGCCGATCTGTTCGATAGCATCTAATACCCCGTTAAATCGTCGTGGTGTGCGATGTGGGGATAATGATTAGGCAAAGAGCATAACGATATGGAGTTTCTAACTGCAGACGAAAAGGACCGGCTTGGACAACGTCTTGCGCAACTCAAAGCGGAACGCTCAGGGTTATCCGAACGGATCGCCGAAGCCCGATCTCATGGGGATCTAAGCGAAAATACCGAATACCATGCGGCCCGTGAAGCCCAGGGGTTAGCCGAAGCGGAGATTCGCAGGCTTGAGGAGCGGATCAAGACCGCACAAGTCGCGGACGAATCACAGATTCCTGACGACATGGTATTCGTGGGGTCTGTCGTCAAGCTTCGAGATATGAATGATGATTCAGACGACCTGTATAAGCTTGTTGGGGAGGCAAGCGGCAACTTTGATGCCGATGAAATTGAAGTGACAGCTGCTAGTCCAATGGGTGAAGCCCTGATCAAAGCGCGGGCGGGGGACATTGTTAAGGTTGATCTGCCCCGCGGGACAAAGCGGTTTGAAGTGATGGAGATCTTATAGACGGGTTTGGTAATGATAATGAGTCGGTCACATCGCAATGCAATCGTCAGGACGGAGATGAACCGATGAAAAACAGCCTGATAGGCCTGTATGGTTTGTGTGTCTTGGCCTCAACGCTTTTCGATCCGGCCGAGGCAGGGGCTCAGTACGCACTGGGGGATGGGCGAGCACTCGACAGCAATATGCAAGAAGGGGCGAGTCGTATTAACCGTCGCACGGCTGAGCCAAACTACCAACTACGAAACAACCTTGTAACCGGCAATGTGACGGGGCTTGGTTATTTTCACGATGACGTTGGGTATGCTACTTCAATCGGTTTTCGTGATCCGACCAGCAGTGACGACCTGTTCAGGTTTCGGGCGACCAGTGCCACCCCGCACTTTGCACGCCATCCTCGGACTGTTGTGGGTGCCCCGGCAGTCACGGTATTTCGTTCCTTTGCTACGTTACCGGCAACTGAATTGAAGGAGTCACTGAACCATCGTCGTGGTGTTCAGCCATTTGATGCAACAGTCTCCGGGTATACCGTACGGCCTCATCAAGATACTTCTGGCTTGGCTGGTGGAACGAACCGCCCACTACTCACCCGCCGGCAGCCCGATGGGCGTGTGTTGCAAGTAACCGCATCACCGCTGCTTGGTGTTCGCAGGCAGTTGCTTGATCCACGCG
>Ga0310125_10000117_pt1 | contig 32847 bp, 24 predicted proteins | sample CB11b_Tmax_Bot8__FD_203508 | JGI IMG/M metagenome (GOLD analysis project Ga0310125, IMG submission 203508) | Marine microbial communities from Western Arctic Ocean, Canada - CB11b_Tmax_Bot8 | ecosystem: Environmental > Aquatic > Marine > Oceanic | place: Canada: Western Arctic Ocean | collected... | reverse complement strand
CCGGGATATCGTTTGTGGATATCGATTAATCTGGCCTTGAGTTCTTTCGTCAAACCGTCTTTATGTGGATATACATGTAGATGCCACGGCATCCCCTTCGCAACGGTCCTATCTAAGATCTGAGGTTTCGGCTTCCAAACCAAAACGGAGGATAGCTTCACATCATGGTATTCATTGGCATCAAATGTTCTAGGGACAAGTGTTAATGCCATGGTTGTAAAGGGGTGGCTGCGAACCCAACGCTTTCCACGGCCAAGTTCCGGCTTAGATTGTCCTGAGCATCCAAACGCACCGAAAAGAAATACCACAATGCTCAGGCCAATGCATATCGTTAAAAACCGTTTCATATGGCTACTCCTTCAAAGAAACTTTCGATATTGATAAGGGCGGCCGTCTCTGACTTATCTGCCACATCACTATGATTCCACACCACATGCACGGCTTGCCTTGGGGCCACTAGGACTGGGCAACTACATGTGTGTGCCACAATTGAATACGCAACGATGAGTTCTAGCACCTTGACATACCCTCGATAGCCACAACGCGGACCGGACATGAATCCAGACCATGAATGGGTAAGGGCGTAAAGGTAATCATAAAGGTATCTGTTTTTAATTGGTCAATATTATGGACCACCTCTAAAAGAAGAATATCGTTCCCTAGTAGTAATTCATGGCAGGCGATACAACCTTCTATATGGTTTTCAATGGCAATCCCATCACCCCAACCCACACACTTAACTCCCTTTTCTAGGAACCATCGTGCAGCTTCTTCAGACATGTCCGGCCTCTGATCATCAGGTGAAGTGACAAACGGTGTACTGTGAAATGGAGAGTCTAAAAGAACCACATCCCCTGCCTTTACCTTACCCGCATCGGCTTGGTCCAGATCTTCGCACCGAATCAGTTCGCGTGGACGAACGCTTTGAAGATTTAACAGAACACCTCTACCCAAGCAGCGGTCAACCGGCAGTTGCATGCCATCCTTCCACTGATCGTTAAAGTGGTAAGGGAATTCAAGGTGCGTTCCCAGGTGAGAGGTAATGTCCATATGAGTGTGGCAGGCCTCTACGCCCCCAATATAGGTCTGGTGGCGATGAAGCTTACAGCGCCGCTGCTCGGTAGCTGGATCCAGTGGCTTTGACAGGTCCACCACTCTCAATCGATTATAATCCAGTTGGGCAATATCAATCATAAAATAGTGCCTTCATAATACTTAAGATCCATCAGCATAACATCCGTCTCACCTTGTAGCCCATGGCGTCGTGCTTGTTAACGCTGGCGACACCATGGTTTTAATGCTCTGTTACGATCTGATTTATGAACAATAAACCAGACAAGGGTCGCGGCGGTCGCCGCCACCAGCTCCTCTATAACAACGATCGTGGTTTTTTCTACTACCTCGAACCCTCCACAGGTGTCGCGGGAATCACCAATGAACTTATTGGCAGGCTGCGCGGCACAAGGATAGACACGTTAATTACAAGAATTGACCGTGGGAACCTGGTTCCAATGTACGACAGCCGAATCGAGGGCAAGGTAGGCAAGGGAGAGGCCACCTTTCCAAACGTTGAGGTATGGCGTCATACGGAGTGCCTGCGACGCTTATTCGACAGAAATATTGATCCATGGGAAGAGGTGTTTAAAGAATGCCGCCGTGAAGGAATGGAGGCATTCGCCGGCATTCGCATGAATGACCTGCACCACACAAAAATGAAGAAAGCGTTTACGGTCTGGGATTCATTTTATCTCAGTAACATTACAAGAAACTCCAAATATTATATTGGACAGGATTATGCTCATTTTGCCCCACTGGGAACCGTCATTGGAAAAGCTGATCTAAGCAAGGTACTCAATTTTATTCACGACGAAGTACGGGCACATCGTGTTGCCATCGTGACTGAACTCATTGAACGTTACGATCTTGACGGTATAGAGTTGGATTTCCAACGCCATGGCTTGTATTTCGGAAAGTCACAAGTTCCTGATGGCCTCAAGCTGATGACCTGCATGCTCCAGGAAATACGCGGTGTCCTGAACCAGTTCGAAAGGGAAAGAGGCCATCCGATTTGCCTGGCGGTACGGGTACCATCAAGCATTGATCTATGCATCGCATCGGGATTGGATGTGCCGACGTGGGTGGGCGAGGAGATTATCGATATCCTGGAACTTTCGGCAATCGGAATTACTGAATTCGACATCCCCATCGACCCATTTGTAAAACTCGCGGAAAGCACTTCCTGCGAAATCATTCCGGCGTTTGAATACATGACGCAGCCGCCTTATGTCCGGTACCTTCCTCAAATGGCACGTGCATCCGCTGCTTGGTATTACCATCAGAATGTTGACGGCATTGCATTTCACAATGACCATTTTTTCTACGAACCATTTTCCGATTTCAGTGATGGAACCCTGAAGGTATATGAACCCATCACGCACCGGGTCTTGTACAGCGAATGCCACGACCCGATGACCATTCGCCATCGATCCAAGCGCTATGCAATCAGCGCCGAACTCAAGCAGTGGCCCTCATACCCCAAACCGCTGCCAACCACATGGACACGTACCGATGTGGGACATACGAAACACTTTAATATCAATATCGCAGATGACATGAAATCCGCCGCCGAATCAGCATTACTCGAAACCACAGAACTAAGACTTCTTTTCAAGGGAATATGCGAACAGGACATTCTCGACGTATCGTTTAATGGACACGCACTTAATGCCCAACAGCGTGAAACTTCAAGTATTGGAATAGGTAACCAGCATAGTCATGGGGACAATTATCTGCATCGTTGGACCTTGGATCCAGGGTGGATAGCAACTGGCAACAATGCAATTGATATCACGCTTGCCCTGGCGGAAACGACAATTTCCGCCCCCATTGAACTATTTGGTGTCGAAGTGGACATTAACTATCGTAACCTACCGTCAAAATGACTGACGCAACCAATTCTTATGGAAATTCAGCCCGGTAGGAAATATGCGAGACGCAACAACATGAAGAAGAAAAAGAAGAACCTTGACATTAAACCCACCTTTGTGGTTTCCACCAACGGCGATGATACATGGTCGGGAAGATTCTCTGAACCCAATGCACAGTATTCCGACGGGCCATTCGCAACACTTACCCGTGCACGTGATGCGGTCAGAGAACTCAGTTCACAAGGAAAACCTTGTGAACCCATCACAATCATGGTGCGAGGTGGCCACTACTATCTTTCGGAAACACTTGAACTCACAAAGGAAGACAGCGGATCTCCACAATCTCCAATCAGCTACAGGGCTTATCCCGGCGAGCAACCCGTTCTTAGCGGTGGCCGTCGCCTGACCGATTGGCAACCGCATAAGGATAAGATTCTCAAGTGCCCTATTGCTGATGCCAGTGGTAGACGCTGAAAATTTCGTCAACTTTTTCTTGACGGCCACCGCCAAATCCGTGCCCGCTTTCCAAACCTCGACCCGCACGACCCTATTTTTAGTGGCTGGGCATTCGCTGAAGACCCCATTAATAAAAATAGCACTAAGTCATTTCGGTTCTCAAGCGGAACATTTCCCCGTCGGTGGAAGCAACCATGGCAAGGGGAGGTTTATATTGTCGTTGGCAAATATGGTAGTTACACGCTACCAATTCATAACGTTGACTGGGACACTCGGGTCATATCCGTCACACAGGAACCCCGACAGTTTGATCGCTTCCCCTATTTCCGGCCCATTCCTTTTTCTGCCAATGACAGGTTCTACGTCGAAAACCTTCTGGAGGAACTGGACCAACCAGGCGAATGGTGCCTTGATAGCGAAGCGGGTGTTGTTTACTTCTGGCCGCCCGATGATCTTAAAGATTCCTCTCGAATCGTGGCACCTGCCCTTGGCACGCTGGTGTTCATGAATTGGACTTCATGGGTCACATTTTCAGGCTTCACATTTACAGAAACAACTACGGGCGACAATATGCAACGTGACGGTTATGAGGGCTACGGATCACAACAACCCATGCCGGGCAAGGATTACTGTGGCGAAGCCGTCCGCATGCGTGGAACCGCCCACTGCAATGTTTCAAACAACCACTTCCTCAATGTGGGCGGCAATGCTGTCTATATGGAAGACTACAACGAACGCAGTACCATCTCTGGAAACGAAATCGCGTACCCTGGCAAGAATGGAATCTGCATCCTTGGGAGCCACTATGAAACAGGTATGGAACCCACACTCATTCGCCACCCGCTTTTCTGTCATATTGAGGACAACCACATCCATCACATTGGTGTGTTTGACAACTATGCATCGGGAATTATCGTCGGCATAGGTCAGGGAAACGTCATTGGGCACAACCTGGTCGAGTACACACCGCACATGGCAATCTGCTTTGGCAATAGTGGTTATGGAAGAAATATTTTTAAGTACAATAAGATTAAAAATGCGTGTCTGGAAATTTGTGACACAGGTGCCATCGTCGGATGGATGGAGGATCCGGCTCACCATGCACGCAAAGATGCCGAACGGTCCGGTCATGTAATCCGATATAATTGGATTGCAGGTGCACCGGGCTGCAAGGTGGAGCAAGACGGCCGACTCACATCCGATCCCCATAGCGTACAGGGCATCTACCTCGATAACATGACGAGTAACTGCTTCGTTTACGGCAACATCATCAACGATGCAGGGACGGCCATCTGGGTCAATATGGGCAAGAACAATGTTATCGAAAATAACATCATCGTAAACTGCAAATGGGCAGTCTGGTTTCAGGCATTTCACACTTGCTTCCCACAGATGTATGGCTTTGCTACTGGGAACCGCTTCTGCACTAACATCTACTGCCGGTTAACCCCTAGCAACATCCCCTTGCCTGAAAGGACCGATACCCCAATGTACGGTCTGCGCGATATCAAGGGTGATGAACCGATTGAACGCCTGGTTTCACAAATTGATAACAACCTGCTTTATGATGACAGTGGCAATGACTGGAAGGTCGAGATTGCAATTGGCAAAAGGAAATCCGTGATCCGCTCGTTGAACGAATGGCAAGAATCGGGATTCGACACCCATTCAAAAATTGCTGATCCACAATTTACTGATCCGGAAAAGAGCAACTTTCATCTCATGCCGCAATCTCCTGCCTTGGAACTTGGTTTTCAGCCGATTCCCATCGACCAGATTGGCATCCGGCACAATTCAGGGCCATTGGATTGATTACGTTCCAACATTCCATCAGGAACTCCTGACGGGATCCAACTTCCAATATATGCAACGATATTTGGATAAACTCCGTGGAACGAAACACCTTGCCCGCCCCGAATAGCACCCACTAGAATCAGAAACGTGACATAGACGAACTAGTACACCACAAGGAACATACGGATGGCCCCATCAAAACTCATCGTGTTTATGGTATAATGAAGGTAATCTGATTCGCACTTCCATTCTAGAGGAATTAGAGATGCGTCATCTAAAATTCCATGCTTTAAAAGCGGATCAATATCCAAATTTCTACGCTATACCTGCCTTTACTCTCATTGAACTGCTCGTCGTTATTTCGATCATTTCTCTATTGATTGGCATGCTACTACCCTCCATCGAGAAGGCGAGGGCATCGGGCGAACAGGTGGTCTGCCAGAATAACCTGCGGCAAATGGGCACTGCGCTACGAAGCTATGTTTCAGAATGGAATGATTGGCTACCAGCCTTTGAAGTCTGGTACATGCATCATAATCGCGCACCGTTACGGGTTGACATGCAGGGCAACTCATGGTTCTGGCCAAAGAAACACGATGAAATTGGATCCCAGATGAACGCTTACCTGGATCCAGCCGGTGATGCGAACTCTAATATTCTCAATACCACCGATGGAATTACATGTCCAAGTTGGCTGGGTGAGCAAAACATATATGATGATCCTTCAGGGGGGATGTATTTCAACAGTACCCGTGGAGCGGTTGAGAATGATCGCGTCCCCTACGGTTACAACTACGCCTTTCTAGGATCGCAACACGTGGTCAATCCGGCCCCAAAAAAATGGTTCTATCGAAAGCTTGGTGATATTAAATTTCCGAGTAATATCATTTCCGATGCAGACAATGGTTTTTCCGTGCCGGGCGGATCACATGGCTATCACCATTTCGCGAGGGTGAATCGGACCGAACCAATCCAAGCTGAATCAGTCGACATGTTGCCTGAATATCGAGAGGAATTGATATTTCCCATTGGTGAACGACATCTCCAAGGTGGTAATGCCGTCTGCCTAGATGGCCACACTGATTGGGAAACCCAAGCACGTTGGCACAGGGCAGATAATGCCCATCGCTGGCAGGAAAAAGACACCAACCTCTATCGCTACGAGAAAAGGTGAACACTGCCATTCATCATTCGTTGTGGCCACTGCAAATCAGCCAGACTGAACACAGTCCGTCAACCCGCCATATCCTCGACAATCACCTGATGATGCATTGACCACAGTTGCTCTATACTTGCATGTCCACCTTGCACTAAAACCGATTGTTGGAATGCTCCAGTTCCAGTAAAAATTTAAACCACATTTCAAAAAGGACATTCACCATCTTCCCCGCGACACCAGATACAATATTGATGTATCCGGACAAGCATCCAACCACACTCCATCGCTCTGCGCCACCCTCAACGCCAAACCCTGTGCCAGGACCACGAGACCGCCGCCTTATTCCAGAAAAACGTGATCTAACCATTGAGGTTCCATGGCTACCTGGGAATATATTTCACTATTGGATTCCGGAAAATATCGCTGGCACGGCAATTCATGAACATGAACCCTGGACCTTGGACAGTTCCAAGAATGAGTTGGGTTACCAATACCGTAATAAGACCATGTCATTCCAGGTCGCGGTAACCCCCGGATCTGATGAGTTGTCAGTCAATATCGACTTGGAGAATACGAGTAATGAGACATGGGTGGATCGCTTCATAAACTGTTGTTTGGGCCTTTGGGATGCACCGAACTTGGCAGAAGACAAGACGATGCAGCGTACCTTTGTACGTCAAGATGGTCGACTTCGATCACTGCATGAAATCAATCCGTGGGCTGGGGCGGAATCTCTTAAAACCTTTTACCCTTTGCAGAACCATCAACACCACCCATGCTGGCAGATTCAGACATCCATTCGAAAACTGTGCCCACGACCCGTTGAAGAAGGCGTCATAATGACCTCAAGCATTGATGGTCAATTCACAGTTGCAGTCGCCTTTTCGCCACCCGTTCTGTGTGTATTCAACAACACCGATTCAGCCTTCGCGTGTATTCACGCAATGCCCCTGATCAGCCATCTCAAACCTGGACAATGCATGCGCGTAACAGGAAAAGTCTACTTCGAACGCGGTGGCCCGGAAGCCTGTTGGCAGCGATACAACTCGGATTTGCAGTTATGGACTTCATAACGCATGATGGCATTCATGTAGATTATTTGCCATCCTCTTAATGGGAATTTACACCTTGAACCATATTGATAAATTACAAGACAAATGGAACCGGGGAGAAGTCTGTATTGGAACAGCCGTCCAATTAACGGATCCAACTATTAGTGAGTTACTTGGTGAAGCCGGTTACGACTTTATCTGGGTGGATTGTGAACATGCATCATTAGGACTCACGGATACACTCAACCACCTGCGCGCGGCGCGGGGAGCCGGTACAGCAACGTTTATTCGTGTACCGTCTAATGATCCAGTGATCATGAAACCCTACCTTGAGCTACATCCTGCTGCTATTATTGTTCCACGCATCAACAACCTGGAAGACGCCAAACAAGCTATTGAGAGTTTCCGTTATCCACCTAATGGAATTCGCGGTTTTGGACCAGCCCGCGGGGTAAGATTCGGTAAGATTTCCGCGCCGGAATATCTTGAACAGGTCGAGCAGCAGATGCTGCTTATCCTTCAAATCGAACATATTGACGCCGTCAATCAGATTGATGCCATCTTGGACCTGCCAGGAGTTGGGAGCATCGTCACTGGCCCGGCAGACTTGAGTGGATCGATGGGTTTCATGAATGAATTCGGCCATCCAAAGGTAGTTGAAGCAATTGAAACGGTATACAAATCTGCAATCAAGAAAGGCATTCCCACAGGACACCCGACCAGTTCCGATCCACAAGGTCTCAGAAAATGGATCGGCCTTGGCTTGTCTTGGATCTCTGTGGACGGTGATTGGGTTACCCTTTATCAACATGCAAAACGCGTGGTGGATGATATTCGCCAGATCAGTTCATCTTAGATTTCAAAAACTCTTTGGAACTATACCGCAACCACCAGGGCCATCGGCAACCAACACCCATCAATATGAATTGGCGGCAAAAGGATGAAGCTATACATTTACATCCAACGATGACCCAGAGCTCATGAAATGCCCTACCAGGTATTCATGTTGTAGTAGGATCGATATCTGCCCTGGATTATTTTTCTAGAGGGAAGCACAAGCCACCGGATCTACTTTCGAATAAATGACCTTGCTTCTAACAGGACCACCATGATGTCCTTTATCCCTAGAAACACAGATGATAAAACGAGTGGAAAAAATGTATAGTTTATCCATCTGTGCAGACACGCTGTTCTGTGAGTTACCATTCGAACAACGGGTGAAGCAGATTACAGACGCCGGCTACCCAGTAGAATTCTGGACCTGGCAGGGCCGTGATATTGACGCACTTGCCCGTGACCCCAACATCAATATTATTTCGTTCCTGGGCAGTAACGAAGGGAGCTTAGTCCATCCGTCAGGGCTGAATGCCTTCCTTGAAAGTGCCGCGCAGACCATTCCTATTGCACAGCAGCTTCAGTGCCAACAGCTGGTCCTTCTTACAGGCCCCCTCAACGCCAAAGGTGAGACGGATCACCCAATTGCAACCCACCCAGCAACTCGATGGATCACGGCCTACAAGGGCCTGTGTCAGATGGCTGAAATAGCTGAAAAACATGACCTGATCTATAACCTTGAAACTCTAAATACGAAAATTGACCATATTGGCTATCCACTGCCCCTTGTTGAAGATGCCGTACACCTCATTGAACAGGTGGGCAGTCCCAGGATTAAAATCCTGTTAGACATCTACCACGTACAGATTCAAGAGGGAAATGTGCTCGATCTAATTCACAAATATGCGAATCACATCGGTCACGTTCATATCGCCGACGTGCCCGGTAGGCATGAGCCCGGCACGGGTGAAATCAACTATCCACAAGTCTCCGCGGCGCTTCGTGATATAGGATATGAGGGCGCCGTTGGACTTGAGTGCTACCCGCAACGTGACAGCCATGAAGCGATGGTTCAGTTTAAGGAGATGTTTTCCTGAGTATGAAAGGACGCATGATTGTCTTGTCCATCGTGGCAATGGTGCCGTGCCACAACGCATGCACCAAACCAGTAGACACACGAGAACAGAAAATGGCTATAACGTCAGTCCAATGCAGAGCCATCAATAGTCCTGTTGATGACCTGGGTGTCGACCATCCCATGAGATACAAATGCTGCACGCCCCTACCCCTAAGACAATTCTGGCATGGACCGGAACAGTTTCCTTCTGAAAACGGCACCGCTTACGTGGGCGCGACAGAAGAGTTTCTGGTCTTCTACGCATGTTTCCAAGACAGTGATATCTTCTCACACGCCACCGATGACAATCAGAAGATGTGGGAACTAGGTGATGTAGCTGAATTTTTCATCAAACCCGAAAGCGACCGGACGGACTACTGGGAGATCCATGTTACCCCAAACGATTTCATGTTGGATCTTCATATCCCTGATCGCGACCAGTTCTTCAGCAGCGATGTGTCATGGGAACAGGTGAGCACGCCCAACAGCCACGCCATAAAGCATGTAGCCGTCATGGACGGTAAATGGTCCGTAGAACTTTCAATCCCATGGGCCACCTTTGGCTTGCATTCTCCCCCACCAAGAGGCTCCGTGTGGCGGATTGCTGTATGCCGGTATAACTATAACGGCGGCATGAACCAACCGGAACACTCCTCAACCGCCGCCTTGACCAAGCTTAACTTTCACCAGCATGAGAACTATATGAAATTAAAATTCTGATGGTGACAAATGCAAGGCAAGGCAAGGCAAGCCAGGTGGACTTCTCCACCTAAACTTTCAACAGCCGCGCACCATCTTCAGCAAGCTGTACTTTGCCTTGATCCGGAAGACTCCGCCACCGGAGCAAATGTTGACGCAACACTTGGATAAAGTGCTCATTGGTCCGACGCCACGAGACGGGGCTTCCCGTGAGATGCTCTACCTCAATTGCCACCTGATAGATTGTGGGATCTGAACTAGGCTTGACCGATATAGCTACCGATTGGCTTACCCCCAAATCATATGGACGTAACCAAACAGTAGTTGCCACCGAAATCTGTGCTCGTCCATCGGGCCAGGTCACATAGATATTCGGCGATGCAGCCGTAAACTCACCCGAGGAATCTTCGCCGTACCCATCAAACCAAGTACTTACAAATGGTACCGCCCCCAATATATCGCGTCCAATGTAGGTAAATGGAAGATCAAACCTTAAGCACCCTGGCTTGTGTTCTGGTGGCAATGACCACTTAACATGTTCAGACGGTGCCGCCACACGAGCCGCCAAGTAAGCTGGCACAAAACTGGAGGCGATTACGACCGCCATCAGTGTAAGACTCACATAGATGGCACTGCGGCTGGAATAGTTCATGCTCAATCCAAGGAAACCATCACCTAGGTGTGAAATCCACTGCAACCCCAGTGCAAGAAGATATCCTGCCACGACACCTATGACAGCATAAACAAGACTTTCAGCCAGAAACAGATAAAAGATATGCCGCGGTGACAAACCAACCGCCGAATAGATCGATATCTCTTTTGTACGCTCGTAAACACTACCCAGCATGGTGTTAAGTACAATGAAAGATGCAACAAGAATAGGTACCAGAATGTCGGCATATCCTTCCAAACCCACCGAACGTAACCTTGCACCGAAGAAAGCCAGCCCATCGATCGCATACCTCGCAAACTGAGGTGATTGATCGAGTAACTGGCCAATACATTGATGAATTGTTCCATAGGGAAGATCGTCAAACAGGAGAACTGCTGAAGTGAAATCATTAGGACCCACCACCGAAGGGCTTCTTCCACGCCTTGTTATTACTGGATCAAAGTGGAGAAGCATCATCTCCGCAGCAGGCACACGCTCAACGGAAACCTGTGCTGAACCCGACTGACCGGCCAGCCGGTCAAACTGCGCCTTGCTCCTGGCGCCCAACCTGGATTCACGCCCTCCCTGGGGGGGCAGCAAAGGCTCTTGATCGGCATCCCGTAGAGCCGCAAACTTCCTGCTGTCAAAAACCCCGAACACGGCTAACGGGCGGCCTTGAAACCAAACTTTTATCTTGTCCTTTACAACAGAGATTGGCTTAAGTCCCAACTCGCGCGCCATTGCATCTGACAAATAGCAAAAGTCCCTGTCAGATGGGCTAAACCATTTTCCACCGGCAAGCAGCGTCTTATCCATCCCCGTCACACGTGATTCTTCACTCTCGACATGAAGAATCCCAAAGGGATAGCTGTGGCGAATTGGTCCTTCATCAGGTTCATATGAAACAATGTATTCATGCTCCTGGGAGTATCCACGTCTTGAGACCAGCTTTCCTTGATCTTTAAATGCACGCTGAGTAGCATTCATGGAGGCATATTCACGAAACAACACTCCATTGAACGCGGCCGATCCAACTACAACTTGCCGCTGTTTAAGTTGAGGACGCGGCGCAGTAAAACTAATTAAACAAAAACTGATCAGCATAAGGGTGAGAGCAGTACATGCTGTTCGCATTTTCCGCTTACGCATGTTGCCGACGCCAAGGGAAAACGCCGATCCAGCAGCGCCCAATGGTGAGGAGTCCTCTGTCGCAGCAGCATTTCCGCTACGACGCCATGCTCGCAAACGCTCCGAGAACTTGCCAAGCACAAAACCTAGAATTAATAGGCAGAGAATAAAGATCACGAAACCAACCAAAACCACCACGGAAGACGACAGCAATTGATAGGCAGGATGGGTCAGCCGAATGACGCCAAACACACCAAGAAACACCACGAAGATTCCTGCCAGCCTCGCCCGAATATCTGAAAACCCAAAGATCAGCCGCTCAGCAAAAAATGAAAATGGGACAATCAAAAACATGTAAAGCATGATGCCGCCGACGGCATCGAAAACCACCAAGCGGATCTGCGGATAAGCACGCATGGAAATACCAAGCGATGCATTGAGATCACGATAAGCATCGGCATATCGCCTAGATGCCAGTGCCCTGAGTCCCTGTTCAAGCTTATCGCTGCTGCGCTGATTCAGCTCAACTGTGACTGGATCTGCAACACCTGTTGCCTTTTGCCCACGAACTCGTTCGTCATTACTCAAGGCAACACTCAGGGCGCTATCAGCCTCTTGAAAGATGATTTGCCGATCTCGGCCAGCCAGATAACCATCACCCCAAAAATCAATCTGCTCTCTAGTTTCCCAACTAGCCGGCCGATGCCCCAAAAGAAATCCGCGAGTCTCCAAGCCTGTGTGCGAGAAAATTCGAACCCCCAGGTTTGCACCCTGATTATGCAGTGTTTTATAAATCACATAGAAGCGGTCACCCGGCTTCATGAAAATCGTCGCACCTTGCTCCCAGTGTTCTGCTAATGAAAACTCTGTCGGCGGTGTCCGAAAACGAGCATCAAGGACTTCAAGCGATACCGCATGCCCACCGGCATCAAAGGTCCCGTACATATCCGTTGGTGCCAAACGGGCAAGCAAGATGGTTCGACGTGTTTCTAGTTCGTTGTAAAATGGATCAGAACCCTCCTTGGCAACCTGTGTTGGAAAACGCAATCCTTCCGGCCCCATATCCTTAGCACCCGTAAGTTGACCGGTAGGATTGTAAATTGTGTAGGCCTCGGCAATTGCCATGTTCGGTGTATGGACATCCACTGCGGGGAAACGGAAGGTACCGTCGTGCGTCTTCTGGAGGTAGTAGGAGCCACTACTTCGGCCCTTGAAGACCACGATCGCATCCGCCACCCGCTGTGAAGGCAACAAGGAATTCGAAGCACCGAGGGATAATACATCACCACCAAAGTCGGAAAACCAGTTCACTACTCCCGATGCCGCCTTGCCGGCAAACTCCATCTGCTCGGCACCAGAAGCAATCTGGGCTGCCAACCCAACCATCAACTGCGTCTGCTGAACCAGTGACTTAAAGTCAACTTTGGTATCGAGCGGTGTTTGGTAGGTCAAAGTCTGACGGTTACTGGAAAACAGAATTGCCGGGTGTTGGCCAGCGTTCAGACTTTTCTGCTGGCTCAACTCAAGGAATTTCCCTGGCCTTTGGGGTGAAGGTTCCCAGTGTGAATAGCCGGCCCCTGGGAACTGACCCCTATGTTGGGGGTGACGAGCGGCCTGCATGTTCGTGAAATAATTGCCGAATGCTGATTTATCGCCAGTTGATATCCCCTTCCATTTCAACCACGCAGCCACAATTCCATCGCGTCCACCTTCGAGCATATCGCATAAATGCTGATCCCCCCCATAGGCCATGTGACCACCCAAACCAGATGGATCGACAAAAATAAAGTAGTTCGGTGCATAAAGCTCAAACAACTCGGCAACCTTTATCGTATCCTGCTGATATCGCAATGCGTCGCCGGCACGACGGCGCATTGTCTGCACTTGCTCGTAGAACATCTCACGCGCACCCGATTCATCAAGAACATCTTCATAGAACTCTTTGACATCCGTAAGATTAGCGCTTACCGCCGCCAATGCCCGGCGCTGGCGCCGTGAGGCACCCTGCAACGCTTCGTACACATCACCCTGCTCCGGCCGTCCTGCACTCACCCAACCAACCCGTGCCATTTCTGCGGCACGTTGCATATCTGCAACATGACCAGAAATAATTCTTTCCATCACTGCAGAAAGCGCACGTTGTGCGGACAGACCGTGCATGGACCACAATTCCGCTTCACCATCCTGATCCAAAGCCCAGTAGTCGATGCCGAACAAAGCCTGTGCTGCCATGTCAATCGCCAATTGACTCTTCTGCGCCTTGTACAATCTCTTTTCGAGCAGCCCGAAATTTTCTGGAAAATCGCCCATCCCTCCGAACGAATCGAACATGCGACGCATCCCCTCTGATGCCTGGTAACGTCCGCTCAACGCCGCGAAGATGACTGGCCGTGAAAGCCCATGCTGCTGGGGCGTTAGACTGCGCGCCATTGCGATCAATGAAGTGATTGAGGCCGCGTCCCGATACCCCGGCGCCAATTCAGGAACGACCGACCATGAATCAGTGTTGGCGATTAATGTAATGGCTTCGGTGGAGGGATGATCTGGTCGCAGCAGACCAAATACGTTACGAATCTCCTTGACCTGCCAATCAACACGTGCAACGATGCGAACCCGCTTACCAATCAACTGGCTGGCATCACCCGAAATCAAAAACCTTGGCATGTCGCCTGGAAATTTGAGGATTTTTCTGTAATAAGCCAAGGGATTCGTATTCGCTTGAAAAAGGATTGCCCTAGGACCAAGCTTCGCCGTATCAAGCCAATCAAAACCCGGTTTCATCTGCGTGACCAGGGCAATCTTGTCTGTTACATCCTTGCCCTCCAAGTCCTCCAGAGAACCGGTGCCAACATCCAAGACCTCGGCGACAATTCCTTCCGATGGTGTTGTACACGTACGGACCAAGTTGGGCCAGAAGGGATGAATCTCAACTGGCATCCCCGGGTTCATCCTGGCGAGCGCACCGCCACCTTCCAAGGTGATCTGGCATTGGCGGGTGACCGGGACGGTGACCGGGAAAGATTGAATTACAACCTCAAGTCCCAGGCGATTAAATTCTTCCTCGACCCATTCGGACAACTCACTTTCTGCTTGCGTTCCCGATAGCCTTGACGCTTCCTTGACAACCCGAGTATGCACCTCCTGAATTTCATCTTGGCGTATTGCCCCAAACAGAGTGCCAAACTCGATCTTCTGGGTAAGAGTGGCACGCATCTGGGTGGTTTGGGCTGGAATCTCTTGCTGCGACCATAGGGCAAGCAAGAGGGTCACCACTATCGAAATGGCAAGAATGATTAGAGTGAATCCAAAACGTTTCATCTACTGGCCCTTACCCTTAAGATCATCAACCAAAGGGGATGTACCGATCGATAACCAAACCATAGCCAACCAGGCATGGGGATTGAACCCGTACACGACCCCGACAACATCATTCTAATTGAATGAGAATTTAAGGTGGCAACAGAAAGAGGCATTGTTTCCAATCGCAGCCCCTTTATGGCTCTCCAAATTTTTCTTGGGATGTCATTCTAAACGGGTCAACGCGGCAAACAGCTCTGATTCTGTCAAATCCACAGCCTGACCAAACGCACTGACGCGAACGCGAGGAGCAAATAATATCAGATCAGGTAGAATCTGAGACTCTTCACTTTCGTTGACGGATCTCCCCATCCCCCGGGTCGCACCAGCTTAGGTTTGTCCTGAGCCTGCTATCGTTCAGGCAATATCAAAGATGGCAGCCTCTATATAGCGTATGGGTTCATCAGCGTCACCCCAGTAGTAGACCGAAATGATACGGCCGTCGTGACGCTGAATGGTACATGGTTCACCAATGTCGGAAATGGTGCCCCCGAAGACGACGCCATCGTGGGCCCAGGCCTGTAGCAGCGAATTCGATCCTGAGATGTGCTCACCCTCACGTACGGACCAACCGCTGCTGTTGCTCCACGTATGGCCGGCGTCGTCGCTGATGGCGATACGCATGCTCGGGATGTGGCGATCGCTCCATGTGAACAGTAGCCGCCCGTCCTGCAGGCAGATCACGCTGGTGGCCGAGCCGGTCACGCGAAAAGGCATCAACGTCACCGGACTCCACGTGCGGCCATCGTCTAGAGAACGCGCCAACCAAGCGGCCACTTCCCGCGCCCGGCGGCCGTCGGCCAGTTCGATCCACTCCTGGCTGTGCATCGTGGCGATCATCTCGCCGTCAGGCATGCGTACAAGCGAGGCCTGGTGATAGCGGCGTTTGCCGGCGGTGTCGAGGGCGATGATAGAACCGTCACCCCAGGTCTTTCCCCGGTCGTGGGAGCGTACAACGCACTGGGGATGCTGCTGGACCTGCTCCCTGTGACGGAAGCTGAAACCGCCGCAGAGAGGTGCTAATAGAGTTCCGTCAGGCAACTCGATCATAGGAGCATGGATCGCTGACTTCGTCAAAGGTGATGGCAATAGCGGCGTTGGCTCGTCCCACGTGTGTCCGCCGTCGGTCGAGCGACGAGCCCAGTCGATGCCGTAAATGGACTGTGACCAGCCTGCGCAGCTCTCATCGTCTGCCAGACGCAAGACACACTCATAGGGATTAGACTGCGAGCTCATGGCATAGATAAAAAGCACGAGCTTGTCACTCGCTGTACTCACAGAACACTGTTCCATGGGGAATGTGCCGGTCAGTTGCTGGCGGGTGTCCAGTGGCCACGTCCGTCCGCCGTCAAGCGATCGAATGATCGATCCTCGACAGTCGGGATCTTGATGGTTATGGCGGTTTTTTTTTTCGCTGGGGCAGCGATAGCGAGCTTCTCGGATCGAAACAAGCAGCTCACCGTTGGCCAGTTGAGCGATTTCGGGGAAGGCGGCGTTCCATTCACCCTTTGGATCTCGATAAACGGTAACGTGTTGCAGGTTGCGGACGAGACTGCTGGAAGTAGACATCAGACTCTGTTCCTTTAACTTGTGGCAGTGATTCTGGAGATAGTTGCGAAGTTCACTGTCAACAGCTGACATCAACGTAATACGCTGCTGAGGAGAAACTCTTCGGCAAAGTGACAGACCACGTAATGGCCTGCCGCACTGTCGCGAAGCCCCATAGCAGTGATGAATAAAACCCCTTCCCGTTCAGGAAGACTATAGAATGGAAACACTAAGGAGAAATTTGCCAAAACGATTGACTGGTCATCACACTGGACATTGAACGACCCTTCTGAACAAAGTGCATGCCATGCACCTGCGATGTCTTCCGCATTAAAAATCGTTATATGGTATTTTACTTCATAAACAGGTGATAACGGGTCATTATGATGAATTAATCCAGCATATTTTCAGGCTCTTTCGGATCTACCCACTATGAGTTAGGTAGGGCTGGAATATGAGACATCTAAATTTGAATTTATCCTGACAAATTAATCCACTTCTATTATGGAAGATCCATGTCTAGAAAACCAGACAAAAACACAGACCGCCCAATACCCCGTCCTTCGCTCGTCCAAAGCGACGGAAGGTCCCTCCATGTTGACTTCGAGAACTTCACTGATCGCCTGATCGTTGCCCGCAATGCTGGGGTAATTCTTCAAAAAGGGTCGAGAGCACGCGTCCTGAATAACTTCTCTTTTACCGGTTATCGTTGTGCACATATTGCCTCACTCGGTCCTGGGGAAGAAGCCGAAATGCGTCTCGTATGTGCATGGGATGCACCTGAAGCACGTGATAATACAGTACTGGAATTTCTCTATCGTCCGGTTAAAAACAAGCCGGTGGACCTTGTCAACTGGCCCATCATTCATTGCGCTACGCGTGGCGGCCTGCCCGGAAAGTTTGAACGCCAATATGTTGATGATCCTGTGTGGGGAGCTGATGCACTTCCAGATGAAATACGGATCAACCCAGGAGAGATGGACCGCCTCAAGGAATATGAATACGACCAGAAAACAATCGAGCAGATGCAGGAATCATCAGGTCCCGAGCGGCCGGTATCGATTGAACTGCGATCCAACGGGCTGGCAAGAAACGGAACCTATCGTGTGGATGTCATTGCAGGTAACGGCAATTGCCCGGGTGTCATTGAATCGCTTCCACAGGATGAATGGATTCGCTTTATTCTCCATCGTCAAAGGGGACAGGTGCACCTGTTCGCTGGTCGTGACTCACAAGAACAATTCATCGGCACTTACCCCGATCAACTACCCAACGGAAACCTCTATCAGATCCGATTGGGAAACCCCGATGAACCAACTGCAAAGGGATCAGGCTTCTGGGATGTGGTGCGGCTTGGCAGGCCGTTAAGACGCGGAAAATCCGTGGCACCGCCAGAATCACCGATTGAAAACGTGGGGATACCGGCTCCCAAACCACCACGAACTATTTCAGTAAACAGTGAAAAACAACTTTTAATTGATAACTGGGCCGTGGAAGAACAGCAAAATATAAACCGCACGTTTCACCGCCCGACCAAACACCCTGACAATCCTATCATTAAAGCGGACCAGCCCTGGGAACACGCGTTGTATCTGTTGGGCGGCGTTGAAAAACAACGAAATGGAACCCACCGCATCTGGTATCACGCAGCTGACCCAACGCCGGGGAACCGGAAAAATGCAGCCACGTGCATGGCAACAAGCCCGGATGGCATCCATTGGGACAAGCCCTCCCTTGGACTTTATGAAGTACACGGAACACGCGAGAACAATATCGTCATTCTTGAGCAAGGCTCCTACTCCATTATTCTCAATCCAAATGACCCTCGACCGGAATTTCGCTACAAGGCCCACTGCCGCTGGATAGGGACAAAGGGTTGGATTTCCCCTGATGGACTGCATTGGACTCCTACAGGTGTCCTAAGTAACCAGAGTCTTGATGCGTCCAGCTTCCACTATGACCCGGTTCGCAACCTATACATTGGCACAATCAAGATGAGCATTGGTAACAGGCGCCATCGTGGCTATACCGAAAGCAAAGACTTTATTCGCTGGAGCGATACCTATCTCATGTGCCAGCAAGATGCGTTAGACGCTCCTCGCGATGAAATATATGCCATGCAGATCTGGCGATACGAAAGCCTTTATCTTGCCACCACGAAGATTTTCCACATTGCCACAACGGATACATGTGACATTCATCTTTCTGTCAGCCACAACGGCCAACACTGGCAACGTCCATTTCGTCTAACTGACGGTCCGTTGTTCACTTCGCATGAGGAGCAGGAACTGGATTATAGTAACCCGCATACTCAACCTTTGATTCCCGGCGGGGAACCGGGATCTTGGGACTATGGAAATTTGGATGTGGCCACGACTCCGCCAATCCGTCATGGCGACCAGCTCTACTTCTACTACAGCGGCCGATCAAACAGCCACAGTCGCAATGTTAACAAGGGCGCGAAACATACGCCCGGTGCTATTGGGCTGGCAACTTTACGTGTCGACGGTTTTGTGTCTGCTGATAGTGGTGCTGCCGGCGGAACAATTCTTACCCGTCCACTTCGAATCCAGGGCAAACACCTCTACATGAACGCTAATGCCAAAGATGGTGAAGTTTGTGTTGAAATCCTTGATGGTCGCCGAAAGGCTATCGATGGATTTTCTGCAAAAGACTGCCGCCCTATCCGGTCAGACCGCGTTAAAGTTCAGTGCCGCTGGAAACCCGGTAGTGATCTATCCCAATTACAGGGAAAAACAGTGCGTCTTAGATTTCATATCCGCAATGCCAGTCTCTATGCATTCTGGTCGCAGTAGTACCCGTCAAAGAACCTCCAGTTGATGGGTCACAACTGATTGACTACTTCAGGGGGCCCGGCGTCGGAACGAATCCCATGGACTAAAAAATCGAACGTTACTTTGGACCACCCCACCTCATAGAATGGTTGCCAAGTTACCTGGTGAACACTGACCTGTGGCTCATGTAATTAGGTGTATTGCGCCAGTCTTGGCAAACCAACCCACTGGACCCTAGAAATATGACCGATCCCCCAGACTAATTTTTCCGATAATGTCCTGGACGTCCCTCGAAATGGCCAACTTGAATGCTTTTTCTCCCACTCCGCCCCGTTTAGCTTAGGCATCTGATCTTTCTCCAAAAATATCATCGGCTGACCGATGCCGGCGCTTAAAGCAAGGAGCACTATTTTCAATAATTCACAGCGTAATCAGGGCACTTTGGTTATCCTTTATCCAAAGGATTACGAACAACCGGGACACGGTGAAAGACAACCGCCCCGCATAACCATCAGCGGAGACACTGCCCATGAAATTACACCATTTTTACTGCCCCCTTGTGCTTGGCCTTGTCACGATGACTGGCTGCAGCAGCACCTCTAAAATCAGCGATGCCGACGTGCCACCACCAATCAAATTGGAGAAGCTTGACGCACTTATCAACAATGCACCAAAGCGAACGATGCTCGTCGATGTACGGTCTCCAAAACGATATGCGCAAGGACATCTCCCAAAAGCCATCAATATCCCATTGGCCGAAATCAAAGAAGCCGACCCTCGACTTGCTGGCGCAGAGAATATTGTTGTTTACTCTCAACACTGGAATGATCTTTTATCACGCGCAGCCGCCAAGAAGATGATCTATCTGGGTTACAAGAATATCCATGAATTCCGCGGTGGCACTGATATATGGCAGCGTAATGATCGGATGTTAACCACGGTCACCACCGCCCCCACACCTCTATAAGATCCGGTAATGTGGATTGGTGATAGACAAGACCTTCCCCATAGCTCCGATAGGATTAAGGAAATCCATTCCGCACTGGAGCACTGGATCAAAGCTCACCAAGGACCGTCCGCTGCCACCCACCGCGAATCAAGCCTGGGATAGTTCACCAAACATCGCAGTTCGATAGAGTGCCCATGAGACACATACTACACCAAAAATCGCGACCGTCACCCTCATCCACCCAGTTGTTAACCAGGCCATGCGGCCCTGCATAACAGGTGATTTGCGATCGGATGAGTCCAAGAATTGGAATTGGGGACGACTGACGGCGGATGTGTCAGTGATCTGCTCAAGCAGTTGTGCTCCAACTGGTTTCAATGACAGGTGATGAAAAGCAAGATGCTCCAAAGCCTTCGGATCAGCAACCGTCAAATCGGCATCAACCTGTCTCAGTTCAAGATTTACCCGCTCCCAATCTACAGCATTTGCACGAAGCCATTGCAATTGCGCGGTCGCCTCAGCCAACTGACGATGAGCAGGCAGCAGAACCGCCACGGCCACCAACACCAAACCACCAAGCAAACACAGCCACTCCAGCCCACTCCTGCCCAACCGTATGTAAATCCCTGAATGATCACTGGCCATTGGTCTTTAATATCGTCGCATGGACTCGACCAGCACCAGTGAAGAGGCGTTCTGCCTTGGGTTTGCTGGGATTGTCGGGTAAGATTCAAGGTCCTCTGGGCTCGGTTCGTGGAACATCCCCCAAGAACAGTTCGTTTTCTGTAAGGCCAAGTGAGCATGCGTGTAATACCGCCAGATAATCACCGGAAAACCTCACCTCGTGTATATCTCGAGACATTTGGCTGCCAGATGAATGTTTTGGACTCGCAACTGGTCCAAGGCCAGTTGCGAGCCCTGGGCTATCACTTTGTCGACGACTGGAAATCAGCTGATGTAGTGCTCTATAACACCTGCAGTGTCCGTGACCATGCGGAACACAAGGTCTATAGCCGCCTAGGCCGCGTAGCACAACACAAAACTCTTAACAAGCATCTGTTGGTCGGTGTCATTGGCTGCATGGCAGAACGTGAAGGCGTGGATTTGATCCGCAGGTATCCCCAGATCGACCTGTTGTGCGGGCCGGGCGAGTTGGATCAGATTCCAATGCTCATCGACAATGCCCTCAAGACGGCGCCACATGCCCGACGAACCATAAAGGACAAGGCAGTTGCACTACAGGGCAACACACATCGTCGCTCATCCACACTTGGAGCGGCCGAAGATCGCCTGGAGTTACTTGACTTATCCCGCAGCTTTTCACCGGACGAACACCACGGATCCGCCTATGTACGAATCACACGTGGGTGCAATAAATTCTGCACTTACTGTGTTGTCCCTAATACGCGTGGTGCTGAAATCCATCGCCCACCGGATCATATCATTGAAGAATGTAAAAAACTCGTCGACTGCGGTGTTATCGAAATCACATTACTGGGACAAACTGTCAACCACTATCATTTCGATCACGGCGCCGCAATCAGCGTGGATGGGCTCACTCAACCACAAGTTGGCGGCGCACCATGTACTGACGACCCACATCTTTCCGGCCGGCGAGTCACGCGATTTTCCGATCTTCTGGCCCGCATCCATGATGAAATACCGGATCTACAGCGGCTACGATTCGTCACAAGTTTCCCCCGCGACTTCGGAGATGACATCCTCCAAGTCATACGTGACAAACCGAGAATCTGTCGGTACCTGCACCTGCCCGTACAATCCGGATCCAACCGAATCCTAAAGCTGATGAATAGAGGTTACAGCGTCGAGGAATATATTGATTTGCTACACCGTGTTCGGGCAACTATACCCGAAGCTCAAATTGCCAGCGACATCATCTGCGGTTTTCCCACCGAAACTGAGGCCGACCATCAGGCGACTTGCGACCTGTTGCGCCGGTCAAACTTTAAAAACTGTTTCATTTTTAAGTACTCACCACGTCCCGGAACCGCAGCCATTGAAAGATTTGTTGATGACGTACCAGAAAACATCAAGCGGCAGAGGAACAATGATCTATTAGCCATCCAGAGCCAGGTCAGTACCGCCGTCCATGCACAGTACACTGGCCAAACCGTACGGGTCTTCGTTGAATCACTGAATAAGCGCACAAAGAAACGGCAAAATCATGCCGACCCAGCTGTCACCGTTGGTTGGGAACCAGAAAAGACGATATGTGAACTTTCTGGCCGGACGGATGGCGACCTGATCGTCTCTTTTGAAGGTGAAAAATCCATGATCGGTACGATCGTGGATGTCCACATTAAATCGGCGCTATCACTCACACTCATCGGTCGCACTGAAGCAGAACCAACCACTACATGAATCAGGGTTCCATGAAACTCCTCATCGACGCACACCTCGACATCGCATGGAATGCCCTGTCCTATGATCGAGACCAGCTTCTATCAATTCAGGACCTGCGGGCTGGTGAATCTCACATGTCAGGAAAAAGCCGTGGCAATTGCACCGTCAGCCTCCCGGAGATGCGCAACAGCGGCATCGGTCTTTGCTTAGCAACAGTCCTTAGCCGAGCGTTACCGGATCATCAGAATACAGCAGCCGGCCATCAAACGACCAAGCATGTACGCGATCACTTAGGCCCAATCGGAGAACGGCTACGAAACGATATTATCCTGCGGGAAAATCTAGATTATGCCAACCAAACCATTGCCTGTGCCGCAGCCCAAGGACAGCTTGCCTATTACCAATTATTGGAAGCCGCAGGGCAGTTAAAGATGATCCGTACCGCGGCAGAACTTGATGAACTATGGCTAGGATGGTCAAACGGAGTTGATGGAATACCTGTTGGTTTCATTCTCAGCATGGAGGGTACCGATCCGATCGTGGATCCGGCGCAAGCCCAATTCTGGTGGGACAAGGGCCTGCGTACTGCATGCCTTGCTCATTATGGCCCCAGCACTCATGCGATGGGCACCGGTGGCGATGGCCCCCTTACAAATAAGGGTCGCGAACTGCTGACAATCTTCAATCAACTCGGCATGATCCTCGATTTGGTCCACACTGCAGATACTGCATTGGAACAGGCGCTGGACATCTTCCAAGGGCCCGTGTTCATCAGTCATGGCAACTGCCGGACACTGGTACCCCACGATCGCCAAATCAGCGACGATCAGATCAAGAAGATCACCACGCGAGGTGGTGTAATCGGTGTTGTATTCGACTGCTGGATGCTCAGTAGTAAATGGCAGAAGGGGACACCTGGCAACCAAAGGCCGAGTCTCACGACCGTGGTCGATCATATCGACCACATCTGCCAGATTGCCGGAAGCAGCCAACATGTTGGTATCGGCAGCGACCTTGACGGCGGTTTTGGTGCTGAGCAATCCCCAAAAGAACTGGAGACGATTGCGGATTTACAGAAGCTGGAACCACTTCTTGCACACCGCGGATACAGCGACATGGACATCAATGCCATCTTTCATGAAAACTGGCTCCAGTTTTTCCGTGATGCGTTGCCCTAGCAAACCAATTCCCCCAAACTGAATCGTCCGGTATAGACAATTTCTATGCAAGTGGCGTAGCAGATACCTGGGGAAAGGTGATTTCTAACCAAATCGTGTCTTCATCGAAGCCCACGGTTGCCTGGCCGAGTTCTGCAGGGATGAGCATGGTCTGCCCGCATTTGAATACAACAGTCTCAGCTCCGTTGGCGGGATCGATGGTGCCCCTGCCGGCCAGAACGATCCAAATCGCCGGCTGGTTGTATGGGATTTCCTGACTATAGCCTTCGCTCATTCTAATCTTCTCTATCTGGAACTGATCACAGGTCACCAACCGGGTGACTGTTGTAAACATACCGGCGATGTGTGAGCGGTTTTCGAACTGATGCACATCAGGTGGCGGAAGCATTGCCAGTTCCAGTGCGTGTTCGATATCACTTGATGGACCGTATTGTCCCCAGCCAAACAGTTCCAATGGCTCTTCGCCGGGCATGGCAATTTGGGCCACAACAACCCCCGCACCCAATGCATTGCAGGTTGCCCCGTGCAGAAAGTGGCAGTCGCCGGACTTTACTGGCGTGACAACTAGACATTTCTCGACTTTGTCAAAATCATTTGACTCAATCGCCTGTCTAATTTCGTGAAGGGTTCGATGCGGATTGAATCCCTTATAGATCACCGCACCGGGTTTGGCAGACACGATATACCAGGCCCGGTGTGTCTTTTGGACATTGACAGCACACTTGGTTCCAGCATCGATAAATTGCACAAGCAATGGAAATTTCCCGGAATAAGTCGACTCCAGATCACCCATTAACGTTTTGCCATACTGCTCAATCACATTATCCAGGGACCGCCCAGCCAATGAGCCGTTGTTGACACTTCCTAATTCCAGGGATTCGCCATAACGGACTGACTTATCACCCGGCAGCTGGCGTCCAAGAGCCTCAAGACCACGACCACCCCAATCACGCAATGTGTAAACCGGATCAAATTGAAGTGGATATAGGGGCGGAGTATCGATCATCGTGGTTATCATCTTACCTGCAGTTTAAAGGCGGCGCAGTTATACTCTGGCAATGCAGCCTAGACGAAAAACACGGCAGATCAAGCTGGGCGATGACCAGCACGGCTACGTGACCATTGGCGGTAATGCGCCAGTAAGCGTGCAAACGATGACCGCCGGCTACACATATGAAATTGATAAGTGCATTGCCGAGATCCATAAACTCACAGCTGCCGGCGCGGACCTGGTCCGTGTCGCTGTACCCGAGAGAAAGGATACGGAGGCTCTCAACCAGATCCTGCCACAGGTCACTGTACCAATCGTGGCTGACGTTCATTTCCATTTTCAACGTGCCCTGGAGGCGATCGAAGCCGGGGTGCACAAGATCCGCCTTAATCCTGGGAATATCCAGGATCACACACAGGTTAAAAAGGTCATTGATGCTTGCAAGGAACGACATATTCCCATCCGCATCGGTGTGAACGAGGGGTCAATTGTCGAACGCAGAGACAAAAAAAAGCGGCTCAAGGAACTGGGTGGCGTGTTCTCTGATAACAAACATGGCCACTTTTTGGCCATCATGATCACCAAACTTGAGGAGTATCTAGACATTTTCCAGGAGCGTGACTTCCACAACCTGGTGATCAGTGCCAAGAGCATCGACCCCGTACTTGTAATCAATGCCTACGAAGAAATCTCCACACGCTTTGACTACCCACTCCATTTAGGCGTCACCCATGCTGGGCCAAAAGAAACTGGTGCCATCCGTAGCGTCGTACCGCTTGGCCACCTGCTCGCCAATGGAATTGGCGATACGATTCGTATTAGCTATGCGAACGACCCAATATATGAAGTGGAGGATGGCCTGGAGTTGCTATACGTGCTTGGCCTGCGACAACGGGTGGGCGCTGAACTGATCGCATGCCCCACCTGTGGCCGTATCCAGGTTGACCTGTTCACACTGACACAACAGGTACGCAAAAAGTTGGCTGAACATATTAAACTTCCCATCAAGGTCGCGGTGATGGGCTGCATTGTCAATGGCCCCGGAGAAGCCGAGGGTGCCGACGTCGCGATTTTTGCCGGTGATCGTCGCGGCATTATCTATGTGCAGGGCGAGAAGGTCGCCAACGTATCAGAAGGCGAAATTCTGGATCGACTGGTCGTGGAATGTAAAAATTTCGAGGACCGCGTGAACCGTGGCGAAGCGATGCTCGGGGAAAAGGTGGTCGAAATCCAACCACCTGACCCCATCGGAGACTTGGGTAGCGGCTTTGACAAAATTGCTGCCGGGGACGTCGAACAGATCTCTGCACCAATACCACTTAAGATCAGTAAATCACTGTAACCCGGCGCCATTTATGTAATGTGGGACAAGTTCAAGCAACCGGCAGCCGCCCACTGGCCGTGCCGTTGAAACAAACCGTAGGCCACCACGGCACCTGATCTGGCGGGCCATTGGCGTTAAGCTTTTGCCATGTTCACAAACTGGTCACGAGCCCATATCTACCAATATGCCTTGTTCGCCGTAATTACCGCATTCATGGCGATCTTCATGATCTGGCCTATTGCGCTAACGGTTCGATTTGGGTTTGTGGACACAAATGGTCAATTAACTCTTGAGTACATGCTCGGAATTTTCCGTGACCCGGCCACCTTGACCGCTCTTCGTAATAGTATTGCCATTGCCATCTGCACGACTGGACTGTGTCTTGCTCTCACGCCTCCCCCTTTCCATGCTCGTAACACGTTACGAGTTTATGGGTAAAACCATTGTGACCAGTTTAATCCTGATACCTCTCATCCTGCCACCATTTGTGAGCGTAACCAGACTACGGGCAGTACTTGGACGCTTTGGAGCACTCAACAGCCTACTGGCCTGGTTGGAGATTATCGATGCGAACGGTGTGGGATTGGATTTCCTCGGCGGCGATACCACCAGCGGTCAATTTTGGAGCGTGGTCATCATGGAAGCGCTTCACCTGTATCCAATTCTCTACCTTAATATTACTGCAGCGCTTGCCAATATCGATCCGACCTTGGAAGAGGCCGCCTCAAGTCTCGGCGCTGACCGCTGGACACGACTGCGACGTGTAACTCTACCCCTCATCATGCCCGGTATTTTTGCCGGGACCACGATAGTCTTTATTTGGTCCTTTACGGAACTCGGCACCTCGCTCATGCTCAATTACTATGCCGTTGCACCGGTGCAGATCTTTTAGAAAATCAACGAAGTACAGTCAAACCCGCAACCGTACGCCCTGGTGGTCGTAATGCTATCGGTTGCAGTGGGTCTATACCTGTCAAGCAAGGTGGCCACTGGACATCGTGCCTTCGCCATGCAAACCAGAGCCTCCATTGCCACATCAACCAAACCCCTAAGCGGTATCCTGTCACTGGCTGCGGCAATGTTGTTTGTCCTCATTACCATCTTGGCCATAGCACCACATATTGGCGTGGTGCTCTCGTCCATTAGCACCAAGGGTGCGTGGTACCAATCCATTCTGCCTCGCAACTTCACATTTGAACATTTCCAAAATGCCCTTTCGCACACCCTTGCCACCGGATCAATCCGCAATAGCTTAGCCTATGCCTCGATCGCCACAACGGTGTGTCTTGTCTTGGGGTTTGCAATCGCATATCTCAATATCCGTATTCGCATTACCGGGGGCTGGCTGCTGGATATGCTCGCCATGTTGCCGCTAGCAGTTCCGGGACTGGTCATGGCCTTCGGATACGTGACCATGACTTCACACTGGCCATTCGATGGAAATTCCGTGTTGGGCCATTGGTTCACTGTGGTGGGGCGAAATCCCAACCCATTTGTCTTACTGGTCATTGCCTACGCAATCCGACGGCTACCCTATGTGGTACGTTCGGCATCGGCGGGCCTGGAACAAACAAGTGGGGATTTGGAAGAGGCGCGGCCAACCTTGGTGCAGGAACATTCACGACCATTCGTCGAATTGTCGTTCCATTGATTGCCGCAAACCTCATCGCCGGCGCAATTCTGGCCTTCAGCTTTTCCATGCTGGAAGTGAGTGACTCGCTAATCCTGGCGCAAAAAGAACAACACTACCCCATCACCAAGGCCATCTACGCTCTCTTTGATCGACTGGGGGATGGGCCTTATATTGCCAGTGCCATGGGCGTGTAGGCCATGGCGCTTCTCACGATCACGCTAATCAGCGCCACGTTGATATTGGAAAAACACATGGGCGCCATTTTCCGCGTTTGAAATGCATCGAAAATATGCAGGACGCTACCACTGCTAAGCCCACAAACATTAAACCGTAATAATTTACCTGTAGATCAACCACGATCGACCTTGCATGATCTCATGTCTCTAGATTCAACATTCAATCACTGCAACCATCGCATCAGGGAGATCAGTGAATCGCTGTGGCCACGGGGGAACTCTTTGCCGTACAACTGTGCCGTACCCACGAAATTTAGGATCAAAAGATCATCTGGCACTATCGAGACCTCTCCAGCAGCCATCATGTTCGCAACGCCAGAAAACTCTATCACGTCATCAACTGTACCGTTGTCGTTGTTCACATCATCAAGAACGGTCAGCCCTTCGGTGTGATTCAATCCAAATACGTGCCCAAGTTCGTGGGCCACAACATTTGCCAGCGCCATACTATAGTCATTGAGCCGAATGATCTTCTCACCTCCAGAACTCATTCCGGCAAAAGGCTCCAGGAACATGCGAACTTCATCGCTCTTGTTCATGTTCGCCATGTCAATCTGGCTTGCCAAACCAAACACATCCGGCATGGTGACTTCCGGCACACCAAGGAAAACTTCCGTGAATTCTTCGCCAGATGTGGAGGGATCAACTGTGGTCAAGTAGATGCCATTGTCACCATTGATGAATTTCGTCAGATCGGCCCCGAGCACCTTCACTGTAAGCCGGCCATTGGGATGCGTCTTCGGCGTATTTCTCAGGATCAACCGAACGTTCTGCGCTATACTCACTACGTCATCACTGCCATCGATTAATTCCGAGGCATCTTCCAAATCGAATGTTGGATCAAGCACTGACGCATCAAACGCTTCGTAGTCCAGCGCCCCACCAAAACCTGGATCGTCGGATTGTCCACCCTCAAAGTTGAGATATACCAACTGCTTGGGAACATTCTTTACATTATCTAGCGTGTATGCAATCACTTCATCCGGTGGTGCCGCAAGGGCCGTATCCGTTGAAGTCAACCTCAACTCGAGATCAAAAACATCCCGTCCAGCGGATAAGCCAGGAATCGGTGCAACGACCACGAAGTAAGTACTTGCCTCCGGAAGCTCGAAGGCTTGATAGATATCCCCAATGGTCAACACGTCCGAATCAAGCGTCGTCTCATAACGTGCCAACTGGTCGTACGTATCATCACCATTATCTCCTGGCGTACCTTGATCATCCAGGACAAACACGGCCATTGTGGCCAACGTTTCCAGGGCATCAGTTGAATAGTGGACGCTGAAAAAGTCTCCGGCGTTTGCGTTAAATGCCACAATGTCAACATCATCTAATCCATCAAACAGACCAGATACTGGAAGTGGCGCGCCATCAACTTCAAGATCAAGCGTTCCCGCAAGCGCCTGATCAAAGTGGTCCGCCAGGTCACCAAAGACCACTGTGGTCGTTCCATCCTCACCTTCATGGCCATCCAAATCACCATCAAAAATTGTCCCCAATACATCTTCGCCGACCGCGTGGACGCCATCTCGATTCAAATCACGCAAAGCTGATCTCAACCCGGACCGATCGAACAGCGTGGGTGTTGTGGCCAAACCTGCCTGATCCGTAATTGTTGACCGGAGCCTTAGGGTGATCGTATCGCTAAACCCGTCGCCCTTAATGATCCGCACAATGCCAAGAGAACCGCCCAACTCGTCGACTCCCTCAACGTAGTCAAGCATAAGCTCGGGACCATCCAGAATATCTCCTGTATTCAGATCTCTTACGATGATCGAGCCATTGACATCACCTGGATCATCCGTGTCGCCGTCATTATTTTGATCACGTGCCAGCACAACTGTTGAAGTGGAAATCGGCTCACTAAAGATAATATGTACTTCATTATCGTTTTTAGCCATTGCGCGAAGCAGGGTCGGAGCTCCTAGCGGATCGGAATAGACCCGCTGGCTCATACCAAGATCCAGTTTCTTGAATCGTGCCCGATCAATACCATCGGCGGCCACCAGAACGGCATTGCGTCCTGTGCTAACTGATGAGTTGTAGATTTGATCCCTGACCGTAAACCGCTTAATGCGACTTTCGAATACCCCGCCCGCCTCTGCTGAATCAACGAAACGGACGTCAGAATTACCACTGGAGCCAACATATAGCCGATTGTCATCTGGCAGGTTATTGGCGTTGTCACTTGCCGCCAAGAAACTTGGCAGCACGCCAGCAGCCACAACACTATCGATGTACCGTCCACCAAATGTTGCGCTATTCAAATTGCCGCCCGTGATCACATCATCATCAGTATTATAAATCCCATCCGGCCCAACCCATGCACCAAACGAGAAGACGCCACCTGTTGATGTCCCCTTGACTGACAACGACTTGGAATCCAATCCAGCAGCCAGCAAACCACCTGAGACATCTTGGAAGGTGCTGCTCCCCACGCCATATCGGGCGGAGATCATGCCACTGTGATTCTCACCTACCACAACCTTCTTGAGCCAGCGATCTACAATCACCTTAGAGCCAGCCTCGGTGCCACCGGCCAAGCTGATCTGCCCTGCATTGTCACCAATAATCACCTGAGAAGTTGCGCCAAGGCTGCCGGATACATGGACCTTACCGCTCAATCCACCAAGCCCGAGAGTACCTTCAAAATCACCGCCGAAAACAACGTCCTTCGCACCACCGGTCACCTGTACATCTGCAGAGGTCAACCCGGTATTCGCAAATTCCAGGGTACCCACAATACCCGCGCGCACGGTGCCGGCTAGATCACCGCCTGTGTGATTGAGGTTGGCCAGGTGCCCATTGGTCATGACCACGCCAGTAGCTTCAAATTGACCTGCTATGCCAATCTTGTTGATCGGGCCAGATGCCAGAACGGTACCAGCCAGGTCACCAATCAAATTGAAACTGCCAATTGAATCGGCTGATACCAGGCTGCCGAGAAAATCTCCGACCGCCAAGGCCTTACCAAACCGATCACCTGTTGTCTCAACCCTGCTATCAAACGGATTGCCACCCGTGATATTAAGTTGATCAATTGTATTGGCGACAAGTCCGAGAAGAATGTCTTGGCGCGTGCCCACGAATGAAACGAACTGACCTGTGGCATTATCAATACCAAAAACACCACCGCTCGGATTTGATTCAATTTCACTGATGTTGGCATCCAGTGATCCTGGCTCGGTTCGTGATGCCACTTGCGCTGTCGCCGTATCAATGTCGACCAATCGGTGCAGATCTCCATCGCCACCAATCAAATCTCCACCAACTTCATCAAACGCGATAAAGTCGATCTGAACAGGCCGCCCGGTGGATGTATCTAAAAATAACCCAACCACATTCAGCAAGGAACCATCCGCAGAATTGAATTCGCGAAGGATATTATCTGAAGAAACAAGGAACAGATTGCCGCCACCGACGTTATCAATACTCATGGTGACCGCTTCACTGATGTGGGGAGTGCCTTGAGCATCGGAGGACAATGCGGCTCGTCGCGTAAACTGACCGGCTGTACCACCAGCCTCGTCAAGACTGATTTCGCCAAGCATGCTGACAAGACCACGATTCGTAAAGAACTGACCACCCGCAATATCGTCCGTGTCATAGGCGAAGGATTCGAAATTCACTGGATTGCTGCCACCGACCGTGAAAGCATCAATCTCTTCACTGAGCAATCCAGGCGTACTGATCGGCACGGACAGACCCGGATCATCCTGATTGACAGCAATTAATTCCGCATTACTGGCAGTGTTGTATCCGATTAGCACGTTATTTTCATTGAAACCAAGCCCAATAAGTTCCGTATTACTTGGGACACCCAGAATCGGGCTCATCACCGTATCCACAACTGCCACAGAACCATCAAGAGCAATGGTGACCAACTGATCCTCGTTTGTCGCTGCCAACCGACGAATCGCCCAGATGTCCCCGCCGCTGTCAACGGCCATGCTGGTGAAATCGTCCGTTACCGGGTTACCGTTAAGATCCAGCAACACTGGGGGCAAATAACTGTCCTGTGGGGATGACAATAAAACCACGCCGTCATTGTTGTCGTCAGCAGTCTCGAGAACTGCCAACGCTACACCATCGGCAGAGGTGGCAGCCAAACCGCTACCGTCTTGATCGCTGACCAGTGCCAATAAAGTCAACTGATCCGTCTCCGGATCGGGCACAGGACTGTAAGCCACCTGCAAGACCTGATGTTCACCTGCGACCCCCGTCCCAAAGCTATCATCAAAAATGTTGCGTACCTCGCCCACCGGTTGAATATTGCCCGATATGGCATCAACGGTCACTAGAACATCAACAAAGCCACTGCCATTGTCCCTGTTGTCAACAGCATTCAAGGCCCCCGCGGTCGAAACAGCCAGGCCTCGAATCTGCGGTGTTCCGCCAACATCAGCAAGGTCGCCGACCAACATCGTTGGATCGAGGTCAAATACTTCTGCCACAGCAAGCAATAAATTGTCATCCGCCGGATCACCGATATCACCACCATTAAAGTCGAAATCCATCACATTGATCGTGATGGGATTCGCGGTGAACGAATCGGTCGTTGCAAATGGTCCCTGCAAAACCGCACCGCTATTAAGATCAACACGCAAAATCGATCCACTCTGCGAATCAAAAATCCAAGTGTTGTTGTACGAAT
>Ga0310125_10000116_pt1 | contig 32957 bp, 25 predicted proteins | sample CB11b_Tmax_Bot8__FD_203508 | JGI IMG/M metagenome (GOLD analysis project Ga0310125, IMG submission 203508) | Marine microbial communities from Western Arctic Ocean, Canada - CB11b_Tmax_Bot8 | ecosystem: Environmental > Aquatic > Marine > Oceanic | place: Canada: Western Arctic Ocean | collected... | reverse complement strand
CGTTGATCTGGGCACTGCTCACGGTGCACTGTTGCAATCCACCCCCGGCGACACCAGCCAAGTTACGCTCGATGAACTGAAGCACGTCGCGGCTGGCGGTGGCGCGCGCATCATCCGGTGATCCCGTTTGAACACACACAAAAAACAGCACCGCGCTATGAAGCAACGGTGCTGGTGGGAAGAGAGACAAATTGATAGACCAGTAACAAGTCTAACAGGGAAACTTGGGTTTTCAACCACAATATGCCGTTTAATTGCTGTAGTTTACCTATTTTAACATTGATGTATGTTTGGCATTGACAGGTGTTTGGCCCCAGATATGATCGCCTGTCATCACAAGAAAAAACCGGTCGGCTGATGCCCGTAGGCTGTATTTACCCATGTTAACGCCACAGGAAAAAGATCAATATGAGGACCAGGGCTATCTGCTGGTTTCCAATATTTTTACTGCACAGCAACTGGACTGCATGGAAGCCGAGTTCGACGGCATTATTCAACGCCGCAAGGGGTGTGGAGATGACCTTGCTGCGGGCTGGCCGGGTGAGTGGAAAAAGGACCTGCCCCAGACATCACTGTTGCACACTCACGACGTACAAGCTTTTTCCAGTGAGTGGACCAAGGTACTTGTACACGATCGCTTTACTGAAGTGTTGGCTGAGTTGATCGGGCCCAATGTACAGTTACACCACACCAAGTTGTTTCAGAAGCCGCCGGAAAAGGGATCGCCTTTTCCCATGCATCAGGATTACCCTTACTTTCCCCATGCCGGCCACAGCATGACCGCGGTCATCATCCATTTGACCGATGCCTCACTGGACATGGGTTGCGTACGCGTAATGCCCGCCAGTCACAAGCTTGGTCCGCTGCCTGTGCACAAAGATCAAGGCGGCGGTATGCAGGCCCAGTACCTCGACCCCAAGCAGTATCCCATTGATCAGGCTATCCCATGTCCGGCCAAACGCGGTGATGTACTGATCTTCTCGTACCTGACTATTCATGGTTCAGGTATCAACGCATCCTCCCAAGTACGCAAAACTGTGCTTGTGCAGGTGCGCGATCCGGCCGACCCGCCCACTGAGAAGCGGCACGAACAGTCCAACGCCCAAGGGATGATGCTCCGCGGCATAAACCCGGGAATGGGTACCGCGGTTTAACCAGTTGAATCCTACTGTTGGTAGATTGTCACGGTTATCCAGTTGCCGGACATGTGGCCGTAGCCGGACACAGGCATAGATTGTGTTGGAGGTTTTTCTCGGCATATGTACCAGCGTATGCCGCGCGTCGGTTGCCTTACCTTGCTTGGGGTATTCAAGTGCAGTTAATCGTGTTTATCGGGTTACCACATGTCATAACCGATACCAATTTGTTTCTGGTTGCTCATGTCCATGTCGTGCGCTAGTGGTGTTAGGCAGACAGCGCCTTAGGCCGGGCGGCGGCAACCAGCAGCAGTGCGAAGCAGTGGCCTGTCACTTCCATGATCTCTTCGACGATGGGAAAAAGGGCGTTGCCGTATTTGAAAATGTCGATATCGAGCGTTTGTGAAATCACGTAACAAATCCCGGTGAGCATGATCGGCGTCATGACACGGCGACAGCGTAGGTACGTGGCCATGTGTGGATAGGACCGCCAGGCAATGATCCACAACGCCAATACCATCAGGTAGACGACCGTAGTGGATGCTTTGAAGGGGTGAAACTCGCGGAACAACAGTGCGCCAACGAAACAGGTCATCCATATAAGAAAGGGCTTTCGTTGCAGGCAGGCTCGCAAAAGCCCTAGGCAGATGGCCGAGGTGAGCACGATAATCGCAAGGGTTTCGAAAAGGACTTTGAGATTGATTTCGTTGCGTGGCATCAAAATAAGCAGAGCAAATTCAACGGCCAGTAGAAGCGGAGGCAGCGGCAGCCAGCGCCAATCGACGGCTTTGAGCAACTCAGCGATGAATCGGCCCAGTTTCGGCACGGCCAAGTTGTCTGCTGTAACCGCTTTGGCGGGTATAGGAGGGGCTGGTAAAGGCATGGGAGCCGTCAAGGTTGGCGAACAGTTAAAAACATGATCGTACCACTGTACTTGAGTCAACGAAACCGGTAAATAGCCATGACACTTGTTTGATCTTGTCAACTGCGGCAACAGGTATGAGCCATGGGCAGTGGGAACACAGGATGCCTAGGGTTTGGTGGCGCAAAAGCGGGGCAGTGGAAAATAAATCTGCAAATACCTTGGCCATGGAGATGGCATTGCAGGCTTGTTTGCTTGTATGGGTTGATGGTTGTTAAACCACAGTAAGCATGGCGTTTGCTTCTGGTTGTGAATTCGTTTCAGCCGGTTGGAGCAAAAGCGGCTAGCCCAGTATTGCCCCATGGCTGACGACATCCGGGTGAGAAATTGCTATAAAAGCCTTGGGTATGCACACTGCGCCTAGACGATTCTATCCGGGACAAGGAGCCGAACGTGAAGCTGGGCATCAATACGCTTTTTCTGTTAGCGCGGCCGTTCGAGGACGGGCTGCGTTGGGCCAAGGGATTGGGGGCGCGGTGTATCGAGGTGGCCTGCCTGGGAGATGACGCGCTTAGGTATTGTGATATAGACAAACTGCTGGCCGACGAGGACGAACTGAAGCGGTGGTTGGCGGTGTTTGAAGAACTGGAACTGGAAATCAGCGCGTTTACCGCTCACGGCAACGGACTATCGCCGGATAAGGCGGAGGCCGAGGGGCAGTCGAAGAAGTTTCGCAAGATATGCAAGCTGGCGCAGGCCGCGGGCGCCGATCGTCTGACATTGAATGCCGGTGTGCCCGAAGGCGCGCCTGGTGATAAGTGTCCGCTGTGGGTTGTCGATTCTGCCAACGCCCGCAATCGGGCCATACTCCGCTATCAGTGGGAACAGCGGGTGATTCCCTATTGGCAGGAGCACGGAAAAATAGCGCAGGATCACGGGCTGAAGCTGTGTTTCGAGCCGTGGATCGGCGACATGGTGCACTCGCCGGCGACTCTGATGAAACTGCGTGACGCGGTCGGACCCTACATCGGATGTAACCTGGACCCATCACACCTGTTCGTACAGCACATAGACGTGCTGGAAACGATTCGATTTCTGGGTGATTCGTTGTGGCACGTGCATCTGAAGGATACGCGTATCGATGACCACAACCTTCCCTTGAAGGGGCTGATGGATACCACCTCGGTGCCGGCCCATCCTGAACAGCGGCCGTGGACGTTTACCATCGTCGGCTGGGGGCACGATGAGCGTTTCTGGCAGGACTTCATGGTGTCGCTCCAGTTGATCAATTACAAGGGCGCGATGTCCGTGGAGATGGAATGCGACTACATGAATGTCGACGAGGGACTGGAACGGCAGTTTGCATTGCTCAACAGGCTGGTGCTGGCGCCGCCTCCGGCCGAGGGCCAAGCGTGGTGGGAAATCGCCGGGCTGCCGTTTCTGGTTAAAGACTGAATCGACGTAGCGATCACGATGTCCGGCTTGGCCATCGTGGAACAGGATATGTTCCCGATGCAACTGGACCGGCCACTACCAACCGCCAAGCGGTCAATGGTGTATTTTCGCCGGATAGAGATGGTATAGGGATACGCCATGGCAGTGAAAAAGGTCATGATCACCGGGGTCTACGGGTTGATCGCTTCGGCTATATACGAGCATTTGGTTAAACAACCAGAAAAGTACGATGTTTACGCAATGGCTCGGCGGCGCACTTCATCATCGCGCGCACCTGAGGGGCGGTCGCTGGATATTGCCGACGAAAAGTTTTTTATCGCTGATCTATCGGACTTAAATGCCCTGCGGGCCGTTTTTGAGGGCATGGACTGCGTGGTTCACATGGCCGCCGACCCCGACCCCGCCTCTGCGTGGAAAAGCATTTTGCACAGCAACATCATCGGCGGTTACCACGCGTTCGAAGCGTGCCGATTGGCGCAGGTAAGCCGCGTGATCTTCGCCAGTTCAGGGGGATTGATGTTGGGTTACCTGAACGACGAGCCGTACAAGGCCATATCGCAGTGTCGGTTCGATGACGTGCCGGATGAGTTGCCCGTGTTGACTCATCTGGACCCGCCACGCCCGACCGAGCCTTACACGGCCAGCAAGGTGTGGGGTGAGGCACTGGCCCGCTGCTACGCTGACGTGCATGGATTATCGTGCATCTGTCTGCGCATCGGTTGGGTTAACAGCGAGGATCAGCCTGTTGATCCGAGCCTGGCGTGGGTCTGGTGCAGTCAGCGGGATATTGCTCAGCTCGTCCAGCGATGTATTGACGCGCCAGACGAACTGCGCTTTGACGTTTTCTACGGCACCTCCAATAACAAGCACAATTTTTTTGATACCAGCCACGCGCGGCAGGTGGTCGGGTACGTTCCACAAGACCGGGCCGAGGGCTGGGTGCGGTGATCAAGTGCGATCGGTCAAGTGTTTGCGATTGACCACGTTGAGCAGGGGCTGGCCGCGCAAGGCCCGCTCAATTTCTTCCAACCCAAGACGTCGCACCTCGGTTAGCGCTTCACGACTGCGGGATGCGGAGTGGGGTGAAAACACCACGTTGTCAGCGGTAAATAGCGGATGATCTGCCGGCGGCGGCTCGGGGTCGAACACGTCGATCCCGGCGCCGCGAATCAACCCCTGCTCAATAGCGGTGACCAGGTCTTTCTCCACGACGATGCTACCTCTCGAGGTGTTGATCAGCACTGCAGACCGTTTCATGTGCTTGAATTGCTCTATCCCTATCAGGCCCCGCGTCTGCGGGGTAAGTGGCGGGTGGAGGCTTACATAATCGCTGCTTTCGAGCAAGTGTTCGAGACTGTCGCACGCTCGTGCCGGTGGTGCATCGGGGACGGGACTATAGAAAGGGTCAAAGAAAATGATCTTGAACCCAAGTGCCTCAGCACGCACGGCTACGGCCCGGCCGATGGCACCGAAGCCTACCAGCCCCAGTGTCTGCGTAGAAATGCGTGGCGAATCTTTCAAGCTCTTCCAATCCCATCCGCCGCGGCGCACGATTCCATCGAGACGGTAAAAGTCGCGTGCGCAGTTGAGCAGCAACATAATTGCGTGGTTAGCGACTTCTTCAGTACAGAAGTCGGGCACGTTGGTGACGGGTATCCCGGCGGCGCCGGCGGCCTCCACATCCACGTTGTCAAAACCCGTTCCGATGCGGGCGATCACACGGCAGCGGGGCATGGCGGCGATGGCCTTGCCTCTGACTTGGACCCAACTGGTTACCATGGCGTCAGCATCAGCGCACATGCCCACGACCTCGTCCTCGGTGCGGCAGGCCCGCGCCACGTAGTCGATATTCAAATCCTGCAATGGTGACAATTCCGCCTGATCGTAAGGAATGTGGTCAGCGTCCGGATTGACAAGGCGAAAGCTCATGGGTTGGTGGTAATCATAGTTTAGCATGACCATTGAGCAAAGTGCGTTTGGCAAAGGATGTGATTGAATGTCATGGTTTGAAATGGGTTGTGATGAAATTGGATTAAATTATTTCGCTTGTTGGCATCATGAAAATCACAGACGTAAAAATTTTAGGTTCTCGTTTTTTTATTGATACTGCCTTGGTACAGGTGGAAACAGATTCCGGTATCACGGGCATTGGGGCGACGGCTCAACGTGTTTTTCCCGTGGCGGCGGTGATCGAAGGGAATGGTAATGGTGCCGAAAAGCCTCTGCGCGACAAACTGATTGGCCAGGACCCGACTCAACCACGGCAATTGTGGGAAAAAATGTTCAACAGCGGCGCGTCCGGGCGTGGCGGCGAAGGAGGGTTGGCGGTTAATGCCATGGCGGCCATCGACCTCGCTCTGTGGGACCTAGCGGGTAAAGCGGCGAACCGGCCCATCTATAAAATGCTCGGCGGCGCCGTGCAGCAGAAGATTATGGTCTACGCCAGCACCAGTTACGGCCCTTACGTAGAAAACCCCACGCCCGGTAAAGTCTCGTTGCGCAGCATTGACGAAATAGTTCGTGAATGTCGCTATTACATCGGTCAGGGCATCAAGGCCATCAAGTTTGGCTGGGGCAACCGCTTTTCCCCCGAGCATGAAAATACCATCGCCGCCATCCGCGACGCCGTCGGCCCGGACGCCGCGTCCCGCACCCGAGCATGTGTACCAGGCCTTTACCGCCGACCAACGGGCACAAGTGCTTAGCCAATCGGATTACATCGTCATAGCCTTATCCTCCACGCCACTGACACGCGGCATGATTGGCGAACGTTCCTGCGCGAAATGAGCCAGACCGCTTACCTGATCGATTGCACCGGTCGGTACGCACTTTTTGACTATCACGCTTTGGGAATTGCCATTTTGCAGGGCTGGATTGCTGGCGTCAGCCTGGAGCCCGGCGGACCGTCGCCCGACCAATATCTACCTCCGCTTGACGCTCCGTTCTGGCAGCACGAAAATGTCAGCGTTTTACCTTGTCGGGCCACCAACACGGAACTGAAACAAAAAGTAATTGCTCTTTTTTTTGACAATCTGCAAAGATTTGAAAATGATCAACCCCTGCTCGGTTTGGTTGATCAACGAGCGGGATATTGATTTTCTGCCATTCACCACTAGGGATGTTCCCTCGTCAAGGTGCTGTCGAGTATTCATGTCGTTAGAAAGGTAGACCGTTATGGTACGTGAACACATCCCCACCACCGTGATCGGCAGTATGCCCAAGCCCCATTGGCTGGTGCCGGAAGAGAATATTCGCATGTGGCGGTTAAGCGGTGAGTTACTAGCCCGGGGCCAAGACGATGCTACTTTGCTGTCCATTCGCGACCAGGAGAAGGCGGGTATTGAAGTTATTACCGATGGTGAACAGCGTCGCATGTATTACATGAGTAGGCTGGTTTCGCAACTGTCCGGGATTGATGCACAGGGCTCCAACATCGCCAACGTGTCTGAAGATACGGTGGACGATGCCCAGCCCCGCGTGGTCGGGCCCATCGAACGGGCCGAAGGGTTTAGCCTCGACGATCTGAAATTTTTAAAAGCGCACACCGATCGCCGCGTGAAAATGACCCTGCCCGGGCCAATGGTTGTCATCATGGTACTCAAGGACGAATATTACAATGATCAGCGCAAGCTGGCGTTCGCCGTTGCCGAGGCGTTAAACCAGGAGATGCTCGAGTTGCAGGCCGCCGGTTGCGACGTCATTCAACTCGACGAGGCCTACGGGATTTTTAAACCGGAAGAATTTTGCCAGTGGGGCCGCGAAGCGATAGACATTGCCCTCAGCGGTATTCATACGACCACCTGCGTGCATTTTTGCTTCGGTTACAGACAGTCGACGCCCACGCCCACGGAGCGTCCCCAGAAACTGCTCGATCAGTTTCGCTCGATTCTCCCCGAGATCGCCAAGTGCCAGGCTGACCAATTCGCCTTTGAATGCGCCTGCAGCGGTGTGACCGCTGAGGACTTGGCCTCGTTGCCCGCCGAGAAGCAGATCGTCTACGGTGTCGTGGACAATGCTTGCACCCAGGTTGAGGACCCGGCCCACATAGCCGAGCAATTGTGCCATGCACGAAAAGTCTTTGGCCCCAACCGCTTGTGGGCCGCTCCCGATTGCGGCCTTGTCTGGTTGCCCCCGGACGTCGCACGCGCCAAACTCAATGCACTCGTTCTCGGTGCCAGGCTAGCAGAATGTGCCATGTAAAGGCCGGATTTTGGTCAATGAGCCACGCCGCTGCTAGCCTCTCTATCTGCATGCTATTTTTGGTAGCCGCGTTGCCGGCCCGAGGGCAGTCGCCAAACGTGGCTAGCAGCGACAATCGTCGGCGGAACCAGGTCGATATCTTCACCCGCGGTAATTACCGCTATATAAAAAGTAATGGTATTCCGGACCACCAGCATGGCCGTTTTCCCAATCGCAACAACCCCAACGCTATCAGGCCACAAAATTACGATTTCCGTGTTCCTCTGCGGCCCAAGCCAGCAGCGAGAGTCATCGCCGTCGAGCGGCAGGCCTTTGGCGTCGCGATCAATGGCATACTCTTCGACCCTGGTACGGCCGAGTACTGGCAGCGTGATCGCTCTACGGGTTGGCGTTACGAGGCGCTTTCCGGAAAAATCAATTTAGGTCTCGACTCCAACAACGCGCACGTACAGCCCACGGGCGCTTACCACTACCACGGGTTGCCCACTGGGCTTACCAGGCACTTGAATATCGGCCGCAGGATGCAGTTGCTTGGATACGCCGCTGACGGGTTTCCTGTTTACAACCAATACGGTTATGCCGATCCGCATAATGCCAAGAGTACTCTAGAAAAAGTCCGGTCCAGCTATCAACTCAAGTCAGGCACCCGCCTCGGTGGCCCGGGCGGTCGGTACGACGGGACCTTCGTCCAGGACTATGAGTATGTAAAGGGTTCAGGCGATCTTGACCAGTGCAATGGCCGGTTTGGTGTTACTAGCGAATACCCCAACGGTACCTATCACTACTACCTGACCGAAAGTTTTCCCTTTGTGCCACGCTATTACCGCGGTACGCCTGACAAAAGTTTCCACCGCCGCGGCCCGCCCTCGGGAAGGCAACCGCACGGGGGCCATTCCCGCCCGCCTCGCCGCCCTTAGCGTTTTTGCCGGGTGTCGAACCGGTAGAAATGACAGATTCCCCGCATGTCGGGTTTAATTGGCCGAGCCCTCGGCCCCCATCAACCTGAATGTACTGCCGTGCAGCAGGTGTTCGGCCGTTACCCCGTCAATATGATCATTAATGTACTGGGTCATCGTTACCATGCCGGGTTCTTCGGCCGTGCCATGGTTAACTCGGATTACCGGGTGCAGGCTGTCCTTAGCTTTTTGAATGTTCCCCCAGTAAATCGAGCCGTCATCGCAGACGATCGAGCAGTCGCAGCCTATGAGTTGGTACGCGTAAATGTCACAAGCGCAGCCCGTTCCCACGCCGATGCGAGAAACCATCTGCGACCCGTCACCGATGACCTGCACCATGGGCTCGCCGATCGTTGCGCACTGCTTGGCTACTCGCTTTGCGAAAGCTTCCAGGGGCATTGGATCGATGTCATACCGGTGGTGATACCGATCCTCGGCCATGTCTACCGGTTGACTGTCCAGTTCCAGGAACTTGGCCCACGCCCACGGTACCCCGACCTTTGGCCAGGCGTCCCAGCAATCGTGATTGCGGACAATCACCAGGCCATGTTTTTCGATAAATGCCAGTTTGCGTTGGCTCTCCGGATCCTCAGTAGCCTTGTCGTTGCCGTGATTCCAGAAAGTTGGTTCATGGCATATCAAAAGTCGCATTCCCCTTTCAACCACCTGCTCGAGGGCATGATAATTGGGCATCCAACTGACTAGACACCGATCCACATCAAGGTCCGGGTCGCCGACAATTACCCGGTCTACCGTTGTTTCCTTGTTTACACGCTCATCAGCTCGGGATACGAAGTGATTTATGATGTCTTTGACTTTCATGGGTTTTGATCTTTCTGTTTTGCGTGTATGAACAGCATGTCACGTCTTCAATGTTTTCAGTAGTCGTTCAATTATCATAACGGTGATCAGGTCCGGTGTCGTCGTTACCGCTGAGCGGCGTTACAATGGGGCTAGGAAACCAGAGAGAGTTTATCTGCCAGGGGTTCTGAGGAATTATGCTTGACATGACTGCATCTGCCACGACTAATTCGTAGCCTTCGTAGCCGGGCCAAGAGGGTTATCCCAAACCAAAAGGTCGTTTGCAATGCCAGCATCATCAAATCAGGACTTGTCGTCTACCCGTTTTAACGTTACGGGTTGGCGAGGCAAGCGGCTTGAACACGCTCACCGCCAGCGACGGCTGATCTACAACGACGATGGTTGGGCTCGGACCGGGGAGTTTTATGACGGGCTTCCGAAAGATGAGAACGATTTTCTGGCCCGGCGATTCAACTGGACTGTGGACACGCAGGTAGACAGCTACTTCTGGTGCATAGGTAACGGCGCCGACCTTCCTTGGGGTTGGCCCCAACCGGGCGGTATCGAAGATTGCACCACAACCATGTTGAACGCTGCCCGCCTCGCTGGTCAGGAAGCTGTCATTTCGCTGCGCATGAATGACATTCATGACTCGTTCGGGAAAATCACCTATCCGTTCAAGCTCAAAAATCGCCACATGCTGATCGATCCCAATGGTGTCGAGCCGGGGTGGTCTGCCCTGGACTATTCATTTGACCAGGTTAGAGAGCACAAGTTTGAGTATATCTCACAGGTTTGTGCCAAGTACCTACCTGATGGTCTGGAGTTGGATTTTTTTCGCCACCCCGTGTATTTCAATTCAGGGCAAGAGGCCAAGAATCTTGCGTTGATGACAGATTTTGTCCGTGACGTTCGTCATCGCCTTGATAATATTGGGCAAGCCAACAACCGGCCCATCCTGTTGATCGTTCGGCTTGCCGATACCCTCGAGAAATCCATCAAGATGGGGTTCGATCTGCCAACGTGGCTCAAGGAAGACTTGTTGGACGTGCTGGTCATCGGCGGCGGGTATGCGCCGTTTGGGAAAGACTGGACCCAGGTGCGTGACTTGGCAAGGCAACACGAGGTTCCTTCCTATCCCTGCTTCAGCAGTTCCCTGATATACACCTTTGGCTCTATAGAACCCATGCGTGCGGCTGCCAGTAATTTTTGGCACCTTGGTGCTGAGGGCGTGTACCTGTTCAATCATTTTGTAACCGTGGATTTAAAGAAGTTTGAGGCCAAGGTTGTCTATGACGAACTGAAGAGACTGGGTGACCCGCATACGCTCGTGGGCCTCGATAAAGCCTTCTGTCAAGATTACGTCAAGTTATTTTCCGAAGACGATCCCGTTGGTCTCAATGTGATGTTGAAGCGCATGACCGCGGACCCGCCGCTGCCCACGGCCATTGGCCCAACCTCTAAGGCTATTCCACTTTTGGTAGGCGATGATTTGAACCGTTGGCCTGCCAACAAGAAGCCTGCCTGCCAGCTATGCCTGTCAGCCAATCCCGTGGATGCGCCCTTGGTCGCTTGGTTCAATGGGAAGGAACTCGGTACAGGCCACGCAACAGATACCAGATACCGTGAATATGACATTGATGCACAAGTCGTGCGGCATGGAGATAACACATTAACTGTGAAGGCAAGCGGCCCCCCCGCAGAGTTGACTGGGGCCCATTTGTGGGTCAGGTATCCGACGTGATTTGTGGAGATTCAAAATGAGGGATGAAACCCAATGCCGTGCACCTCGGCAATGGCGTCGTACAGCAAGGGCCGAGGCTTACGATTCGCCACAACGTGCCAGGTACCCATCAATCGCACGCGGCCTTGACCAAGCCCTGTTGCTGATGTTGACCTGCCAGACCGCCGAGCAGGAAGGTCGCCAATGCGGCGATCTGCTGCTCGTGCGGTCTACCGATGAAGGCCACACTTGGTCGCAACCCACCAAGGTTTACGCCGGTGGCGACGGTGAACCCCGCGCGATTGGGACTATGACGGTCCTGCAGTCAGGGCGGATCATCGCGCCGTTGGCAAAGTTAAAAGCAGCCCAGTCCTGCAGCGACATTCACATGATCAGTTCAACGGATGATGGCAAGACATGGTCGGCCATGACGCCGGAGGTTGATAGCCCGTTGGTTTGGCAAGTTCCCACTGGACGTGTCATTGAAGTGGAGGACGGCTTGTTGGCCATGGCGGTGTTTGGAGCCAAGACCGAGAATGATCTAAAAGGCACCATACACAACTGCGGTTTTCTTCGGTCAACTGACGATGGTAAAACCTGGGGCGATTTTTCTTACATCGCCATGGCCAACGGTCCGGTTCTTGGAGCCGTTGATCGCAGTCAATTCAGTATGGAAGCCCCGTCGGTGGTGGCTTTGGCAGATGATCACTGGCTGGCCATGGTCACTGCGCGGCGGCTGGGCGCGGGGCCCGGAGCGCCGCAGGTGTTGTGCAGATTACGCAGCCACGACCAAGGACGTACATGGAGCTTGCCTGATCAGATCGCCATCGGTGCATGGTCCTCGATGGTGGCCGTAGATGGGCAGACAACGGTATGCCCCTATTCGGACTGGTCCGCCTGGGGCGGTGTCGCGTGCCTCGTCAGTGATGACGGCTTTGATTCATTTCATCAGAACCAATTGGCCATGTTGTGGGGGTGGACCGAGGGCCGCAGTAGGGCCAATGTCAACGAGGAAGTGCCATCGCCGCCGACGGTACCTTACTTGGGCGCTGAGCACTGGCCCTTCGAGCATTATGGTTTTCCAAGTGTTGTAGAGATGGGTGAGGATCGATACGCAGTGGCGCTCGCTCGCACCCGAAAGGGTTCGATATATGTCGACTCCCACTTACGCGACATACCGGTAGAGGCCGAGCGTATTGAAGTAGTCTTCTTCGAGCGCCCGGCCCGGCCTGCCAACACAATCACGCAACGCCAACACATTGTGCCGTCACCCTCTTGCCTCGCTCGACAGGGGCGATGGGTTCTTGCCGAGCGTTTCAACACCATCAGTTTGACAGCGATCATCCAAATGCCAGATCTTGATCTGCTTGCGATCTCGACAGACAAGAGCTTTTGTCGATCGAACGATGGTGGGCGAACTTGGGGGCAAATTAAAGGATCGTCACTTGAAGGTATTGAGAGCCACCCCTCCATTTTCGGCATCACCAAGGCCGGTCGCTGGTTACTGGTCTGCGGCCATAACGTTTCTGAGGGCGAGACGAAGCGTACCGTGGTGGGCCATCGCGGTGGATATCAGGTCGTGAAGCATAGCAGTTCGGGTCTTGACCGCTGGGCGTATGCCTACTATTCGAACGATGAAGGCAGCACTTGGCAGGGCGGCCAGGAGGTGAGGGCGCCGGCTGTCAACCTCTGGCCGGATCGCGGTTTCTATGAAGCGCCCAACGGTGACATATCGTTCAGTACATATTCCTGCATGACGGCCCAGCACGCCGCCGCGTACGCCGCTTCATCGGTCCTCTTCCGTTCCAGGGACGGAGGCATTACCTGGGACGATCACACCGTCATCGCCGGTCCTCTTGCCATGGGGCAGCATGACCCACACCCTGATCCTCGATATACAGAAACTGCAATCGTGCCGCTTCCCGACGGGCAATGGCTCGCGATGGTGCGTACTGAGTACGGCGCTCAAGGGCCGGACAGTCGTATGGCCGAATTAAGTCGAACGGTCAGCCGGGACTTTGGTCACACCTGGTCCCCGCCACAACGCGTGATGATTTCCCCGTCGCAACATCAGTTGGTGCTCCTGCCTGACAATGCTCTGGCATTGGTGCAGCGTTCCCACTCATGGCAGCAACCCGGTGTCTGTATCAGTTACGATTTTGGTATCACTTGGCGCTACGCCATGGCTGGCCCCTATAGCATGGGCTGGGCATTTTTAACTGCGGATAATGAGTTGGTTGTCATTGCCGGCGACGGCCTCGCCAGTCGGTATGTCCGGCGGTCCAACGCTTGATTGTCACGGCCCTTGAACTTAAATAGTGCAAGTCTGTTGCGCTCCAATGTCATTAGATCGTCGTGAGCAAGGCGGATAGTCTGGGTCAACACAGTTCGTATGTATGCTTACGGGTGGCTCCTGTCTAGGGCCAAGATATTTGGTAGACTATTTTCTTGATTGATAAAAAGTGAAGGTAAGTTCTGGGTATGAGTGAAAATCAGTATATTTTTTGTTATTTGTGTAAGGAAATATTTGAAGATGAATAAGATTAGATGGTTCACGTTGGCTTTGTTGGCTGTTTCCTGCGGCTTAATATCCTGTGAGGCCACAAAAAATGGTCGTGCGCCGCTGGGCTGGGATGAGAAGATCCGATTGGGCTACACGCAATGGTGGCATTGGACGCAAGAGACCGCCCCCAAGTCCGGCCTAGATTTGCTGGATGGTCTGGCGGGTGTCGGCGTCAATGCGTTTGCCGATTGGTCGCCCAACGAAGGCATGGGCCGACATGCTGACAAACTGGGTATGGTTTACATGGGCGTCGACGCCAGCTCCCGGACGCGCAAGCCGACCGAGGAGCACAACGTGCGATTGGCGGTAGACCGCTACGGCCTGACATGCCCTGAACAATTCGTCATCTTTGTAGAAAACGGTGGTGATCCCAATGCTGGCTGGAACAAGTACGGTGAAGGCGGACCTGCTTATGTGCCTTGCCCGTTGGAGCCGCTGCCGTGGAAGTTGGCTTTCTTCGACATGATTCTAAGAGGTGCCAAAGGTGGTTGGCTGCAAGGTTACTTATTCGATGTCGAGCCGTATGGCGCTTACAACTTCGATAAGCCCAACGATCTTCTCTGCTACTGCGATTATTGCTGGAAGCTGTATCAGGACCAGAAGGGAACTCCGGACCTGCCTCGCAAGGAGCGATTCGGTTGGCTCGAAGAGCAACGGCTTGTGACCGAGTACCTGACGCTGCTGCGCAAGCACCGTATTGAAATGTTCCGTGAACTGGGGAGGCCGATCCGAGAAGTCAACCCAAACTTTATCTTCGCCATGTACCCGGACTTCAAGGTTAACGAAGTTCGTTCCGACTGGGGTATGCAAGCTATCGCTTTTGGCCTGCATTCGAAAGAGGCTCCATTTTTAGTCGTTGATGCGACTCCCTACTGGGAAGATCACACTCGTCCGTATTGGGAGCAGCGTCACGATGCCTATCGCAAGGCCGGTTTTCGCCACGTCCTGGGCAGTTGGGACGCTAGTCAGCACGCCTACTCGTACAACGATGTCGGTAGCGAGCAGATGAACTACGAATACGCCATGGCAGCCGACGGCTATTGGCGGTGGGGGGAACGCACGTTCCACCCGATGGACTGGCGTACGTTTGCGAATATTGACCGCCGTCTCAAGGAAAAGGAATCCAAGCTTGGCGACTTTCTGATGCGAGGGGAGGTGGTATACAACTTCGTGAGCGTAATTGAGGAGACGGGCGCTACATGGCTTGAGCGTGCTATTGGTGCGGAAACATTTGCCAATGGCGATCGGCACATGGTGCGATTTTGGAATGGCAACACTGATTTTCCCTGTGAGGTACGCCTGAGATTTCCACGCTTGAAGGGTCGGGCGGGACTGTGGCGACTGATCGACCCGTTGACCGGCATGACCTGGACGCAACCGAACGGTTCGTATCTTTGGACAGCCGAGGACCTGTTTCGCGGCGTGACGGTTTCCATGAGCCACCGTGATGAACAATTCATCATGCTCGTCCCGACCAAGGCCGACTTCAAAGCGGACCACCGAAAATTTATTCCATCGTTCGAGGTCAAGATGCACTTTCCGCGTAAGGCGTTGACCGAACCCTTGCCAGAAGTGGTCGAGGGGCTTAGCAAAGAGCACGTGGTTTACACGCGGACGTACAACCACAAGGGCTATACGGGGCCTACGGGCGGCGGAGCCCTATTTACGCGACTGGCCGTCGTCAACCCTTGGGCAGAGGCTGGCGAGCACACGGGGCTATATGAATTTCCCGGTTACCTCCGTGAGCCGGTCATTTCGCCGGATGGCAAGCGGGTTGCCGCAGCGGCTTGGAATGGTGGCACGTCGCAAATCTATCTGATCAACGCGCGCAATGCCGAGGGCAAGATTGGCGGCAGTGCGGCTCGCAATATCAGTAGTAACGCCTTTCGTGATCGATCACCGACTTTTTCGCCCGATGGTTCTCGGATCGCGTTTGCAAGTGACCGCCATGGTGACTGGGATATTTATACCATGACCACCGATGGCGAGGATGTGCGCCGCTTGACCAATTCGCTTGGCGTTGACCGTTCACCTGCTTGGTCCCCTGACGGGTCCCAAATTGTGTTTATCTCCAACCGTGGAGGTACGGACACCGATGTGTATGTGATGAATGCCGATGGTAGTGGCCAGTACATTCTTCAGCCCTTGGATGGTAATGAATACGAACCGACGTGGTCGCCTGACGGTACGAAGATCGCTTGTACCACACAGCGGCGGTGGAACCGCGGCATCCAGATCAGCAATGTGGATGGCAGCGACCCATACTACGTAGGCCTAGGCAGTTTAACCCAGTTGTGGTCGGTCAGTTGGTCGCCGGACGGCCAGTCCTTGGCCGGAGCATTCTCCCGGATGGAATTTGCTGGTGTCGTAGTCATCGATAAGGATAAGAAAGTCATTATTGGCCAGGAAGATTGGGACGGCAAGCACGTTAACAAGATCGTGAAAGTCGGACAGACCAAGCCGATCCATGGCGACTGGTATCACAATGGCAGTGGCACCCCTCGTCAGGTGGTACGCTACTTCTCCGGTGTGAGCTTCTCGCCCGACGGCAGTTCGCTTGTCTATTGCTCCAACCAGCCGTCCATTATTTCGTCGGACCAGGCTTTTGAGCGGTTTGTGGAAGTGCAAGAGATCGCAGAGGCTCAAATTGCTGGTCTTGAAGAAGACAAACGCCAAGGTCGTGACGCGTTACGTGAAGCAGCCCAATCGCTGTTTGGCGAAGCACAATCACCACAGAGCTTCAATCTCTATACGATTGACGTAGAGGGTGGTGATTCGAAGAAGGTGCAGGGCTCGAGTAGCGCATGGCCGTCCGTGACGGTCTTGGCCGGAAATAGATAAGACCTGGCATGGGCAAATGAGTTTGCCCATGCCAGATATTGAAAACACGACCCCCAGGCAGGTGATTACTTCTCACCCAGCCTCGATCAGGTGGTGTGCGGTTGGAAACTCGGCTCTTACCGCCGCGCCCAGTCGGTTTGTACTGGCCAGGGGAAGCCCGTACCGCTGATAGGCGCTGGTGGCTCTTTGCCGTCAAGGCTAAGGGTGAAAAGCTGGAAGGAAATTTCGGCAGTGTCCTCGCGTTTCTGGTTGGCTGGTGGGTGGTCGGAACAGTAGACGAGCGTACTGCCATCAGGCGAGAAGCTCACGCCGGTAAAAGTGCGGGCAACCATCCGCGGTGACGCGCTGCCGGTGCTGTACCACAGTTGGGATCGCGACTTGAGCGATGCAAACTCGACGAGATTCTTAACTGTCGAATCTCCGGGTTCGGACAATCCCACGTGAGACGAGATATCGTACAGCTTGATCCCAGCACTGCCGTACAGCGAAAATGCCGCGGCTATTTTGCTGCCGTCTGGCGAGAAGCGGATTGACCGCAGGTTCGTGCTTTCACTGGGCAGGAACCATTGGCTGTTTCCGTCTACCTCGACCAGTTCGACGTGACGCATATTCCGTCTCTGTACTGTACAGGCGATGAATCGGCCGTCAGGCGACCATGTCGGCTCATATTCATTGCCACTGCGTGTTACGATAGCGCGCGCGTTGCTGCCGTTGGCATTCATGACGAACACGTCAAAGTCGCCATCACGGTTCGAGATGAAAGCAATGCGTTTGCCGTCGGGCGAATAGGACGGATGTCGATCGACGCCGGGCGATTGTGTCAGGCGTTGCACGTTGCTGCCATCGGTCCTCATCGAATAAATGTCCCAGTCACCCTCACGGTCGGAGACGAATACGACGTGTTTGCCATCCGGGCTGAAACGCGGCGATCGGTTGCAGGCGTCGTTGTCACTGATATTGACTGCGTGACCACCCACGGCGTTAATCACGTGGATCTGGCCTTTGCCGTTGAGGTAGATACTGGCGACGACATGCTTACCGTCGGGCGAGAAGCGAGGCTGTCGTACATAGCCGCGCAGGCCAAACAGGCGACTGGTGCCACCCTTGATGGCATTGGCCAACGATGCGTCGGTCACAACATTTTGAGGGGCGGTTGGTCCAGGGTAGAAGCCGGCGGTTGGCCGATCGTAGACGACAACTTCGTCGCCGACGGCTGCTTCGGACTCGGGCAGCGGGTCGGTAAGCCTGGTAACCGGGTTGTGTGATGGCACGTCGAATGATTCGATCGACTTATAACGGTTGGCCTTGTAGCCGCGGAATGTCTTTCGCAACACTAGGAAAGTATCGCGGCGTTGCTCAATCGGCAGGATCAATCCGTCGCGCAGTGACTTGGCGTTCCACGCTCCGCCTCCAACAGGGGTATAGTCCATACCCGACATCGGGTCTTCGATCCGCCAGGAGCCCGACTTGATGCGTGGGAAGCGTACACGCACGTGGACAGGAAAGTCCGGATCACCGTTGAACAGTCGCACGAGGTAGCTTTTCTTATGTTGCCACGTCCAGGACACCAGTGACCGTTCAAGGAACGGGTTGCCTGTCTGTTCGACGATGGTGACGAAATTTTCAACGGGCTGGCCGTCAAACAGGAATTCGCCAACTCGGCTCTCGACTTGGCGTAGTCGCTGGTTGACCATCGCAAAGCTACGCCAGCCATCAGTGTCATAATGCCGTTCACTCCACCGCCAGAATCCATCGCTGGCCATGGAAATTTCGTACATTAACTCGGCCGCTCCGACGTGCGCTTCCTTGTGGTGGCCCATCAGGCCCGAGGCCCACGAGCCCATCACGTGCTTGATTCCCAGTTTCCGGTACGCGGTGTTCGGTCCATCCCACCATGGCCGCGCCGGGTCTTCCCAGTACGGCGTCGAGTTGACCACAATGAACGGCGCCTTGGACGAGTGCAGCCCGACGGCCAATCCCTGTAGCCGCCAGTCTGCCCGCAGGTCCTCTACCAAAAAATCCGGATAGGCGCTGAATACGAATGTTGGATGCACCTCGCGCATCTGGGCCGATAGGTTTTGGAACATTTTCACCGACCGGATGCGCAGCAGGTCAAGGTACTCCTCCAGTTCGCCGCGTTTCTCTAGCCAGCCATAGCGTTCCGTGCGGTCTATCTGGGTCGTCAGTTTCTTGTGGTCCAGGTATCTCGAGAAGCAGTCGTCGCAGTAGCAGAGCATCTCCCCGGTCTTGTCGAACGAATAGGCGCCGTATGGCTCAAGGTCGAGGTGCAATCCATCGAGCAGGCCTTCCTTGACACGTTCGATCATCGGCGTGATCAACGCTATTTCCCACGTGCGGGGTTCCAGCGGGCAGGGAATGATCGCCGGGTTGTCGATCTCGCCGTAGTCTCCCCAGGCATGGACCATCTTCTGGCCTTTATGCTGATCCCATTGCTCCTTGCACGTGTAGCCGAACTTGTCTACTGCCTCCCGCAGATTGTGTTCAGTCACTGGGCCGCGTAGAGAGGCTGTGGCATAGGTGCTGAAGTACCGCATGCCATACTTATGGGCAAGGCTGGCACGCTCGGCACTGAATCCCCAGTCGGCGAATACCGTCCCGCCGACCCGCGCCACGTTGGCCATCAATTCGTCGTTGGGAATGTCAAAGTGCTGCCACTGGCACCAGAAGAAACGAATTTTTTCTTTCGCTCCCAGCGGAGGCAGTTTCGAGTCGGCATGGCCGGCCAGGCCTGCGCAACCGCATATCGGCAGACAGGTGATCAGGCATACGATCAGGACGCGAAGAAAATTCATGGCTGTAATTCCTTTAATTTGGGGTGACCCACCAAGGCTCCAATACAGAGAATTGACATTTTTCTTTGGACCTTTGCCCGGCGAGGCTGGGGGTTACACATTTTTGTGTCTTGTGAAGAATCGCGGCGGTAAATGACGGGCCACAAAAGCGAGGGTGACGGGGCTCGAACCCGCAACCTCCGGATCGACAGTCCGGTGCTCTATCCAATTGAGCTACACCCCCGGCTCAATTCCCGGGTCCTTGCCTTCTGAAGTTCCGTTTCAGGCCATAGCACTTGTCCGATTGCTTTTGCGAACTTCGGGAGGATGAGCAAGTCTAAGTGGCCGTTTGGACTTGTCAAATGCGTTGTGCCGGTGGGGTGTTACTTGACTTGGCTGAGCTTGACCGGGCAGCGGTTGCGGGCCGATTCGATGGCTGCGTGCAGGACACGCTGGGTTTCGTAGGCGTCGGCGAAGTCGGGCAGCGGCACCTGGGGTTTTCGTCGGCCGAGCACGCCGATGACATCGGCGGCCATGTTGATAAACCCGTGTTCATAGCCCAGCACGTGGGAGTCGGGCCACCACGCGCCCGCGTAGGGATGCCCATCATTGCCGCGGGTCACGTTGATGGTGGACCAACCCTGGACCTGTCCCTTCAGGGTGGCATCGTACCATTCCAACTCGTTCATACGCTCGAAGTTGAACTTGATCGAACCTTTGTCGCCGTGAATCTCGATACGGTTGACATTCTTGTCACCGGTGGCCATGCGGGTGCCCTCGAAGCTGGCCACGGCGCCTCGCTTGAAGCGGGCCAGGAAGAGCACGGCGTCGTCCACGGTGCTTTTGCCTTTGCGAGCCTTGCCCCGCTTGGCGCCTTTGCCGGAAATTTCGCCGCCTGCCGATTCGATGATGTCGCGGTGCTTGATAAAGGTTTGCTCGATGGCGCCTGTGATCTCGGTGATCTCGTCGCCGGTGATGAAGCGTGCCATGTCGATGATGTGGGCGTTGAGGTCGCCGTGAGCGCCGGAACCGGCGACTTTGCCCTGAAATCGCCACAGCAGGGGCGTGTCGGGGCCACCCCAGTCCTGCAAGTAAGCAGCTCGGACGTGGTAGATACGGCCCAATTTTCCGGCGCGGACCAGTTGGTAAGCCAGCGAGACGGCGGGACAGCGACGATAGTTGTACCAGACAAAGGTCTTGCTCTTTTTGGCCTTGCGGGCGGCTTTGAGCATCTGCCGCGCATCGTCAAGTGTACCGGCTAGGGGTTTCTCGCATGCGACATGTTTACCGGCCTCAAGGGCGGCGATGGCCTGGGAGCGGTGCAGGTCGTTGGGTGTGACGATGTCCACGAGGTCGATTTGCGGGTCGTCGATCACGTCGCGCCAGCGGGTGGTGTGGTTTTGCCAACCCCACTGGGAAGCAAAATTGCGCAATTCGCTTCCGTTGCGGGCTGCAACGGTGTGCATGAGCGGATCAAGCGGCAAGTCGAAAAATTTGGCTACCTTCAGGTAGGCATTGGCATGGGCTCGGCCCATGAATTTCGAGCCGATCATCGCCACGTTGAGTTGCTTATTGGCCATTTTCAGGGACTCACTGGAAGAGCAATACATGCTAACGCTGGGCAGGGTTTGGAACAACCGCGCTACATGGCAATGATTTTACGAATAGCCTCAGCGGTGTGATGTAGTGAGGCAACCTCCGTTGACACCTCGCTGATCATGGGTCCGTCGTAACCAATGGCTCGCAGTTCACGGTTCTGGGCGGCAAAGTCGACTTGCCCTTCCAGCAGCGGTGGCCAGCTGCCATCGAGAGGGCCACCCTGCCAGTCTTTGAGATGGACCATCTTGAGGTGTGGCCCGACGATGCGCACCCAGTGGTGTGGACTTTGGAAGACAGCGACGTTGCCCGGGTCATAGTAGAAGCCGATGCGGTGATGTCCGACGTCGTCTAAAAATCGGCGCATCTCCATCGGGCTGAAAAGAAAACCGTTCCAGACAAACTCGATGGCTACATCCACGTTTAGTTTGTCACCACCGTGGCCGATCTGCTGCAGTGCCTCGACTGCATTGCGATAGGCTTCGTCATAAAACACGTCGGGACTTTGTGGGTCGAGCGTGCGCAGGGTGCAGCGCACATCCATGGCATCGGCGATGCGCAGTCCAGCAATGGTGTCGTTCACGGCGATCCGTTGCGCTGCGCCGCTTTGCTGTATGTTGCCGTTGGTGTGCAGGTGTACGAGTGATACGATTTCTAGCCCGGCATCGTGCGCCTGGCTACAGATGCGTTTCAAATCGGTCGTTGGCGTATTGGGTGTCAGTTCGCCTTCACGACAAATAGCTAGTTCAACGACCTCGTACCCGGCCTCTGCGGCCTGGTCGAAGAACGATGCGAGCGGTACGTCGCCCATGATCATATTGGTAACGCCGATCTGCAACGTTTATTCCTTCCCTGTCAAGTCTCGGTGATCACCAGGTGATCTTGCGGGTGCCGCCTTTGGGGGCGATTTTCAAGATCGCTTCAGCCACAGCCACGGCTTTGATGGCTTCGGTCCCCGGCGTTTTGCACTTGACCTTGCCATTTACCGCAGCAATGAAATGCTTGGCCTCGTTGAAGAACATCTGGGAACCAGAGCAGTTGACCTGGATTAATTTACTTTTGCCGGTCGAACTGGTGTGGCAGTAGTAGGTTTTCGTCTTGGCGAGGGCCTTGGACTGGAACTGGCCGGGGCCAAAGGTCAGTGACCCCTTGGGCCCGATGACATCATTGAGTGCGCCAGCCTGGTTGGCCCAGCTCCAACTAAGCATTATCTGGTTGTTGCGAGGATACTGCACGACCGCGGTGGCGGTGTCTATTGCGGTGCGGTTGCGGCGCAGCTTGATTGAGCGGGCGGTGACTTCGATGGGATCGCCGAAGATCATGTTGGCAAAGTCGTAATTGTGTACAGCGCCGTCCATGAGTGGCCCACCGCTTAGCTGGTGATCGAGAAACCAGCCGCCGGGTGGTTCACTCCCTGCGGTAACGCTGCGCCACAGTACTGGTTTACCCAACACCCCTTGGCGCATCAGCTTGGCGAAGTGTCCCCAGTGGCCGTCGTAACGTCGAACGTGACCGACCATGAGCATCTTTCTGGTCTTGCGTGATACCTCAATCATACGGCGGCAGGCGGGTATGGTGCGTGCCATGGGTTTTTCGCAGAGTACCGGTCGGCCGCTGCGCATCACGTCGACGGCCACCTGTTCGTGATAAGCCGTGGGTACAGCAACGACGACCGCATCCACTTTGGCGTTGTCGATCAAGTCTTTGTAGTCACTGTAGACGTTGGCTTTGGGAAACTGCAGGGCAAAGCGCTTGCGGACGGCCGTGTGGAGATCGGCGCCGGCGATGACGCGGCATCCGTGCACATTGGAGAAGTTACGGAGGTGCTCGCTTCCCATGCCGCCTAGTCCAATGTGCCCAACACCGATCATTGCTATTTTCCTTTATACCTCATGGAAACAGGTGGTTACGCTGTGCTGCGGTTTGCGGTTAAACACCAGCAGGGTCTTTGACTTGTTTCTGGTGCTGTTGCAGCCGAACCAGTTGGCCTTGGACGTCGGCGAGCAGTTCGTTTAACTGACCTGCGGTCTGCCGGTCGTCGCCGGTATGGTCGATGGCGCGGAGGTAAGCGTCGACCTGCGATTGCTTTTCCTCGATCAGCATGGGCAGCAGGTGTGAGAGTTGGGTGTAATGGAATCTGGCCACGGCAAGCTCAAAGGAAGCCGCCCTTTCATTGATCTGCAACTGATCAAGCAGGTGCGAGATCAGTTCTGCGTGGTGGGCCGAAGCGGCAAGCATTTTCTGGATGTCCTTCCAGATGGGGTAGGTGGTGGCGGTAAGGTATGGCTTGGCTTCCTGTAGATGCCGTGACAGGCCGCGGGTGTGTGTCGCCAGCAAGTCGTTCAGTGCGGCACCGATCATCTGGGCGTTAAGAACCACCATGGTCGGTCCCCCCGCGATCAGGTGGTCGTGGCGCAACAGCGGTCGGCTGATATGGTTGGGCTTGTTTGGTGTTGATGGTGCCGTAGTCGTGTGCCAACTGGGAGGCCCACTGTGGCAGGAAGCCGGTCCACAGCAAGACCAAAGCGCAGAAGACCACCATCACCATACCGGCGACGCGGGGCGAGAACGCAGGGGAAGATCCATCTTCGGAGACGAAGACCATGTAGTACACCGGCCTCATGTAGTAGTACAGACTGATCAATGTATTGGTAAATAGTACGATGATCAGCAAAAATGCGATACCGTTGGCAGTATCGAACATGGCCATACCAAGAAACACCTTGGCCCAGAACCCACCCAAGGGCGGCATGCCCAGTAGGCTCATTAAAAAGATGGACAGCAGGATGGTCAACCAGATATTGCGCCGGGCCAAGCCGGAGTAATCACGGATGTTCTCGCTGCCGGTATGCTGGCTGACAAGCGCGGCAATGGTGAACACGCCCAAGTTCATGAACATGTATATGAACAGATAAAAAAGGATAGCGCCAGCCACGGTTGAGTCGGGTCCAAGTCCCGTCAAACTGGCAGCCATGATCATGTATCCGGCGTGGGCGATGGAACTGTAGGCAAGCAGTCGTTTGATGTTGGTCTGGTGCAGGGCGACGAGATTACCCCATGTGGCAGTGACGGCGCCGAGAATAGCGATGCCGGTGGTCAGTCCGACCTGCGGGCCGGCGGCTCCGAACGCCGAGACGATACGCAGCAGTAGGCAGAGCCCGGCCCCCTTGGATGCCACTGATAGAAACGTGGCGACCTCGATCGGGGCGCCTTCAAAAACATCGGGGCACCAAAAGTGCAGGGGTACGGCCGAGAGTTTAAATGCGATGCCGCTAAACATGGCCACCAGTCCGATGGCGAACATGGGTGTCATGCCACCGTCTGCAGCTTGACTGGCGATGGTGCCCAAGTCGAGGCTGCCGGCCGCGCCGTAGAGCAATGACATGCCGTAAAGGCCGACGGCGCTGGCCGCAGCACCGAACAACACGTACTTTAGTGATCCTTCCGTCGAACGGCGCCGGTGCTTGGCGAAGCCGGCCAGGGCAAAGCTGGGCAGCGACGCGGTTTCCATGGCAATGAAGATGGTCAGCAGGTTGGTCGCCGACGCCATCAACGCCATGCCCAACGTGGCGCCCAGCAGCAGGCAGAGAAAATCAGGCGCATCGCGTTCGTCCATTTCGTGGCGAGAGGTCATCAGCCACTGGGCGACAATGAAGATGACAAAAACAAGCAGCAGCACTTTAAAAAATTGGCTGAACGGATCGATGGCCAGTGCGCCCGAGAAGACCAGCGAGGCAGCGCCTACGTTGATGTGTTGCGGGCCTAGGGGCAAGGCCGAAACCAACGCCAACGCCAAGCCGAGCAAGGTGATGACGACCGGCAGCACAATGCTGCGGCGGCGGATAAAGGGCACGATCACCACAGCGCACATTGTGAGGGTCAGCCAGATTTCCGGGCCGACGAGCCGAAGTTCATCCCAAGTGGGCAGAGTTACATTCACGCTGTTGGTTTACACCTTTCCTTGCGGCCGGCTATTGCATGGCCAATCCCTGACGGAGTAATTGCATCAGCGAACTGAACGTGGTGTCGGTGATGGCGAACACGAGCCAAGGCACGATGCCGAACACGAACGCGGCAATGCCCAGCGTGGCCATGATGAAATACTCGCGTCCCATCACTGGCGCGTAATCTTTGTATTCGTCCTTGGGCGATCCCATATACACGCGCTGGAACATCCACAGGATATAACCGGCAGTCAAAACGACGGCGGAGGCGGCGAGGATACCCAGCGTGTAGACCGTGGCGACGTTATTGGCGCCAACGCCACCGGGTGCAGCTGCCTTGAACGTGCCCAGCAGCACCATGATTTCGCCAATGAACCCGCACAGGCCGGGCAGGCCCATGCCGGCAAAGAAGCCGACCATCGCCCAGCCGCCATAGCCGGGCCATTTAAGCCAGAGGCCACCGAAGCGGTTCAGGTCGCGGTGGTGGGCGCGGTCGTAAACCACGCCGACGAGGAAAAACATCATGGCGCTAGAGATGCCGTGGGCGATCATCTGGAAATAGGCGCCGCTGAAACCGACTTCGGTCAATACCGCCAGGCCGAGCATAACGTAGCCCATGTGGCTGACTGAGGAATAAGCGACCAGTTTTTTCCAGTCCACCTGGGCCATGGAACACAGGGCACCGTAGATGATGGCCAGTACGCCCAGCGAGGCGACGTAGACCCAGAACAGTTGGGCCGCATCGGGGAACAGCGGATAAGTGATGCGCATCATGGCGTAGCCGCCCATCTTCAGCAGCACTCCGGCCAGCACCATGGAGATCGGCGTCGGCGCTTCGACGTGTGCATCGGGCAGCCAAGTGTGAAACGGTACAGCGGGCAATTTAATCATGAAAGCAACCAACGTCAGCCAGAACGCCCATTGAGCAAAGGTCCAGTATGGGCCACCTTGGCGGAACAACTCGCTGACCGGCTGTGACTTGAGGGCGATCATGTCCCACGTATTGCCGGTAGCGTTGGTCGCCTGAGGCGTGTAAAAATACAACCCCAGCATAACGATCAACAGGCAGATTGAACCCAGCAGCGTGTAGAGGAAAAACTTGATGGCCGCGTATTCTTTGCGTGGTCCGCCCCAGACGCCGATCAGGAAATACATGGGCAGCAGCGAGACCTCAAAAAACATGTAGAACAGGAACATGTCCAATGACAGGAATACGCCGAGCATGCCAGTGAGCAGGAACATGTACAGGGCGTTGTAGGCTTTCACCGCCTTGTCGATCCTCCAGCCGGCAAGGACGATCAGCACTGAAAGGCCGGTGGTCAGCAATACCAGCGGCAATGACAGGCCGTCCACTCCGGTGCGGTACTCGACGTTGATTGCGTCAATCCACCCGGTCTGGCTTAAAAACTGCACGCCGCCAGCGTTAAAGTCGTAGCCGATCAGCAGCACGATGCTGAGCAGCAACGTCACAACGGCACCGAGTAACGCCGTGTAACGCGCCGCCTGCGGGCTCGGCACGATCAGGCACAGCAGCGCAGCGATCGAGGGGACGAAGATCATCCAGTTGAGAACCGATGTGTAGAAGGGTGAATCCATGTCGTCGTTCCAGTTTTGTCGTTAGCCGGCGTCGTTCCAGTTTTTCTTACGGTTGGCTTGCATTGACCGTGACGGTGGTAAGCACGACAAAGGCGATCAAAGCCGCGGCGGTAAACAGCAGCAGCACGTAAACGCGAACACGGCCAGGTTGGGCGTTGCGCAGCAGTTGCCCGCCGCTCTGGGCTGCGTTGGCCGCCCCGTTGACCATGCCGTCGACCACCTTGTTGTCGAACAGACCGATACCGTTGGCGATTTTCTTTATCAGTAGCGCTGGGCCGTTGACCAGACCGGGCCAGATGGTGCCGATCTGGCCATCCACGATGTACTTGTCGAACGTGCCGGCGATCAGGGCGATAAATTTGAACAGGTTCACAGTGAAGATGTCGTATAAGCCGTCAAAGTAGAACTTGTTGTGCGCCCACTTGTAGAGCAGGTTGATGGGAGGGATCTTGACGATGTGGCTACTGACGGCCATGCCGGGCAGGTACATGACGATGCCCAGTACCAGCATGATGATCCAGGCCAGGCCGTGCAGCAGGTAACCATGGGTGGCTTCCATGGCGTGGCCATGTTCAAGATTGGCGGCGGTCTGCATCCACGCCACTTGTGGTTCGGAGATGACGATCAGGTCTTTCCAAAAGCCCAGGATAAAAGGCGCGGTGAGCACGGCCATGGCGGCCAGGCACAGTTGCGGCAGCAGCATGGTCCACGGCGCTTCGTGGGCATGGGCGTACAGGTCCTGGTTGCGTGGTTTGCCAAGGAACGTTAGTGAAAAACTGCGGGCCATGTAGAAAACGGTGACGTAGGCGACGACGGTCGGGCCCAGCCAGAAGAGATGGGCCCAAATGCCGAGCATCTCGTGCATAGCGTGGCCGTAATTGACCGTGCCGGCGATAATGCCGTCCTTGGAGTAGAAACCGCTGATGCCCCAAACAGTCCAGGGGATAGATGCGCCGGCAATTGCCAACGTGCACACGAAGTAACAGAAGGTGGTGATGGGCAACTTCCGGCCCAGTCCACCGTACTGGCGCATGTCCTGCTCGTGATGGGCGGCGTTAATGATCGATCCAGAGCACTGGAACAGGCAGCATTTGAAGAAGGCATGCGTGACCAGGTGAAACAGGGCAAAGCTGTAGGCGCCGGCGCCGAGGGCCAGGATCATGTAGCCCAGTTGGGAGAGCGTCGAGTAGGCCAGTACGCGCTTGATGTCGGTCATCACCATGGCCATGGCGGCGGCCATGACCAGCGTGATCAAACCGATGGTGGCGACGAACAGGTGGGCGCCAGGCGTGAGGATCGGGTAGATACGCGCCGTCAGGTAAACGCCTGCGGCCACCATGGTGGCCGAGTGGACGATCGACGAGACGGGTGTGGGCCCTTCCATGGCGTCGGGCAGCCAGGTGTGCAGGGGAAACTGTGCGCTTTTGCCGATAGCGCCGAAAAACAGGGCGATGCCGGCGGCTGTCAGCCACAATGGGGGATTGGTAAACGAGTAGGTCACGCCAACCGCGTCGCTTTCCGTTGCCAGCACCTGCTCGATGGCGCCAAACATGGTTACCAACGAGTCACTGGATGACAACGCCCCCTGCGCAGCGGGCAACAGGACATTACCGCTCAGTTTAAAGAAGAGAATGCCAAAGCCGATGATGAACCCGGCATCACCGATGCGGTTCATCACCCACGCTTTCTTGCTGGCCAGTTGTGGTCCACGTCGCTCATGCCAGAAACCGATCAGCAGATAGCTGGTCAGGCCCACCAGTTCCCACATTACGAAAAGCTGGGTCAGCCCGGCGGCGGTGACGATGCCCAGCATCGAGAAAGTAAACAGGGAAAGATAAGCGAAAAAACGCTCGAAACGGTCATCGCCTTTCATGTAACCGATGCTGTAGAGGTGTACGAGAAACGAGATGCCGCTGACCATGACCATTAGCACGACGGTCAAACTGTCGGCCAGCAAGCCCAGGTGCAGCCAACCGGTGTCGTTGCCGGGTATGGGAATCCAGTTCTTCTGCCAGAGGATGGGTTGTGGATGGATAGCCCGCATCCAGGCAGCCAAGGCGATGATCGCCATCGCCATCGATGCGCCCATGGCCAGGGTTGCGCCCCAGCTGCTGACGCAGCGGCCCAGCCACCTTTTACCGATTAGGATCAGCACTGCCGAAGAGAGCAGCGGCAGCAGCGTTGCGCCTACGAGACAGTTTCGGATCAGTTCTTGTGTTTGCGGCGTCATGGGCCTGTCGTGTCAGCCCTTCAACTCGTCGGCGCGTTCAACGTCGATGGAGCTGAAGTTGTTGTAGAAATTTAAAAATACCGCCAGAGCGATCGCCGCTTCCGCGGCAGCGACCACGATGACGAATATCGCAAACATCTGGCCATCCAGCGCTGGTCCGGCCTCGCCCTGGCCCCAGACGTAGCGGTTAAACGCCACCAGATTGATGGCTGCGGCGTTGATGATCAACTCGACGCCGATCAGAATGCCGATGGCGTTACGTTTAGTCAGTACCGTAGCCACGCCGGCTGCAAACACAATGATGGAAACGAGTACGAAATGCGTGGCGCCGATTTGAAACATGTTCGGGCTTGCCCCTAACCGGCCAGCATGTGGCCGTTTAACTGTTTCGCCTTCGCCGGGCCATGTATGCGGCCCCGACCATGACCACCAGCAGCAACACACCGGCGACCTCAAACGCTACCAATTGGGTGGATAGTAATCCCTGACCGATCGCGTGCACCTGGTCGTACCCGCTGCTGGCCATAAGCTGGTTAGCGTTGATCACATGGGGCGTGCGGACCAGAGCAAAAAGAACTAGTCCCCCAATTGCCAACGCCAAACCAATGGCCACAATCTTCTCCCACAGTTGCACCTGCAAATGCGCAAACGGATTCTTGCTGGTGAGCATGACGCCGAAGATGATTAGGATCAGCGTGCCCCCAGAGTAAACTATAAGTTGAATGGCGGCCAAGAATTCAGCCTCGAGCATGAAATACATTCCTGCCGAACCACCCAGTGTCAGCAGCAGGTATACAGCCATGCGCACGATGTTGCGGCCAAGCACGATTGCCCATGAACTGATACAGACCAGCAGCGCAAAAATGTAAAACATCAGTGGCCCGACAGCTCCCAGTCCGCTGCTGGTTTCGGCAAGAATTGCCACGCGATAAATCCTTTTTCGCAAGGGTGTTATCGTTCCATCGACCGATGTCCATTTCGCTGTGCCTCAGTCTGCGAATTGGGGCCAAAGCATAGCTGCGCCGTTGTGCGCGGTCAATTACGCCTCGGTACAGGTGGGGGTTACTGGTTACACCGGCATGCCTGTTATTTTCGCTTCGAAGACCAAGTTGCCGTTGACCACGCCTTGTAACGAGCAGATGGAACGACGCCTCTTAAATGAAGTAGATATCCCCAGTAGATATAGTCGATTGCCGGGCACGACTTGGCCGCGGAATTTGACCTCATCGCAGCCGACAAATCCGAGGAAGGGGTAATCGTCAAAAATCTGGTGGATCAACCAACTGGCCAGTTGGGCACCGGCCTCGATCATGAGCACGCCGGGAAATAGAGGCCGGCCGGGAATGTGGCCGGGAACCCAGAACTCGTCCTGGCGGGCATCCTTATAGGCCAAGACCGCGCTGCGATCACGATCGAAATTGATGATCGCGTCTAGCATGCGCATGTCACCACGGTGTGGATTAACCTTTTCAATACCCTCGGTGTCTACCTGGACTTGGTCCAGATCGATCTTGGTGATGTCAAACAGCAGAGGGGGCGCCATTAATAATTGCAACTTTTGTTATATCAATTACTTATAGACACAGCGCTGGTTTAGCGCAGAAGTTAACACCACGGGTGTATGCGTGGTATACCTCCTTCTCGCTTAGCTTTAAGACCTTGTCAAAACGCAGGTTAGGATGCGCCGCCTTCTGCCTGGCGGTTTTCCAGTACCTTAACGCGAAGTGCTTGGGCCTTGTTCTTGACATCTTGCATCGTCCTGCGGACACGGGTACCAGCAGCCTTGTTGCCGCCGGCAGCACGTCGCACATCGTCCTCGGCGTCTGCGATCACCTGTTTCAACTCTTCATAGGCTTCTAGCATGCCAAAGGCTCCTTATACGATTAGATAAGTGGACATCCATCATCCAATGCCGGATTAAGCCTATCCGAACGATCGTACAGAGGCAATCTCGGATTATACCAAATCATAATTAATCCTGTCGGTTCAGTCATGGTGCTCGCCAGACACTTTGAATATGTTCGGCATCGAGACACACGTTGTGCCAACTGATGTGCGTGATGCCCTCCTGCGCGACCCGTCCTCGCGACGGTCCTTGTTCGTGGCCAGGATCACTTCGGACCCTTGCCACTTGTTCCCGCGCCGTTTGGTGCCTGATCAGTCATGAAAAACCCCCTTGTTTATGTTGGTCATGACTCAATGAACAACTAACGGACCAAATCCCATCAGAAATTTTTATGATTGGTATTATAGGCTACTTGATGATGGGCAAGACTGCCTTGAATCGAGCGGTACCTGCTTCGCCGACCAGTTCAAGCGCTGCAGACTCAACAGTAATGGGGATGATCCCTGCCTGGGCAAGGCGTTGTTCGGCTATCTGCTGGTCGAATGCGCGGCGCGAGCCGATGGCGTCGGTTGCCATCGCCACGATGTAACCACCCTCGGCCAGGTCCAGGCACGTTTGCAGGACACACACATGTGCTTCGATGCCGCACACGATAACGGCCCGGCTGCCGAAGCGTTGCAGGTCGGCGTGCACCGGTTCGATGCAGCCAGAAAACTTCAGCTTTTCATGATTGGCAACAGCTTTGTCCAATCGCGTTGCCAGATAGGGCACGGTGACGCCCAAACCCTTGCGGTATTGTTCGGTTACCACAATCGGTATGTTCAATGCATTGGCGGCATCGATCAATTTGCCAGCCTGAGCCACAAGCTGGTCAGCGTTGTGCATGTGCGGGAGCAGTTTTTCCTGCATGTCAACCACCAGTAGGGCGGTATTACTGATATCCAAACGGGGGATGATCATGGCGGACATGGTAACGGCTGCCAAGACGTGTGTGTGACATGCGTCATCTGACGCTGGTCTCGACCGCGGCTATCAAACCCTGTAGGTTGGATGGATTGGCCTCTACGGTGATGGGCAAATCGAACTGGCGCATGGTCTGGCTGGTGATCGGTCCGATGGATGCGGTACGCACATCAGCGAGCAGGGTGTGCTGCTGGCCGAGCATTTTCACCAGGTTACGGACCGTTGAGGAACTGGTGAATGTGATCCAATCAACGTTTCCCTCCCGCAGGGCATACAACACATCATCCGGTAGCGATTGTGGCTGCCTGCTCATATAGATGGGTAAATCGGTTACCTGGGCGCCGGCTCCGGCAAGCATTTGCCCCAGTGTCGGGCGGGCGATATCGGCGCGTAGCATCAAAATGCTTTTGCCGGCCAGTGGTTCACGATCAATCAGTGATTGGGCAAGTGATTCAGCGACGTAGTTGGGCGAGACAAGATCGGGATGTATGCCCAGGTAGTTACGCATCGCACTTTCGGTGGCGTCGCCGATGACCGCCACGCGTAGTGGCGCCAGGTGGCGACTGTCCAGTTTAAGATGGGCAAGGCGGCGAGCGAGTGCTTCGACGCCGTTGACACTGGTCAGCACAAGCCAGTCGAACTGGCTTATTTTGCTGATCGCTTCGTCGATGGCGGAAAATTCCGGCGGTGGCACCAGTTCAATGGTCGGCGCTTCAAGGACAAGGGCGCCGCGTTGGGCCAGCATGGAATGCAGTTGCGACGCCTGTATCCGCGTACGAGTGATGACGATTCGTTGCCCAAACAGCGATCGCTTGGTGAAGAAATCAAGCCCTGTTTCTTTGACGGCTGCCACTGCGCCAATAACGACGATGGCTGGCGCATTGAAGTTGGATGCTTCAGCCTCGGTGGCGACGTTTACCAGAGTGCTGCGCATGCTACGCTGCTGCGGGGTAAAACCCCACTGCACGATGGCTGTGGGTGTATCCGGCTCAACCTCGTGGTGTTGCAACTGCTGGGTGATGGCCTCGAGGCGGTTCATGCCCATGTAAATGCAGATGGTACCTCCGCGTTGGATCAACGCCGCCAGCGCTTCGTAGTCAACTGCGGTCTGATCTTTGGCCGGATCCTCGTGGCCGGTGATGAAGGTGACGGTGCTGGCCAGATCACGGCGGGTGATGGGGATACCGGCGGCCATGGGTGCAGCCAATCCGGCGGTGATCCCAGGCACCACTTCGCATTCAATACCATGGTGACCGAGGAACGCAACTTCTTCACCACCGCGACCGAACATGTAAGGGTCACCGCCCTTGAGGCGCACAACTAAATTGCCGTGCCGCGCCCAGTTGAGCATGAGATGATTAATGTCGCTCTGATTGAGCTTTTGTGCATCATCGCGCCGTGGCAACGCGATACGGTAGGCGCTGGGCGGGGCTTGATCGACAAGGCGTGGGTT
>Ga0310125_10000115_pt1 | contig 33052 bp, 27 predicted proteins | sample CB11b_Tmax_Bot8__FD_203508 | JGI IMG/M metagenome (GOLD analysis project Ga0310125, IMG submission 203508) | Marine microbial communities from Western Arctic Ocean, Canada - CB11b_Tmax_Bot8 | ecosystem: Environmental > Aquatic > Marine > Oceanic | place: Canada: Western Arctic Ocean | collected... | reverse complement strand
TGAAAGTCCATTTCCTGCGCCGTTAGCATTGTAGTATCCAATCGACTTCGGCTTTCAATCACAACTTCGCCGAAAATCCGGCCCTTGCCGCTGATGTGGTTCAGTTCCATGCCTTGAGCCCAACTCATCGCCAGCACTAAACCTTGGCGGGCCTTGTTTTTGCGTGTCACAACCCCGGTGCCCGAACCGTTTACACGCATCTGCTCGTAGTTCTGCCCATCCAAAAAGATGTGGCTCCCGATCAGGGTCGTATCACCTCGCACGATTTTCGCCGGCTGGGCATCCGCACCAATCACCTCGATCTGGCCAGCCACTTGATCCACGATGACTTGCTCCGCCGTGACAATCACCAAATCCCCACCGTGAATAAGTTCAATCCGTGCACCTTGCCTGGCAATTAGCCGATCCCAGATCTGCTCAGTCGGGCCTTTCACCTCGTCGAAACGGCCTGGCACAGATGCCGATGCGTTCGTCGCAGCTTCCGAACGGTCTTCGGGCCCAGCAATAGGAGACAGGCGCGGCACCTTGATCTGCGGGTGATGTGGCTTAGCGCCAACTTGCGGTGCAGACAGGGTGATTTCGAGGTATTCAGTTTTGACTTCCATCTGCTGGCCGTCAGCTGTTACATTCCCTTGGACCAGCAGCTGGCCAGGTTGCGTGAGGCCATCATGCATCCGTGGCGGGTGCAGCGCCAACTGATCAGATCGAATTGAAAGTGACTGCCCATCCGCCTGATGGACCTTGGCAACCACTTTTTGTTTTGCTGTAATTTGATCGACATTTTGCGCACCATTCACCGGCTTGAGCAATTCAATGGATAGCTCTTGCGCAGACAGGTCCAATGAAGGACCCGCCACCTTGACGCCACCGTAAAAAACGGCCAGGCGAATAGCAGACATCTGTGCCGCAGCCTCATCCGGGACGTTGGGCTGGTCGTAAAACAACAATTCACCTCGGTCATTCCACGTGGTCGTCATCTGAGTAAGCCATGCGGCTTGGGTTGACCGGCCACCTGGATCATCGCCGTTCCGAGCAGGCGGCCTGCGCCTGGGACTCGCAAACCGGCCGGCACCAATCAATTGCACCCGTCCTGCCAATCTATCAAGTGCAATGCGCGGTGCGGTCAACTGCCCGTGAAGTTTCGAGTCAAGTTGCACCGGGATACCTGGGGATCCACTGAGCCCCAGACGCTTGGCACCCAAGTGATAAGACAATTCAGAAGCGTTGATATCATCACCGGCGACATTCACCCGAAGCGGCGTGCCATCCATAACAACCCACGCATCGCCAGTCCCCGTTAATGCAATGGGCGAGCCGTCAACCGGCACCATGGTGAGCTTGCCAGACCAGGTCATGACCAACTCGTTTGCCTCCGGATTACTCGCGCCATGCTCGGTATTATCGACAATCAGACCCTCATCGGCATTGCTAGAATTGCCCCCAGATGACTCGCCTAAGCTGAAAAAGGCTTCAAGCCGGCTGCCCGTGGCCTTGATTTGATGGCCTTGGACAGTGACATCACGTTCAAGCTCCACCCGATAGGTTTCGGCCACTCGGCTTTTCGCAGTGGCAGGGGTAACCTCAGCCGTGATTGTGCCGTTGTTGCTGGTTGTCTTAGAAGACCTGCGTAGACGACCTGGATCCATCTGGAAACGCAATTGCTTGCCCTGATTGATCACCAGTCTTTCAATTCGGCGATGCAGTTCGTTGTAGGAAAGGTTCAACCCGCGGCCATCGAACTGCACGCGTCCGTGCCGCACCTTAACGCCGCCGTCACTTCGGATCTGGCCCAAGTCATAATCAAAATGGGCATTTTCCAGCTCAATATAAAACTCCGAGTCGCCTGTCGAATTTACTGAATCATGCCCCCGGTACAGGCGGATCTCCACGTTGCCCTCAAGATCACCACGCCGCGGATCGTCATTCGGCGCAATCACTTCGCCGCTGTCTGCACGGATTTCAATGATCTGCCCCTTGTCACGATGAATCCGCCAATGGGGCTCTGTGACCCGCAGTCGTTCGTCGTCAACCCGTTCAACGTGACTGGCCATAAACTGAACCGGCCGATCACGACTTGTGTAATAAACCCCTTCGCCTTCGAGGAAAATCTTCGTGGATTTACCGACGGTCTTAAATTCCGTCACGATCGGTGTTTCATTAACGATTGGTGACATCGTGCTGTTTTTCTCATCCCTGGCGGCCACCGAGCCGCCACGAGAACCGCCAATCAACAGAGTTGCGGCAAGTATGCCGAGCGCCAGCCCCCCGGCCGCACAAATAATCCAGATCTGCCTGTTCATCATTAGGAAAGTCTAGCCACCAAACCAACTGGGGAGAATGGCTGGCGGACGCCGAAATATATGATTGGTAAAATTTGTCAACATAATTGCAATTGGCCGCCTTGGCACCCAACATTATGATCTTGCTTGGGCACAGAACCAACTGTGCAAGGATCTCAAAACGTGTTATCCACGATATTCAAAGCTTACGACATCCGGGGGATCTACCCAGATCCACTGAGCGAGACCGAATCCTGGCTGATCGGCTGTGCGACCGGGCGTTATCTCAGGGATCAAATTGCTGGGCAGGATGTGCCCCTTCCACGAACCGTCGTTGTCAGTCGGGACATGCGACCCAGCGGCGATTCACTGGCTGCGGCGCTCATAGAGGGACTGACCGCTGCAGAAATGAACGTGATTGACCTAGGGCTCTGTGATACCTCGATGATTTATTTCGCGGTCAACCACCTGGGCACCGCTGGAGGCGTGCAAACAACAGCCAGTCACAACCCACTCGATTACAACGGATTTAAGATCTCCGGTCCCGAAGCCCGCCCGATTGGAGCAGACACCGGACTTCGGGAAATTCAGGCCATTGCCGAAACACTCAAACACGGCAAATCAAACGGCGCAGCCGGTCATATCGAATCACTCGATGTCTGGGATGCCTATCGTGAACACATCTTGCGTTTTTTTTCGCCACCGTCGGATGGTCGCAAACCCATCCGGGTTGCCATTGACGCCTCCAACGGCATGGCGGGCAAGATGATCCCTGCCGTATTTAAAAATTGTCCTGGAATCGAAATCCTCCCGCTAAATTTTGAATATGGTCCACAAGTCCCGTCCGCACATGAACCCAACCCCCTGATCGCCGAGAACATGATCCCTACACAACAGGCGGTGATCGCCCATGACGCCGATTTTGGCGCCTGCTTCGACGGCGATGCGGACCGGTGCATGATCACCGATGAGCTGGGGAATATCATTGGCTGTGATCATCTGACCGCACTACTGGCTGAACATTTTTTAGCTCCGGGCAGAACCGAAATTGCAGATGCACAGCCGGGCAGCAATACCGTTGTCTATGACCTGAGGTCGAGCCGCGTGGTAAAGGAAACGATCGAAAGACTTGGCGCTACGCCACAGCGGTGCCGGGTCGGCCATGTCTTTATGAAAGCAGCCTTGCGGAAGAGCCGAGGCGTTTTGGGAGGTGAACTTTCAGGTCACTTTTATTTCCGCGGCAATTTCTTCGCTGATTCGGGGGCCATCACACTCGCCAGCGTGCTGACCATCCTTGGCTGCACCAAGCAAAAGATGAGCCATCTGATCACGCCACTTCAACAATACCCGCAAAGTGGAGAAATAAATTTCCAGGTGGATGACAAGCAAGCGGTTCTGGAGGAACTTAGAGAGAGATTCAGTCACGCGAACGTGGATGAACTTGATGGCATTACGATTGACCAATGGCACTCGGGCACTAAAAGGGGAGTGGGTGGTTTCTGGTTTAACGTAAGAGCGAGCAACACCGAACCGTTGCTCCGATTTAATGCTGAAGCCACGGACCAAACCACGCTTGATGATCTACTGGAAACCGTATCGCCAATTCTTGGCCACCCCATCACCGGCGATTAAAACACGTCGCCGCTTTTCAGTATGATTTGCCATCTGTAGACTGCTAAAACAAGGCCATCGGCAGGCATTACCATGAAGATCACAGCGGTTAAATCTTTTGCGTTCAAAGCCACTCACCGAAACATCTTCATCGTAAAGATTGAAACTGATCACGGCCTTTACGGTATTGGTGAATCAGGAACCTCCAGCCGGGAAATGGCAATCTCCGGTGCCATTGAACATTTCGCGCAGTTCCTGGTTGGTGAAGATCCACGTCGTATTGAGCATATCTGGCAGCTGCTATACAGGGGCCAGTATTTCGAGGGCGGAACCATCCTTGCTGCAGCACTTTCAGCCGTGGATATTGCGCTGTGGGATCTAATGGGCAAGATGCTTGAAGTGCCCGTGTATCAGTTGCTCGGCGGTAAAACCCGAAACCACGTGCAATGTTACACCCATGCCGGCACACTCAACGGCCCCCAATGTGTTGAACAGGCCAAAGACCTTGTAGCTGCCGGCTGGCATCACCTGCGATACGATCCGGGGCACCTGGATCCGGCATCTGATCCAGGCCAAGGTGCCATCTACGAACCACGTGAATCCATGGCGCAGGTTCTGCACTGGCTCCAGGAAATTCGCCGGGTGGTCGGACCGGACATCGCCCTCCTAGTTGACCTGCATCACAGACTGAGCGTAGCCGAAGCAGCAGATTTCTGTCGTAAAGTTGAACGCTTCGACCCGTTCTTTGTTGAAGAACCGATCCGCAGTGAGAACCCTGACGCCTATGCATTGCTGCGGAAGATGACAAACCTGCCATTTGCCATTGGTGAAGAATTTGCGAGCAAGTGGGCATTTCGACCGTTTATCGAACACGGGCTTATGAACTTCGCCCGGGTTGATCTATGCAACGTCGGAGGGCTCACTGAAGCCAAAAAGGTGGCCGGATGGTGCGAAACCCATTACATCGACATGGTACCGCACAATCCACTTGGCCCCGTCAGTACAGTAGCATGCGGCCACTTCTGCACTGCAATCCCCAACTTTGCACTGCTGGAGCACATCCCCGGGACGCAGTGGGAACCAGCGGAAGCGTTTACCGGTATCCCCGAGCTTGAGCAAGACCGTCTCGTTTTATCCGATCGCCCTGGTCTGGGTATTGAATTTAATGAAGAGGCCGTCAAAGACCATGCGTTTGAGTTCATCGAATCGCCCCACCTGTTCCGTCGTGATGGCTCATACACGAATTGGTAAAGCGCATTCAAGACATCCGTGCGACTTGCCATCACCAAACCCCGCCTTCGGACTTGCACCCGCTGGCCTGCCAAGGGCGTCCGTGGTTTAGGAAAACGACTCGGTTGTATAGCGTTCGACCCTGATCGAATTGGACCAGTAGTCGGCCGGCAAGCCGGCTTTTATTTTAAGGTGGCGGACAAACTCCACCGGACTGGATACTTGATCCCAAACGGATGGAAGAAATGTTCCGCGTCGAGACCCCTCGCTCAAAATCAATCCGTCCACGCCCGGTCGAATTTTCTCCAACAACTCCGGCTGGGTTTCAAATTGGACCGGCTCGCTTGGACTAAGCACAGATATGTGGATAACAACCTGACCCAGCTCGGACCGGCCAAGTCGCGGGAAACGCGAATCATTAAACGCAGCAGCACAGGCGTTCGCCGCCACATCAAGAACCAGCGCCTGGCGGGGGTTGAGAGTACCAATGCAACCGCGCAATTGTTCGTCAATTTCCAAGGTGACGAAAGTCGCCCGTTCTTCCTGTAGAGGTTTGGAGTGACACCTAAGGTCAATATTCGCAGACGCATGGTGGACAAGCTCATGGGCAATGGCATCAGTCGCTACTTGAAGAAGCGTTTGCCTGTCACCTTTGCCAAGTGTTTGGGGAGTTGAGCAAGACAATGGGCGCGGTTCCATATCAAACGGATCGGCAATGAAAACATTGCCCATTATGAGTATATATCGATTCGGAATCTCGCAGGGCAAACCGGTGGAGACTCAAGCCACCGCAGCATGCTGGGAATTCGATGGCGGAAATCCAACGATCCTGCCCTTGCCGGCGTGCTTGGCGGCATAAAGATTGGCGTCCGCTTTTTCAAGAAGGCGATAGCCATCTCGAACACCATTTTGGCGCATCGAGGCAATTCCCATCGACAGATCAGCGTCATACTGGTCAGGAAGGATTGATCGTATCCGCTGCCTGAAAAGAACCCTCAGTTGCTCGGCGAAATGGTAGGCTTGCAGCGGTTTGCACGCTGCCATGAGAATCGCAAATTCATCGCCACCCAATCGAACCGCGTAGTCCTCACTGCGTGTACTGGCCGCAATGAGTTCAGAAAGCGCGATCAACAGCTTGTCGCCCGACGCGTGCCCCAGTGAGTCATTGATCTGCTTGAAATTATCCATGTCGATCATGACACATGACAGATCCGTTTCGCTTTCCAGTACAGATCTGACGAGTTGCGGAAGATTTTCTTCCAGGAACCGGCGATTGCCCAAGTCAGTCAAGGGATCGCGCATCGTCATCTGCTGCAGTTTTTTCGTTGCCAGGTGAGTCGCTTTGGATATCCGATGGTCAAGTGTTCTGCGTAGTTGATTGGCTTCAAAATGATCTCGCCGCGCCGCAACCACGACTTTGTGTATCAAGCGACACAACCGACCAATTTCGTCCTGACCATCGACTTCCAGCGGCTTTACACCGTCGATACTGAATGGACCTTCACGATTGGCCAATTGTGACAATTTCCTGATCAGCAACTCAACCGGCCGCCATACCCAGTAATTTACCAACCAGAGTAAAACCACAACAACAACCGTGAGTCCAAGGCAGAAAAACCAGACCTGGTGGCCAAGACGGGCTTCGAGAATACCGACAATGCCACCGGCAACGGCACTTGTCAGGATCACAACCGCCACCTTGGCTCGCAGTGACGCAGCAGAAACTGAACGATTCCCGCGGGCAGAACCACGGGAACCCGCTGCTTGTGTAACTGACTCAGACTCGGAAGATGCAGACTCCACTGCTGTGTTGATCGGATGAATGACGGGGTGAGTTTGGTGGAATCTATGTTTTTGTAGCTGCTCGAAATGGCGGCTTAGACAGGTCGGCGGAAATCTCGATCCGTTCAATGCCAACGGCTTGTCTTGTGCCTTCGTCTATATCCACCACCACACCGTTGAGGCGTGGATCGCCTTCGGCCACATCGAACGGCGCGTGCATGCCTGTCGTCATATGCTTTAAAACACGATCCACCCTGCGGCCGAGAATCGAGTCGTGAGGCCCACACATCCCGATGTCCGTGATATATGCCGTTCCACGCGGCAGAATCTGGGCATCCGCGGTTGGGACATGGGTATGTGTACCGATGACTGCCGCCACGCGACCATCAAATTGATATCCCATTGCCCGCTTTTCGCTCGTCGCTTCTGCGTGGACCTCGACGACTACAATCGGATCCAGGTCCGGCAACTGGCCCAACACAGATTCAACCGTTTCGAATGGGTCATTGGCTGGAAAACTGGAAAAGACCCGTCCTAGAACGGTGATAACGTAGACTGCAATGGCGGGCTGCTCGCGGTTAGAACCACCGCGTGTGACAGATAGCTTCATCCAGGGACGGCCTTTGGCAAGACGTGAAATATTGGCTGGACGGATAATATTCGACTTTGTCTCAAGCACCTGCGTGATGGCGGACCGCCGATAGACATGGTCCCCCAGTGTCATGGCATCCACACCGGATCCAAGCAACCGCTGATAGAGGCCCGGGGTTAGGCCCGATCCGTTGTGAGCATTCTCTGCATTGGCGATCACCAGATCGGGCTGCCACCGCTGGCGCAACTGCGGCATCTGCTGTTCGATGGCCTGAACCCCTGAAGGGCCAACCACATCACCCAACATGGCGATACGCAAAGGCATGGCGGAAGCGTAACATGGACCAGGACTTCTATCCAATAAACTTTGGCCACCCATTGACACCCTTCCGCAGGTCGCCAATGATGTAGTACGAATCGGTCTACCTGGATACCACATCTTGTGGCGGAGCCTGCTGAATGCTGTGTCCGTACTGTGGCGAGAATCGGGATAAGGTCGTCGATTCCCGTGGCGCACAAGAGGGTCAGACCATCCGCCGCCGACGGGAGTGCTTGGCGTGCGGCAAACGCTTCACCACCCGTGAACATCTTGAATCCTTTGCGCAAACCCAGGTGGTCAAACGAGATGGATCGCGCGTTCCCTACGACCGGCAGCGAATGATCGAGGGACTGGCAAAAGCCTGTTACAAACGGCCCGTCAGTACCGAGTCCATTGAAAAACTTGTGGACCAGGTCGAGGAGGAGGCCCTGGCGAACCACGAGCGAGAGATTCATTCCATTGATTTGGGGCGAGCCATTGCTGAACGACTCAAGGCTCTTGACCAAATTGCCTACGTCCGTTTCGCCAGCGTCTACAAGCAATTCCATGATCTCGATGACATCCTAGACGAAATACGTGACGTGCTTGCTTCCGCCGCCTCCGACCCGCCTGAGCAAGGCCGCCTTTTCTAACCGATCTGATTGTGCCCGATACCAGGGTTCGGTCAGATCCGAATTTGAAGAATGCCTTTATCCCAGAGATACGATGCAAGTACGTTGTGATCAGGGTGTTTGACTTGAGGTTGCAACGGCGTAACAACGGTGGTCCCGGATGTTCCAAGGTCCTTTGGTACAAACACCAGATCCGGTCGATTGCAGGCCCCTAATACCAAGACATTAACCATGAGGAGCGGCAGGAGCGGATTCATCCGACGTTAACCCTCCACCTAAGCCAACCGAATAAGCTTGCGACCGACCCACTCGGTCGTCAACAGGACAACGATCACCATGAGTGCCATCGGTGACCTGGCAAGAGGCTCACTGAGATCGTTTGAAGTGGCGGTCGCCCGGCTTGTGACGGTTGTAACCAGCGTATCCAGCTCGTCTATTGCGACAACCTGCCCGTCGGTTTGCTCAGCAAGTTGGTACAGGCGGGTATGGTCTGGGCGAACTTCTTGCATCTCGTCGCCATGTTGGATCACTTCGATAACAGATGAAAGCTGCAATTCATCTAGTGCCGGCTCGACAACCTGCAATCGATACTGACCTGGCAGGGATGGTTGCCAGGTCCCACGGTATCGCGCACGGTCAAGCGGATCACTCGATGGCAATTGCGCCGATACCTCCAGGGCCAAATCAACCAGCTCAAACCGTTGGTCCTGGCCATCTAAAACCTGGTCAACCGCCACCAATATCCGGGGCAAATTGCGCTGAAGCAGAAGCGGATCTTCAATATCCAACTCGATTGCAACTGTCTGGCCCTGTTCTACACGTGCCTGGCCCACATTAAACTGCGCCTGCTGTCCATGCTGCTGAATCCGGTGGCGGCCCATCATTCGTATCAAGCCGATCCAGAACTGATCGAAATAATGACCCCCTTGCCCATAACGCCAGCGCCAAGTTTCATCCGTTGCAATGTAAACCGACTGGCCCGCACCAAAAGGCATCCGAATCACCAAGGGCAAAGATGATCCATTTGCAGAAATAGCGCCTTGCAAATCAGATGACCGTGACGCAGCGATGATGCCCGCTGTCGGTTTAATAAGCCCCACATCTTGAACCCAATGCAGTGGCGGCAGCGTCGATGGCCAACTTGAGGCCGAATCGTCATGTTTCAGTTGTAAAACATTGAGCGAATCAGCCAATGCGGTCGGATACATTGATACCCCTGAACCCACATCGGTTCGCTTAACGTTACCAGGCCGCACCATGGCAAGCATGTCCGCCATCAAGGTCCCTTCATAGCGATGTGGTGTGTGGTGATCACCGCCAATCCAGATCAGCCCACCGCCGCGGACAGCCACATGATCCCGCAGCTGTGTCATCTGCCGCCCGCTCAAATAATCATGAGGCACGTCACCAAGAATAATGATATCGAACCGGGCCCATTCCTCTGGAGTTTCTGGTAAACGGGTAATCGGCTTGTTGCCTTCCTGGATAAACCGGTGATCAGCGCTGGTCAACATGATGCTGCTGGATACACTCGTTTCGCGCACGAGCATATTCTTCAAGTAGCGGTACTCCCATCGGGGATAGCCTTCGATATAAAGAAGTCGAATCGGACGACTGATCATCTCCACCACAACCAGAGCGGTGTTGTTATCAGGTACGGGGTCAACCACGCCTGCTTTCGGCGGCAGATCAACAGACAGGTTAACTCGCCAGTTGACCGGCCCAATTGCCGCCGAACGCCCTTTAAGGACCACAGCCTGCTCGGCACCGTTATCTGGCAACTTGTGCTCATCTAGAACTTGCTGTGTGTGTTCATCAATGAGTTCCAGCCGCAACATGCCGGATTCTGATTGGGCATCGTGCGGAACCCTGCCGACCAGCACCCTGACCGGCACATCATCATTGGCAAACGCCCTTGGGGCCACATCAACGCGGCGGATCGCCAGATCTACCGGCTGCACATCGCCGCCCAACGGCACCGGATAGATCCGCACTGCCTGACGCTGCAAACGACGAACAAACTGCATGGCAGTAGCTTGTGTACTGCGGCCGTCGGTCATCAAAACGACCCCGGCAATCGGACTGCCTGCCACTCTCTGCAACGCCTGATCAATTGCAGTACGAATATCTGTCGTACGTCCGGTGGCGGCCGCCCAGTTGAGCTCTTTACCTGTCACACCCGGCCCAGATAGATCGTATATCGTCGAATCAAAACCGAGCCAGGCAACCTGGCGCTCGTGTAAAAAGTCGGGGTCGGAAAAAACATGAGCCTGGCGTCCAATGGCCTTGCGTAACGCCTGATCCCGACTGATAGGTTTTAACGAGGGATCGGAATCCAACCGGCAATCGGCCACGGTCATGGATTGACTGCGGTCAACCAACATTAACAGCCAATCTTTCTCGATATTCATATCCGGCAAAATCATCACCGGGCCGGCAAGTAATCCAACGACCGCCAACAGAACTGCCCCGCGGATAATAACCAGCCCAACACGCGCAACACGCGACGCATCAAGATGTCGATAGCTCAGTACTGCAACAAACACTGCCGCAATCACAATCAGCAGCCATTGCCATCCTGACAGCGCATGTTGCCACCCCACGAAAGTTCTCGGGTCAGACCACCGGACACGATCAAGACCCAAAAGCCAGTCAATTGCTCCAATCAGCGTCAAATATTGCGAACCATTCGACAACATCAATTGAATTACACCGCCGGCTATGGCCGCCTTGGCAATACCCCCGGCAACGACCCAGAAAACAAACGGCGACGCCCCGCGTGGCTGCACAAACGAGCCAAAATTGTTTCGAATACCACCAGTATCAAGACCACCCACAATAATGGCCAACCAAGAAACTGTCTTGAGTCCCGGGTTGACCGCATGCGATCGGGTTGTTCCAGATTCAACCAATGCCATTGACCGGCTTCATCGAACCAGTGGCCAAGTTGATCGGGTTTAATTGCGTTCGTATTTGATGCGTCGGGATCAATATTGACTGTTGCAACCATTGTTTCTTCTGGCTGCCCGCAATAAACCCCCGCCAAATTGAATGGGCTTGTAAGACTGACACTCTCTTTATGTCGTTTTAGAGAGATCCGGTGCCCGGTTTGATGAACCAGATTGGACTGGTTTTTCCACATCGCGTGAAGTATCGGCTGATCACCGCACACAAAGGCCTGTGTCGATCCAACATCCACATTGCTACCCACCGCCGCATGCAGTGATTCATGAACCAATGGAACAAATAACGGTTTTACAACCAAGTTGGTCCACCCAAGTTCCAGCGCGGTAGCCAAGAACATTATTTGACCAGATCCCACACGCGCATGGGTTAAAAGTGGGCGCCCATCATAAGTACTAAGCCAAACTTCCTCTCCGCTATTTTGTGCCATGATGTTGTAGCGGCGCAGAACACGAACCGGACCCAGCAGTGCGGACCAGTCCGCGGCAAGCATCGCCAGAGCCCGTGGCGGTCGAATGTCCGTTTTCATCGGCCATGGACCACCAACCGACCCGTTAACATCACCCTGCATCGCCAATCGCCAATCGACATCGAACTCCTTGACCATCGTGGTTACCCACGCCGATGAAACCTCGCCGGGCGGTACAAATACCCAAACCATCGCTCCAGACCCAGCTGCTTGGGCAAGTGTTCGCCATCCTGCCACACCCAAAAGATCCGGCCGCAGCACCATGACGGCGTCCATCCCTTCAAGTGCTTGCGATGAGAACCCCGTCGGCAACACATCAACCACCCGAACCCGCTCAAATCCCCCACGGTTGACAGGAATATGAGGAACCAACGCGACACGCAGCCAATCCGCCGGCGAAAACATCCCGCCCTCATTATGTCGCTCGCCTGGTGCCGGCACCAGATCCACGATCCCAACGGTCACCGAACGCCTTATTTTCACCAATGCCCACCGCTGGTTGTCCGGCTTAATCGCATCAGTATCCGGCAACCCAACCGAAGCTGAAACAACCACAGATGAAACTTCCTGGTTGGTGACCTCAAGAACAGCACTAACTGCTGCTGCTGGCTGGCCGCTTTTCCAGCTTACACGCCGTTCAACTGGTCTGGTCACAAGATGCCCAGCCGCGTTTCGACCGACAATCCTCACAACCGAATCAGTATCTTCCGCATCGGTTACAAATCTTCGCATTTTGACTTCAACCGGTATCGTCACTGATCCATCGGGATGAACCAGAATGACTGGGCGCTGTGGCTTTAGTTCTTGAATCTGCACATTGTCACAAGCCGCCGCTGGCCGACTGACGAACACTTGTGCGTGTTTTCCAATCTGAGCAAGTTGTGAAATTGGCGGATGTTCCGGGTCAAATGTCCCGATGTTCCAATCACTTAATATATAGACCTCTGCTCTTGTATAAAGACCTTCCCGCACACTCGTTTGCAAAGAATCCAAAACCATCGATAGTGCCTGCGCCATATCAGAGCGGCCAAAACGACGAGGTAGTGCCTTCATATGGTCACGAATTGTTTTGTGTTCTCTCGTGGGAATAGCAACCAGTGGCCTAGCGGGATAGCCAGACAACCAAAGGCCCGCGTGATCTCGTCTGCTCAATGATGCCACCAAACGATCAGCAGCATCCACCAGGGCGCCAAAACGCGTCTTGCCATCTAACCCGGATGCCTGTGTGCTAAGTGAATCATCTAGGATAATGCAAACCAATCGGTCGCCTGCGCCGGGTTCAAATCCTACCGTGAATCCATGTAATATTGGGCTGCTAAGTGCCAATCCCAGGATGATGAGAATAAGGCATCGGTTAATCAAAAGTAGTAACTGCTCCAGCTGAAGCCACCTCCGTTTTGGACGATAGGACTCGACAAGGAATTGCATTGCAGCCCAAGGCATCTGACGACGACGAAGCTGTGAAAACAAATGAATGGCGACAGGCACCCCCACCGCCCCGCAGCCCGCCCAAGCCAATGCCGTGGCGAAAAAAGTAACGGATTGACCCAGGATTATGGGCATTTACCTGCCTTTGGAGATCGAAGCCGTACGCAGGGCAATAAATTGGCGTAGTGTTGCCGCCAATGATTTCGATGTATCAACACGTATATAGTCGAACCGAAAACGCCTGGTCACACGTTCAACTTCTTGCAAGTAATGATTAAACCGCTCTAGATACGATTGGCGAAGACCTGCTGGGTTAATTTTGATCCGACCTTCAGACTCCAACCCCTCGAACTCCACTGGAGAACGAAAGGGGAACGTCAGTTCAGCATTATCAAGCGTATGAAGAAGAACCAAGTCATGGTGATGGTGCCGTAACTGGGCCAAACTGTGCTCCAGTGCGGCTGGATCCGGATCAAACAGATCGCTGATCAATATGATCAAACTGCGATGATTCAACTTGGCGGTCACCTGGTCAAAAACTCTTGAAAAATCAGTTGATTTCGCATCTTTGGCAGCATGCGATCCTGGTGTGAGAAATGATGCATCATTCAGCGCCGCCAACACGGCCCGCCAATGATCTTTCGAGTTTGACAGACGTGTTATTGACTCGACCTCATCTGAAAACAACACCAAAGCAACTCGGTCCTGCTGTTGAATCGCCAGATATGACAATGTCGCAGCCAGCGTGGCTGCAACATCAAACTTTCGCCAATTGAATTCTAAAAACGAGCTGAATCCCATTGATCCAGAAATATCAACAAGAATGAATACCCGGAGATTGGTCTCCTTTTGGTATTGCTTCAGATACAACTTGTCCGTGCGTCCAAATACCTTCCAGTCGATATGGCGGATATCGTCGCCGGTTGTGTATGGGCGGTGTTGGGAAAATTCCACCGAAACGCCTTGGTGGTAAGATCCATGCAAACCAATCATCAACCCCTGAACCACCATCCGTGCGCGAAGTTCAAGTGAGTCAATTGCGGCCAGCATTCGTGGTTCGAGATAATCCCCCTCGCTGACCTGATCCGCCACCCGTCCGTTGCCGACAGTCATCGTATCACCGCATCAATCTTCGAAATGGTGGTCCCATCTTTATTCACTTCTTGTATTAATCGCCCTATAAGATCATCTGAGGTCACACCGTCCGCCTCAGCGTTGAAGTTGGTTATCAAGCGATGTCGAAGTACCGGATATGCAACCTCCCGGATGTCATCAAGTTCAACATGGCTTCGGCCGTTGAGAAGGGCCTTGGCTTTACCAGCGAGAATCAAGTGCTGACTTGCACGTGGTCCTGCGCCCCAGGTGAGATACTTCCTGGCAAAATCTGGCCGGATATCTACCTGAGATTGGGATGGCTGACGTGTTGAACGCACCAACCGCAGCACATACTGCATAACATGTTCGGCAACCGGAATTTCCAGGACCGAGGCTTGGATGCGTTGCAGATCAGCTTGTTCCAAAACTTTATCAACTGATCCCTCGTGGCCCCCTGTCGTGCGGCGAACAATTTCGAACTCTTCGTCCTCATCTGGGTAATCCACGTGAATCATAAACATGAAACGATCAAGCTGAGCCTCGGGGAGAGAATACGTGCCTTCCTGGTCAATCGGATTTTGAGTTGCTAGAACAAAAAATGGATTTGGAAGATTGTGCTGCTCTCCCCCCACTGTAACGTGGGCCTCCTGCATCGCTTCAAGCAGCGCCGCTTGGGTCTTGGGTGGTGTCCGATTGATTTCATCAGCCAAGATGACGTTTGCGAACACAGGTCCACGCACAAATCTAAGGTTGCGCTTTCCGGTTGCACGATCTTCATCAATCACCTCTGTTCCGGTAATGTCTGAAGGCATCAGATCAGGTGTGAATTGAATCCGGCTGAACGTCAACGTCATTGATTCAGCAAGAGATGAAATCAAAAGTGTTTTGGCTAAGCCGGGCACTCCAAGGAGGACCGCATGACCGCGACACATCAGACAAATCAATAACTGGTCAATCACCTCTCGTTGACCAACGATGACATTTTCAATCTGTCCGCGTAATCGGCCAAAGGCATCGCCAGTGTCGGTATGTACCATTTTTTGTCTCTGTAACTCCCTAGGTTTTTTCTATCACGCCACAGTGCCCAATTGAAAATATTAATTCCAAGTATATCCACCTTGATTAACAGGGCTACAATATTTTTTCATGCCTGAGCTACCTGAAGTGGAAAATGTGCGGACAGGCCTTAGTCGGCGGATCGTTGGCCAGCGAATTATCCGCGTGTCCATTCATCGACCCGACATCATCCGTGGTCCATCCAAGCCACGTAATATGCTAAGTGGATGTCAAATCAAGGAAATTGGGCGACATGGGAAACAACTGGCTATTTATACAGAGGATAATGGATCCCATGAACCGTGTATTTGTATTCATCTTGGTATGACCGGATCACTGCGTTACGAACCAACCTCCAGGCTCTCCGGTACACAGTTAAACCACATCCATGTGATCTGGAGACTTGGTGATGGTGGAAAGGTTTTTTTTCGGGATCCAAGACGTTTTGGTGGAATATGGACTTTTCCAACCCCACAGAAGCTCTGGGATACCCGCTGGCGACACCTTGGGCCGGATGCCGTGAGAATTACCACCATGCAGCTAACTAAATCTCTTGGAAAGGGATCCCGCAGTATTAAATCCGCCTTGCTTGACCAAGGTGTTATTGCTGGCTTGGGAAATATTTATGTCGATGAAATCCTGTTTCAGTGCCAAATCCACCCACTGACACCAGTGAAAATGCTATGTCATAAACAGGTGTCAAGTTTGGTTATCCAGTTACATCGTTTACTCCATAGCGCTATCAAAGCTGGTGGTTCAACATTCAGAGACTACCAAAACGCTAATGGAAATAAGGGACGATTTCAGTCTCAATTTCAGGTGTACGGGCGTGGTGACCAAGGGTGTAAACGATGTGGAACGACACTACAAAAAGTTACCGTTGCGGGTCGAACCAGTGTTTTTTGTCAGTGTTGCCAGGCATTATTATGATTAGAGTTAAAAGATAACCGTAATAGTAATAAACCCTGTCTGGATGTGGATAAAACACACATATATGTTTTATGTATATAAAAACAAATGTATTACGTGCTTTTCCTCCCCCCCTTATCCTGTCATTTTCATGTAGGTTCATATTTGAAACAGGTTGAATAAAAACAGGAATGGCGAATAAATTCCATCAGTTCAATAAAATTGTTTGTTAGAGGTCAAAGACAGGACTGTAAACCATCAGAAAATAGACAGTTTATCCACAGATCCACTCACTGGTTTTTATTGGGGATCACCTGGGGGGTGATTATTGGAAAGTAGGCCGTCGAGATTGTTGACTTGTTTGGCGAAATTAGCGTCATTATTCATCCGCTGGTCGACAGTTTGAATTGCATGCATGACTGTAGTGTGATCTCGGCCGCCAAAATATCCACCAATCTCCTGAAGGCTGAATCTTGTATGTCGTCGGGCGAGCCACATGCAAACCTGCCGGGGAAGTGTGATTGATTTGTGGCGTTTTTTGGACTGTAAGTCACTGAGACGTACGTTGTAGGATTTAGTTACTGCATCAATCACCTGTTGCAGTGTCACTTGGTGGGTTTGGTCTTGATCGGTTGGGTCGCCAAGAACCTGACGGGTAAGTGTCAAGTCAAATGGCTTTTGGTGAATAGTGGCGTGACCTTGGATGGTTGTGAGTGCGCCTTCCAACTCACGAGCGTTGGTGTCTATTTTTGTCGCAATATAGGATACGGCATCATCTGGAAGTTCCATATCTCGAAGCCTCGCTTTAGCGCGAATGATGGCTATACGTGTCTCAAATTGCGGCTTGGTAACTGTAGCAACCATGCCCGATTGAAAACGGCTGACCAACCGTTCGGCTAGTTTGGGTATTTCCGAGGGTGGAGAATCACTTGACAGGACTATTTGACGGTTGAGTTGCTTGAGTTCGTTGAACGTATGGAAGAATTCCTCCTGTGTGCGTTCACGATTAGCCAGAAAGTGAATATCGTCAATTACAAGCAGATGAACCTGCCGGTAGTGTCTGCGAAATTCATTCATTTGGCCCAATTGGATACTGTCAAGAAACTGATTTACAAACGTTTCACAGGACAGGTAACAGATGGGTAAACTAGGGTTGGAGGACAAAACAGTTTGGCAAATTGCCTGAAGTAAATGTGTTTTGCCCAATCCAACGCCGCCATGGATAAATAAGGGGTTATAGGTGGACCCAAGATGATTTGCCACGGCGACTGCGGCGGAATAGGCCAATTCATTCTCGGGACCGGTGACAAACTGGTCAAAACTATAGTCGGGGCTAAGAACAAGTTGATCCTCAAGCCAGTTAATTTTTTTTCGATCATTGGAAATGAAAGCTGACTGACTTGCTACACGGTTACTTGCATTTGTTTGATTATTTAGTGCAACGTTCGATTTTTGGGGAGATGGTATGGTAACGCCATCCACAAATTTCACGGTGACCAGTGCTCCGGTAGCGAGCTGCGCAGCTTCAGTAAATTGTCTCACACATCGCTTTTGTAGATAGTTCTGTTGAACCGCATTGTTAGTCTGTATGGTCAACAGGCCAGCATTTATCTCGACTGGCTGGAGCTGTTCAAACCACTGGCGGCACAGTGAAGTGTGCTGCTGGCGGAGGTGAATCATGATGTCACGCCACAGCGCGAGGCTGATCTCACTCATAATTAAGCTGCAATTAGATCTTCGCTTCTCTAAGCAGGTTGCTATGGGCCAACCTGCCCCACACATTGAAGGGTTTGGCACCCACCGATCTACCAAGGGAAAACCTAAATTCTTCGTCAGCCGGTGTCAATATTACACCGACATAAACCTGGGAAACTGGTCGGTTAATATAGCCCATGGAACAAGGGAAACCCCGGATTGGCCGATACTTATAAGGATGACGGGATGGGAATTACATCTTTTTGATGACGGCAAGGGCCGTTGGGGTCCTCTTACGGACCTGCGTGCTGTATTCGAGCTACGCAGTGGCGCCTTGACAACCTGCGAGCGTATTGAGACGGCCCTGGGGCGAAAGGTGGATGGATTGTTCGTTCCAGAGCGGCTGCGTGAAGTACTCTCAGACCGCAATGATGTGCCGGTTAATGGTTTTAATGAGCGCAATGTGGACCAAGGTGTCATGATTGTTAATGGTAGATGGTTGGCTACAGGGGGAATTGAACACGTAAAACTTCTTTCCTTGGGTTGCGGAGTGGTTCAGGAAGATGGTCAGCTAGTTGCGGCAGTGGTGCCGTTATCTTCAGCAATGGAAATAGTCCGGTCCGGCGGGGCAGCCGGGCATTTGCGTCTTGAACGGTTGGATCAAAAGGTGCTGATTGAGCGGCCTTGGGACATCCTGGCCCATTTGGAAGCTGCATTGTTTGCTGATTTGGATTCGATGAAACTGCCGGTATTTGGTGGTGGTGTTGACGGCCTTACAGTGACAGGTGGATATCAAGTAAAGATCGCTTGCGATGCAAAGATCCACCCTCATGTGGTGATTGATAGCGACAAGGGACCCGTGGTGATTGATGAGTCGGTGATTGTAGGGTCGTTTTCAGTCATTGCCGGTCCGTGTTACATCGGGCCTGCCAGCATCATTCCCCCTCATGCCCACATCAGGGCCAACACGGCCATTGGCCCGCGATGCGTGGTTGGAGGTGAAGTGAGCCATAGTGTAATTCATGGCTATACCAATAAGGGGCACAGCGGTTATCTGGGGCACAGTCTTGTCGGTCAGTGGGTAAATCTTGGTGCCGGCACATCTGTAAGTAATCTAAAGAACACATACGGCAATGTGCATTGCCAGTTAGAAGGTGCCACGCCATCTGAGGATTCAACAACGAACAAGTTTGGATCAGTGATTGGAGACTATGTTCGCACGGCGATTGGAACTCGCCTTATGACAGGTGCATGCATTGGAACCGGCTCGATGCTGGCCCTTTCAGGCTTTGCACCTAAGTATGTCGATCGGTTCACCTTTGCGACTGATGCCTGCACGGAATTATATGAAATGAAACGGTTTATAATTAGCGTTCAAAGGGCAATGGCACGGCGAAAACGCGATCTGACTATCAGTGAGCAGCAACTGCTGCGTCAATTGGCATAGGTGTTCTACCTGATCATGCTGGCTGGTCCTTCCGGCCAAGGCTACTGAAATAATGGTTTAACATAAAGTCTTTGTACAAGTTAGAGTTGTGGTCTAAATCATGATGTTTCGCAACTTCGACGATAGCGGTCCACCCGGGCATAAACCTCGTTTTGAGCCGGGAGCACTTGTGCGGCATCGCCGTTACAACTATCGAGCAGTTGTGGTCGCATTGGATAGCTCATGTCAGGCGCTAAGCAATTGGTATGCGGGTAATCAGACACAACCGGATCGTGATCAGCCCTGGTACCACCTGCTGGTCCACGGCTCGGCACAGACCACATATGCCGCAGAGCAGAATTTAGAGGACGATCTATCGGGCCAAGCTGTCGAGCATCCACTTATTAAATACTTCTTTAACGGTTTTAAAGGCGGCAAGTATGACCGTAACGATGAGCTGTGGCCCAGCTGGTGATAGCAATCCTTTTTGCAGCCATTACAAGAGGTTGATTGCGTTCTACCTATAATGGCTCCTAATATTTGTGTTGTTTGTGGTAACAAGGAGCTGTTTGTATGTCGCGGACCCCCTCGACCATGATGAAATTGGGTACTTTGGCCCCGGAGTTCACATTGTCAGATACCAATGGCCAACAAGTCTCACTTTCAGACTATGTAAATTGTAAAGCGTTCGTAGCAATGTTTATCTGCAATCACTGCCCTTATGTCATTCACGTGGCTCGGGGACTGGCGGAATTTTCAATGGATTACCAGGAGGAAGGTGTGGGTATTGTCGGGATCATGTCGAATGATGTGGAGAATTATCCTGATGATTCACCACAGAAGATGAAAGCGGAGAAGGCTGATCGAGGTTATCCGTTTGCGTACTTGTATGACGAGACGCAAGAGGTGGCCAAGGCTTATCAAGCTGCATGTACGCCGGATTTCTTTGTTTTTGATGGTGAAATGGCTCTTGTCTACCGGGGCCAATTCGATGCAAGTAGGCCCCAAAGCGATGTTCCGGTAACTGGGAAAGACCTGCGTGCTGCCGTCGAGGCGGTTTTAGGTGGACGGCATCCTGATGAGACCCAGTACCCCAGTATGGGTTGCAATATCAAATGGAAGTCAGGTCAGGCACCGGCTTATGCGACGGTTTAGTACCCGCCGACTGATCAGGACATTGAAATTGTTTGACCAGTTGAAGTAGCCCCGATAACCTCCGCGACTTGAAGATTATGCATCCAAATACGACATCTTGATTTTAACCTGATCCAAGCCGCCGCTGTGATACTGTGTGGTTTGCATGCTTTAGCGTCGGCCGGGTAGCTCAGTTGGTAGAGCAGCGGCCTTTTAAGCCGTTGGTCCAGGGTTCGAGTCCCTGCCCGGCCATTAGTATTGACAAGTACTTATAAAAATTTCAGTTTTGGATTGTCCATGGATTATCCGGAGCCAAGCGGGGACTGCAGTCCTGCCTACGGATGAAGCCAGTGGTAGATACTGCGCGGTTTCACCCAATGCAAACCAGCGGATCACGCCTGGAGATCTGCAGTTTGATCATGGGATTTTGGTGTTGTTTGTATTTTTTTTACACGCGATGCATGCAGCTGAATTTCCTTGACAGTTGTTGTCACAAGCATTGAGAAAATCTTTTTTGGCGTAGTATCCAGTGTTCACGCGATAGAGTATTGACGGTTTAAATTTGAAATGAACTGCAAATCAAACGAAGAATTAAGCTGAAAATATTTATTCAAAAATGAGTAAATTGTGTTGACACGCAATTGATTGCTCGATTAAAGTTGTGTTGAGCTTCTGTGGCTTGGCAAAAAGGATCAACGCCCATGGCAAAGCGAAAAGTAAAGAAGAAGGCTACGAAGAAGAGTGGCGGCCGCAAGAAGGCTGCTACGAAGAAGAAGGCTACGAAGAAGAAGGCTACGAAGAAGAAGGCTACGAAGAAGAAAGCTGCCAAGAAGAAGGCTACGAAGAAGAAGGCTGCCAAGAAGAAGGCTACGAAGAAGAAGGTCGCCAAGAAGAGAGGGCGAAAGAAACGCTGATTTGGTTCAGCGTAAACCCGCGAGCCGTCGCTCCGAAATCAAGACGAGTTCGCAACGAACGGACAATATTTCAAAAAGCCACAGAGCCGAATTTAAAGTGGGGCGTTCCTTCAACAGGACGCCTCATTTTTTTTGGGTAATGATAATCCAAAGGCGATGGGACTCGGCCTGGTCTTGTTCAGGATCCAGGTGGGGAATATCTCACGATGGATCTGCTTAAGGTCGGTGGTTTAATCGTTGCCCAGCGACCTCCTGAATCTGCGCCGATACAGTGGAAGCAAAGTCGTGGTCGTCAAAAACACCTGTAACCTGCACTAATGATTGTCGTTGGTCGTTGTAGGCTTGGGGCTGACGGATTAGCTGGTCAAGATGATCTATAACCGGTTTTACTGCACCGAAATGGGGAACCAGTTCGGGTACGATGCGGCCCAAACCCTCGGATTCGGCGATCAGATTCGGAAGGCCAAACGTGCGGGTTCCGACCAACCATCTGCCCATTGTGTGCCACAGCCAGCGATTCACGTTGTAGATGATGACCATCGGTTTGCCAGCAGCTGCGGTTTGAAGACTAGCGGTTCCACAGACAACCAGCGCCAGGTCGGACCACGATAAGATTGCCGGTGTTTGGTTCGCCTGGATCATGACTGCAGGGTCGTTTTCATCAGTGCCGTTCAACTCCTTGATTAACTGCGCGGCTTGATCATCTACTGCAGCGACGACACTCTGAAGTTTGGGATGTTGGCGACGTAGTTCACGAACAACTTCAAGCATCATCGGCCAGTTTGCGCGAATCTCCGATCGCCGCGAACCAGGCAGCAGGGCCAGCTTGGGTTGTCCATCGGGCAGGTCAGTTACCGGGTCCTTGTCACATCTGATCTGCTCAAAAACCGGATGGCCGACGAATTGGACATTAACACCTCGATCTGCAAACCACTGCCGTTCAAATGGCAGCAGGCATAACACTCGATCGGTGAGTCGCTTGAGTTTTCTGAGTCGCCAAGGCGCCCAGCCCCACAACTGCGGTGCGACTAAATAGGCAATATTGGCATCTGGTTGGAGCCTGCGAACGAGTTTGCAGATTGACCAGTTGGCAGCCGGGCTATCGACCGGCACCAGGACATCGATTGGATGGTCATCAAGCCACTGCTGTAACTGCTTTAACCGCTTTAGATGTGTCCGTAATTGCCCAGCAATACCTGCAAGCATGACGGCATGGTCTGTGGTTTTCTCGATTAGGTTGGCTCCGGCTGCTTGCATCAATGGGCCGCCCATGGCCCACACCTCCAGGTCCGACCCGGATTCCAGAATGCGCGTGATAGCAGGAGCGGCTAGAGCATCGCCACTAGGTTCAAAAACGGTAAACAAAATACGCAGGCGTTTAGGCATCAGGGATTAGTGTAATCAACCTGGCCAGTTTGCATGAAAACAGATGGATTGTGGTCCACAATCCTCGAAGTCCATAAAAAACCCGGATGGGAGATGCGAATCACCCAACCGGGCGGAGGGGAGAAAGCTCAAAATTCAAAGGTAGCATGCTTGGCCCCAAACCGGCCTTCCCATGCCGCTCTTCGCCTCTTGGTATTGGCGAATGACCCCGTTTAATATTGATACGACGGTGCATGTTTCCGGGTTCTAGGATATTGTAAAAACTTTAAGTATTTAATATTAAATCTTTTAGGATCATGTAGGATATTTTTGCCAGCCTGCGACGACATCATATTGGGCCGTACACCGCCCATACGTTGGGCGAGTTATTTCGGGTCACTGTAGAATCGAGTACTTTCGAAGATTGTGGGTCGTTTGGCGCTCTTACTTGAAGGTACTCAATATGCCTATGAACATTGCGGTGATTGGTGGTGATGGAATTGGTGCTGAGGTGACGCGCGAGTCACTCGAAATTCTCCAGGCGGTGGCCCAGCACGTCGGGCTTGATTATCAATGCACGGAGTTGCCGTATAGCGGTGAGTATTACCTACAGACCGGCACGGTGATTACCGAGGACCAAATTAAAGACCTGCGCGACTATGACGCGATCCTATTCGGTGCCATCGGCCATCCGGATGTGGAACCCGGCATTCTTGAACGAGGGCTTCTTTTAAAGCTTCGATTCGATCTGGACCTTTACATCAATCTCCGCCCCGTCCACCTCTATCCGGGAGTGCAGACACCACTTAAAGAGGCTGGTCCTGAAGACATCGACTGTGTTGTTGTGCGTGAGAATACAGAAGGTCTTTATTGTGGTTGTGGTGGAGTAATGCGTAAAGGGACGCCCGATGAGATTTCAACACAGGAAATGGTTACAACACGAAAAGGCGTAGAGCGATGTGTTCGTTATGCATTTGAGCTATGTCGGCGACGTAAGCAGCAAGGAATAGGTCGCGGGCAACTGACCCTTGTTCATAAGACCAACGTCCTGACTTTTTGTGGGGATACATGGTTTAGGGTCTTTGAGGAGATTGGGCAGGCTGAGTACAGCGACATTGAGTGTGGATACGATCATGTTGATGCCTGCTGCATGTACATGGTTACGCAGCCAAAACGGTATGACACGATCGTGGTACCCAATATGTTTGGCGACATTATTACGGATCTTGGTGCAGCAATCGCAGGCGGCATGGGGCTGGCAGCATCAGGCAACCTGAATCTTGATGTGTCGCGACAGGGACCAAGTCTTTTTGAGCCGGTACATGGATCAGCGCCAGATATCGCGGGTCAAAACAAGGCGAATCCCATTGCATCGGCGTTATCACTTGCCATGCTGCTTCAGGAAACCGGCCAACTGCGTGATAATGAGTCGGCGGTCGAGGCGGGTAACCGTGTCGAGCGTGCCGTAGCCATGTTGTGCTCCAAGCTGGCGGGCCAGAATATGGATTGGTTGGAAATAGGAACGGACGAAGTGGGGGATCGGATCGTGAATTTGTTATAAAAAAAAGAGATGGTTTGGCCATTGGCCGCTTCTCAGTTCAAAAATTCGGGGGCCAGATTAAGACAGCACATACTTTGCAAGAGCTTGCGCGACGCCGTCCTCGTCGTTCGAGGGCACCACGAAATTGGCTGCTTTACGTACATCCTGCCATGCATTATTAACCGCAATTGCCAGTCCAGCCCAATGCATCATCCCCAGGTCGTTGGGTGCATCACCAATGGCAGCAACACCCTGTTGGGAGATCCCGTAGTGTTTTGCCACCCGGGCAAGAGCTGGAGCTTTATCGACACCGGCAGCCACCACTTGCAATAACCTCAGGTGGCTGATCGCGAATTCAATCTGCCCAGCCAGATGACCAGTGAGGGTTGCCTGAAGCTCACTCAGTATCGTGGTTTTCCCGGTCATAAAGATCTTTGTGACCGACTGGTTTTGAATATCATCCAATGAGCCTGGCGAGCGTATCCCGTTTACGCGGGAACTATCTGGGTAATCCCCCGGACGATTCGTATACAAGGCATCAACCACTTCAACACCAATCTTAAGATTGGGGGCGGTCTTTTTTATCAGGTGAAGAACTTGTGCAGCCAAGTCATATTTAAGGGCTTGATGATGAAAAATGTTCTGATTTTGAGGATCAAAAATCAGTGCACCATTGTGGTTGATCTGTAGGTTTTTTAGGCCAAGTTGCTTATAAAATTTAATTGTTGTTCGCGGCGGTCGTGCAGAAGCCAGGATAATTTGAATGCCACGTTCGCCTGCCTGTTTGATAGCGGTGACCGTTGCGGGGCCGATCCGGTTGTCGGTTCTTAACAGTGTGCCATCGAGGTCAATGGCCACCATCTGCACCGGTTCAACAGATAGTGCTTTGCTGGTGCTATCATCTGGAATGGACATTGAAGGCTCTCGTTGCAGGAATTTTCGGTGCCATGGGTATGATAGTGCAGTTCCCAGGTGGTATTGTTCGCGGTGGGATGTAAAAAGTATTTCCCAAGGAACCGGCTGATCCTTATTCCTGTTCTAGACATGGTAGGCGTTGATGGCACCCCTTGTTAATTATGAGTACAGTCATATGCCGATTGTGGTCGAGTACAGTCGGTCGTTGGATTGGCGGGGATTTGGGCACAGAATGGTCTTTATTTGTGCTGATGCAGCGTGAACTGGCTGGATGTTTGTACTGGCCCGGGTGTCAACCGTTAAATGTTCCAGGCGGGAATTAGAATCTGCAAAACCATGATCTTGGCAAGCCCTTGCATTTCCTATTCTAGTATGGTCCTGTTATTCGTAAGATGTGAGTGATACCGAGGGTGTTCCCGAGGTCTGGGGTTTCAAAGTTGCACAGGCTTAGGCCGCGAATGTGGCAAGAGAATTAACCTTGCAAACTAGGCATCATCGGATTTTCATCACTGCCACCCACCGGAGGCAAGCCAAGGCCTCGGTGGCTAATATCGAAGGCCAATCAGTCCATTGGTGTCCAGCAGATATGAAACTCTTGGGTTATCCAGTCACAATTTTGGCAGCAGTTGTGTTGATGGTGATTCAGGTAGGAGGTTGCGGGGAGTCTGCGCCGCAGCCGCCCAACTTGCATGTAGCCTGTGCCGCGAGCATGGCCAGCGTGCTGGCACGACTTGAGCCGGCGGCCCGGAATGATCTGGGTCTGGGATTCACCGTTAATGCCGCAAGCAGTGGGGCTTTGGCCCAACAGATTATTCATGGCAGTGATGCCGACATCTTTGTCAGCGCCAATCACGATTGGATGGAAGTTTTAGATAGGAGAGAGCTTCTGTTGACCGGTTCGCAGCGGGATCTGGTTGGTGATCGCCTGGTGGTGGTTACCCGTGATGATGCGACCAACCGCGTCAGGCAACTCAGCGATCTGGTAGATTCGTGCCATCAACCTTTGGCGGTCGGTCAGCCCGATTCTGTGCCATTGGGTAAATATACACTGCAAGCACTGGTCCGCGCTGGAATATGGCAACGCGTAGGGTCGCATGTTGCAATGGGTCCGGATGCTATGGCCGTGCTGCGTTATGTCGCCAGTGGCCAATCTCCCGCCGGCATCGTTTATCAAAGTGATGCGGCGCGCGTTCCGAACGTACAAGCCGTATTGCAGATCGATCAATCAGAACATTCACCAATTCGATATACGGCTGCCGTGGTCAGGGCCAGCCGCCAGTTGCAGTACGCCGAGCAACTTGTGGATTGGCTTGCATCAGATCGAGCGTCTGTTGCATACCGTGCAGCGGGGTTGGAAGTTCTGGGTCGCCAGCCAGCCAGGTCGTCAGTAGGAATACCGTTGAACAATGCCTCGGTAAACACGTGGCCGGAATCAACAACGGTCCTATCAGCCGTGGCGCTTAGTGTCTTGTCCGCCTTGGCTGCGGTGGCGGTCTGCTTGCTGCCTGGGATTGGTGTTGCATGGGTTTTGGCTCGCAAGCAGTTTTGGGGAAAGGCATTCGTGGAAATAGTGGTGATGTTGCCGATGGTGGTTCCTCCGGTCGTTACGGGGTATGTATTGCTGATGCTTTTCAGTATTCATGGGCCCATTGGTAGGCCCATCTTCCAATGGCTATCCCTCCGCATTGCCTTCACGTGGTTTGGTGCGGCCTTGGCTCAAGCCGTCATTGCATTTCCATTGCTGGTGCTCACGCTTCGAGTGGCAATCGAAGCGGTCGATCGCGAGTTGGAACAGGCAGCAACGTCGATGGGGGCTTCAGCGTGGCGGGTGCTTACCCATGTGACATTGCCGATAAGTTGGCCGGGCCTTGCAGCAGGATGTGTGATGGCATTTGCCCGTTCGCTGGGAGAGTTTGGCGCAACGGTTTTGATTGCCGGAAATATTCCGGGCAGGACCCAGACACTGCCGCTCGCCATTTACTCCTTCTCACATATGCCCGAGGGCCAATCAATCACGGTGGGATTGGCGCTGCTGGCGATTGCGCTCGCTGTCGGCGTGCTGCTGCTTAGCCGGTGGTTTTCATCGCAATTCATGGCAGCGCTTGCCAGCACCCAGTTTCCCCGGATATCACGCAAATCAGGCGGCAAGTCCGCCAGTCAATAATCATCTTTTTAGAACAGGCGTCTATAGCAGCGACTCGTTTAGTCGCACACCGCAACCTGGTCGACCAGATGGTGAGATAAAACCATTTTGAGCACGCGGTTCGTCCAGCCAGAGGATATCGGCATCATCATTCCAGCGAGATGGGTGAGTTTCTGAAAAATCATCGCAACTGGTCGCTGTCATGAAGTGCAGGACCCAGATTCAATTACGACTGCGAGTTTCCGGGAATGACCCTGCCGGACGTCCGTGATTTTCATCATCCAGTTCGTTTCATTGATAAGGCCCGGGCCGAGGTTCAAGCCAATGGCAAATGGCATCTTTGATTGCCCGGGCGGTGAAGAAATTTCCTGCTGGATTGTGGTGACCGACATAAAAACGATCCACGAATTCATCAATCTCGCTGTTCACCTGTTTGAATTCATTGCTGAAGGCATTGCGCAGGTCGATTACGGTCAGAGCATTCCGGGTGCGCATCCAGTCGAGGAACACCTGGTCGAATCGAGGCCGCCTCATTAGATCATCCTTGAGACGCTGCCGACCAAATGACAGCAGGATCATAAGTTTAATGCCCCGATCGCTGGCAAAGCGCTCGGCGTCTTCCACTACCTTGCATGTGGCAAACAAAGCGGCTTCAAGGAGGATTGAATCGATGGTATGGATAAGTTTTGGGTGGTTGTTGTTGGGCTTATATTTCACGCCAACCCGTTCGGCAATTGATGAAACCAGGTGCAAGGTGTCATCCGGACTGGTTGATTTCGCCGTCAGAGCATAAAGCATTAAATCATTTTTGAAGTGCTGGTAAACGAATTCATCATCACAGAGGCGGTAAACTTCTTTTTCGCAGTCGAACGGGTTGGTGTGTTCCGTGACGGTGCCAGCCTGTACATTAACACTCAGGTAAGGCATCGTGCGCGTACCTCGCCCCTTTTGGCGGATTTCTCGCCATGCGTCGAGGTTGCGCATGTGATCATCATCATAGATATTAAGAATCAGGTAATCAGCAGGGTGTTCCGCCTCAACAAGTTGCATGCGTCGGTACGCCTGATAAACCGAGTAACCGCCGATCCCATAGTTTCGTATCGGTTCACATAGATGGGCAGCAAGGAATTCCTGCCAGGTTTCGCCGTCACTGACCTGGTCGCAGTGTGTAAAGCTATTGCCGTAAGTATGGATGCGGCATGGTTGATCTGATGATGCGATGCAACTACGGGCGCCATCATATTCGTAGTGATAGAAAGTTTTTGAATTGTCTATTCCATCTTGTCGCACCGAGTTTCGAAGGACCCAGCCCAAAACAGGATCAAATGTCAAGCCAGGCTTGTAACATGCATCTTTTGAACGGGCGGGCCTATTAACAAATGCATCGACAATATCTCGCGACGGCATAATGGATTGCAGATAGGCCTGGGTGTTCATGGCATCAGTTGAATCCGAGTGTAAAAGTTGGAATATATTTCATGTTTTCGTTTCGGATTTGTTCGTAAAGTGGCGATGAAAAGCATATTTTATAGTTAGACCATTGGTGTATCACAGGGTAACCTTATAACGCGGACATATAAAACCTTCCCAGTTGAATAGAGAGTTGGCCTGATGGGCACGCCTGTTATCGAGGTGACAACCAAGGACGGGAAAACACGCCGGCTGATGCTCACCGGCGACCCGGTGACGATCGGGCGCGATGCAGGGAATTCGCTTACCTATAAAGACAAGACCATTAGCCGATTCCATTGCGATATTCGCAAGGACGGTGAGTCGTTCTGTATCCGAGACCTGGGGTCACGAACGGGAACGAGGGTTAACAGCGAAAGTATTATAGAAGCACTACTGCAATCGGGTGATTTGATCCATGTCGGCCCTTATGAAATCAAGTTTGTCTTGCTGCCATCAGATCTTTCGGCACAGGCGCAGATGAACAATGAAACCACATCGGTTGCGGACCCGAAGGTGGATTTAGAAAACCAGACCTCGCAGGATATCGCAGATTTATCGGATATGCTTGAAACGCCCGGCGATCCCGGGTCGACCAACAACCTGCCGGACCCATTTGATATTATTGAAGACAACTCGGAGAAACAAACAAGGCGGGCGATTGATCTGGGTGGGGATATCCAGGATTCATCAAGTCGTCATAGCAAGCGTTATGACCAAAGTTCTGATGACGTGAAGGGGCTTGTGAAAGCTGCCTTGAGTCATCATGCGTCACTGCAGGCAATGATGGATAACCTGCCGACGCGGGCGCTTGATCCATCCCAGCTTTCCTTGATCAATGCTCGGGGGCAGGTGATTCATGCGCCCTCTACCGAAAATATAAAGCTTGCAGTTACCGCCGGACGGGACAGTGTGATGTTTCTTCAGATCCTGCTGCGGTTGTGTGCTCAGGTTCGCGCAACGGATCTTCACATCGAGCCAAAGAAAAATGGATTTCATATTCGTGTGCGTGTCGATGGCATGATGGTTAATGTGCTCGAAATGCACAAAGAAATCGCGCAAAGGCTCTTGCGTGTCGTTAAGGTCCTGGCGGATATTGATATTGCACAGAACCAACTGGTTCAGGATGGGCATTTCAGCACGGATCTGCCGGACAGGCAGGTAGATTATCGCGTGAGCTTCACGCCGGCGATGTTCGGCCAGAAATTAGTGATCCGTGTCCTCGATTTGGCAATCGCTCCGTCGCGGCTCAAGCAGTTGGGGTTGCCCGCTTGGATGGCCAGTGATGTGGGCCAGGTGATCCGTCAGGATGCAGGCATGGTGCTGATGTGTGGTCCAACCGGATCGGGCAAGACCACCACGCTGTATGCCCTGCTTCGTGAGATTGATGTGTCTTTGCGCAATGTCATCACCATTGAGGACCCCGTTGAATATCAGATCGATGGCGTGACGCAGATGCCAATCAATGAGTCGCATGGCCGCAGCTTTTCAACCCTGTTACGCAGTGTGCTGCGTCAGGATCCCGATGTCATTCTAGTGGGCGAGATTCGTGATCCAGAAACTGCCAAGATTGCCATGCAGGCTTCAATCACGGGGCATCTGGTTTTATCCACGGTTCATGCCCAGGATTCTATCGGTACGGTCTATCGACTTTTGGATTTGGGGGTTGAGCCGTATTTGGTCAGTTCTGCCTTGTATATGGTGCTCGCTCAGCGGCTTGTGCGCTGCCTATGTCCTCATTGCAAGAAGCCTGCAAAACCTTCGCCAACAGAAATGATGCAACTGGCCAAATTTGGTGTTCATGATATCGACAAGATCTATTGGCATGTCGGTTGTCCCAGTTGCCTGATGACAGGTTACAACGGCCGGTGCGCGGTTTTTGAATTATTACGGGCCAATGATGATCTGCGTGATGCAATTGTAAGATCATCTCAAGTCCAGGAATTACGCAAAGCACTGCGATCCACATTATTCTCATCTTTACGGGAGGATGGCTATCGTCTCGTAGCGGAAGGCATTACACCAATTGAGGAGATTAACCGAGTGGTTGGCATCGAATGATGAAGTCAACACCGTTTCGCCTTGGTCGTAATCAATTCTGGCTCGTCACGTTGGCCCTGTTGTCGGCTTGCGGGTCGCATGGGGCACAGCGGGTCCTTACCGAGCAATGGTCTGTTCAGCAGGCCATCAGGTATCAGGAGATCCTGACGGATCTGACTGCACCGGTGATGGAAGGACGCGGTGCGGGTACGGCCGGATTGGATCTGGCACGTGACTATATCGTGAATGGCTTCAAGCAGTTGGGATTGGCGCCTGCATTTGCCCACGATTTGAACCCTTCTTTTTCACAGCCATTTGAAATCAACTTGGGGCCCGAAGTTCACTCGCAGGCATTAATCCTCGAAGATGGTTCCGTATTGGAATCTGAACGCGAGTTTAATACCGTTGGCATCTCCGCTTCGGGCCTTTTTGAAGGGCAGGCCATATTCGCTGGTTATGGAATTGAAAGTAAACGGCACACGTACAACAGTTATGAGTCGCTTGGCCCCAGAGATATTGGCGGAAAAATTGTAGTGGTATATCGCTTTGAACCTCAGGACAGCGCTGGTCACAGCCGCTGGTCGCAGCGGGATAAGCATGCGATTGGCAGGTGGTCAAGGCAGGCGACTTTTTACAACAAAGCTAAAACTGCGGCTCGGTACGGCGCCTCTGCCCTGCTGGTCGTCAATCCACCGTCACTTGATTCCGCATCAAAGTTGGTATCCGCTGGTCCCAGCGGGGGTTTGACTGCATCGATTCCCGTAATTCATATCACTTCGAACGTGTTCGAACGCATGTTGGCTTCCTGCACGCAGATGCCACCGGATATTTTTTCTAAACGCCTTCAGAAGCAGGCGGATCATGGAAACACCCCAGCCTTGAGCCTGGGGCACATTCGTGGTCATGTGGAAATAGAAAGACAATCGGCAGCGGTGAGCAATGTCGCTGCAATTCTGGCGGGGCGCGGCGAACTGGCTAATGAAGTTGTGGTGGTTGGTGCCCACTACGATCACCTGGGATACGGTGGGACGGGTAGTAGGGTTCATGTGGCACAGATCCATCCCGGCGCGGACGATAATGCCTCGGGAGCCGGGGCACTGATGCTTTTGGCTGAAATGCTTGAGTCTGAACTGGATCATGCCGCACGCCGCACGGTTCTATTTATCGCTTTTGCCGGTGAAGAACGAGGGCTGCTCGGCTCGGCGTATCTGACAAAACACCTTGAGCAACTGGTAGTCAATACGAAGCAGATCGTTGCTATGGTCAATATGGATATGATCGGACGGTTGGAAAAGAATCGGCTGTTTGTCTTTGGTACTGATTCGGGTGATCGGTGGAAGCAGCTGCTTGGAAAGGCTAATCAGTCCATCGGCCTGGATCTGTACACGGATGGATCTGCGCAGGGCGCTTCGGACCATGTTCACTTCTACAACCATCAGATCCCAGTCCTTCATTTTTTCACAGGCGCCCATGCTGACTACCATCGCCCATCTGATACAGTCGAGAAGATCAATCAAGTCGGTTCGATGCGGGTACTGAGTCTCGTAAAGTCCGTGGTTGGCGAACTGGCGATACAGCGGCAACGTCTGGCGTTTAAGCATGACGATTCAATTAAAATGCGTCGCCCTACTGGCCCATCACATGGGGGCGGTTATCTGGGGATCATGCCCGACTATGAAAATCTTCATGGCGAATCTGGGTGTGGTGTTCAGGCGGTGACCGTGAACGGGCCGGCCCATAAGACGGGATTGCAGGAAAATGATGTCATTGTGCGCTGGGGCAAAAATGGGATTGGCAACGTCTATGATCTGACCCGGCAACTGCGTGTTTCAGAAATTGGCAGCCAGGTTGAATTACAGGTTCTTCGTGGCGGCAAGCCAATCCAGTTGACGGTCAAAATTGGCAGTCGCAGCAAATAACTCGGTTGACCATGCACTATGAGTGTGTGGTTGTATTCAATTTATGGCTTGGATGTGATGGTCGCTACGGTATGGGCATGTAGAAGGGCTTGTGGCTTCTAAATAACCTAAGGCGATCGGATATTTTGGCTTGTAGGGTCGTATTGCCGTTCTCGATTGTCAGTGCTA